>ERZ791875.540-NODE-540-length-39583-cov-2.983101_pt1 | contig 39583 bp, 27 predicted proteins | sample MGYA00510278_ERZ791875 | MGnify/ENA primary metagenome ERZ791875 (study PRJEB30046, sample SAMN00792078) | human gut metagenome | study: EMG produced TPA metagenomics assembly of the A metagenome-wide association study of gut microbiota in type 2...
AGGTAGAGCACATCCCTTTTAAGGATGGGGTCCTGGGTTCGAACCCCAGGCGGTTCACTCAAACTTAAAGGCTTAGAGACTTATCTCCAAGCCTTTTTTTATTTGTTACCTTATAAGACATTTACAAAAATGAAACGTATCGTTTTTTTAGACTATGTGCGCGTGTTCGCATGCTTCCTCGTCATTGTCGTCCATGCCAGTGAGAATTTTTATGGTGCAGCCGGATCTACAGACATGGCGGGCCCACAATCCTATTTAGCCAACGAGGCCGACCGGCTCTGGGTTTCCGTGTACGATGGTTTCTCACGCATGGCAGTCCCCCTGTTCATGATAGTCTCCGCCTTTCTTCTTGTTCCGATGAAGGAGGAACAGACTACGTGGCAATTCTACCGCCGGCGTTTCACCCGTATCCTACCGCCGTTTTTCATATTCATGATACTGTATAGCACGCTGCCTCTACTATGGAGACAGATAGACAGGGATACATCCTTAACCGACCTGTCGCGAATATTACTGAACTTCCCTTCGCTGGCCGGACATCTGTGGTTTATGTATCCTTTGATCAGCCTTTATCTCTTCATTCCTATAATCTCTCCATGGCTGAGCAAAGCCACAGCAAAAGAAGAACGTTTCTTCATAGGGCTGTTCCTCTTATCGACATGCATGCCGTATCTCAACCGATGGTCCGGTGAAGTGTGGGGACAATGTTTTTGGAACGAATACCATATGTTGTGGTATTTTTCCGGTTATTTAGGATACCTCGTATTGGCGCACTACATACGTGTTCATCTGACATGGGATCGCACAAAACGTCTCGCTATAGGAACCGTTTTAATGCTTATCGGAGCTGCATCGACCATCTATTCGTTCTATATCCAGGCTATACCCGGAGAAACCCTTACCACTCCTGTTATAGAGATAGGATGGGCTTTCTGCACAATTAACTGTGTGATTCTCACAACCGGCACATTCCTCATGTTTACATGCATAAGCCGGCCGAAAGCCCCACGACTCATAACAGAATTGTCAAAACTCAGCTATGGCATATATCTTATGCATATATTCTGGCTCGGGCTATGGGTAACAGTATTCAAGCAGACATTGGGATTGCCTACTGTTGCCGCCATACCCTGTATTGCTGTGAGTACCTTCATTTGCTGTTTCGTAACAACAAAGATTATCTCGTATATACCGGGCAGCAAATGGGTTATAGGAGATTAATCCCCGCCTTCCGTGCCTGCGAGTGCTGGAATTGGCGTTTGACGTGATAGAGTTTGCCATCTTTGATGAACTTTGCCCCGGTTTGCTTAAACCAGAACGAGATGCCGTTCTTTGCGCAAACATCGTGAAGTTCCATTACCCAGTCGAAATCGCAGGGGCGGACATCATAGCCTGATTCACCTCCGACGACAACCTGTTCCACCCATTCGCCTATGCGGAAAGGGGTGAGATCAATCCGCTCCAGTAACGGCTCACAGATGATGATCTTATGCTTGATGGGACAAGTGCGGTAAATCGGCAGACGATAATTGGCACGGGACTGGTTCTCGACTGTGCAGCAGATGGTCACATTCTCGTATCCGTCTCCCCAATCATCTGGCAAACATTGGGCAAGGCGGTCAATCCGTTTGGTAATCATCATGAAGTTCAGGTCACTGCGCTGCCGTATCATCTCCCAGGCATCGGAACGCCATTCATCGGCGTCGCTGACAAAGAAATCGGAAGTGAAACAGGTATAGACCAATGTCCCGGACGGAACTTTGTATTCCCCGTTACGCTTCCGGCGGATGGGGACATCAAAACTCTTGGTCTGTGTCACCACAGTACTGTCCACCTCTCTTCTTGCATCTCCCCGATAGACATAGCAATGCATGCAGCCCTCACTCAACTTGTGACAGCCGTGCCACGGATTCCACAGGGCAGATTTCTTGACGATAGCGTTTGCCGGCATTACTGTAATACAACTTTATTGATATGATTAAACTAACGTTTACGATGTCCAATCTTAACCGGACATTTGCAAATGTAGCAAATTATTATATCTTTTATCAGATTTGGGCAAATGCCTGCTCCAAATCGTCAATGATGTCGTCGATATATTCGGTTCCGATACTCAGGCGCACGGTGGAAGGCGTGATGCGTTGTCCGGCCAGTTCTTCCGGAGTCATCTGCGAATGGGTGGTCGTGTAAGGGTGAATGACGAGGCTCTTCACATCGGCGACGTTGGCAAGAAGGGAGAAGATTTCTAATGAATCGATAAACTTCCAGGCAGCATCCTGTCCGCCTTTAATCTCGAAGGTGAAGATGCTGCCGGCGCCTTTAGGGAAATATCTCTTATACAGTTCATGGTCGGGATGAGACGGAAAAGACGGATGGTTCACTTTGGACACTTTGGGATGCCGGGACAGGTAATCCACTACCTGTAAGGCATTTGCCACATGCCGTTCCACACGAAGCGACAGCGTTTCCAAGCCCTGCAACAGGATAAAAGCGTTGAATGGGGAAATAGTCGCCCCCGTATCACGCAGGATGACGGCACGGATGCGGGTCACAAAAGCTGCCGGGCCGGCCACATCCGCAAAAACGGCGCCGTGATAACTCGGGTCCGGCTGGGCCAATGTCGGGAACTTGTCCGCATTCGCTTTCCAGTCGAAATTACCGCTATCGACAATCACGCCTCCCAAGCTCGTACCGTGACCGCCGATAAACTTGGTCGCAGAATGGACCACAATGTCGGCACCGTGCTCGATCGGACGGATTAGATACGGCGTGCCGAAAGTGTTATCGACAATCAACGGGATATGATGACGATGAGCCACTTCCGCCACAGCATCGATATTGGTCACATCGGAGTTCGGGTTGCCGAATGTTTCCACATAAACAGCCTTCGTATTCTCCCGGATAGCGGCCTCCAAAGCGGCAAGGTCATTTACGTTGACAATCGTATTGCTTATGCCCTGACCGACTAACGTATGCGTGATCAGGTTGAAAGAGCCGCCGTAAAGATTATCGGCAGCAACGATATGGTCGCCTGCACGCAGTATATTTTGCAACGCATAGGTAACGGCAGCCGCACCGGAAGCGACAGCTAAGCCGGCGACACCTCCTTCAAGAGCCGCTACACGTGCCTCAAAAACGCCCTGTGTCGAGTTAGTCAGGCGACCATAGATATTTCCCGCGTCGCGAAGACCGAAACGGTCTGCCGCATGCTGCGAATCGTGGAACACATAGGAAGTTGTCTGATAAATAGGGACTGCACGCGCATCTGTTGCGGAGTCCGGCTGCTCTTGTCCGACATGAAGTTGTAAAGTCTCAAAATGCAATTTCTTTGTTGACATAGTCTTATTCTTTTAAATTATTCTTCTTGTTTATTTTCCAGCAAAACTATAGATTATGGATACTTCAAACAAGATTTGCACAAAATACAGAAAATAATACTATTTTTACCGCATCAAACAGAACAAGTGTAAGGCACAGCGTGCCGAAAGTAGCTCTCAATAGAATTTTATTCTTATGAACACACCGGAGAAATTAGACAAAGTGGACCTGCAGATCCTGCGAACCCTGCAAAGCAACGCCCGGCTGACGACAAAAGAGCTGGCGGCAAGCGTCAGCCTTTCATCGACCCCCGTCTTCGAACGCCTGAAACGTCTTGAAAACGGAGGATATATAAAGAAGTACATTGCCGTGCTGGATGCGGAAAAGCTGAACCAGGGTTTTGTGGTGTTTTGCAGCGTAAAGCTCAGAAGGTTGAACAAGGAGATCGCCGCCGAGTTTACAAGAATCGTACAAGACATTCCGGAAGTAACGGAATGCTACAATATATCGGGCCGCTATGATTACCTGCTCAAAATACACGCACCGAACATGAAGTATTACCAGGAATTTATCCTGAACGTATTAGGAACGATCGACAGCCTCGGCTCCCTCGAAAGCACATTCGTAATGGCCGAAGTGAAACATCAATACGGAATACATATCTGACGGGAGAACACTCTCCCGCCTACTTCTTCAACGCATAAATGCGCTGGATAATGTCCACCACTTTCATGCCTTCCAACACATTGGTCGTGATGCATTCGGCGTCGGCGCCGGATAGGACACGCACCACGTTGCGGATCACAAAGTTGTGATTCTGGGCGGAACCTTTGTAAGGGCCGTAGTCATTTCCCGGATTGGTCGGCGCCAGCTCGGGCATTTCGTAGTCTTTGACATGGCAGTATTCCACTTCATTCATATACTGCCCGCCTATTTTCACGCTGCCGTTCTCCGCAACGATCAGCATGCTGCTTTCCATGTTCTTGTTCCAGACCGAAGTGGAATAGCTCAGGCTTCCCATTCCGCCGTTCACAAAATTGAAGTTCACGAAGCCGGAATCCTCAAAAGCGGTCAGCCCGGCATGGTTGAAGTCGGCAAAACGGGCCTGAATGTTGCAGATATCCCCGAAAAGCCAGTACATGATATCGATGAAATGGGAGAACTGTGTGAAGAGCGTCCCTCCGTCCAGCTTGGCATCTCCGTGCCAGCCGCCCGGCTTATAATAACGTTCGTCGCGGTTCCAGTAACAGTTCAGCTGAACCATGTAGATCTTGCCTAACTTGCCGGATTCCACCATTTCCTTGATCCAGACGGAAGGAGGAGAATAGCGGTTCTGCATGACGCAGAAAACCTGTTTGCGGTATTTCAACGAAGCATAAACGACCTTCTCAGCGTCGGCAAGCGTCAGCGCCATCGGCTTCTCGATCACGACATGGCAGCCTGCCTGAATAGCTTCGATAGCCATCGCAGCGTGCAGGCCGTTCGGGGTACAGATATTCACGACATCGATCGCGAGGCCACTCTGCAACAACTCTGCCAGAGAGGAGAAGAAAGGGACGTCGTAGGCTTCAACACCCAGTTCTTCACGGGAGCGGATGTCACAAAGGGCTACCAGTTCGGCATCCGGATCGCGGGTCACCATCTCGGCATGACGTTTACCGATATGGCCACAACCGACTACTGCGAATTTTATCTTTTTATCCATAATCATATCTTATTTGAGGGCGAGTTTAGAACTCGCCTCTACGAGGGTTTCTGTTATGTATTGCTGTTGTTCGATCGGCATCTCGGTGTGAATGGGCAGAGAAAGGACGGACTCACACAAACGGGTAGCGACGTCCAAACTGCCGGAGATGCGGGAAACAGAGCCGTATGCTTCCTGATGATGCACAGGCAGAGGATAATAAACCATCGAAGGGATTCCCCGCTCCTTCAACAGACCTTGCAGCGCATCCCGGTTACCGTCTTTCACCTGAATCGTATATTGATGATAGACATGAGTGGAAAACGGGGAACGCGCCGGAAGAACAAACTGCTCGCAAGCGGCAAGCGCCTCGTCATAGCGGGCGGCAACCTTCCGGCGGGCTTCGGTGAAGGCAGTTATATGCCTGAGCTTGACATCCAGAACGGCGGCCTGCAACGTGTCTAATCGGGAGTTACAGCCAATCCGTTTATGATGATATTTACATTCCTGTCCATGATTGGCAATCAGGCGGATACGCGTTGCCAACGCCTCGTCCTGGGTCATCAACGCGCCGCCGTCGCCATAGCACGCTAACGGCTTGGAGGGAAAAAAGGAAGTAATCCCGATATGGCCGATTGTTCCGGCCTTCTGCACCCGTCCGTCCGGGAAAGTATATTCCGCCCCGATAGACTGGGCATTATCTTCTATCACATACAAATGATATGCGTCGGCCAAAGCCATAATCGTCTCCATTTCGCAGGATTGTCCGAAGAGGTGGACGGCAATGATCGCCTTTGTCTGCTCAGAAACGGCCGCTTCTATCTTCTGCGGATCGAGATTGAATGTATGCGGATCGACATCGACAAGCACTGGCGTCAGCCCTAACAACGCGACCACTTCGGCAGCAGCGATATAGGTGAACGCCGGCAGAATCACTTCGTCGCCCGGTCGGAGCTCCAACGCCATCAAGGCAATTTGCAACGCGTCCGTACCATTTCCGCAAGGAATCACGTAAGGAATCCGGAGATATTCAGCCAGATGTGCAGAGAAGGTTTTCACCTGCGGGCCGTTAATGAAGGCACAATTGTCGATCACACGTTGCATGGCTGCGTCTATCTCCTCCTTGAAGCGGAGATATTGTCCGTGCAAATCGACCATTTGTATCTGTTCTTCAAACATTTTCTTCCCTTTCTTTTCCGGGAAAGTTCCCGGTCTATTTGCCTGCCGACAATTGTCGGCAGGCCTGCTGACAATTGTCGACAGGCTTGCTCACAGTTGTCGACAGGCTTGCCGACAATTGTCGGCAGGCAAATATGTCAGGGTATTTATTTTACTTCGCTACCGGGTTTCACGGCTTTCTCCGGCATGATTACGGAGAGGCTTCCGTTGAAATCTTCGGCGGACAGTATCATTCCTTCGGAGACGATACCTTTCAGTTTGCGCGGCGCCAGGTTGGCGATGAAGCAAACCTGCTTGCCGACGAGGTCTTCGGGAGCGTAGTGCTGGGCGATACCGGAGACGATCGTCCGTTTTTCCAGGCCGTCGTCGATGCGGAACTGAAGCAGTTTGTCCGCTTTAGGCACCTTTGTGCATTCCAGGATTGTCCCGACACGGATGTCTAACTTCGTAAAGTCGTCGAAGGCGATGTTCTCGCGAACCGGCTTTGCCTTGTAGTTGGCTTCTTCATTTGCTTTCTTGGTGTCGAGCAGCTTCTGGACCTGCGCTTCGATCACGCTGTCTTCGATCTTCTCGAACAGCAGTTCGGATTTACCCAACTGGTGACCGGCTTCCAGGAGGTCGGTCGAGCCGAGACGGTTCCAGCCTAACGGCGCGACGTTCAGCATCTTGTTCAGTTTCTCCATGCTGAAGGGCAAGAACGGTTCGAAGGCGATCGCCAGGTTAGCCGTGATCTGCAGGGCGATGTTCATGATTGTTGCCACACGTCCCATGTCGGTCTTAGCCAGCTTCCAGGGTTCGGTGTCGGCCAGGTATTTGTTACCGATGCGGGCCAGGTTCATGGCTTCCTTCTGGGCGTCGCGGAAATGGTATGTATCCAGCAGGCGCTCCACGTCAGCTTTCACGTTGGCGAAGTCCGTCAGCGTCTGACGGTCATAATCGGTCAGTTCGCCGGCTGCGGGCACTTTTCCTTCGAAATACTTCTCGGTCAGTACCAGTGCGCGGTTGACGAAGTTACCTAAGATGGCAACCAGCTCGTTGTTATTGCGTGCCTGGAAGTCTTTCCAGGTGAAATCGTTATCCTTCGTTTCCGGAGCATTGGCGGTCAGGACATAGCGCAGGACATCCTGCTTGCCCGGCATGTCGACCAGATATTCATTCAACCAGACAGCCCAGTTGCGGGAAGTGGAGATCTTATCGCCTTCGAGGTTCAGGAACTCGTTGGCCGGCACGTTTTCCGGCAGGTTGAAACTGCCTTCCGCCTTCAACATCGCCGGGAAGACGATGCAGTGGAACACGATGTTATCCTTTCCGATGAAATGGACCATCTTGGTTTCCGGATCTTTCCACCAGGTTTCCCAGCTTTCGGGCAACAACTCTTTCGTATTGGAGATATATCCGATAGGCGCATCGAACCAGACATACAGCACTTTGCCTTCAGCTCCTTCCACCGGAACGGGGATTCCCCAATCCAAGTCGCGGCTTACGGCGCGGGGCTGCAAGCCCATATCCAACCAACTCTTGCACTGGCCGTAGACGTTCGGTTTCCATTCCTTGTGTCCTTCCAGAATCCACTGGCGCAGGAACGGTTCCCATTTATCGAGAGGCAGATACCAGTGTTTGGTTTCCTTCATCACCGGCTGGCTTCCGCTGATCGCGGATTTCGGATTGATAAGGTCTGTCGGGCTCAGGGATGTGCCGCAGGCTTCGCACTGGTCGCCATAGGCTTTTTCGTTTCCGCAATGGGGGCAAGTTCCAGTGATATAGCGGTCAGCAAGGAATTGCTTTGCCTCTTCGTCATAATACTGTTCGCTCGTTTTCTCGATGAATTCGCCTTTGTCATATAAGGTACGGAAGAAATCCGACGCAACCTGGCGATGTGTAGCCGAAGTCGTGCGGGAATAGATATCGAAGGTGATACCGAAATCCTCGAAAGACTTCTTGATAATGCCATGATAGCGGTCAACCACATCTTGCGGAGTGACGCCTTCTTTCTTCGCTCTCAACGTGATAGGCACTCCGTGTTCATCCGATCCACCAATCATCAGAACCTCTTCTCCCTTCAGACGAAGATAGCGTGCATAAATATCGGCAGGCACATACACTCCGGCCAGATGACCGATGTGCACCGGCCCGTTCGCATACGGCAACGCCGTAGTAATCAGTGTTCTCTTAAACTGTTTTTCCATACCTTGTGTTCTCTTTTTGAGGCACAAAGGTAAAGAATTTATTTTAGATATTATCACCTCAAGGAATCAGACTGCCAGCATATCGGGTTCATTTCAATATAATCTGCTATTCGTTGATACTCTTCATTATTACGAATGATATGATCATAATAATTCGCTTGCCAAACTTTTCTGCCGGGTGTTTCACGTATTATATTAATTTGTTTGGTAACCACAGATTTAAATCCGGCCATTAACGATGATATGGATTGGGGTTCGCGATACAATGGGGGTTGTTGGGGGTGGGGTTGTTGTTGTTGTAGAGACGCACGGCCGTGCGTCTCTACGTTTGATATGTTATTCATATATCAGTTCCAAATCATCCAGCCATAACGTGCTGCCGTCGCCACCTGTGAAATAATCACCGTATTTGCTGGCGCTGGCTACGACCACGATATAGGTTGGCTTGCGTGTCAGCGAGCGGTAATCTAACTTCAGCTTAAATTCCGTCCATTCGCCGACCGTTTCTCCTACGATCATTTCCTGATAAGCGATGATATGCGAATCGGACTTGCTGAACAACTGGCGGTTCTTCTTCTTTGTCTGGATACGCACCGGCGAGCTCCAGTCGCCCAAAGCGATGTAGATATGCGCCTGGTCGTTCATGCCTTTCTGGGCATCCTCGAACTGATCTTCCGGATCGTCCGAAATCTGGGAAATCGGTTTACAAGTATATTTGAACCAGCCTTTGAGTGTTGTCGGACGGGCGGTGAACGGGCGTCCGAAATCCAGAATACCGTCGGTTCCATTGGTTTTTACATATTCCCCGGCAAACAGGTTTCCGGCAGCAAACTTGATAATGACGTTTTCCGATGCTAACTTGATCGAGCGTTTGCCGCCATGAGGTTTCGACTCATCGAAGACTGTCACATTCTTGTTGGCCAGGTTAGAACCGGTATTTCCAGTGTCCCAGAACATCTCTCCTCCTTCGGCATAGACAAACCAGATGTTTTTCGGGTTCAACCACCAGTCTTCAAAGCCGGAATTAGGCAACTGGGCGGCTTCGTCTGTCGCAAAGCTCGTGACATCGTATGTCTGGGAGCCGATTACCGCTTTATACTCATATTCGGTCGAAGGTATCAGATGACGCATAGCTGCGGAGAAAGTTCCGTCTTCGTTGAACGTGATCTCGTCGTCGAAGACCTGATCCCAGGTCTCTTCTCCCTTCTGGCGATATTGGATATCGATGTTCGTTCCTTCTTTTGCGACACCGGTCAGATAAGCGCGCTTTGCCCATACGGAAAGGCTTGCGCCGGTTCCTTCGTAGTGAACGACACTGACGGACCATGTTTCCGTCTCGCCAAAAGCCGTCACATCAAAAGAGCGGGTACGGCGGAAGTCAGTAACGGTCGTCGGTTCCGGCGTCGTAACCGCAATCGAGCTCCCTAACCTCATTTCCAGAACTTTCAGGTTACCCAGATCCGTATCTTTGCTCACATAGACAATCACTTTATGGTTCTCTTCGTCGACAATCGGAGTTCCGACCTGCACGTCGCTACCGTCGGCCGCCTTGATCGAGAATTTCCGTTGGATATTGCGTTTCGCCGATATCTGCCAGGAATAGTCTTGATAAATACGCAAGACAAAAGTAGCCGGCGACAACAGATTGATCTGCGTATTGACCGTTGACGGCAGACTGTCGACCGACACGAATCCCGAATCCGGAAAAAGGGCAACATCCTTGCAAGCCATGGAATCCGGAATAATCAGCGTGCCGTCCGTCACCCGCAACTTGGTAATGCGAAGCGTACGCAGATCGACGGTATCATCCACTAAAATAGCAGCGGTTCTCATCTCCTTGTCGATCTCAGAAGAGACGAAACCGTTCGTCTCGATCTCCTGTATCTCGGCTTTTACAACCGGATAGGGAATATCATTCTCTATACATCCGGCCAAGGCGCAGACAAGCGACAACAGACATCCTTTTATATAGACTTTATAATTCATCGCGTTTATATATAGAATGTAATACCTAAATTGATCGACAGCAGGTTGATTTTAAAGTTCGCCCCGCTATTGGTGCGCTTGCCGGTCTCCACCTGGTTGGTTTTCTGGTCATACCACTTGAAGTCCAACCCTAAGACATCGATTGCCGCCTCAACCGCAACATAGTTGTTGACAAAGCAGGTGATACCGGGTGCAACGCCAAAGTTCAGGTTCTGTTTGATCTGATGCGTTCCTTTCAGTTCATCGCCTGTTCCGTCTTCTACGTTACTCTGCCCGTATCCGTAAGTCACACGGGCTTCGTTAAACAAGCCGAAACGTTTGCTATCTCCCAAGTTCAGATAGGTACGGATAAAGAACGAACCCGAAACCGTGTGTGACTTATCTTTATAATTAGACAAATCGAAACTCAGGTCATCGCCCAGATTTAGCGACAGATTTCCCAAATCCGTCAGCCCGCGGGAATAAGCGACACGTCCGCCGATTGCGATATTATCCCGGATAAAATAGCTGACTACGGGAGACACTTTAAAGGTATATCCCGTGCTGGTCACATCGTCCATCACCAACCATTTGAAATTATCGTCCGTATGTTCGGAATAGGAAAACGATGCTCCAACCATCCATTGCCCCTTCGGGATAAATGTCTTCTGTTCTATCCCCCGATCAAAATTGTTCCCTCTCGCCATTGCCGGTATGCTGCATACGAGCAATAACATTATTAATATATGCTTCATTGTCTGTTATTTGTTCAAAACTGTATCGTTATTCACCTAAGCCTTCAAGCGATGTACCGACAAAGGAGGCGGGGTTGTAATCGTATTTGAGTTCAAATTCATCGAGATATAGAACACTGCTTGTACTTCCCGTAAAATAATCACCGTATTTACTGGCTGTTGCAACAATTAAAATATGGGTTGGTTTCTTATTTTCACTACCCGGTTTATATTTAATGTCAATAGCGAATTTTTTATAACCATTTTTCTCATCACCACTTACAGATTCTTTAGATATCAATTCGCCATAAGCCAATACCGTATCATCATTTTTAAATAGATTCCGATTGCTCGCTTTAGTTCTAATTTCATACTCTTGTGTACAAAGAGCTACATAAATATGACATTGATCAGGATCATCCTTCTTTACTCCATCCGGACAATCCGATTTAGCAATGTTAACCGAACCGGAAATATATTTATAAAAACCTGTTAACTGAGTAGGGCGTCCAACATAGGGACGTCCAAAGCTTAATATTCCATTCGTCCCATCTGTTTTTTTAAAATATCCCGTATATAAACTTGCCGCAGCCAAAACATTAAAGACCTCATCTGACGCCAACTTAACAGCCTTACCAGAGATAATAGTAGTTTCTTCCGGAGCTGTCGGATTATGTACTCCTGTGATTGCAGCTGCGGTATTAGCGCCTTTATTACCAGATCCCCAAAAAGCCTCGGTCCCGCCTGCATTTGCAGACCAACTATATTTTTCTATTGTACTCCAATCTTCAAATCCCAAGTTCGGTACAAACGGATTATTATTATCATCCGCATTCGCATAATCCGTCTTAAACTCAACTTCATTTCCATAAACGCGGTTTCCATCCGGATCACTACTGAAGGCACGATATACGTATGCTGTTTTCGGTTCCAAACCTTTACGAAATACACTGAATGTTTTCCCATCCGCATTTTTAGAAGTGACATCAACCAAAGTCCATTCGCTATCGGAAACCTTCTTGTATTCAAAGCCCAAACCATCGTCGCTGTCGCTTTCTCCGCTAAAGAGAGTAAACGTCGACCAGATATTTATTGCTGCTATATCTTTTGTAATAACCGCTACGTTCGGCTTGACAGAATAAGAGAACGACACGCTCTGTTCCTGCGTTTTCGCATCCCTCACCGTAAATGTAAAGCGATGCATCTGGATCTTGTCATCATAAGAAGCCAAGGCATTGCTCATCTCCGTCAAATCAAAAGACAACTCATCTTTCGCTCCTTTTATATTCTCCGGTATTGGGAAGTGAATACTCTCCAATAAAGTTTTTGTTGTCGCATCCAGGTTTGCCAAGTCAAAAGAAGAAGGTAAACCAGAACGATTAAGCAAAGAATCAGACTCAATTGTCACTAATAACTTTTCAATGCCGCAAGTTGCGATAAGCTTCAGGCTGCTACTTTCAAACTCGCCCGCCTTCGCTTCCAAGCTATTTTTATCTCCAAATCCTTCCAACATAAACTCAGGAGCCTTGATATTCTCCAAATCTTCCACCTTAATAGGAATTGAGACCACAACCGTATCCGCACTTTCATCAACCGTTATATCATCAAACTTACCGCCAGCCTCACCGCTATCGTCAGGAGTATCCGGATCACCGCTTAATTTGAAGAATAACTTATAATGATACCGTTCCTGAATATCTTTGTATTCACGCTTCAACTGGAACTGTTCACCATCTGTATTTGTCAGTTTTAACAGGGCCGATAACGTCTCCGGAGCAAAATAACCGCCACGCGTCTCCCCTTTCACGTAAGTAAGAGAGCCGGACGAGTTGCTGACCGTCGTACTGTAATCCATAAAATATTTCTTAAAATCGTCACTGTAATCGACCGTTACTTTCGTATTGGCTATTTTACAAGTGACCTTTGCCGACGTTACCTGATTCGTCTTGATCTCACATTCCGTCTTTCCATAGAAGTTCGGCAGTTCCCAAGCCGCAGAATCTTTCTTGCCGGAAGCCACGACCACCTGATAAGTGCCGGCATCCAGCAAAATGCCTTCATCCGCCTTTTCCTTCTCGAAGTCGGCAATATACTTAACCGTATCTTCCGCCGCATTCAGAATAGCGACAGCCAATACCGGATCGACCGCCTTCGTCTGCATCGTTACATTCTTCTCTACACCCAAATAAAGATATCCTTGCCCTTTATTCGTGTTCTTCTCTTCATCACATGACACAAAGCCAATCAACAATAAAGAGAAGAATATGGATAATATATATTTTGCCATCTTCTTATTTCGCTATGATCGTTAATGTTTTTGTATTGGACGTTCCGTTCAAATCCTCCAAGTAGATTCTGAACTTATGTGTCCCTTCAAAGTTCTTCAATAAAGACATAAAGCTGCTAACATTGAAGTTAACCGTCTTTTGCCCAGACTTCACTGGCGCTAACAGAGCGGACTGCAGACTATTCAGATTCAACATATCAAAAGGATTTCCTATATCAGCCACAGCTCCCGTAAAATCACTATTATCCGAAGATATGTTGACTGTCATGGCCTTCACGCCTGTCGGCAATGTCATATCGATAACGACTTTCAAGGTAGAAGCATTTGCATCAGTCAGCGTAATCGGGCTGTCCAAATCGAACCCGCTTCCCTTAATAACCGGCTTTGCAGGAGTCGTTCCCCCACCTCCATCTCCGGAACCGCCGCTGCCACCATCATCACCGGCGACAAAATCAGACGGGATCGTAATCGTATATTCGCGTTCCACCAACTGGATATCGACTTTGATAACCGGACGTTTCAGAGAGTCGGGCGTTTCCGTCGGATCTTCCGGGTCAACCGGAACGTCCGGATTATCCGGATCATCGGGTTCTACAGGATCGTCCGGCTCGGCCACATCCAGCCATACGACAATATTGTTATATTCCTTAACGGTCGGATCCGTATAAAGATCACAGAAGTATTGCGTTTCCAAACCGGAACGGGTCGTTGCATGCAACGTAAAATCAAGCTGGTCGGTCGTTTTGAAGAACGGCTTCTTCTCTTCATCCGACTTTAAAGTGAGGACACCGTTTCCGTTCGTCATCACGATTTCGTAGTCGTCTTTGAAACGATCCCGAAAATCGTCGGTATAAGCAACTGAGATTTTCTTATTACTCAACACACAAGGAGTAACCAGCGAAGATACTTCCTGTGAAGTGATCGTGCAGGTGTCTTTTCCCTCATAATAAGGCGTATCGTAGGCAGCATCTTTCAATTCGCCTTTTGTCGCAACCACCTGATATTTACCGGTAGCCAACAAGACCTCGTCTATATCGGCATACGAAGCGTATTCTTCCACCACTTCGCCGTTCTCATCCAGAATCTTTACAGAGAAATCGTTTACATCCAGACTTTCGTCCGTTGCTTTCGTTTCTCCGTTTCCCGTAATCGTTTTTTCCTTTTGCGGATCCAACTTCAGGTCCAGCACGCCTACTTCTTTCGGCAAGTCTTCGCGTGACGGCTTTTTTCCAAACAGATCATCTTTCATTTCACAGGAAGTAAATCCTGCTATCAGAAAAACGAATAAATAAAGGATATGTATCTTTCTTTTCATAATCGTTCTTTTTAAAATGCTTTAGTATCAGGATCCTCTCCGGTAAACTCAACTATATAATAATCGTTCGGTGCGGGAGCGTTCCCTCTTTTCTGCAATTCTTTCGTACGAGTCGGATAAGCGTTTGATTGGCTTTTAGCCTGAACCGTATATTCCAACCGTAAACCGCCGGCTACATCATCAAAGTAAATAACATGACCTGCGTTATCCTTTGTAAACAGGCATTCTTTACCGGCTCCGTTTATTACTTTCATTTGATAATTATCTGCAAAAAGAGCGTTGAAACTCTGCGTCAGATTAATATCGACAGCGACGCTCTGGAATGTACAGTTTATAGCCGGAACCGTCGTGATCTTCTTTTCCAGAATCACCACTTCCGTATTCTCGCCATAGAAATAAGGATCATCATAAACTCCCCCATCCACTTTTGCACGGGAATAGGCTTTCACGGTGTATCTGCCGACAGGAAGCGTGATATAATCCTGTTTTTTCAATTCGGAAAAAGATTCGAACGTCAGATGCGCATCCTTGTTCTCTTCCCCCGTGCCGACAAGTTCCACAATGAATGTATTGGCATCCATTCCGAAAGCCTTAGTTCCGACTACTTGTATCTCATCGTCAATACCTAACGATTGCAAAGAAAACCGTCCGCTGTTTTCAGGAATATCCCCGTTTTCCACCTCATCTTTCTGACAAGAGACTGCCAGCATACTGAGTACGCTGAGCAGTAAGATTGATATGTTGTTTAATGTTTTCATATTTTATTCGTAGATTAGTTTGACATTGTCGATTGTTAAGACACTGCCCACAAAGCGAGAATCAGAATTACCTTCTGTTTCACCGACACTTCCATTAATATGATTGACAGTTGTTTTTGTACCCGATTTAAATCGAATTTTAATACGAGCAGCTTTTTTTGTATTAACCGCAGGATCATTCATATATGAACTAAAATCAAATATATACGTTCCTGAAGTATTCCCAATTTCAACTCTACTATCATTATTTATTGGATTTCCATTTATATCTTCTAACGAAACAGATACAATGAACTTATCAGCATCTAAAGGTGAGTATTGATAATCAAAAGACATTTTAGATGGCCTTGAAGAAATTGGATGACCTTCAACTATTTCACCATTCTCATATGATGCAGCAAACAATTCCCCCGGAGTAATCTTTTTAGCCTTCCAACTATTGAACCAATTTGAATATGTACTACCATATCCCCAGCCAATAGTTGAAATTTCCACACTGCTGTTTTTACGTTGAACACCTGAATATTGAATATAATAAGCAGTTCCATGATCCGTTGGAACGTCAGTAGTCACTGTATTACTTGTAGACCAAAATAAATTTTCTTTATCATCTTTATCATAAGGATACCATTTATCTATATTCTGTCCTACTAAACCAATTTTCAAAGTGATTAATTTAAAAGAATAATCAACTGCATCTATCACATCTTTCGTCCATTCCTTATCAAACCCACCATCCGGAATCTGGAAAGCCTCCTCTGTCGTAAACGTTGCCTCCGTTGTTGGCCAATTATTAACCAAAGCACGAACCGTATATGTTGTATTCGGCTGCAATCCTGTAATTGTTGCATCAGAATAATCTTGCCATTTCTCTCCAACTTTCAGTTGATAAGACTTTGAATATTTCACATCCTCCACCACATGTATCGTTGCTCTATTTGTCCAAACGCCACCTTCCGGCACAACAATCGTAAAGACAGGTGTTACCATTAATGTAGACGTTGTAGTAACCGTCTTATTCAAATTATCCGTTACAGAAACTTCATAAGAATAAGTAGAAGCATCTTGTTCTTTCGATTCCAACTTACTTGAACATTCCTTCTTCAATATAATCTTACGATTTTGTTTATCGTAAAAGATTCCATCCGGTAAATTATCAGAAAGCATATCATACTGGCCCTGCATAGCACCATCCTTATTCACCTTCAGAGTTAATGTTTTTATTCCCGCCTCTGCCATAACCGCAATAGCCGTATCTTTTTCCAATGAATGTTTAGAAGGAACTGCCAATTCAAATTTACCGACAGTTGGTTCTTTAGCTGCTTCCAGATTCACGGAAGCTGTGACCACATCCGAAGTATGCATCACATTCAATGCATCATTAATATAGACACTAAAACCGTAAGTTTTATCTTTCTCGGAAGCATACAATTGATTAAATGCACCTTTCAAATCCAACTCAATACCTTTCACACCTGCAATCGGAGAAGAAACAGACTTCACCCCCCAATCCTTTTCAGCAGTATTCAAACCTGCAGATGTTGCGATATCGACACTATCGATCTTTTCACCATCTTCCAAACGGACAACCCAACATTCCTTGATACGTCCCGGAACTTCTGCCTTAACCGTACAAGAATCATTCTGATAACCATCCGTCACATTCATATCTACCGGTACATTATTTTCGAACCCGCAAGCCCAGATGCGCAAATCCGTAAACGGTTTCCACATAAAATCAGGAATACCAAACTCAAGATCGGCATCTTCCATCGAATCGTCCAACTCGATCGACAGCGCAAGTCCGTCCCCCGTCTTTCCATCCGTAGCAAATTTAAGTGTGACGGATTCTTTCGGGTTCAGCGTGATAGAAGGATTCGTAACAGAATAGACTTTCGGTTCTTCCCAGTTCTTACGCATCAATGAAATTGCAATGCTTAGAGGTGTTCCCTCCTTTGCCACCTGCAAATACGCGCCACGCGTTTCGCCTTTTGCAATCGTGAAGGCACCATCCATATAAGAAGTCTTCAGGGAAACGCTGTAATCGGAATATGCTTTCAGGAAATCTTCCGTATATTCCGTATAGATACGCGCATTCGCCATCCGGCATGTTACCTCCAGCGGCGTCTTCATATCTTTCTTGATGACAAAATCAGTGCTTCCCTCAAAATAAGGATTATCGAAAGCGGCAGGTAGGTTTCCACCCTTAGAGGCGCGCAACGTATAAGAGCCCTCTTTGATTTCCAGCTGTTCTGGAAAATCTTTATACAAAGCGCTTTTCAACGTGTCGCTCTCTTGGAAGACCTGGACAGTATAGTTGTCCACATCCTCGAAATCCGCTAAAATATTTCCAGCTTTAGTGGAGATAGCGCCACCCTTGATGTTCGTAGTATCGGCAGCGAGATTCAGGCTTAACATACCCGTGCTCCCTCCACCGTTCAAACGGTCCGAATCGCAGGAGAAAAATCCTGCAACCGACGCCCATACACACAAAGAAAATGCAATGGTCCTTCCCAGACCCTGGCGTAATTGATACTCTTTCATTTGTATAGTAACTCTTTTTTTACCTTAATACTTATACCATGAAGTAGCACAATCAATCGTGATATTACCCTTTTTTTCTATAAAATTACCCTAATAAAAAACGTTGCAAAGTAACAACAACCTCAAAAACTCTACAAGGTCTATTTATCCGATTACGTGTTCTTTTCTTTAGAAATCAATGAATACAGCAAAAGTAAAGGCCTCATTTAGCATTATACAGTGTTCTGTTTTATGGTATCCACCCCAAAACACTGGTATGGTTTTAGCGGATCATAACTATGATTTGCCTGAACCATTACTATGAGACAGAAAAACGGAAGGGGTCACAATTTTGCAGTATTGAAACAAACAGACCTCATAGGGGCAGGTACCCAACCTGCCCGATTTATCAACCAATGCATTTAGTCCGTAAAGGAAGGAACAACCCGGTAAACCGAGTCAATTATGCTGAATGCGTGGTTCCTCAACACCTGCCCGCTATTCATGTTACAACTGTGAAACAAAAGAAACCCAGCTGTGACACAGAAGGAAGACAGTTGTAACATGAAAAGAATACGGTTGTGACATGCAATAGAGGACCGGATAAAAACAAAGGATAGGCAGCTTTTCCTAAAGCGGTCGGCATCGCTTTCTAAAAAGATGCCGGCCTTTTTAGGGAAAGGTTATACCCTGTTGACGAGCATCCTATACCCTGTTGCCGAACAGGATATAGGCTATATTTTACGGGACGGGAAAGAAGTAATGAAAAATAGAGAATAAAAAAATGAATCTGGAAAGAGAATACATATCCAACCCAACCTTTCAGCTTTTTTATACGCTTTGATTTATACGTTATAGACAGAGTGAAAGGTTGAACGGTTTTGCCCTATTTATTCAAAAACCAGTTCACACTCATCCAATAACAAAACACTGCTTGTACTACCAGTGAAGTAATCCCCATACTTACTGGCCGAAGCGACAATCAGGATATAGGTAGGCTTTGTGGAATAATTCCGGTATTTCAGCGGGATTGTGAAAACTGTGTAATCCCTTACGGTCTCACCGGAAACCAGTTCACCGTAAGCCACCATCGTCTCATTGTTCCACGTACGATCGACAAACACTCCGTCACTCGTACTTACCGGGAAAGGCTTATCCCAAGCAAACAGCCCGACATAAATATGGCAGGAATCTTTGAGGCCTTTCAACGCTTCATAAGGAGCTTTCGCCTTGTCTATCGTTCCGGCATTGTATTTATAATAGCCTTTCAAGGCAGAAGGACGGGATGTATAGGGACGCCCGAAATTGAGTGAGGCTCCACTCAATCCTTCGACCTTTCCGAATGTTCCGGTATAAAGGCTTCCGGCTGCAAATACGCCTGCTACTGTTTTACTTTCCAGCCGCGCGGCTTTCCCTTTCACAACGTCATTCGTTTCGGGTGAGGTCGGATTCGCTTCTCCGACCGAGTTAGAGCCTTTGTTTCCCGAATCCCAGAAATAATTGGCCTCTGTCAAATCCTTATTGGCATACCAGCTTTTCCCGTCCTTATACCAATCATCAAAAGAAAGATTCGGAACAAGCTCTACTGCTTCTGTCGTAAAGGTTTGCACTCCGTCGCTTTTTCCATCTACCGTCAACTCATATTCGTATGTACTGCCCGGCTTCAGATGCGTGAAAGTCAACAGGAAGGTGCCGTCTTCGCGGATCTCGATCTCATTGGATAATACATTCTCCCACTCTCCTTCTCCCTCGGCTTTTGTCGTTGTGTCAACCGTACGGTAACGGGCCGAGACCTGCCCTGTCTTGGTTGTTCCTTCGATATAGACACGCTTCGACCATGCGGAGACGGTGTTTGTCTGCACGTCATCGCCCGGATGGAGAACGCTGACCGTCCATGTTTCCGTTTCGCCGAATGCGGCAACCGTAAAGGTCTGGGGGCGCCGGAAGTCATGAACCGTTTCAGGTAGAGGGGTTGTGACGGCAATTGAACTGCCTAACTGCAACGTCTCGATCTCAATATTGGAGAATGTAGGTTGAGCCGCTTCATCCACATAGATGACAATCTGTTTATTATGCTCATCGACCAGAGGTGTCCCGACCTGGTTCTTTACTTTGATGATCCGGTTAATGTCGTGCTCTACCGAGACTGTCCACAAATAATCCTGATAGATACGAAGCAGGAAAGAAACCGGCTTCTTGAAGTTCATCCGCGTATTCACCGTCTCCGGCAAGCTGTCGACCGAAGAGAAACCGGTGTCGGGGAAATGGACAAAGTCAAGGCATGACGACGAATCAGGTATCACGGTCGCACCAGCCGTCACTTCCAGCGTCCTGACCTGTACATTTTTCAGGTCGAGCGTATCCGCGACTTTCACCGTTACCGTGTTCATCTCGCCATTGATCTTGGCTGTGACCATTCCTTCCACGTCGATCTTTTCTATCTCGGCCTTTATCCTCGGATAAGGAATATCATTTTCTATACAACCCTGAAGAAGAGTTGCTATCCCGATCAAGAGGTATATCCATATTTCCTTTCTATACATCGTAACTCAGTTTAAAGGTAGAAGACAATACCCAAATCAATAGACAACAGATTAATCTTAAAATTGGCGGAACTTGACCGGCGGGAGCCTTTATACACCTGATCCTTCGTCTGATCGTACCATTTAAAGTCCAGCCCCGCCACATTTACGGAAGCCTCTACCGCCGAAAAATCATTGATAAAGACCGTCAGTCCGGGAGCCACACCGATGTTCAACGAATGTTTCAACTGATGCATCCCGCTTAGATCCAGGTCGGTCCCGGTGGTAGACTTGCTTGTCGAATACCCGTATGTCACCCTTGCTTCATTGAAAAGGCCGAAGCGTTTGCTATCGCCCAGGTTCAGGTATGTCCTGAGAAAGACTGCTCCCGAAAAGGTGTTGGACACATCATGGTAGTCCTCCACCTGAAAACTCAAGTCGTCGCCCAACGACAGGTCGATATTATCCAGTTTCGTGTAAGAACGGGAATAGGCAAACCGGCCGCCTATACTGATATTATCGCGGATCGCATAACTCACTAACGGAGTCACCTTGAATGTATATCCTTCACTGTTTATATCTTTCAAGACAGACAGGAATTCAAAATTATCATCCACATGCTCGGAATAGGAGAAAGTCGCCCCCACCATCCATTGCCCTTTCGGAATAAATGTTTTCATCACGATGCCCCGATCGTATTTAGCTTCTTTGGCTGTTTTCGAGAAAGCGACCAATGGCAACATACAAAATATAAATACTATTATCCTTTTCATTCGCATCTTTTACTCAACAGGATCATCAAACAATAATTCAAACTCATCAAGTAACAAGACACTACTTGTACTTCCTGTAAAATAATCTCCATACTTACTGGCAGAAGCCACAATCAGAATATATGTGGGTTTCACCTCAGGATGACGATATTTAATATCAATTGTAATCTCAGTATAGGCCGAGACGGTCGTATTACTTTTGAACTCACCGAAAGCGACAATTCTTTCATCGGATAAATCAACAAAAGAACCTGTATTCGTATTGACAGGATATGCCGAACTCCAATTACACAAAGCGACGTAAATGTGACAACTATCCTGATCGTCTTTCTTGATAAAATCTTTCTTCGTATTAGTTATCTTACCCGAATTATATTTATAATAGCCTTTCAATTTTGTCGGATGCCCGGTGTACGGATGTCCAAAGTTTAGAGAAGCTCCGCTCAACCCTTCTACTTTTCCGAAAGTTCCGGTAAATAGGCTTCCTGCCGCAAATACACCCGCAACAGCTGTACTGCCTAACCTTGCAGCTTTCCCCTTTTTAACATCGGATTCTTCGGGAGATGTCGGATTATTCTCTCCAATAGTATTCGCACCCTGATTACCGGAATCCCACCAGAAACTACTGTTACCACGGTCTGAAGTCGCATTCGGGAACCAATTCTTACCATTTTTCGTCCATTCATCAAAGCTTAAATTCGGTACAGTGAACTTACCATTAACCCCTTCGGTTGTAAAAGGAATAACCACGCCTTCGGATTCTCCGGCAACCGCTTTGAACTCATAGTCCGTATTCATAGGTAAATCTTTGATAATGGCATAAAATTCATATCCATTCTCTGTTTCCCTAATATCGGATGATGCGACAGACACAGATTGCCATGCCGAATCATCGTCCCCTGCTTTCCTGAACTTAAATCCCAGATCTGTATTATCTCCTGCCAATCCTTTCAAGTAGGCACGATATGGCCAGGGTGTCGGTTCCAATGTTTGAACGGCAACATCCGGTCTTAGGCGAACAGTGAGAGATTCTTCTATTTGCTGTCCCAATATATCGCGGACAATAACCGTTATTTCATTGACAATCGGTCCATGTTCGGCCCACAGCGGTTCATCAAACGGATTATCTCTCAACAAACCATTTAAATCTATTACAACCGTTTTCGTATTATCATCGATGGGCGTACACATAATGCCGACACTACTTAGCAAACTCTTTGCATTATCATCCAGCTTTGTCAAATCCCAATAACCGGACACACCTTTTTGATCAAAATAATCCGATTTCAGACTTAACGCAACAAGAGACAAGCCTGTCTTTTCTGATGACACATTAATTTGCAAATGTTCATCTCCTGCTTTGCCGGCAACAACATTTACTAAATGCTCTTCGGTGATTTTAGATGCATCAATATTTATCTTCGGAACATTCCGCCCATAATCATCCGTAAAGACAGGAACATTCAATGTACATTCAATATCGTTCGTTTCTTCGTTCACCGTTATGTCAAAGTCTCCACCCGCTTCCGGACTTTCCGGCTCTTCACCGATCGAGAAAGTCAGACGGTAATGCTCACGCGCTTTTGTATCCGGTACCTCTTTTACTATTTTGTAAGCGGTACCATCGTTATTGACTAAATTCAGCGTTACGTTCAGTTTACCCGGAGCGAAATAGCCAGCACGCTTCTCATCCTCTTCAAAGGTCAATTCGCCACTGGCATTACCGATTGTCGCTTTATATCCGGTAAAGAATTTCTTTAGCATATCCGAATAATTCACTGTTACCTTGACATTTGCCAGCGTACAAACGACCTCAGACTCCTTTATAGTCGATTTCACCACATCTATCGTGTCTACACCAAAATAGAAAGGTTTGTCAAAAGCAGCCTTACCCGAATGCAGCAGACTGGCTTTTACATGATATTGGCCTACAGCGAGAGTAATCTTTTCATTCCCTGGATCCGTTTTATAATTCTCGAAATATTTTACAGTATCGCCGGTAGAAGCTTTACAGATCGCAACACTCATCGGCAAACTATCACTTTCTGCGGCTTTTGTCACCAAAGTATAATCCACCGACGGATTCACACAGAGGAAACCTGTCTCCAACAAGCTCTCTTTCTCCTCACAAGAAGGAAAGAGAATCAGCATTACAAGCAGACAATATATATATTGCTTCATATTCATACTTATTTGATAATTACGGTCAACGTTTTAGACAGGTTATTACTCTTACTGTCGGTAATCGTGACATCAAATTTATATGTACCTGGACCACCCAACATTCCCATAAACCCGGTTACATCCAAAGCATATTCCGAATCACCTGCCAACGGACGTACTAACCCGACTCCATCCAAAATGGTTTTTATCTCTTCCGTAGGATTAACCAAATCAAACGGGTTCTCCTTCCCTAATATCGCCTCCAGTTCCGGAGCGATTATCTTCACCAAAACTTTCGACAAACCGGCTGGAGCCTTTATCACAACTTTTACCGGCACACTGTTGGCATTAGCCTCTGTCTCTGTCATTTCAATCGGAGAATCGAGTCCGTTACCCGTTATTGTAATCGCGGCATCCTCTCCCGGTTCACCCGTTCCCTCATCCGGATCGGGAGGAAGGGCGGGAGCTTCAATGTCGATCACCGTATCGCGGTCGTGCATCGTGATGTCGACCGTAATGCCGGGTTTCAGTACTTGGTCGATAACGGAGTCTACACTCATGTCGATACCCAACACGACATTATACAAGGCGTTGGGGCGGGCTTCCTCTATCTTATGCTTGGAGATTACATCCAGGCCTTTCACGGTTGTCGCATTGATTGTCAGATGGATATTATTATTTGAGCGGAAATAGGCCACACGCTGTTCCTTCTTGTCCAACGTCAAAGCTCCTACCCCGTTTGTCACGATAGCGGCATAATCATCTTTGAACACTTTCAGAAAATCTTCCGTATAATCGATGTTTACTTTGGCGTTCTGCAGGCTGCAATCGGTCTTGATCGAGCTGACGACTCCCGGTTCTATCCGGCAAACCGTATCTCCGACAAAATAGGGTGCATCAAAAGCGGCCTCATACAGTTTGCCCCATGTGGCACGGACCGTGTACAGACCCTCTTTTAGCAGCAGTTCGTCAGCATCCTGATATTCACGATAGGAGTCGAAACTACGGACTACTGTTCCCGTCGAGTCAATAATCTGGATGTTAAAGTCGTTCACATCGACTGTTGCAGCCACATCGGCCTTAGCTTTTGTTTCCTGCGTATCGGTCTCCGGACGCAGATTCAATTTAAGATCCAGAGCACCTGTTACCGTCGGATCAACCGGTGCCTCTCCCGGATTACCGGGTTTCAAACCTCCGGTCAGTTCCTTCTTCATCTCACAGGAGGTCAGTCCGCCCAAGAGCGAAAAAAGCAGAATGATATATGCTATTGTCCTCATAATACCTGTACTGATTTTACTGTAGGTGTTTCTTTATAGGCATCCAATGTCACAATCAAATGATCGCCGGCTTTCAAATCCTGTTCCACACCGTCTTCCAGATGCTTCAGATCACCGGCAAAATCGACCCGTGTCCCGAATTCTTTTGCCGTTCCCGTCACATGCACCGTGAACAGCTGGCTTACGGTAAAGAAGCCGGAACGCGTTTCACTTTTCGTAAAGAGCAATTCCGCCCTGCTGTTTGTCACCATCACTTTAAAGTCGGGATTGATCATATTCAAAAACGCATCCGTATACTTCAATGACACTTTAATGCTTTGATGCGTACAATGCAGCTTCACTTCGGTAACCGTATTTTCTTCAATGACAAACTCTTTCTGCCCCCTATAGCAAGGGCTGTCGAAAGCTGCTTCGGGAAGATCGCCGGAAGAGGCTTCTGCCATATAAGCGCCTATCGGGAGCAATAAAGGCAGACCTTCCTTTTTCAGTTCGGCAAAGGTGTCAAAGTTCTGCTTTATCGGCTGCCCGCCGGCATCTTTTATCACGATGTGGAAGGTATCGACATCTACCGTAGATGTCGATTTCATTATGGCAGGGATGTCAGTTCCGCTCTTGGTGTACATGAGGAGGGAGAGGGAACCGTGCTGATTATATTGCATATTTTCTTGTTGGCAAGAAAATAAAATGCAGATTAATAAAAAAGACAAATATTTAATCTCATTACTCATATTTCAACTGAATATTATCTATATATAATTTACTACCAATATGGACCGACCCTGAAGAGAATATACTTGCATCAAACACTAAATTCACATTACTACTCTTACTGCCAACAACCTCACCTGATTTCACCAATATATACACATGAGTCGCCTTAGAAAGTTTTTTAAACCAATTATAATTAATTATTACCTCATCCATTTTAAATTCCTCTTGTCTGCCACCTATTGTCTTAATACATCGCCCCAGTATCTCATCATCATTTGCAACTACCACTTCCACTGTAAATTGGTCATCCGATTTATATGGATAATATTTATAGGAAAAATAGACACCATATGGTTTAGATTCAAAGCTATATCCATCTCCTAAGGTATATCCTGGATTCTCATTATATTTCCCTAAATACAGAAACCCAGGATCCACATTATGATCATTTACATTTCCTGCCGAAGCTGAGCCTGCAGCAGTAACCCCACTACCCCAAGCAATTGTTTGCAACAATGCTGAATATCCAGAAACCGCATCACTACCAGAAGCTTGTAATGTTCCTGAACTTGATGCATATGCATACTTGCTATTTGGAGATGTCGTTTTGGGATTCAATGTATTCCAAGCAGGATTAGTTTCTCCTTGATTATAGGGATACCATTTCTTCCATTTTCCTCCATTTCCATTTTCACTATACCAATCTTCAATACCAGATATATTAGCTGGTAAATAAACCTCTTTTTCTGTCGTAAACGTCATCTCCCCCGAAATATGCTTTCCATACTTCGCCCGGACCCTGTACTGTGTTTCCGGCTTAAGCCCCGTTACCACAGCAGAGGCGACATCCTCTTTTATCGAAACTTCGCCATCGATCCGTTCTTTTGTGAGGTCTTTCCATTGTCCATCCTCATATAACTGGAAAGATAATTTCTCTGCATCACCTGTTGTTGTCTTGGCTCTCAGCACAGCACGTTTGGCAAAGGCATCTCCATTCTCTTCCGTATCGCCGTTCATTGACATTTCAAACTTAGGAGGAATCAAATCTACGATAAATGTTTTCACATCTTCGTAAGTCGAACCATCAAATTCAGTTCGGACAGTGAGTTCATATTCGTAACGCTTTATGTTGTCATCATCCAGTACCAAAGCTGAAATAAGCTCTTTCAAGTTTACATAAGGAGTCGAAGCACTTAAATCATATTTCACACCCGCAACAGATTCGCCTGCAAGCAAATTATACTCACGTGATGTTCCCGTTGCATCCGTTATTTTCAGCATGCAGGCAGAAAGCGTTGTACTCGATTTGATTGTCGCTTTAAATTCAGGATCATTCTTTATACCATCGCTATACACAATGCCACCTTCCGTTACACGAATAACCTGCGAACTGATAAAACCATCCGACAACAAGATCTTCGGAGCTACATCCGGTATCATCTTCACGCTTAGCGTCAAAGGTTTACTCACATGAGGATTCACCAGCGAATCTGTCACGATAAGCTGATAATTATATTGTTTCACCTCTGTTTTACCTTCTTCTATACGAGGAAGTTTTTCTACTACAGGCTTGAAGTCTAATGTCACCTGCTTCTTATGCCAGATTTCGGAGAGATTAAAGCCTTTAGCCGTTAAGGTTGTCTTTTCCCCATCACTCAAATGAGCCAAGTCGTACTCCGTGCCCTTCCCTTCATCTTCCCATATTGACAATTTGCAATTCTCGATAGTTCCGGGAACATACATCTTTACATTTGCCTCTGTCACCACGTCACTTGCTCCTAGAACGATCGGGTCCGCATGCGCAAACCCATGCGCCTCTAATAACGCCGCATCTACGGGAAGCATATAATCCGGAATATACACATAAACAGGCTTTTCCTCTGTCTCGTCATTAATCGTAACCTTCACCGTCAGCCCCTGATCCGGACGTGTATTAGGGGTAGAGTTAAAGGTGAGCATCACATTGTCTTTCGGCTTTACGGAAGGGATTGTTACGGTAAACTGCTTTACTTCACCGGTATCAGGCTTTACGGTCAAAATCCCTTTCAGATCCTCTCCCTCTGTATTTACCTGAAACCATCCGGAACGTGCTTCATCCTGCACAAACTCAAAAGGTTCTGTCGTATGGGAGGTTTCTATGCCAAGTGTATATGTGGGATAAACGACTTTGAAACTATCTGTATACGCAACCGTCACCCGCGCATTTGCCAACGAACAAGTCACATCCAGCTTGGTTGTCATGTTTTCCTTAATAATAAAATCCGACATGCCCTCAAAACGGGGAGCATCGAAAGCGGCCGCCTTCAGTTCGCCCATAGAGGCACGAACCCGGTAGTTACCCCGTTCCAGTTCTACAAGATCCGGCATATCCTCATAATGTTCGAAAGAAGAAACGACTGTCTCCTCCTCTCCTTGCAGAATTTCTATCTTATAGAGGTTCGTGTTGAGATAAGGGGTCAGGTCCGGCAAAACAGCCTTCGTCAGTACCTGGCTTCCCTGAATACCGGCAGTATCAGCCGAAAGTCCAAACTGCAACAGGCCGGGATGCTCAAACACCCCTGCTTTTTCCGAATCACATGAAAATATAGATATCAACAGAACGAAAACACTCCCAATCAGGAACATGACTTTTCCTACGGAGCACATTTTACAAAGATTCTTGTCCTTCATAAACAGCCTATCAGCCTTTAAATAACATACCCTATACTAAAAACGGTGCAAAATAACGACAACTCGCAAATTCCTACAAGGTCTATTTATCCGATTACGTGTCCTATTTTTTAGACATTACGGAATTATACAGACTGAAAACGGACTAATAAGTTGCAGTTCTCAACCTTTTCCATTTACTTTATGTCCTATTTTTCAATACTTGTATAGATTTTCCGCAAAATCCGTTTATCTTTGCGAAGGAGATAATAAACACAAATATGGAGAACGACATTCCTAAAATAGACCTTCCCGAGGATTGGATCATCGGAAATCTTACTCATAACGATATCGGTTTGCTCAGCCTGTATGCCAATTATCCGTGCCGATTGAAAGCGGAGATATTCGTGCTTTGCATGCAAGGGGAAATTGAAGCCTCTGTCAATCTGACGCGCAAGCAGGTGAAGCCGGGCAGCTTTATCACGATATTGCCGGGTACGATTTTACAAATACACAAGGTGGAGGGGGATTTGCAGATTTATTTTATGGGATTCTCGTCGGATTTTATCGAACATTCCAATATCGGTAAATCGGCAATGGATATGCTTTATGCAGTCAAAGACAACCCGATCATCGAGTTGAAAGAACAGCACGCACAACTGTTGAAAGACTACTTTTCATTGCTTCTTAAAACATACGAGGTTTGTGGATCCCGGTTAAACAAAGATATTCTGAACCACCTTCTGTCCGGAATACTGATGGGAGTGGGCGCCATGCACAAGGACAAAATCCAAAGCAAGGCAAACATATCCAAAGCCGAACAGATCAGTAAGAACTTCAGCCGCCTGGTGATGCAGAACTATACCACGCAACGAAACGTTGCGTGGTATGCCAAAAAGCTTGGCATAACTGCGGCACACCTCAGTACGATAGTCAAACAGACAACCGGTAAAACCTGTGTCGAGATCATTACCCTGATGGTGATTATGGATGCCAAAACACAGTTGAAATCGACAAACCTGAGCATCCACGATATCGCCTATTCGCTGAACTTCACCAATATGTCCTTCTTCGGCAAGTATTTCAAACGCAATGTCGGAATGGGACCGTTGGAGTACAGAAACAGTTAGAAGATATCGCTTATTTTCAATGTCCTTATTCCATACCGGGGGATGGAGAGCGTGACGGATGAAGCTTTGTTCTTTTTGGACACAGCCAAATCTCCCGCCGGACGTCCGTCCAGTTCCACCAGGCAAGCCTTCATGTCTTCCAGCGAGAAGGTCAGCGTTTTGGGGGCTTGGTTTCCTTGTGCATTAAACAGGCGGATATACAGGTCGTTCCCCTTGCAGGTCATGGACACCAGCTCATATGCATGATCTTCTATCCGGAAGAAAGAGCCGGAGTCGGGAGAAGAATCGCCGGTAAGGGTTGCCAACAGCGGTTCATTGCGCTGTTCGCTCCATGTCCACAGGCGGCTCTTTTCCCATGTGCCGGTGTGGGGCATGATGGCATAGGTGATCTCCGTTGGACGGGTGATATCATAGTCCCTTCCCCAAAGACCTTTTCCGGCATATTGAAGATCTAACGAGAGCGGGAAATCCTGTCCATGTGCATAAGAGGTGGTATGGTCGGTGAAAAGAGCCAAGCCGTACGGCTTATTCCGGCTTCCCAAATCGACCCAGTTCAGGATAAGGTTGTTCTTGATACTGTCCCACCGATTGAAGAAAGTGTTCTCCAGACAGCTTTCGCAAACATCGAAAGGCGCATTCTTATAAATCTGTTGTTCCGGAAGGTTGACAGGGAAATGCACTAACAGCTTGTAGCGGTCATCATAAAAAGCTTTCCGGGGATTTTTCGAATCAAACGGGATACCCGGTTCACCGATATGCGGATTACCTTTCCAATCTAACTTCACACGCATCTCGATACGCGGATCGCCCTGTACCAGGCGGATGGTTTGCGTAAACGGATGATTGCCGATCCGGCCCTCTATCGCAACAGTGGCAAACAGGGGTCCCTGTTCCACTATCCGGACTTCTGCCGGCTGTTCCGTACTGGAGATAAACCGTCCCTCGTCCACGAAATAACCGCGCATCTCATTGAAACTACGTTCATCCGTCCGGTCGACATACTCATACCCCCGGGCCTTCGCAGACTTCAGGCTGCGTATAATTCCTCCCCGGGACGGGTCGATAACCAAGGCGTATAAATCACTTTCCAGCAGATAGGTCCCATCCGCGTTTTGTGTGATCCGGGGACCGTTCGTTTTTGCAGGCTCCGCTTTGCGAAGAGCGTATGAGGCGTAACCGGCAGAAGGGACTTGTGCCCGGAAGAACAACCGGGTATGCCCGTTTTCCGTAACCAACTGCGCAGGATAGGTCTTGCCTTTTCTGTCGGCTACCACCCATTTGTCACTTGCCCAGGCGCCGGGGACCTCGACTGAGACAAGTTCATCGCGCTCTGTCGCTAACGTGTTATAGACACGCACGGCCGTCTGTCCCTTTTCGGTCATCAAACCGAACGCTTCCCGGATGACCTCGCGGCTGATCCGGTTTGTCGAAGCTGTCCAGTCCGTGACTGTTTCCGCCCAGTTCTTGTTATCCTTTAAATTATTGTACGGGACAATCCAGCAATCGTGGTGTTGCGACAACAGAAGTGTCCGCCATCCTTCGTCAATCCGTTCGGCAGGCCATTCCATGCCTTTATACAAACGTCCGTAAGCCGCCATTTTCTCAGCCTGCACGATTGCGTTTTCCGAGGTGCGCACTTCCGTTGCCAGGCGTTGCATGACCTGGGTTCCCCACATCAAGCCGGGCAAGAAATCTTCCTGCGTTGCGTGCCAGTCGTCCGTAGTCGTTCCGACAGAACAGTTCCGGATATAATCGCGCCAGGTCTTATAGGCCGTCGGCGTGTAATAGACGGAAGTATCCCGTCCCAGCCAGGGCCCGTTATCCCAACCATGGCTCCAGGCAGCATCCTGGATACACATTCCCACCGGATTCCCGATACCTGCTGCCAGGCATTTACGTATATATTCTTTCGAATTGTAGCTGGCAACAGATGTCCAAGTCGAGTTGGGCGACAAATTCTCGCAGGCATAACGGGGAACAGTGAGTAACTTCGTACCGTCCGGTCCCACCCAGTTCACCAGTTCCCCACCGTAAGCGTTGACATATCCGCCCCACATCGTGTTCGGGTTCTTGGTAGAAGCGTACGAAAAGCCGAAAGATTTCAAGATCGTAGGCAGACAGCTCGTAAAGCAAGGCTCTTCAGCTGAATAAGTGGTGAATACAGCTTCCGGAAAATGTTTCCGTATCAGCTGCATCCCGTATTCAAACTGGCGGATCGCGCTTTCGCCCGAAGTGCCGAAGAAATAACTTTGCGCATACGTCGGATTAACATATTCGATCCGCCCGGTCTCCACCGACTGGTCTTTGAACAAGCGCTTAAAGGCGGCATATCCTTCGGGGTCGCGTTGCTTGACCACGTCCCACGACTCCGGTTCGATCTCGAGGTTCACGCGCCAATCCGGATTCTGGCGCAATTTGAGGGCGATAAAGGCGGTCTGTCCGACCGGATAATGCCCGTAGATTCCACCATGATATCCGTCTATAAAATAAGCTTGTTGGGCGGATGCCCAGCCGGGGATCAGAATCAGGATGACGAGTAGTGCAATTAGTTTTTTCTTCATGGCCTATTCCTGTTTAATGAGATGATTTCCGGTTTTATAGCGTCTCCTGCCTCAACTGTTCAACGAACTTATCGATGCGCTGCAACTCTTTCGGTATGTCGATCGATTGGGGACAATGCTCGTTGCACTGGTCGCACCCGACGCAATGATCGGCCTGGCGCAATTTCGGGACGCTGCGATCGTAGCCCACCAGGAAGGCACGGCGCGCTTTCCGGTAGTTCTCGTCCGTCCGGCTTTTCGGGACATTTCCTTCGTTCACACATTTATTATAGTGAAGCAGCACGGCCGGGATATCGATCGCATACGGGCATGGCATACAATACTTGCAGTCGTTGCAAGGGATTGTCGGATATTTGATCATCAATTGCGCCGTCTCTTCCAGGAAATCTTTTTCCGCATCGGTAAGCGGAACCAACGGGGAATAAGTACGGATATTATCCTGCAAATGTTCCATATAGGTCATACCGCTCAATGCCGTCAGGACCAGTTCGGGAGAACCGGCAAAGCGGAAAGCCCACGACGCAACACTGTCCTCGGGACGCTGCTCCTTCAAACGCATCATGATATGCTGGGGAACGTTCGACAGGCGGCCACCCAACAACGGTTCCATGATAATGGCGGGTATATTCCGTTTTTCCAACTCCTGATACAGATATTCGCCGTTTACATTGTTTCCCGTGGCATGACGCCAGTCGACATAATTCATCTGTATCTGCACGAAGTCCCAGTGCACCGTGTCGTGCAAAGCCAGCACTTCGTCAAAGACATCCGGCTTCCCGTGGAATGACCAGCCCAAATGACGGATACGTCCCGCTTCACGTTCCTTCATCACGAAGTCGAGCATCCCGTTGTTGATGTAGCGTTCGTTGAACATCTTCATTCCTCCGCCACCGATCGAGTGGAGCAGGTAGTAATCCAGATAGTCCGTTTGCAGTTCGCTCAGCGAGCGGCGGTACATGGCGATCGAGTTCTCGCGCGTATAGTTCGAGAAGTTAGACAGCTTGGTCGCCAGATAATACGATTCGCGCGGATGACGGCTCAGGGCGATCCCCGTTGCTTTCTCCGACCAGCCCTGCACGTAGACGGGGGCCGTATCGAAATAGTTCACACCATGGGCAATGGCATAGTCGACCAGTTCGTTGACCGCATCCTGATCGATCAGATCGCCTTTTCCGTCGGGAGAAGGGATTGTCGGCCAGCGCATACAACCATAGCCCAGCAGGGATACCTTATCATCTCCCAAGCTGGGAAACGAACGGTAAGTCATCTTGTCGGTCGGGACAGGCGAAGAACCCTTGCTACCGGAACCTTTTTGATCTTTCGGGGCACAGCCGTAAAGGGCGGCTGTTGTCGTCGCAGCCGTGATACCTACGATATTCAGAAAATCACGGCGGTTGATATATTGATCTTTCATAGATTTATTCTTTAAAACGGATTATATAACTCGATGCCTTTCATGGCCTTCCACATAGATAGCCGTCAGCGGGCGCGAAGGACAAAGGTTCTCGCAAGCGCCGCAACCGATGCATCGTTCGACATTGATAGCCGGTATCTTCAGGGATTTCGGATCGGCAGGGTCGGATGCCACCATCTCGATCGCATTCGTCGGGCAATGGCGGGAACAGTTGCCGCACTCGACACCGTCGGTGATCGGCACACAGTTAGCCTTCACCCATACGGCGTGGCCGATCTGGACAGACGACTTATCCTCTTTCGTAATAGGCAGGATCGCACCCGCCGGACATACCTCGGAGCATTTCGTACATTCGGGACGGCAATAGCCGCGTTCGTAAGACATCTCCGGTTGCATCAGAGTCATCAGGCCGCCGGAAGGGCGCAACACATGGCTGGGACAGACCGAAACGCACAACTGGCAAGCGGTGCAATGCTGTCTCATGTTGCGTATGCTTTGTGCACCGGGCGGGACGATAGGCGTCAGCCGTTCCTGTTCTTTCCGTTCCTTGATCGGCGCCAGTCCGCCGTCTCTTTTCATCTCGACCTCTTCCACCTTTTTTTCCTGCGCTTTCAACGCACCGCCCATAAGCACGAGGGCTGTTGTCGACAAGGCTCTGCGGCGGGAAAGATTTGTTTTGTCTTCCGCTGCCGGTTGGTCCGTTTCCTGCTTCTTCGCCTTCCATACCGGAGCGTAAGTAAGCGCATTCTTGCGGCAAACATCCAGGCAGTTCATGCAGACAACACAACGGCTGCCATCCACCTTATGCTGCTTGCCGTCGATACAGGCCGCCTTACATTGACGGGTACAGAGGCCGCAACTATTACATTTCTCCGTATCGATCGTGATGCGATAAAGGGAAAAGCGAGAGATGAAGCCCAACACTGTCCCCACCGGACAGATCGTATTGCAGTACGTACGCCCGTTCCGCCAGGCCAAGACGAAAAGCACGACCACCGTAGCGACCGCAACTAAAAGCGTCGGCAGGCTCTTTACCCAGACATCCACCTCGTAGAAAGCGTAGCTGTCCATCCGTTCCGCCAGATAGGCTAACAAATTGTTTCCCCACATCCAAAGCGGCTGTAACAAGCTGTTGGCAATACGCCCATAGGCACTGTAAGGCGCCAGCAAAGCGACAAAGGAACCAACCCCCGCCACTAAAGCCGCCACAAAAACAGCCAGTACTCCATAGCGCAACCAGGAAAGCGCAGGCGAATAGGAATAGGGCAACTTCTTCCCTATCCTGCCGAACCTCGCTATCACATCCTGAAAAACACCTAACGGACAAATCACGGAGCAGTAAATACGTCCGAACACCAGCGTCAGGAGAATTAAAAGTAACACAACACCCACATTCAATGCCAGCACGGCAGGCAAGAACTGGATCTTGGCAAGCCATCCGAACCATCCATGCAACGTCCCCGTAAAGTCGAGGAACAGTAGTGTGATAAGCACGAAACACAACGTGGCCGCCATTAGTCTAATCTTTCTTAACATCGCGTATTTCATTATTGGTTAAAAATATAACTACAAAGATGCAAAAATTCTACTTTACATATACACAGGCACTTCACCAAAACGAAAAAAAGGTGGATCATCGCGAAATGCCGCTCAGTCGCTCACCAACCACGACTTGAATTCGGAAGCCTTGTTCTTGCTTACATAGATACGTTCGGGGACTTCCACATCCAGGGTCACCAGCAGACGGTTATCGAACCAGACCGTTATGTCGGAGATGCTGTCTCTGTTGACGATAAACTGTTTGTTTGCCCGGATAAAGTCCGCCGGATCGAGTGAAGGCATGATCTGTTCGAGTGTCTTGGAATAAGGATATTGCGTCCCGTCCTTCAAATAGATGCATGTGCTTTTGTCGGAGGTATAGAAACAGGAGACCTCTTTCAGGTTGACCGGCAACAGCTTGTCTTTATAGGGGACCAGCAGTTTATCCTTGTATTTGGGGGCAGGCGCCAACCGTGCCAATTGGGACAGGTATTGGAGAATATCCTGCCGGTTCAGCTTGCCGTATTTGGCCAGTGCATGCCGGATGTCTTCCACCTTTATCGGTTTCAGCAGGTAATCGATACTGTTCACCTTAAACGCCTCTATCGCATAGCGGTCGTAGGCGGTCGTGAACACGATCGGCGTCTCAAGCTCGATCTTATCAAAAATGTTGAACGCCGAGCCGTCCGACAAATGGATATCCATAAAAATCAGCTCCGGGGCAGGATTCTCCTGAAGCCAGTGGACAGTCTGCGTGACGCTTTCCGTATTCCCGGCAATCCGGATATCCGGCGCCACCTCTTTCAATATATCCACCAGGTTCTCATAAGCAGCAGTTTCGTCTTCTACAATCAATACTCTCATACGGCTTTCATTTTAAAGGAAGATAAACGCGGAAGGTCTCTTCTGTGGACTCTATCCGTATCTGCCTGTCCATCAACAGGGCAAAACGGCTTTCCAGGTTCTTCAACCCGGTCCCGTTCGTATCGGGGATGGATAGCTTCGGATAGACCGGATTCGAGACGACCAATTCGTCCCGCTCGTTGAGCACAATCGAAATCTCCATCTTATGCACGCTATCTATCGTGTTATGTACAACCACGTTATCGACCAATGGCAACAAAGAAAGAACGGGCAACATCAGCCGGTCCTTCCGTTCCTCATCCACCCGGACGGAAAAGACCAGTTTGTTGGCAAAGCGGACTTCCATCACATATTGGAAGGAAAGCATAAACTCCAGCTCCTCCCGCAAGGAGACCAGTCCCTTCCTGTCGCTCTGAAGGATATACCGGAAGATGTCGGACAACTGATAAACATACATCAGCGTCTTCTCGTCATCCTTCTTGCGGATCAGGGCGGATATCCCGTTCAGCGAATTAAAGAAGAAGTGCGGATTGATCTGATTGGCAAGCGCGTCGCACCGGCTCTGTAGGTTCTCGAAACGCAGGCGCTCGATCTCCAACTCTTTTTCCCGCTGCCTGGAATAGAGCATCGATATATATCCGATAAACGTACAAAGGAAGCAGGTCACGAAAAACTGGAAGATCAGGATGCTGCCCAACGCATCCGTATGAATCCCCATGGAAGAGACTCCGTATGAAACAGAGGCATAGATCAGATAGGCAACCAGCGAAAACAGGAAATTACGCATCAGTCGCTGCCGGAACAGGGCGGCCGGCATCTTCTTCAGATTATAGTGTATCAGAAGACAGATCAGCCCCCAAAAGAAAAAAAAGCGGTAGACAAAAAACGCAAGAAAGCCGGCATGTTCGGATGCTTTGAGGAATCTCAGCTCCCAGGGAATACAGGCGATGTTGGGATATACGATAAACACCGCACTGATCAGGCCGACCAGTGGAAGCTTCCGGGTAATATAAATATCGAACGAATCCATAACATCTTCTTTTCAGTAACAAAGGAAAAGAAAATAATCATTACTTTACCTGCTTAAAGAAGGAAAACGAAAAAAAGAAGCATAAAGACGAAGAGAAAGAAAATTCTTACTGTCCCCATGTCTCACGGTCCAGGTTACGATAGTTGATTGCTTCCGCCAGATGGCGTGCTTCAATACTTGGAGAGGCTTCGAGGTCGGCAATGGTACGGGATACCTTTAAAATACGGTCATAGGCCCGGGCAGACAAGTTGAGACGTTGCATCGCCACTTTCAGCAAGGAGAGGCCGGCAGCATCCGGCACGGCATATTCGTGGAGCAGTTTGGAGGTCATCTGCGCATTGCTGTAAATACCTTCACAACCGGCAAAACGCTTCTCCTGAATGGCACGGGCTTGCATCACCCGTTCACGTATTGCTTCGCTGGATTCGGAGGGACGCTGTTCGGAAATCTTTTCAAAGGGGACAGGTACGACCTCTATCTGGATATCGATACGATCCAACAAGGGACCGGAAACACGGTTCATATATTTCTGGACAGCACCCGGTGAACAGAGGCATGGACGATCGGGGTGATTATAATAACCACATGGACAAGGATTCATAGAGGCCACCAACATGAAGTTTGCCGGATAATCGACAGAGAAACGGGCACGGGAAACCGTAATCGTCCGGTCTTCCAAAGGCTGCCGCATAACTTCGAGGACACTCCTGTTAAACTCCGGCAGCTCATCAAGAAACAAAACACCGTTATGCGCCAGACTGATCTCTCCCGGCTGGGGGAAAGCGCCTCCGCCAACCATTGCCACATTCGAAATCGTATGGTGAGGGGAACGGAACGGACGTTGTGTCATCAAAGAGGTCTCCAGACCTATTTTTCCGGCGACTGAATGTATTTTTGTTGTTTCCAGCGACTCCTGTAAGGTAAAAGGGGGTAAAATAGATGGGAGGCGTTTGGCAAGCATCGATTTTCCGCTGCCCGGCGGGCCGATCAGGATCAGATTGTGGCCACCGGCTGCCGCCACTTCCATCGCACGCTTTACGTTTTCCTGTCCACGCACATCCGAAAAATCAGATTCAAACTGCAACTGGCGGGCGTAGAACTCTTCGCGCGTGTTGACAACAGTTGGTTCCAAATCCCGCTTCCCGGCAATAAACTCGATTACCTCTTTAATTGTAGAGGCGCCATATACTTCCAAATCATTGACAACAGCCGCTTCCCGGGCATTCTGCTTAGGCACGATAAAGCCTTTGAAACCTTCCTCCCGGGCCTTAATCGCAATCGGAAGTACTCCTTTGACCGGTTGCAGGCTACCATCAAGCGACAGTTCACCCATCATCAGAAACTGGTCCAGACGAGAATCATCCAATGCTTCTGCAGCGGCCAAAATACCGATTGCAAGCGGCAGGTCATACGCAGAACCTTCCTTCCGAATATCGGCAGGAGCCATATTAATCACGATACGGTTACGGGGGAATTTATAGCCACTCACTTGAAGGGCTGAAATGATACGTTCATGACTTTCACGGACAGCTACATCCGGAAGACCTACCAAAAAGAATTGGATACCTTTTGTGCAATTCACTTCGATCGTAACGATCGTTGCCGATATACCCTGCACGGCGGCAGCATAAGACTTGACTAACATAGTTAAGAATTTTGAATTATAAATTATGACTTATAGACTAAGAATCAATGAATAGTAAATCCATTATTCTATTAAGTTTTCCAGTGTGTGCTTGATCTCCATTCCATTATCCGTTTTCAGAATAATCTTCCCTTCTTCATCAATCAAGAAGCAACGGGGTAGAGCACTTACATTATATAAATCGACCAACATAGCCGCTTGTCCGGCTGAGTCAGTAACCAAATTCCAATCGATACTGTCTTTTGCAAGGACTTTACGAACTTCACTCTGATTGTCATCCAAACTAATCAACAACATATCCACTTTGTCCTTCGGATATTTTGTTGCGACTTTATCCAAATACAGATCTTCCGTCTGGCACATATCGCACCAGGGAGCCGTAAAGGCAAGCAATAAATATCTTTGGGGGAAAGAATCCAGGCTAACAGGCGCTCCATATATGTTTTTCACATTAAATCCCGGAGCTTCTGCTCCTAAAGCTGTACGCTTTGCCCGTGCACTATATTCCTGTAGCTTCTGTACCAGATAAAAATCCTTCAATTTAGGATTCAACACGGCCAGCAGTTCATCCATCCGCCTTGTATCATCCGGATGCATAAAATAATTCTGGATCAATATCACAGAAGCTTCCTCATCCGGATATTTCTTAACGGCAGCTGCGACTTCCTCACTCAACAAATGATTCACATTCGCCAGACGAGAAGCGACATCTGTCTCTTCTATCGTATTGTTAACGCTCTCCTTACCTCTATTATGAAGTTGATGAATCAGATCAGCCTGCTCTTTCAACAAAGGGGCCAACTCTTTTTTTATGGCTGAAAGACGATCGTTTATGTGTCCTCCTTTCACGCGCAGCATAGTCGGGTAATTGGCATCACCGGTAATTGTCACCTTTTCCCCTTTTTCAGGGTAAACAGTGACCCAATGTGTCTTATCCTCAAAGAAAATTGTGACTTCCCGGAAATCACCTTGTTTTCGTTCTATCAGGAATTGACCCGGTTTCTCGCAAATGACAGTGTCTACCGCCTTTATATCATCATTTTCAAAAACGGCATATAAGGTCTGATCTTCCAGATTGGTCAGTTTGCCCTCTATCCGGTAAGCAATATCTTCGCCACATGATGACAAAGACACAATAATTCCTACGATCAGCAATAAACGTTTTATCATTTTATACCTCACATCCCACATTAACAGATAATTTGGTGTAAAGATAGAAATAGATTTTAAAACATCCTAACATTTGTGCTAAAATTAATGTATATATACAAAAAAAGCGCAGAACCGAAGTCCTGCGCTTTATAGTCGTTATGTATGTAATTACAATTTCGGACCAGCAGCAACCAGCTTCTTACC
>ERZ791875.543-NODE-543-length-39469-cov-9.417770_pt1 | contig 39469 bp, 53 predicted proteins | sample MGYA00510278_ERZ791875 | MGnify/ENA primary metagenome ERZ791875 (study PRJEB30046, sample SAMN00792078) | human gut metagenome | study: EMG produced TPA metagenomics assembly of the A metagenome-wide association study of gut microbiota in type 2...
GGACGCACCGTGTCGTGGTGCGAGTTGAGCAGCAGCGTGGGCCGTGCCGGGTCGAAGCCGGCGCTGCGGGCCACGACGTTGTTGTGCAGCCGTTCGGGCGATGCGCCGTGCCGTGCGAGGAACGCATGGAGCAGGTCGGCCGTGCGGTTTTCCTCCCGCGACGGCGACGGCGTCGCAATCAGCGCCTTGAGCAGTTCGATGGCTTCCGTGGTTTTCGTGTCCATGTGTCGTTCGGCGGGTTTTGAATGTCCGGACATAGTCCGGACGGCTTGTCCTTAACGGATTACGGTGCCTGTTTCGTTCAGCAAATTGTCCGAGTGCTTGATGGTAACGCTCCGCACGCCGTTTGCCACGGCTTTCAGGGCGTTTTCGATTTTGGGTATCATCCCCTTGCTTACGGTGCCGTCCTCCTTGAGCGCGGCGTACGATTCGGCCGTGATTTCGCGGATGAGCGTCGCCTCGTCGTCCGGGTCGCGCAGTACGCCGCTCTTCTCGAAGCAGAAGACCAGCTCCGCGGGGGCGACCTGCGCCGCACCGAGCGCCACGGCCGAAGCTACGCTGTCGGCGTTGCAGTTCAGCAGCGTGCCCTGTCCGTCGTGCATGATGGCGCAGAAGACCGGTGTGATGCCCGCTTCGAGCAGCCGTCCGAGCAGTGCGGAGTCGATTCGTTCGATGTCGCCTACGAAACCGTAGTCGATTGGTTCGGGGTTGCGGCGGCGGGCCGTGACGGCATTGCCGTCGGCGCCCGACAGCCCGAGCGCATTGCACCCTGCGGCCTGCAACCCGGCTACGAGCTGTTTGTTGACCAGCCCTGCGTAGACCATCGTCACCACGTCGAGCGTGCCTTTGTCGGTAATGCGGCGGCCGTCGACCATCTGCACATTCAGTTCGAGTTTCTGGGCGAGGCGCGTTGCGAGCTTGCCGCCGCCGTGAACCAGTATCTTCGGTCCGGGCAGCGCGGCGAACTCCGCGATGAAGCGTTTCAGCACGACGGGGTCGTCGATGACGTTGCCGCCGATTTTTACTACCGTGATTTTCTCCATTATTCCAGCCCCTCCAGCAGTCGTTTGAGTACCACCTGCGCCGAAATCTCGCGGTTCGCGGCCTCGGGAATCACCAGCGAACGCGGCGATTCGATTACTTCGTCCGTGACAATCATGTTGCGGCGCACGGGCAGGCAGTGCATGAAGTGCGCGTCGTTGGTCAGCGCCATCTTGCGCGCATCCACCGTCCACGCACAATCGCGGCTCAACACCTTGCCGTAGTTGGGGTCGGCGTAGGCCGCCCAGTTTTTGGCGTAGACGAAATCGGCCCCTTCGAGCGCCTTGCACTGGTCGTATTCGACACGCGCCGTGCCGACGAACCGCGGGTCGAGCTCGTATCCCTCGGGATGGGTGATGACGAAGTCGTAGCCGGCGGCGTTCATCCATTCGGCGAACGAGTTGGGCACGGCCTGCGGCAGTGCGTTGGGGTGGGGCGCCCAGGTCATTACGACTTTGGGGCGCCCGGCGGTCTTGTATTCTTCGATGGTAATCAGGTCGGCGAAGCTCTGCAGCGGGTGCCGCGTGGCGGCCTCCATCGAGAAGACCGGACGGCCCGAGTAGCGGATGAACTGCTCCAGTACGCGCTCCTCGTAGTCTTCGGCCTTGTCGTTGAAACGGGCGAACGAGCGGACGCCGATTACGTCGCAGTACGACCCCATGACGGGAATCGCTTCGAGCAGGTGCTCGGCCTTGTCGCCGTCCATCACCACGCCGCGCTCGGTTTCGAGTTTCCAGGCACCCTGGTTGACGTCGAGCACCATGACGTTCATGCCGAGGTTCATCGCCGCTTTCTGCGTCGAGAGCCGCGTGCGGAGGCTCGAATTGAAAAAGAGCATCAGCAGGGTCCTGTTGCGTCCCAGTCCGGTGAACTGGTAACGGTCGCGCTTGATTTCCAGGGCTTCGGCGACGGCTGTGCGCAGGTCGCCGATATCTTCTACACAGGTGAATTTTTTCATCGTACGAGTTCTTTGAATGCGTGGAGGAAACGGTCGGCCAGTTCGTGCGTCAGGCAGAGTGCAGGCAGCAGCCGCACGGTCGAGGCGCCGGCTCCGCCCGTGAAGATGCGTTTCTCGAAGAGCAGCCGTTTGCGGAACTCCGACCCGGAGCCGTCGAGCTCGATGCCGATCATCAGTCCGCGGCCGCGGACCTCTTTCAGCCCGCCGACTTTATGCAGTTCGCCGAGCAGGTGTTCGCCGACTGCGGCGGCGTTTTCGACGAGTTTTTCACGCTCCATGACGTCGAGCACGGCGATGGCCGCCGCGCAGGCGAGGTGGTTGCCGCCGAAGGTGGTGCCCAGCAGGCCGGGACGCGCCTCGAAGTGGGGCGCGATGAGCACGCCGCCGATTGGGAAGCCGTTGCCCATGCCTTTGGCCGTGGTAATGAGGTCGGGGCGGATGCCCGCTGTCTGGTGGGCGAAGAAGCGCCCCGTGCGGCCGTAGCCCGACTGTATTTCGTCGAGGATGAGCTGCGTGCCCGTGTCGGTCGCCGCCTTGCGCAGTTCGCGCAGGAAGTCGTCCGTGGGGCAGTGGATGCCCGCGACGCCCTGGATGCCCTCGACGATGACGGCGGCGAATTCGCCCGTGGCGAGTTTCGCGCGGACTGCTTCGATGTCGTTCAGCGGCACGAACTCCACGTTTGCCGTACGGTTGAAAGGCGCCGAGATGGCGGGGTTATCCGTCATGGCGACGGCGCCCGAGGTGCGGCCGTGGAACGCTTTGGCGAAAGAGAGCACCTTGGTGCGGCCGGTGTGGAACGAAGCCAGTTTGATGGCGTTCTCGTTCGCCTCGGCGCCCGAGTTGCAGAGGAAGAGGCGGTAATCTCCGTAGCCCGAGATACGGCCCAGTTTCTCGGCCAGGGTGGTCTGGAGCGAGTTCTCGACCGAGTTGGAATAAAATCCCAGCCGTGCGACCTGCTCCGAGAGGGCCCGTACGTAGTCGGGCTGCGCGTGGCCGATCGAGATGACGGCGTGCCCGCCGTAGAAATCGAGGTACTCGGTGCCTGCCGCGTCGTAGACGAAGCAGCCTTTACCCCGGACGGGTTCTACCGGATAGAGTGAATATACGTTGAAAAGTTCCATTTTTTACATCATTTTAATGTGCCGGTTGCCGGCATGTTCGGGGCCCTGCAAAAGGCGGCATGCGGACGGCTGCGCCAGGCAGCTTTTTAAAATGCGCTTGCCTTGAGCCGCAGCCCGGCGGTTTCGTCCAGCCCGAACATGAGGTTCATGTTCTGCACGGCCTGTCCCGATGCGCCTTTGAGCAGGTTGTCGATTGCCGATACGATGTGCAGTTTGCCGTCGTACTTCGCAGTGCCCACGAGCGCCTTGTTGGTGTTTACGACCTGTTTGAGGTCGATGCTGCGCGTTGTGGCGTGCGTGAAGGCTGCCGTGGCGTAATAGTCGGCGTAGAGCTTGCGCGCGGCCTCTTCGTCGAGCGGGCATGCGGTGTAGACGCTGGCGAGGATGCCCCGCGTGAAGTCGCCCCGCATCGGCACGAAGTTCACTGCCTTGCCGAACGACGGCTCCAGCCGCCGCAGGGTGCGTCCGATTTCCAGCAGGTGCTGGTGCGTAAAGGCCTTGTAGATAGAGATGTTGTCCGAGCGCCAGCTGAAATGGGTCGTGGCCGAGGGTTTCACGCCCGCGCCGGTCGAGCCGGTCACGGCCGTCACGTGCACCTCGTCGGAGAGCACGCCCGCCGCTGCAAGGGGCAGCAGCGCCAGCTGGATTGCCGTGGCGAAGCAGCCCGGGTTGGCGACGCGCTCCGCCGTGCGGATGCGTTCGCGGTTCAGTTCGGGAAGCCCGTAGACGAAGCCGTCGCTCTCGTCGCGGAAGTCCTGCGCCAGGTCGATGACCTTCACGCCCGCGGGAACCGCGTTCGCTTCGAGCCATTTGCGGCTCTCGCCGTGTGCCGAGCAGAGGAACAGCACGTCGATTGACGTCAGGTCGTACGTGTCGCCGAAGCGCATTTCGGTGTCGCCCTCCAATCCTCCGTGCACGTCGCAGAGGCGGTTGCCCGCATTGCTCGTGCTGTGGACGAAAGCGATTTCGGCCTGCGGATGGTTCAGCAGCAGGCGAATGAGTTCGCCGGCGGTGTATCCGGCGCCTCCGATGATGCCGGCCCGTATCATTTCTTGTTGCGCTTCTGGACGTTGTGGTAAATCTTGATTTGGTTGCTGAAGATTTTCGTGAAGCCTTTCACGTCGTCGGCCGTCCATGCCTTGTTGACTTCGCCGTATTCGCCGAAGTCGGTCTTCATCAGGTCGAACGGCGAGTCTACGCCCACGAGCGTGTAGCTGTACGGACGCAGTATCAGTTCGACGGTACCCGTGACGTTGCGCTGCGAGGAGGCGAGCATCGCCTCGATGTCGCGCATCACCGGCTCGAGGTACTGCGCCTCGTGCAGGAACATGCCGTACCAGTTGGCCACCTGCTCTTTCCAGTAAATCTGCCACTTGGTCTGGGTGTGTTTCTCGAGCATCCGGTGTGCGGCGATGATGAGCATCGGGGCGGCGGCCTCGAAGCCTACGCGGCCCTTGATGCCGATAATCGTGTCGCCGATGTGCATGTCGCGGCCGATGCCGAAGTTCGAGCCGATGGCCTCGACGGCGCGGATGGCCTCGACCTTGTCGGCGTAGGGCTTGCCGTCGACGGCTGCAATCTCGCCCTTTTCGAACGTGATTTTCAGGCGCTGCTCGCCCGAAGCCGTGATTTGGCTCGGATAGGCCTCCTCGGGCAGCGTCTGCTCCGAACGGAGCGTTTCCTTGCCGCCGATCGAAGTGCCCCAGAGCCCTTTGTTGATCGAGTACTCCATCTTCTTGAAGTCGGCCTCGAAGCCGTGCTTGCGGAGGTAGTCGATTTCGTATTCGCGCGTCAGGGTCATGTCGCGCGTCGGGGTGATGATTTCGATTTCGGGGGCCAGTACCTGGAACGTCAAATCGAAGCGCACCTGGTCGTTGCCGGCGCCCGTCGAGCCGTGGGCCACGCAGTCGGCGCCGATCGACTTGGCGTATTCGATGATGGCGATAGCCTGGAAAATGCGCTCCGAACTTACCGAAATGGGGTAGGTGCCGTTACGCAGGATGTCGCCGTAGACCATGTATTTGATGCTCTTCTCGTAGTACTCCTGCTCGATGTCGAGCGTGGCGTGCTGCACGGCGCCCAGCGCGACGGCGCGTTTCTCGATGTTCGCCAGCTCCTCTTTCGAGAAGCCGCCCGTATTGGCGATGGCCGTGTAAACGTCGTAACCTTTCTCTTCCGACAGGTATTTTACGCAAAACGAGGTGTCCAGACCGCCGCTGAACGCCAGAACTACTTTTTTCTTTTCCATTTTTATATCGTTTTTATTTTATTTCAGGTGAAACAACTTTTTGAATTTGTTCTTGAAGAACATGACGTAGGGTGCCATGCGCGACTGCGACTGCGGGGGTTCTTTCGCAGGGTCGTACAGCATGCCCGTGCAGAGGCACATGCGACGCTGGTTGCGCTGCAGGATGTCGTAGTTGCAGCAGCCCTGGCAGCCCCGCCAGAACTCCTCGTCTTCGGTCAGTTCCGAGAAGGTCACCGGAACGTATCCCATGCGCGAGTTGAGTTTCATCACTGGCAGCGACGTCGTAATACTGAATAACTTGGCGTACGGAAATCGTCGTCGGGCCAGCTCGAATGTTCGTCGTTTGATGCGCTCCGCGAGTCCCATGTGCCGGTACTCCGGATCGACGATAAGCCCCGAGGTGGCGACGAAGTCGCCGTGACCCCAGCACTCGATGTAGCTGAAACCGATCAGTTTCTCACCGTCCAGCGCCACGACGGCCTTGCCACCGGTCATTTTTGCGGCTATGTACTCGGGCGAACGCTTGGCGATGCCCGTGCCACGCTGCAATGCCGACTCGTAAATCAAATCGCAGATACGCCGGGCGTAATGTGCGTGTGACGAGTCGGCAAATACGACGCTGATAGAGTTGTTATTCATTTACTGTATTATGGGTAAAAAGTTGTGTGTGATTAGTTGTTGATACGGTAGGCGCGCTGCACGCCCTTAATCCGCATGATGGAGTGGATGAGCGTGTCGACGACGCCCGTGCCGGGCACCTCGACACTCACCGTGCCCGCCACGCAGCCGTTGGCCAGGGGGGCGAAGTTGATCGAGCGGATGTTGAGTTTCAGGTCGCGGCCGATGACCTCCGTGATGTGGTTGGCCATGCCCGTGGTGTCGGCCGCCACGATGCGTATCGAAACGCGGAACGCCCCCTCGGCCGTCGAGCGCCAGCGGGCCTCGATAACCCGGTAGGGGTAGTTTTCGCGCATGCGCTTGGCGTTGGGGCAGTCGCAGCGGTGAATCGTGATGCCCGAGTTGATTGTCACGAAACCGAAAACGTCGTCGCCCTTGATGGGGTTGCAGCACTTGGCCAGCTTGTACTGGATTTTCGAGATGTCGTCGTCGATTACCAGCGCGTCCTGTGACGAAGTGCTCTCCCTGGTGCTGTGCACCTTGTTGCGCTCGGCCTCGGCGGCCGCGGCGCGGCGCTGTTCGTCGGCTTCGCCCGTGATGTGGCGCGTGAGGATCGATTTGATGGTGCCCATGTCGACCTTCTGCGTGGCAATCAGGGCGTAGACCTCGGTGCCGGTGCGTACCTTGAAGTATTTGACCAGGTAGGCCACTGCCTCGTCGATGGTCAGCGTGAATTTCCAGTTCTTGAGCTTGCGCTCCAGCTCTTCGCGCCCCATGCGCGTATGCTTGGCCTGCTCCTCGCGGAGGTAGGATTTGATTTTGTTGCGGGCTTTCGACGTGACGACGAAGTTGAGCCAGTCGGCCTTCGGCGTCTGGTTCTTCTGCGTGAGGATTTCGACGATGTCGCCGTTGCGGAGCTGCTCGCGGATGGAGACGGCGCGGTTGTTGACCTTGCCGCCCACGCACGTGGAGCCCAGCGAGGTGTGGATGTCGAACGCGAAGTCCATGAGCGAGGCACCCTCGGGCAGTTTGCGCAGGTCGCCGTTGGGCGTGAAGACGAAAATCTCGCCCGAGGCGGGTTTCGCGTCGAAACGCTGTGCCAGCGAATGGGTCGTGTCCTCGAGCAGTTCGCGCAGGCGTCCCAGCCAGATTTCGCTGGTCTGCGCGCCCTGGTGCACCCCCTTGTAGCGCCAGTGTGCGGCGATACCGCGTTCGGCCACGGCGTCCATGCGCTCGGTGCGGATTTGCACCTCGACCCAGCGGCCCTCGGCCGACACGGTGGTGTGCAGCGACTCGTAGCCGTTGGACTTGGGAATCGAAATCCAGTCGCGCATGCGGTTGGGGTTGGGCGTGTAGAAATCCGTCACCACGGAATAGGCCGTCCAGCACTGCTGCTTCTCGAGCTCCTTGTCGCAGTCGATGATGATGCGGATGGCGAAGATGTCGTAGACGCCTTCGAACGGCACGTGCTGTTTGTGCATCTTCGTCCAGATGGAGAAAATCGACTTCGTGCGGCTCTTGATGTGGTATTTGATGCCCAGTCGGTTCAGGCGCTCCTCGATGGGGACGAGGAAACGGGCGATGAAGGCCCGGCGCTCCTCGGCGCTCTCTTCGAGCTTGGTGACGATGTGCTCGTAATCCTTCGGCTCGAGGTATTTCAGCGCGATGTCTTCGAGTTCGCTCTTGAGGTTGTACAGGCCCAGCTTGTGGGCAATCTGTGCGTAGAGGTTCATCGACTCCCAGCTCTTCTTGCGCCACTTTTCGCGCGGGAACATTTCGAGCGAGCGCATGACCTCCAGCCGGTCGGCCAGCTTGATAAGGATGACGCGGGGATCTTCCGAGTAGGAAACGAGCAGGTCGCGGAAATTCCCGGCCTGCTCCTTGGCGACCTTGAGTTTCAGCTCCGAAATGTTGCACATGCCGATGGTGATGCCGACGACCTGTTCGCCGAAGCGGCTGCGGATGTCGGCCGTCAGGGCGAGGAACTCCTCGGCGGGCAGTTGTTTGTGGGCCAGGCGCACCACGTCGTGCAGGATTGCCGAGATGGTGGAGTTGCGGCCCAGGCCGACCTCCGAGATTACCACGGCGGCAACGGCGGCAGCGTGCGCCAGCAGCGGCGTGCCGTCATAGCGGGTCAGGCCCGCAAGTTTCCCGTCGGCGTAGACCAGCGCCTCGTCGACGAGTGCCTGTGTCTGCTCCGAGAAATTCGCGCGCACGAGCGTGCGGAGTTTTTCGTAACGTGAAAAGTCCATTTTTGCCTAACCGCATAACCTTGTCCGCAAAGATATGAAAAAAATTCATAAATTTGGCACGTTGCATCAATACACAGCGTTATGACGAAGAAAAAGGATAGTTACATGCCGACCGTGGGCGAGGAGATCGCCAATACGGTCACGCACGGGGTGATGTCGCTGCTGGCCCTCGTGGCGCTCCCGTTCGCTGCCGTATGGGCCTATGTGCATGATCCCAATCCGGTTACGGCATCGGTTTCGGTGAGCATTTTCGTCATCTCGATTTTCCTGATGTTCCTCGCCTCGACGCTCTACCACTCGATGAACCCGGCGTCGAAACACAAGGCCGTTTTCCATATCCTCGACCATATTTTCATCTATGTGGCCATCGCCGGAAGTTATACGCCCATCGCCCTGTCGGTCATCGGCGGCTGGCAGGGCATCTTCATCACCATCCTGCAGTGGGCGATGGTGCTGTTCGGAATATTCTATAAGTCGCTGTCCCGGAACTCGATTCCGGCCATCAGCCTGACAATTTACCTCGTGATGGGGTGGACGATTGTCTTCTTTTTCCCGCTGTTCGTGAGGCAGGCTTCGACGCCGCTGCTGGTGTTGATTGCCGCGGGCGGCGTGCTCTACACGCTGGGAGCGTGGTTCTATGCCCGGCAGGGGTTTCGCTACCACCACATGGTGTGGCACCTGTTGATCAACCTGGCGGTGGCGGCGCACTTCATTGGTATCGTGTTTTACCTCTATTAACCGGGCGTGTATGAGTAAGATGGATTTGCACATCCATTCCGGATACAGCAGCGACGGGGAGTTCGGTGTCGACCGTATCGTCGCCCTGTGTGCGGCCCGGGAGCTGCGCGCCTTTTCCCTGACGGACCACAATTCGGTAAGGGGCGTGGGCCGGGCCGCGGATCTGGCCCGGCAGGCCGGTGTCGGGTTTGTCCCCGGAATCGAAATAGACTGTAATTTCCGGGGAACGGACATGCACCTGCTCGGGTATGGAATCGACTGGGAATCTGCGGACTTCAGCTGTCTGGAAGCGCAGGTAGCCGCGAAAATAACGGATTCTTTCGGCGGGATGGTCGACAACCTTCTGAAACTGGGGTTTGCGGTCGATGCGGACGCCGTGCTGGCCAGAGCCGGCGGCAAACTGCCGACCGGGGAGCTCATCGCCGAAGTGATGCTCTCGGAGGAAAAATACCATACGCCCCTGCTGGAACCCTATATGGCGGGCGGCAGCCGGAGCGATATGCCCTATATCAATTTCTACCTCGATTACTTTGCGCAGGGGCGGCCTGCGTTCGTGCCCGTCGAATACATGGATTTCCGCGAAGCTGTCGAGTTGGTGCGGGACAACGGCGGAATTCCCGTCGTTGCGCATCCGGGGCTTAACTTCCGGGGCAGGGAGTCCGTCGCCGGGGAGTTGCTGGACGGCGGGGCTGCCGGCCTGGAGGTATTCAACAATTACCACGACGCCGGACAGGCTGCGTATTTCGCGTCGCTGGTATTGCAAAAAAGTGCCGTAATGACCTGCGGAAGCGATTTCCACGGAAAGACCAAACCGTTGATCGCCATCGGCCGGTTTCCCTCGGACAGCCGTTTCGAGGGCCTTTTAGCTGACTTTGTAAACGACGTAGACGTGATCGGCCGGAAGCGCGTATAGCCTGCGTTCGGCGTCGCTGAAACTTGCGGCGTAATCGATGTCGGCCGCGTCGAAACCCGCTTCGCGCAGGCGGTCGGCGTAGTCCGCGCCGTAGATGCGGCGGTGGTCGTACTGCCCGAAGATGCGGGTGCGCTCGTCCGGGTCGGTAATCGTGTCGTCCTCGTAGGTGTGTTCGTAATCGGGCTCCACGGGCGAGAGCAGGATGCCCCAGCCGCCGGGACGCAGGATGCGGTACAGTTCGCGCAGCGCCTTGCGGTCGTCGGCGACGTGCTCCAGCAGGTGGTTGCAGAGGATGACGTCGACCGAATCGTCGGCCAGCGGAATTTGCTGCACGTCGAAATGCATGTCCGCCAGCGGACTTTCGAGGTCGGCGGTGACATACTGCCCCGGGTGGCCTGCGAAATGTGGTTTCAGGTGGCGCATGATGCAGACCTCGGGTGCGATGTGGAGCGTGCGGGGAAAAGAGGTCATGAGGTCGGTTTCCCGCGTGAGGTAAAGCCACAGTAGGCGGTGGCGCTCCAGCGACAGGCATTTGGGACACAGGGCGTTGGCACGGGAGTGTACGTATCCGTAGGGCAGGAACCGGCGGTATTTCGCACCGCAGACGGGGCATTCGACACCCTTGCCGCGGTAGAAGAATCCCAGCACCGGCACGGCCCACCCGGCAGCGCGCTGCAGCACGGGCCGCGGCACGTGGTTAAGCATCCATTTAATCAGTTTTTTCATTCCATGCGTGTTTTATTCGCGCCAGTGCTCGGGGCGGAACAGGGTGTCGGCGCACAGGATTCTGCCTTTCGGCACCCGGGTTCCCTGCACGGACAAAGCCTGTACCATCCAGCACTCCGCAAATTCATCCGGTATGGGATACGGCGCCTGGAATCCCTGTTTCCCGGCGTCGGGAACGAAGCCGTGGCGCGGGTAGTATTCTTTGTGGCCCAGTACGAAAACGAGTTCGGTGCCCCGTTCCCGCAGCAGTTGCAGCCCCTTTGCAATCAGCAGTCCACCGATGCCCTGCCGCTGGTACGGGGGAACGACGGCGAGCGGGGCGAGGATGTGCAGCATCGGCTGCGGCTCCCCGGCGTTTTCGACGCGGCACCGGGTGAACAGGATGTGTCCGACCGCTTCCGTGCCGCGGAATGCCAGCAGCGAAACGACCGGTTCGGCACTCGGATCGCAGAGGAGCGCGGCGGTCAGCTCCGCCTCCTTGTCGTAACCGAATCCCGCCCGCTGGACTTCGAAGACCGTGCCGGAGTCGGCCGGGGTCGTTTCCCGGATGGTGATTTCTCCCGGCGTCATGATTCCAGGATTTTCGATACCTCCTCCTCGGCTTTGCGCAGGCGCGTTTTACAGCCTGCAATCAGCTCGGTGGCGCGTTTCACCTCGGCAGCCAGGCTGTCCACGTCCATCTCTTCGCTGCGGAAGCGGGCGAGGATTTTTTCGATTTCGGCCATGGCCTCGGCATATGTCAACTCTTTTTTTGCCATATCTTTATCTCTTTTGCTGTTGCATTTATCGCACCGTCCGCGACCTGGATTTCGAGCGTGTCGCCCTGCCGGACATTCCCTGCCGACATCACGGCTTTGCCGCGGGTGCGGACAACGGCGAAGCCCAACCGGAGAATGCGCTCCGGGGAGCGTCCGGCGACCAGTTCCGCCGCATTGCCGAGCCGTGTCGACTGCCGGGCGAGGAAATCCCGCACCAGATGCGGCAGCGTTTCGGCCAGGTGTTCCGTGTGCAGCCTCTGGCGGGTGAGCAGTTCGTTGCAGGACTGCCTGATTTCGCCTGCAAGCCGCTGCAAATGCATTTCGGAGGCGTGCATGGCGTTTTTTGTCGCGTCGTGCAGCTGCAGGGCCGCGTAATCGAGCCAGCCGTCCGCCTGCGCCATCCGATCCACGAGCCATCCGGCGACGGCGGTCGGGGTCTTGAGCGCCGTGTGGGCCACCATATCCGCCACGCTGGTATCCTTGTCGTGCCCGATCCCCGTGAGCACCGGCAGCGGGAACTGCGCCACATGGGTGCAGATCCGGTAGGCGTTGAAGCAGTTCAAATCGCTGGCCGAACCGCCGCCGCGGATGATGACCACGGCGTCGAACTCCTCCGCGCGTTCCGCAACGGCGCAGAGTGCCGCGACGATCGACTCTTCGGCTGCGGCGCCCTGCATGAATGCGTCGAAGAGCGTGAGGCGGAAGCGGTAGGGGCTTTTGCCGATTTCCTTGCAGAAATCCTGGTACCCTGCGGCATTGGCGCTCGATACGACTGCCACACGCTGTACGACCGTCGGCATGGGCACTTCGCGGTTCATGTCCCAGACGCCCTCCTGTTGGAGCTGGGCGATGGTCTGCTGCCGCTGCCGCTCCATGTCGCCCAGCGTGTAGGCCGGGTCGATGTCGGTAACCTGGAGCGAGAAGCCGTAGAGTTCGTGGTAGGTGACGGCGACCTTCGCGAGGATTTTGATTCCCGCAGCGAGCCGCTGTCCGGTTTCGGCTTCGAAATAGGCCGCGATGCGGGGATAGGCCGAGCGCCAGATGACGGCGCGCGACTGTGCCTGCGGCACGCCGTTGTCGCCGCCTTTTTCGACCAGTTCCAGATAGCAGTGCCCCGAATAGTTGACTTTGATTTCCGCGATTTCGGCGCTCACCCACACGGGCAGCGCAAAACGCTCGTGGAGGGTTTCCTTCACGAGCCGCTGTAATTCCGAAAGGGTGATATGGGCGTGTGCCTGCATGTTGTCAGCGCCAGACCAGTTCTACGGGCCGGGGCATTCGTTTGCCGGTGGGAAGCTGGATGTGCAGCACCCCGTCGCTTTCGATGGGGGTGCCGTCCTTGTGTGCCGGGCGCCAGCGCGGGGCTTCGGCCACGGCTTTCAGCACCCGCCGCTTGAGGCGGTTGTCGGTGGATTCGAGCTCCTGTGTGACGACCGCATTCCCCTCGGGGGTCACGGTGTAGCGCAGGACGATGCGGGCCGCAGGTTCGTCGTCGTCCCATTTGACCTGCCGGGCGATATAGTCGTTGAACGTGGTGTCGCCCATGAACACGGCGGGTTCGTCGTACCGGAGCGTGATGAGGATTACGCCGTGTGAGGCTTTTTCGCCGTAGCAGGCGATGGTTTCCTCGTCTGCCGGCAGCGATTCGACGTTGTCGATGTCCTCGGGCGGAATCGAGGCGATCTCCTCGGTTTCGACGCCGTTGACGATATACAAAGGTTTCTGCGCCGCGGCGGTAAGGGCCGTGGCGAGAAGTGCCGAGATCAACAGGATGTATCTTTTCATGCGGTGCTTTTTCCCGATAACGCGCCGCGCAGGGTAAATATTGCCTGCGGAGTGCTCGACCGGGTGTTGCGAAGATAACGGTTTTAGGGCGGAATGCCAAATTTTTTCCACCGGGATATTCGGCCCGTGCCGCGGGCGGCCTGGGTTGTCCGTAGCCCGGATAACCTGTTCGGCGTGCCGATCCCGGCGGTTAGCGGAGCTCTTCCCACCCGCAGCGGGCCAGGTCGGCGCAGCCGTTGGCCTTGAAGCGGACGCCCTCGGATTCGAGCAGTTCCCGCTGCTGCGTCCAGCCCGGGACGGTGCGCCCGGCGCTGTTCACGACCCGGTGGCAGGGAAGTCCCGCCGGGGCGCAGGCCATTGCGCGTCCTACGCGCCGTGCATGGTCGGGCATGCCGACGAGGCGGGCGATTTGTTTGTAGCTGACGATGCGGCCTGCGGGGATTTGCGCCACGACGGCGTAAACCTCTTCGTCGAAGTTTTCCGGCATGCGCATGGCTGGCCTGTCCGGGAAATTAAAGTTCGCTCTCTTTCAGGCGCTCGGCGTTCTCCGCCACGATCAGGTGGTCGATTACGTCCTGGATGTCGCCGTCCATAAAGGCCGAGAGGTTATAGACCGTGTAGTTGATGCGGTGGTCGGTGATGCGGCCCTGCGGGTAGTTGTAGGTGCGGATTTTGGCCGAGCGGTCGCCCGTCGAAACCATCGTTTTGCGCTTCGAGGCGATTTCGTCGAGGTACTTCGAGTATTCGAGGTTGAAGACGCGGGTGCGCAGCTCCTCGAACGCCTTGTCGAAGTTCTTCAGCTGCGATTTCTGGTCCTGGCACTGCACGACGATACCCGTCGGGATATGCGTCAGGCGGATGGCCGAATAGGTCGTGTTGACCGACTGTCCGCCGGGGCCCGAGGCGCAGAAAATATCCTTGCGGATGTCGTTCATCGAGATTTCGACGTCGAACTCCTCGGCTTCGGGCAGCACGGCAACCGAAGCGGCCGAGGTGTGGACGCGGCCCTGTGTTTCGGTCTGGGGCACACGCTGTACGCGGTGCACGCCCGATTCGTATTTGAGCGTGCCGTAGACGTTCTGGCCCGTGACTTTGAGGACGACCTCCTTGTAGCCGCCTGCGGCGCCGTCCGAGAACGAGGTCAGCTCGTAGCGCCAGCCTTTCGACTCGATGTATTTGGTGTACATGCGCAGCAGGTCGCCGGCGAAAATCGCCGCTTCGTCGCCGCCCGTTCCGCCGCGGATTTCCATGATGGCGTTCTTCGAATCCTGCGGGTCTTTGGGGATGAGCAGCAGTTTGATTTGCTCCTCCATCTGCTCGATGGCCGGTTCGAGTTCGGTGATTTCGCCGCGGGCCATCTCGCGCATCTCCTCGTCCTTGTCGTTGGAGAGGATGTCCTTGGCTTCGGCGAGGTTGGCCAGGGCCGTGCGGTAACGCTCCGAGGTTTCGATAATCGGCTCCAACTCCTTGAACTCCTTGTTGAGTTGTACGAACTGTTTGACGTCGGCGATGACTTCGGGGTCGGTGAGCTTCTGCCCGGTCTCTTCGTATTTGAGTTTCAGGCCGTCGAGGCGGCTTAAAATACTGTTGTCTGCCATAAATGTTTTATTTTGACTGCAAAGATACGCAATAATCGGAAAACGGCAATGCGCCGTCGGAAAAAACGGGGGAAAGGGCCGCCCACGCAGAACGTCCCTTTGCCGGGTCTGTTTTTGCACTTAATCCGTCAGTCGGAGCGGGGGCTCGCGTTCGGGCATCGCTCCGGCAGGTGCCGGCTGCAAGCCGGAACAGGGCTCCCGTCACCGGGGCGGAGCCGTTATTTCCTGTTGATTTCCTCCAGCCAGTCCAGGGCGGCCTGCTGCCACTGCTCCCGGTACTTGAAGCCGTCGAGGATGCCCCAGCCGTGTCCGCCCGTGGGGTAGATGTGCATCGAGGCTTTCACGCCGTTCTCCTTGAGGGCATTGTAATAGCGTATGCTGCTGACGGGCGGTACGACCTTGTCGTCGTCCGAAAGCAGCAGCAGTGTGGGCGGGGTCTGGGCCGTCACGCGGTTCTGGAGCGAATACCGGGCGTCGGTTTCCGCATTGCGCCTGTCGCCCAGCAGGGCGTTGAACGACGGTTCGTTCGTCTTGCCTTTCTCTGCGGTGATGACCGGGTAAAAAAGGATGGCGAACGCCGGCTTGGTTTCGGCCAGTGTCGAGGCCGAGGCGGCGAGGTGTCCGCCGGCCGAGCTGCCTACGATGCCGACCTTGTCGGCCGTAAATCCCGTGGCGCCCGCCTCGAGGCCCATCATGATGCGCAATGCCTGCTCGGCGTCCTCCAGCGGTACTTCGGGATGGCCGTTGGGCATGCGGTATTTGAGCACGGCGGCCGTAATGCCGTTGGCGGCGAACCACTGGGCCATTTCATACCCTTCGTAGTCGATGCACAGTTTCATGTAGCCTCCTCCGGGACAGATTACGACCGCCTGTCCCGTCGCTTTTGCCGGATCGGCCGGGAAGATGTAGAGCGCCGCTTCCGATACGTCGTAGAGGCGGTTCGGTTGGGGTTCCCGCTGGGGCGTGTCGATGCCGTTGTCGTGGGGCGCGGTTGCGTTGTCCCAGATTTTCAGCGTATACGCCTGTCCGTAGTCTTGTGCCGTTGCAATGCCTGTCATAATCAGGAGTGCCGTAAAAAGTCCGATGGTTCGTTTCATGGTTGCCGTATTTTGTTCCCGCCGGGGCGGGGAGGGTCTGGTTATCAGCAGGCGGCCGATCGCCGGGTTTGTCGCCGGCGGGGCGTCAGATCACGATGTTGATGATCTTGCCCGGCACGACGATGACCTTTTTCGGGGCTTTGCCCTCGAGCCATTTCTGTGCCTCGGGCTGCGTGATGACGTCGGCCTGTATCTCGGCAGGAGCCATCGAGGTGGCGTATTCCTTTTTGAAGCGGAGTTTGCCGTTGATTGAAACCGGGTACTCGAAAGCGCTCTGCGCGAGGTGCTTCTCGTCGAAAACGGGGTAGTCGGCCGTGCACACCGAGGTCGTGTGTCCCAGTGCCTCCCACAACTCTTCGGCGATATGCGGGGCGAAGGGCGCCAGCAGGGCGGTCAGCGGCTCGAGCACTTCGCGTTTGTTGCACTCGCCCAGTTCGTTGAGGCAAATCATGAACGCCGCCACGGAGGTGTTGAACGAGAAGTTCTCGATATCCTCGCTGACCTTTTTGATGGTCTTGTGCAGCGTGCGGAGCTCCTTTTCGGTCGCCTTTTCGTCGTTGATTGCCAGTTTGCCGTCGCGGTCGTAGAACAGGCGCCAGAAGCGGCGCAGGAACTTGTACACGCCGTCGATGCCGTTCGTGTCCCACGGTTTGGACTGCTCGAGCGGGCCGAGGAACATTTCGTACATGCGTAGCGTGTCGGCGCCGTAGTTGTCGACGATGTAGTCGGGGTTGACGACGTTGTAGAACGACTTGGACATTTTCTCGATGGCCCAGCCGCAGACGTATTTGCCGTCTTCGAGGATGAACTCCGCATCCTTGTATTCGGGCATCCACGCGCGGAAAGCGTCGATGTCGAGGATGTCGTTGCGCACGATGTTCACGTCGACGTAGAGCGCCTGCGTCTGGTACTGCTCTTTCAGTCCGAGCGATACGAATTTGTTGGTTCCGACGATGCGGTATACGAAGTTCGAGCGGCCCTGAATCATGCCCTGGTTGACGAGTTTCTTGAACGGCTCCGGCTCGCATACGACACCGAGGTCGTAAAGGAACATGTTCCAGAAGCGCGAGTACATGAGGTGTCCCGTGGCGTGCTCGATGCCGCCGACGTAGAGGTCGACGTTGCGCCAGTACTCGTCGGCTTCGCGGCTGACGAGCGCCCGGTCGTTGTGCGGATCCATGTAGCGGAGGTAGTAGGCCGACGAACCGGCGAATCCGGGCATGGTCGACAGCTCGTAGGGATAGCCCTCCGGCGTCGCCCAGTTCGTGGCGCGGGCCAGCGGCGGCTCGCCCTGCTCCGTGGGGCCGAAGTCGGCGATCGGAGGCAGTTCGAGCGGCAGTTTGTCCTCGGAAAGGGGGCAGGCGATGTCGCCCTTGTAGTAAATCGGGAATGGCTCGCCCCAGTAACGCTGGCGCGAGAAGATGGCGTCGCGCAGGCGGTAGTTGATGCGCTTGCGGCCCAATCCGCGCCGTTCGATTTGGTCGAACATAAGCCCGATTGCCTCTTTTACATCCTTGCCGTTGAGGAAATCCGAGTTGATTACTTTGCCCGATTTGGCGTCGTACGACTCCTGCGAAATGTCGCCGCCCTCGACCACCGGGACGATTTCCAGCCCGAAGTGGCGGGCGAATGCGTAGTCGCGCGAGTCGTGTGCCGGGACGGCCATGATGGCACCCGTTCCGTAGCCTGCGAGCACGTAGTCCGAAATGTAAATCGGAATGGCCTTGCCGGTGAACGGGTTGATGGCGTAGGAACCCGTCGCCACGCCGCTTACGCGCTTCGTTTCGGCGATGCGCTCGCGCTCGGAGCGCTTCCTGGCCTGGCAGATATACTCCTCGACGGCGGTTTTGTTTTCGGGTGTGGTCAGCTCGCCGACCCACTCGTGCTCGGGGGCGATGACCATGAACGTCACGCCGAAAATCGTGTCGGGACGGGTGGTGAATATCTCGAGTTTTCGGTCCGAGTCCTTTATGTCGAAGAAGACCTGGGCGCCTTCCGAGCGGCCGATCCAGTTGCGCTGAATCTCTTTCAGCGAGTCGCTCCATGCGAGTTTGTCCAGCCCGTCGAGCATGCGCTGGGCGTAGGCCGTCACGCGCAGGAGCCATTGCTTCATCCGCTTCTGCTCGACCGGATGGCCGCCGCGGACGGAGAGTCCGTCGTGCACTTCGTCGTTGGCCAGCACGGTTCCCAGTTTCGGACACCAGTTGACCATCGTGTCGGCGCGGAAAGCGAGGCGGTAGTTCTGGAGCGTCTGCTCCTTCTGCTCCGCCGACATGGCGCGCCATTCGTCGGACGTGAAGTGCAGTTCCTGTGTGCAGGCGACGTTCAGCCCCTCGGTGCCGGCCTTCTCGAAGGCGGCAATCAGCTCTTCGATAGGCCGCGCCTGCTGTTCGTCATAGCAATAGTAGGAGCCGAACATCTTGAGGAACGCCCACTGCGTCCATTTGTAGTAGCCGGGGTCGCATGTGCGCACCTCGCGGTCCCAGTCGAACGAGAAGCCGATTTTGTCCAGCTGCTCGCGGTAGCGGGCGATATTCTGCTCGGTCGTTACGGCCGGGTGCTGCCCCGTCTGGATGGCGTACTGCTCGGCAGGCAGGCCGAATGCGTCGTAGCCCATCGGATGCAGGACGTTGAAGCCCTTCTGGCGTTTGTAGCGCGAATAGATATCCGAGGCGATATAGCCCAGCGGGTGACCTACGTGCAGGCCGGCGCCCGACGGATAGGGGAACATGTCGAGCACGTAGAATTTGGGCCGCGACGGGTCCGTTTCGACTTTGTAGGTTTTATGCTCCTGCCAGCGGCGCTGCCACTTGGACTCGATCTCCTTGAAATTGTACTCCATATCTTGTTTGCGTTTGTTGCGGATTTTCCTGCAAAAATAGCAAAAGTTTCTTGTTTTATCGTTTTTTGGTTTGCAGAATGGCATTAAAAAGCGGGACACGGCCGGAAAAGCCGTGTCCCGTCATGGGGTTGCCGTACAAAACTGCGGAGCGCGTCAGTCGTAGCGCGGTACGACGAACATCGAGTAGGCCTCGCCGTGGCCGCTGCCGTCGGTGAGCGTGTAGCGGATTTCGCCGCCCTGCCAGACGACCGCCGTGCGCGTGGTGCCGAAAACAGTCCCGGCGGAAAAGACGTCATTGCCGCAGGCGGCTACCGAATAGGGCTGGCATCCGCTGCCCGTGCCGTCGGAGAGTTCGAAGAGCTCCTGGCCGTTTTTCCAGATTACGCCTTCCTCCTCGAAGCCCTCCGTGTAGTACCCGGCGGCATATAGGTTGTTGCCGGAGATGCACACCGACATCGCTTCGGCGTAGGAGCTACCGTCGGTCAGGGTGTAGAGCGGTTTGCCGTCCCGCCAGACGACGGCGGTGCCGCCGCTGACGCCTGCGGCATAGAGCGTCCGGCCCGAAAGGCAGAGTGCATTGACGCCTGCGCTCGACTTCCCGTCGGTGAGCGTGAAGTGCGCCTTGTCGTTTTTCCAGACCTCGGCGATTGGTTCCGTGAGGCCGCTGCGCAGGTTTCCCGCGGCGTATACGTCGCCGCCCGAAACGACGACGGCTTTGGCCAGTGAGCTGGCGGGACTCACCGAATAGGCGTATAGCTCGTCGCCGTCCTTCCAGACTTTCGCGGTCATAGCTCCTCCGGACTGCTCGCTTCCCGCGGCGTAGACGCTGCCGCCGGCGGCGAAGACCGAGTAGGCATACGAAATGCCGCCGTTGCCGAGGGTGTATTTCAGCGTGCCGTTTTCCCATACTTTCGCCACGATTTCATCGCCCTGCTGCTCGTAGCCGGCCGTGTAGACCGTTTGGTCGGCTACGAATACCGAGTAGGCCCAGGCGTCGTTCGTGCCGTCGGTGAGCGTGTAGAGTTCCTCGCCGTTTTTCCAGACCGCCGCCACGGCTTTCGTGCCCGGTGTTTTGTAGCCCGCGGTGTAGATGTCGTAACCGGTCGGTTGCGGTTGCCGGCCGCTGTCGTCGTCCGAACTGCACGACGGGAAAAGAGCCGCTGCGAAAAGCAGCGCGGGCAGCGTGTGTGAAAGATGCTTTCTGTTGGTCGTCATTGGTTTGCGGTGCAGGGGATTTCCGGGCCTGCCGGTTCGTTTGCTTGCGGCCCGCGTGTCTGCACCCTGCGTCCGGGGCAAAGTCCGTGCCGCCGTTCTTCCGTTGGTTGGAATGCGGTATGATGCTGTACGTAAGCAGATTGCTGATTTTTGTATAACTGAATTTTATTACCTGTGAAATTCTATAAATAAAAAGAATTGCAAATCAGCTAAAATGCTGGAAAATGGCGAAAAAAGATGCGCATATATATTGTAATTCCGAAAAAATGCGTACCTTTGCAGTCCATTTTGGACAATGGAAATAGATTTTTTTAACAATTAAAGGACAGTTTAAGAAATGCCAACTATTCAACAGTTAGTGAGAAACGGCCGAGTAAGCATGGAGGATAAGAGCAAATCCCCGGCACTCGCCGCGTGTCCCCAGCGCCGAGGCGTATGTACGCGTGTGTACACCACGACCCCGAAAAAGCCGAACTCGGCCATGCGTAAGGTTGCACGTGTAAGATTGACCAACGGCAAGGAGGTCAACGCCTACATCCCCGGAGAAGGCCACAACTTGCAGGAGCACTCCATCGTGCTCGTCCGCGGCGGTCGTGTGAAAGACCTCCCCGGTGTACGTTATCACCTGGTGCGCGGTGCACTCGACTCGGCAGGTGTCGACGGTCGTCGTCAGCGTCGTTCGAAGTACGGTGCCAAACGTCCCAAGGCAGGTAAATAATCTTTAGAAAGAAACAACATTAATTTGAATCAATAGCAATGAGAAAAGCTAAGCCAAAAAAGCGAATTCTACTTCCGGATCCTAAGTTCGGCGACGTGGCAGTGACCCGTTTCGTCAACAATCTTATGCTGGATGGTAAGAAGAGTATTGCCTACACCATTTTCTACGATGCGTTGGAGCTGGTGGGCAAGAAGATGAAGGATGCTGATAAATCTCCCCTGGAAGTCTGGAAACAGGCCCTGGAGAACATCACACCCCAAGTCGAAGTGAAATCGAAGCGTATCGGCGGTGCGACGTTCCAGGTTCCTATGGAGGTTCGTCCGGAGCGCAAGATTTCTATTTCCATGAAAAACCTTGTCCTCTATTCCCGCAAGCGCGCCGGCAAGACGATGGCAGACAGGCTTTCCGCAGAGATAATGGATGCCTACAACCAGCAGGGTGCCGCCTTCAAACGCAAGGAGGAGATGCACCGCATGGCCGAGGCCAACAAGGCATTCGCACACTTTAGATTCTAATAAGGAGACTGACAGATGGCAACCAGAGATTTACATTACACTCGCAATATCGGTATCATGGCTCACATCGATGCCGGTAAGACCACCACGTCGGAGCGTATCCTTTTTTACACGGGCAAAACCCATAAGATCGGCGAGGTACACGAAGGCGGCGCTACGATGGACTGGATGGTTCAGGAGCAGGAGCGCGGCATCACCATTACCTCGGCCGCCACGACCGCTTTCTGGAACTATAAGGACAAGCAGTACCAGATCAACCTGATCGACACCCCGGGACACGTCGACTTCACCGTCGAGGTGGAGCGCTCGCTGCGCGTACTGGACGGCGCCGTTGCGACGTTCTGCGCCGTGGGCGGCGTGGAGCCCCAGTCGGAAACCGTATGGCGCCAGGCTGACAAATACAACGTTCCCCGTATCGGTTACGTCAACAAGATGGACCGCACGGGCGCCGACTTCCTGGCTGTGTGCGCACAGATCAAGGAGCACTTCGGCGCTACGGCCCTGCCGGTCGTTCTGCCTATCGGTGCCGAGGACAAATTCGAAGGCCTGGTAGACCTTATATATAATAATGCAATCTACTACAACGACGACAAGACCGTTCGCGACAACTTCGAACTGAAGGAGATTCCCGCGTCGATGGCCGCCGAGGCTGCCGAATGGCGCGCCAAGCTCATCGAGGAGGTTGCTTCGACCGACGATGCGCTGATGGAGAAGTTTTTCGAGAATCCCGATTCGATCACTCCCGAGGAGTTGCTCGCAGCGATTCGCAAGGCTACGATCTCGATGCAGCTCGTACCGATGCTCTGCGGTTCGTCGTTCCACAACAAGGGCGTGCAGAAACTGCTCGACTATGTCATTGCATTCCTGCCCTCGCCGCTGGACGTACCCGCAGTTACGGGTATGAACCCCAAAACCGACAAAGAGGAGGTGCGCCACGCTACCGAGGACGAACCGTTCTGCGGCCTTGCGTTCAAGATTGCTACCGACCCGTTCGTAGGCCGTCTGGCTTTCGTGCGTATCTATTCGGGTAAACTCGACGCCGGTTCCTACGTATTCAATTCGCGCAGCGGCAAACGCGAGCGCATCAGCCGTATCTACCAGATGCACGCCAACAAGCAGAATCCGATGGAAACCGTCGGCGCCGGCGACATCTGCGCAGCCGTAGGCTTCAAGGAGATTCGCACGGGCGATACGCTCTGCGCCGAGAACGCACCTATCGTACTCGAGCAGATGACCTTCCCCGAGCCGGTAATCGGCCTGGCCGTGGAGCCCAAGACCCAGAAAGACCTCGACAAGCTCGGCATCGCACTGGCGAAGCTGGCCGAAGAGGACCCCACCTTTACGGTACACACCGACGAGGATTCGGGCCAGACCGTCATCAGCGGTATGGGTGAGCTGCACCTCGACATCATCGTCGACCGTCTGCGCCGCGAGTTCGGTGTCGAGATCAACCAGGGCGCTCCCCAGGTTAACTACAAGGAGTCGCTTACCAAGACCGTTCAGCACCGCGAGGTATTCAAGAAGCAGACCGGCGGCCGCGGTAAGTTCGCCGACATCATCTTCGAAATCGGGCCTGCCGAGGAAGGCAAGATGGGCCTTACGTTCGTCGACGAAGTCAAGGGCGGTAACATTCCCAAGGAGTTCATTCCCTCGGTTCAGAAAGGTTTCGAATCGGCCATGACCAACGGTGCCCTGGCCGGCTACCAGATGGACTCGATGAAAATTACCCTGAAAGACGGTTCGTTCCACCCCGTCGATTCAGACCAGCTGTCGTTCGAAATCGCTGCCCGCAACGGTTACCGTGCGGCTGCTCCCAAGGCAGGTTCGGTGATTCTGGAGCCTATCATGTCCGTGGAGGTCGTGACCCCCGAGGAGAACATGGGCGACATTATCGGCGATTTGAACAAGCGCCGCGGCCAAATCACCGGTATGGAGTCGAAAGGCACCGCCCGTGTGGTGAAAGCCAAGGTTCCCCTGTCGGAGATGTTCGGTTATGTAACCGTGCTGCGTACGATTTCGTCGGGCCGCGCAACCTCGTCCATGGAGTTCTCGCACTTCGAGGAGGTTCCCGCCAACCTGGCAAAGGAGATCATCGAGAAAGCGAGTGGTAAACGTAAGGATATAGAATAAGCAAACATATGAACCAGAAGATTAGAATCAAGTTAAAGTCATTCGATCACAATCTCGTGGACAAGTCGGCCGAGAAGATTGTGAAGACTGTGAAGAGCACGGGCGCCGTTGTGAGCGGTCCTGTGCCCCTTCCCACGCACAAGCAGATTTTTACGGTGAACCGCTCGACTTTCGTCAACAAGAAAGCCCGCGAGCAGTTCCAGCTCTGCACATTCAAGCGTATCCTCGACATCTATTCGTCGACGCCCAAGACGATCGACGCACTGATGAAGCTGGAGCTTCCCTCGGGTGTGGAGGTAGAAATCAAGGTGTGATAACGGAAGGCTTGTACCTATATTAAGTATAGCAACGAAAGATCACTTTATTTATAACAAACAATCGACAACAAATGTCAGGACTTATTGGAAAGAAAATCGGAATGACTTCCGTTTACAGTGCCGAGGGTAAGAATATACCATGCACTGTCATTGAGGCTGGTCCGTGCGTTGTTACGCAAATCAAGACCGTGGAGAAGGACACCTACGAAGCGGTACAGATTGCCTATGACGAGAAAAGTGAAAAGCACACCAGCAGCAGTTTGTTAGGACACTTCAAGAAAGCCGGCACGACCCCGAAGCGCAAAATGGCTGAATTCAAGGGGATGCCTGAAGTGAATCTCGGCGACACGCTCACCGTAGACCTCTTCTCGGAGGAGGACTGGGTCGACGTGACCGGGATATCGAAAGGTAAAGGCTTCCAGGGCGTTGTGAAGCGCCACGGTTTCGGCGGCGTGGGCGGTCAGACCCACGGCCAGCACAACCGTCAGCGCAAACCCGGTTCGCTGGGTGCATCGTCCTATCCGTCGCGCGTCTTCAAGGGCAAGCGCTTGCCCGGCCAGATGGGTGGCGAGCAGGTCAAGGTTTTGAACCTGAAAGTTTTGAAAGTTATTCCCGAGAGCAACCTTATCCTCGTGAAAGGTTCGATTCCGGGAGCAAAGGGTGCTTATTTAACAATTGAGAAGTAGTATGGAATTAGCTGTTTTAAACACACAAGGAAAAGAAACGGGTCGTAAGGTCACTCTTTCGGACGCCGTCTTCGGCGTGGAGGCTAATGACCACGCTATCTACCTCGACGTGAAGCAGTATCTCGCTGACCAGCGTCAGGGTACGCACAAGTCGAAGCAGCGCAACGAAGTTGCCGGTTCGACGCGTAAGCTCAAACGTCAGAAAGGCACCGGCGGCGCCCGTGCGGGCAGCATCAAGTCGCCCCTGTTCCCGGGCGGCGGCCGCATCTTCGGCCCCCAGCCCCGCGACTACAGCTTCAAGCTCAACAAGAAGCTCAAGCAGCTGGCCCGCCGCAGCGCACTGACCTACAAGGCGCAGGCAGGCGTGATCAGCGTCGTGGAGGCCATCTCGATGGACGCTCCCAAAACCAAGGCCGTCGTGGCTCTGGCCGATGCGCTGAAAGTAGCCGACAAGAAAGTTCTGCTGGTTCTTCCGGAGTCCAACGTGAACCTTCAGCTTTCGTGCCGCAACCTGCCTTACGTACAGCCCGTGCTGGCGCAGAACGTCTGCACGTACGATGTGATGAACGCATCGGCTATCGTGATGGTGGAAGGCGCAGAGAATGTTTTGAATACGATGTTAGCTTAAAAACGCAAGACACACAATGGAAATTATTATTAAGCCGGTTTTGACCGAAAAAATGACGATTCAGGGCGAAAAGTTGAATCGCTACGGTTTTATCGTTGACGTGAGGGCTAACAAGCTGCAGATTCGCAATGCCGTAGAGCAGATGTACAACGTCGTCGTGACGGATGTGAACACCGTGAACTACATGGGCAAACTCAAGAGCCGCTATACCAAGGCCGGCCTCTTGGAGGGACGCGCTAACAACTTCAAGAAGGCTATCGTCACCTTGAAGGACGGAGATAAGATAGATTTTTACAGTAATATCTAACGAAGATGGCAGTAAGAAAATTTAAGCCTGTTACCGCAGGTACGAGACATAAGATTATCGGCACGTTCGACGAAGTTACGACGAACAAGCCTGAGAAGTCGTTGCTCAGCCCCAAGAAAAGCTCGGGCGGCCGTAACAACTCTGGTAAAATGACGGTTCGCTACATCGGCGGCGGTCACAAACAGATGTATCGTAACGTCGATTTCAAGCGTTCAAAGGACGGCATCGCTGCAACTGTAAAATCTATCGAGTACGATCCCAATCGTACCGCACGTATTGCACTTCTGGTATATGCCGACGGTGAGAAGAGTTACATCATCGCACCCAACGGCCTCCAGGTGGGCCAGACCGTAATGAGCGGCGCAGGCGTTGCTCCCGAAGTCGGAAACACGCTTTTCCTGAGCGAGATTCCGCTGGGTACGGTCGTCCACAATATCGAACTCTACCCCGGCCAGGGGGCTGCCATGGCCCGTTCCGCCGGTTCTTACGCCCAGCTGCTGGCTCGTGAGGGCAAATTCGCCATCATCAAGCTGCCTTCGGGCGAAACTCGTATGGTACTCGTAACTTGCCGCGCTACGGTGGGTGTCGTGTCGAATATCGACCACAGCCTCGAGAGCTCCGGCAAGGCAGGTCGTGAGCGTTGGTTCGGCCGTCGTCCGCGCAACCGCGGCGTGGTGATGAACCCCGTCGATCACCCGATGGGTGGTGGTGAAGGCCGTGCATCCGGTGGTCACCCCCGTTCGCGCAAGGGTCTGCTCGCCAAGGGTTATAAGACTCGCAACCCGAAGAAGACGACCTCGAAGTTTATTATTTCCAAGAAGAAAAAATAATTAAATAAGAGTACATAATGAGCCGTTCATTAAAAAAAGGACCGTTTATCGACCCCAAGCTCGAGGCGAAAGTTGTCGCACAGGCCGAGGGAAACAAAAAGTCGGTAATCAAGACATGGTCGCGTGCAAGTATGATCTCCCCTGACTTCGTTGGTCAGACGATCGCTGTCCACAACGGAAATAAATTCATTCCGGTGTATGTAACAGAGAACATGGTAGGACATAAACTCGGTGAGTTTGCTCCCACCCGTAACTTCCGCGGTCACGCAGGTAACAAGAAAAAATAGGTAGAAAATGGGTGCAAGAAAAGCAATAAAAGCCGAGAAAATCAAGGCTGAAAAGAAGCAGAAAGCAATCGCTGTTCTGCGTGATTGCCCGACCTCTCCCCGCAAGATGCGCCTGGTGGCCGACATCATCCGCGGCGTCGAGATCAACAAGGCATTGGGCATCCTTCGTTTTTCGAAGAAGGAGGCGTCGATCCGTATGGAGAAACTTCTCAAGTCGGCGATCGCCAACTGGGAGGCCAAAAACGAGAGCGAGCGTCTGGAAGATACGAAATTGTGCGTCAAAGAGGTATTCGTCGACGGCGGCCGCATGCTGAAGCGTATTCAGGCTGCGCCCCAGGGTCGCGCTCACCGTATCCGCAAGCGTTCGAACCACGTGACGATCGTAGTTGACAAAATGGTAACCGTAGAAAACAAGTAATCAGATGGGACAGAAAGTTAATCCGATAGCAAATCGTCTTGGTATCATCCGCGGTTGGGATTCCAACTGGTTCGGCGGCAAGGACTTCTCCGAGAAGCTGGTCGAGGACGCCAAGATCCGCAAGTACCTGAATGTCCGTCTGGCCAAGGCAAGCATCTCGAAAATCATCATCGAGCGCACGCTGAAGCTGGTTACGGTGACCATCTCCACCGCACGCCCGGGCATCATCATCGGCAAGGGCGGCCAGGAGGTCGACAAGTTGAAGGAGGAGTTGAAAAAGCTCACCGGCAAGGAGATTCAGATCAACATCTTCGAGGTAAAGCGTCCCGAGGTGGATGCCGTTATCGTCGGCCAGAACATCGCCCGCCAGCTGGAGGGCCGCGTATCGTTCCGCCGTGCCGTCAAGACGGCCGTGGCGTCGACCATGCGCATGGGTGCCGAGGGTATCAAAATCCAGGTTTCGGGCCGTGTAGGCGGCGCCGAGATGGCCCGCAGCGAAACCATCAAGGAGGGTCGTATTCCGCTGCACACGTTCCGTGCCGACGTGGATTTCTGCCTGACCGAGGCGCTCACCAAAGTGGGTATTCTGGGTGTAAAGGTCTGGATCTGCCAGGGCATCGTATACGGCAAGCGCGACCTGTTCGAGATCGCAGGCGCTTCGGCGCAGGCTCCTTCGGGCGACCGCGGTGATCGCGGTGACCGTCGTGGCCGCGGCGACCGTCGCGGAGGCCGTGGCGACCGCGGTGATCGCGGAGGTGACCGCCGTCGTAATAACAACAATAAGTAAGTCGGACCTTTTTAAAGCAAAACAACAATGTTACAGCCGAAAAAGACCAAATTTAGAAGAATGCAGAAAGGTCGTATGAAGGGTTTAGCTCAAAGAGGTAACCAACTTGCATACGGATCGTTCGCAATCAAGGCACTTGAATCAACCTGGATCACAGGTCGTCAGATAGAGGCTGCGCGTCAGGCTATCACCCGTTACATGAAACGTGAGGGGCAGCTCTGGATTCGCATCTTCCCGGACAAACCCATTACGAAGAAGCCCGCCGAGGTGCGTATGGGTAAGGGTAAAGGTAACCCCGAAGGGTTCGTGGCGCCCGTTACTCCCGGACGTATTCTCTTCGAGGCAGAGGGCGTGCCCTTGGAAGTAGCGCAGGAAGCGCTGCGCCTGGGTGCCCAGAAACTGCCTATTACCACCAAGTTTATCGTAAGGCGTGACTACGTCGAAACCACAATCTAACGAGAAGACAAGATGAAAAGTGCAGAAATCAAGGATATTTCGATCAAAGACCTGCAGGAGCGCATCGAAACCGAAAAGGCGCAGCTGGAGAAGCTGAAAGTGCAGCATGCAGTGTCCCCGGTCGAAAACCCTTCTATCATTAAGAAAAACCGCAGAGATATAGCTCGCATGCTGACAATTCTGCGTCAAAAGAACGCCTAATAAGGAATAACTATGGAAAGAAATCTTAGAAAAGAGCGTATTGGGGTGGTTGTCAGCAACAAAATGGAAAAGACCATTGTGGTTGCAGTAGCGCGTAAGGTGAAGCATCCTATCTACGGTAAGTTCGTCAACAAGACGACGAAGTTCGTTGCCGAATGCCTCGACGAGAGCTGCAAGGAGGGCGATACCGTACGTATCATGGAAACCCGCCCGTTGAGCAAGACGAAGCGTTGGAGATTAGTACAAATCATTGAAAGAGCCAAGTAATTATGATACAGCAGGAAAGTAGACTCGTAGTAGCTGATAACAGCGGTGCAAAGGAAGTTCTCTGCATCCGGGTGCTCGGCGGTACCAAACGCCGCTACGCATCTATCGGCGATAAGATTGTGGTGGCTGTCAAGAGCGCGACTCCCTCGGGCGACGTCAAGAAGGGCGCCGTGTCGAAGGCGGTCGTCGTAAGAACGACCAAAGAAATCAGACGCGCCAACGGTTCGTACATTCGTTTCGACGACAACGCCGTGGTGCTGCTTAACAACCAGGGTGAAATACGCGGTACTCGTATATTCGGCCCCGTAGCTCGCGAGCTGCGTGACCAGTATATGAAGATTATCTCTCTCGCACCCGAAGTATTGTAATCATAAAAACAATTTCGGATATGTCAGTGAAATTACATATTAAGAAAGGGGATATGGTCCAGGTCATCGCCGGTGACAACAAAGGCCAGCAGGGCAAAGTCCTGAAGGTCGAGGTTGAGAAGCAGCGTGCTATCGTCGAGGGCGTGAATCTCTGCAAAAAGGCTACGAAACCCAATGCGCAGAACCCCCAGGGCGGTATCGTCGAAAAAGAAGCGGCGATCCACATCTCGAACCTGCAGGTGCTCGACCCCAAAGGCGGTAAACCCACCAAGGTAGGTCGCAAGCTCAATGCAAAAGGTAAATTAGTTCGTTACGCTAAAAAGTCAGGGGAGGAGATCAAATAATGGCATACGTACCTACACTCAAGACACAGTATAAGGAGCAGATCAAACCTGCACTTATGAAAGAGTTCGGTTACTCGAGCGTTATGCAGTGCCCGCAACTCACCAAGATCGTTATCAACCAGGGTATGGGACAGGCCGTCGCCGACAAGAAACTCATCGATGTCGCCGAGGCCGAGCTGACGCAGATTACGGGCCAGAAAGCCGTGCAGACGCGTTCACGCAAGGACATCTCCAACTTCAAGCTGCGTAAGGGCATGCCGATCGGCGTGCGCGTTACGCTGCGCGATACGAAGATGTACGAGTTCCTCGAGCGCCTGGTCGCCGTGGCACTGCCCCGAATCCGCGACTTCAAGGGTATCAACGAGAAGTTCGACGGCCAGGGCAACTACACCCTCGGCATCACCGAGCAGATTATCTTCCCGGAGATCGACATCGACAAGATTACGAAGATCTTCGGCATGGAGATTACGTTCGTTACGACGGCCAAAACCGACGAAGAGGCTTACGCCCTGCTCCGCGAATTCGGTCTTCCTTTCAAAAACGCTAAAAAGAACAATCAATAAGCTATGGCAAAAGAGTCAATGAAAGCACGCGAGGTAAAGCGCGTGAAACTCGCAAACCGTTATGCACATAAGCGCGAGGAGATTGCTGCCAAGTTGAAGAGCGGTGAGATCGACCACGAGGAGGCTTGGGTCGCACTTTCGAAGTTGCCCCGCAACTCGAATCCCATCCGCCAGCACAACCGCTGCAAGATCACGGGCCGTCCCAAGGGCTATATCCGCCTGTTCGGCATCAGCCGTATCCAGTTCCGCGAGATGGCTTCGAAGGGCTTGATCCCGGGCGTTACGAAAGCAAGCTGGTAATATTTTCGGATACCGGACTACTCCGGTATCCGAAAATCCGTTTTCTGCCGGGTGCCGGATTCTGTGCCGTACTTATGGATGGCGGAGGATGCTGATTCCCGGAAAACGAGTCCGGATTTTGAGGGCGCAAGCCCGTGGAAGGGAGCCGGGAGGGGCGTATCCTGTGCGTAAATCCAGTGGTGCAGGATTGAATCCCGTACCGGAGAGGAATGCGGCGGATGCGAATCTGCCGGGGCCGGGAGAAAACCCGGCGCGGCGCCGCGGCCGATAGGCCGTGTTGCAGGTCTCCGCTTCCGCAGAAATCGGGGCTTATATGGGTGCAGAACCCGAGTAGTTACGTCGCAATGTCGAGGAAAGTGCCGCCGCAAGCGGTAACTTCTCGGCGGCGGGGCGGAAATCGAGGGGTTAGGCATTTGGTTACAAACTTCCCGAACCGAAAGGCCGGGGAGGAATCCGCAGGTTACGGACGGCGACCACGGAATCCGGGTATGGTGACATGCCGGGATACGGGTAGGGCGGTCGTGTGACCGGGACGACCGGCGCAGGCCGCAAGGCGGCGGAGCCGGAACGGGCGGATTTCTTCCGAAAGGCGTCGGAGGCACCGCCGGCGGGGATTTGTACGGGTCATGTTAGCAACATTTCAGTGCTAACATTGTCCGTATTCCGAAGCCGGGGCTTAAAACGCTAAAAATAAGGCCGTAACTTGGTTTTTTGAGAAATAATACGTATATTTGCGCGCTTTATAGCCCGGGCGTAACGCCTGCGCAGAGCGAGCAAAAGCGCTGAAAATGAGGCGCGAAAAGCAGAAACATCCGAGGCGGATGCGAATTTTAATCGAATTCAAAACGCTGATGGCCAAATAATTAACTAATTACTTTAATTTTTAACTTCTATTCGTTATGACTGATCCTATTGCGGACTTTCTGACCAGAATTAGAAACGCAGTGAAAGCCAACCACAAGGTGGTTGAAGCTCCTGGCTCAAAAATTAAGCAGGAAATCACTAAGATTCTTTACGAGCAGGGTTATATCCTCGCTTACAAATTCGACACCGACGAGAAAGGTCACCCGTCGATCAAAATCGCGCTCAAGTGGGATGCCGCTACCAAAGGCAACGCCATCAAGAACCTGAAGCGCGTCAGCCGTCCCGGTCTGCGCCAGTATGTTTCGGTGGGCGACATGCCCCGTGTGCTGAACGGCCTGGGTATCGCTATCCTGTCGACTTCGAAAGGCATCATGACCGACGCCAAGGCACGTAAGGAGAACGTGGGCGGCGAGGTGCTGTGCTACATCTACTAATGGAAAATTTTTAAACGCAAGAACAATGTCAAGAATTGGTAAATTACCTGTAAACCTGCCCGCCGGCGTAACCGTAGAGGTTTCGGCCGACAATGTGGTAAGCGTGAAAGGGCCACTCGGGACGATGAGTCAGAAGGTTGACTCGGACATCAAGGTAGAGGTCGGCACGCACAAGGACATACACACCGGCAACGAAGTTCCCGCCGTGATCGTATCGCGTCCTACCAACCAGCCCCGCCACCGTTCGCTGCACGGTCTGTACCGCGCGCTGATCAACAACATGGTCGTCGGTGTGTCGAAAGGCTATGAAATCAAACAGGAGCTCGTCGGCGTCGGCTTCAAGGCCGAAGTCAAGGGCCAGATCCTCGAAATGAGCCTCGGCTATTCGCACGATACGCATTTCATGCTTCCCAAGGAGGTTACCGCTACGGCCGTGACGGAGAAGAAAGGCAACCCGATCGTAACGCTGAAGAGCACGGACAAGCAGCTCATCGGCCAGGTCGCCGCCAAGATCCGCTCGCTGCGCAAGCCGGAGCCGTACAAGGGCAAGGGTATCAAGTTCGTCGGCGAACAACTGCGTCGCAAGGCGGGTAAATCAGCAGGTGCTAAATAGTAAATAGTCTGAAGTTATGTCATTGAACAAGATAGAAAGAAGAGAGAGGATTAAGATGCGTATCCGCAAGATCGTGAGCGGAACGCCCGAACAGCCTCGCATGACTGTATATCGTAGCAACAAGCAGATCTACGTACAGTTTATTGATGACCTCGCAGGTGTGACCCTGGCCACGGCGTCTTCGCTGGACAAAGAGGTGGCCAAAGCCGCCGCAGGCAAGAACAAGTGCGAAGTGGCTGCCCTGGTCGGCAAACTGGCCGCAGAGCGCGCAGCAGCCAAAGGCATTGCGACCGTAGCGTTCGACCGCAACGGCTACCTGTATCACGGAAGAGTTAAACAGCTGGCCGAAGCAGCACGCGAAGGCGGTCTTAAATTTTAAGCGATTATGTCAAATACCAACATAAAGAAAGTACGCACGAGCGACCTCGAGCTTAAGGACAGACTCGTAAGCATCCAGCGTGTTACCAAGGTAACCAAGGGAGGTCGTACATTCAGTTTCTCGGCCATCGTCGTCGTAGGTAACGAGGACGGTGTCGTGGGCTACGGCCTGGGCAAGGCTTCGGAGGTTCAGTCGGCCATCGCCAAGGGCGTGGAAGACGCAAAGAAGAACCTGGTGAAGATTCCCGTTATCAACGGTACGATCCCTCACAAGCAGGAACTCCGTTACGGAGGTTCGGTCGTTATGATTCGCCCGGCCGCTCCCGGTACGGGTATCATCGCCGGCGGCGCCATGCGTGCCGTGCTGGAGTCGGTGGGCGTGAAGAACGTGCTCGCGAAGAGCAAAGGTTCGTCGAACCCCCACAACCTGGTGAAGGCAACCATCGGCGCTCTGTGCGAGTTGCGCGATGCCCGCAGCATCGCCCGCCTGCGCGGCATTTCGATGGACAAGGTGTTTAACGGTTAATTTTGTAAAGACAAATGGCAAGATTGAAAATCACCCAGGTCAAAAGCCGCATCGGCGCTACTGCGCGTCAGTGCAAGAACCTCGACGCGCTGGGTCTGAAGAAGATCAACGCGAGCGTCGAACACGACGACTCGGCGATCATCAAGGGTATGATCGAGCGCGTGAAGCACCTCGTCAAGGTTGAGGAGGTAGCCGTGAAAAAGGCCGCAGCGCCCAAGGCTAAAAAGGCAGTGGCTGCCGAAGCCGCTGAAGCCGCAGAATAAGTTTAACAGCAAGAAGTAATTTTTACGATGGAACTCAATAATCTCAAACCTGCAAAGGGTTCAACACACCACGACAAACGTATCGGTCGCGGTGCCGGTTCGGGTCACGGTGGCACGGCCACGCGTGGTCACAAGGGTGCGCAGTCGCGTTCGGGTTACTCGAGCAAGCTGGGCTTCGAGGGTGGTCAGATGCCTCTTCAGCGCCGTCTTCCCAAGTTCGGTTTCACCAACCTGAAGCGCGTTGAATTCAAGGCGATCAACCTCTCGACGCTCGAGGAGCTGGCAGCCAAGAAGTCGCTCACCGAGATAACGGTAGACACGCTCGTAGCCGCAGGTTTCATTTCGTCGAAAGACAAGGTGAAAATCCTCGGTAACGGTGCGGTTACCAAGGCGTTGAGCGTAAAGGCTCACGCGTTCTCGAAGAGCGCCGAGGCGGCCATCACGGCAGCCGGAGGCAGCGTCGAAAAACTGTAAGAACCCTAGAAACCCAAAATTATGAATCAGTATCTCGTTGTTGGTATCGTCTTTTTAGTGGTCATCGCTCTTTTGGCGACCAACAAGAAATTGGTTGAAACGCTCAAGAATATCTACAAGATTGAGGAGCTGCGCAAACGTGTGATTTACACGATCGGGCTGCTGCTGGTCTACCGCTTGGGTAGTTTCGTGGTGATTCCGGGTATCAACCCCAACGCTTTGGGCGAGGGGTCGGAGTTTGCCAGCCAGCTGGAGGGCAACGGACTGCTGGGTCTGTTGAACGTCTTCTCCGGCGGCGCATTCGGCAATGCCGCGATATTCGCACTCGGAGTCATGCCGTACATCACCGCCTCCATCATCATCCAGCTCATGGGTATGATGATTCCGTATTTCCAGAAGATGCAGAAGGAGGGTGAGAGCGGCCGCCGCAAGATGAATCAGTGGACGCGCTTCCTTACCATCGGCGTGCTGATCCTGCAGGGCCCGGCGTATATCGCCAACCTGTACCATCAGGTGCCCTCTGCATTCGTTTACGGCAACACGTTCGCGTTCGTATGCTATGCGACGGTAATCCTGATCGCCGGTACCATGTTCATCATGTGGCTCGGCGAGAAGATTACGGACAAGGGGATTGGTAACGGTATCTCCCTGATAATCATGATCGGTATCGTGGCCCGTCTGCCGCACGCACTGTTGGCCGAGGTCAACGCGCGCTTCCAGACCGCCAGCGGCAGCGCCATCATGCTTATCCTCGAGCTGGTGCTCCTGTTCCTTGTCTTTATGGCAACGATCGCTCTGGTACAGGCTGTCCGCAAGGTGCCTGTACAGTATGCAAAGCGTATCGTCGGTAACAAACAGTACGGCGGCGTACGTCAGTACATTCCGCTGAAGATGAATGCTGCGAATGTGATGCCCATCATCTTCGCGCAGGCTCTGATGTTTATTCCGGCGCTGTTCTCCGGTACGGCTTTCGCAGCTGCTTTCAGCTCGATGACCGGCTTCTGGTACAACTTTACGCTTGCAGTGCTGGTAATCGCGTTCACCTACTTCTACACCGCGATTATCATCAACCCCCAAATGATGGCCGATGACATGAAGCGCAACGGCGGCTTTATCCCGGGAGTGAAACCGGGTAAGCAGACCGTGAACTACATCGACACCATCATGACGCGTATCACGCTCCCCGGCTCGTTCTTCCTGGCCATCGTGGCAATCCTGCCCGCGCTGGCGATGAAGTTCCTGGGCATTCAGCAGGCGTTCGCCTACTTCTACGGAGGTACGTCGCTGCTGATTATGGTCGGCGTGGTACTCGACACTCTGAAACAGATAGAGAGCTACCTGCTGATGCGCCATTACGATGGTCTGATGAAGACCGGACGTATCCAGGGTCGTCATTAGGAGTTTTCCGAAGAGTTTTAGCGAAGAATGATATATTTAAAGACAGACGAGGAGATCGAGCTGCTCCGCGAGAACAACATCCTGGTGTCGAAGACACTGGCCGAAGTGGGTCGCCACATCCGGCCGGGTGTCACCACCAAGTTTTTGGACTCGATTGCCGAGGATTTCATCCGCGCGCACGGAGCAACTCCCGCTTTCCTCGGGTATCAGGGATTTCCCGCTTCGTTGTGTATATCGGTAAACGAACAGGTAGTTCACGGTATCCCATCCCCGAAATGCGTCCTCAAGGAGGGCGACATCGTTTCGGTCGATTGCGGTACGTTTATGAAGGGGTTTGTTGGTGATTCGGCGTATACGTTCGCCGTTGGAGAGGTTGCCGAGGAAGTACGGCAGCTGATGGAGGTCACCAAAGAGGCTCTTTATAAAGGTACGGCACAGGCCAGGGCCGGCAATCGCGTAGGCGACGTGTCGGCGGCCGTGCAAGAGTATGCCGAAAGCTTCGGTTACGGCGTGGTGCGTGAATTGGAGGGACACGGTTTGGGTCGGAAAATGCATGAAGACCCCGGTGTACCCAATTACGGCGCCCGCGGCAGGGGACCGCTCCTGAAAGAGGGAATGGTCATCTGCATCGAGCCCATGATAAACATGGGGACCAAAGCAGTGGTTTTCGAAAGGGATGGCTGGACAGTCCGCACGCGCGACCATAAACCCGCGGCGCACTTCGAGTTCGCCGTTGCGGTTCGTAAGAACGGGCCCGACGTGCTGACGGACTTTAGTATCATCGAACAGGCAATTAACAAGTAAGACTCTATGGCAAAACAGGCTGCTATTGAACGGGACGGTACGATTATCGAGGCTTTGTCCAACGCGATGTTCCGCGTCGAGCTGGACAACGGCCACGTGCTCACGGCCCATATCTCGGGGAAGATGCGTATGCACTACATCAAAATCCTCCCCGGAGATAAAGTAAAAGTGGAGATGACGCCTTACGACCTGACGAAGGGGCGTATATCTTTCCGGTACAAATAACATTAGATTGCTTGAAAATCATGAAAGTAAAAGCATCCATCAAGAAAAGAAGCGAGGATTGCAAGATTGTAAAGCGTAAGGGGAAACTCTACGTCATTTGCAAAAAAAATCCCAAGTTTAAAATGCGCCAAGGGTAATGTTTAAACGGTTTATTAAAGAAGAAAAAGAATTTATATGGCACGTATAGTCGGTGTAGATTTACCAAAAAATAAGAGAGGCGAGATCGGCTTGACCTATATCTATGGTGTCGGTCGTTCGACGGCTCGTAAAATTCTCGAGGCCGCTGGCATCAGCTACGACCTCAAAGTACAGGACTGGTCGGATGACCAGATCGGCGCAATTCGTTCGACGATCGCCGATATGGGTATCAAAGTCGAGGGCGAATGCCGCTCGGCCGTCCAGCTCAACATCAAGCGCCTGATGGATATCGGCTGCTACCGCGGCATCCGTCACCGCCTGGGTCTTCCCGTTCGCGGTCAGTCGACCAAGAACAACGCACGTACCCGCAAGGGACGCAAGAAGACTGTCGCAAACAAGAAAAAGGCAACAAAGTAATCTTTAGAGAATTATGGCAAAGAAAACTGGAACAGTTAAGAAAAAGGTTGTTAAGGTTGGTGCCATGGGCAATGCCTATGTACACTCCACTTTCAACAACGTGATCATCACCATCACCAACGAGGTGGGTGACGTCATCAGCTGGTCTTCGGCCGGTAAGATGGGTTTCCGTGGTTCGAAGAAGAATACTCCGTATGCCGCACAGACCGCTTCGGCCGACTGCGCGAAAGTCGCTTACGACATGGGTTTGCGCAAGGTGAAAGTTTATGTCAAGGGCCCGGGTGCCGGTCGCGAGTCGGCCGTGCGCACCATCCACGGCGCAGGTATCGAGGTGATGGAAATCATCGACGTTACTCCGCTGCCGCACAACGGTTGCCGTGCTCCTAACCGCCGCCGCGTATAATTTGCGTCGAAGGTAAGGAATATTTCTAAAGTTTTAAAAAAGTCAAAACAATGGGAAAATACATAGGACCAAAATCGAAGATCGCCAGAAAGTTCGGCGAAGCTATTTACGGTGCGGACAAGGTGCTCGAGAAGCGCAACTTTCCTCCCGGACAGCACGGTCTGGCGCGCAAGCGCAAGAAGGTGTCGGAGTACGGCACGCAGTTGAGCGAGAAACAGAAAGCCAAGTATACGTACGGCCTGCTGGAGAAGCAGTTCGCACGTACGTACGACCAGGCTGCCCGCATGGGCGGTATCACGGGTGAGAACCTGCTGAAACTGCTCGAGTGCCGTCTGGACAACGTCGTTTACCGCTTGGGTATCGCCCCGACGCGTGCAGCTGCCCGCCAGCTCGTTTCGCACTGCCATATCTGTGTGAACGGCAGCGTCGTGAACATTCCCTCGTACTCGCTGCGTGCGGGTGACGTGGTGTCGGTTCGCGAGAAGTCGAAGAGCCTGGAGGTGATCACGGTATCTCTGGCCGGCGGTTCGAAGAGCCGCTACGCCTGGCTCGAGTGGGACAACGCCTCGATGAGTGGCAAGTTCCTGCAGAAGCCCGAGCGTGAGGAGATCCCCGAGAACATCAAGGAGCAGCTCATCGTCGAGTTGTACTCGAAGTAGTAATTAAACAAATTCATATATTATGGCAATATTAGCATTCCAGAAACCTGAAAAGGTTATTATGCTTGAATCCACTTCATCGTTCGGAAAGTTCGAGTTCCGGCCGCTGGAGCCCGGGTTCGGTATGACTGTCGGTAACGCTTTGCGTCGTATTCTGCTCTCTTCGCTGGAGGGTTACGCAATCACGACTGTCAAGGTAGCCGGTGTCGACCACGAGTTTGCCGCTATCCCCGGCGTGATGGAGGATATGTTGAAAATCATCCTCAATCTGAAGCAGGTTCGTTTTATCCGCACAGTCGATAATCAGGATGCCGAGAAGGTTTCCATTAACGTTGCGGGTGTGACGGAGCTGACTGCCGGATATATTTCGAATTACCTTTCGTTCTTCAAGGTGTTGAACCCCGACTTGGTGATCTGCCACCTCGCGCCCGGCACGAAGATGCAGATGACCCTGACGATTGGCAAGGGCCGCGGCTATGTACCCGCCGAGGAGAATACTCCCGCCGAGTGCGAGTTCGGGACGCTTCCGATCGACTCGATCTTCACCCCGATCAAGAACGTGAAGTATTCCATCGAAAACTATCGTGTCGAGCAGAAAACCGACTACGAGAAGTTGAATTTGGAAATTACTACCGACGGGTCGATTCACCCCAAAGAGGCTCTGAAAGAGGCTGCAAAGATTCTCATCCAGCACTTCATGCTCTTCTCCGACGAGAAAATCACCGTCAACATGGAAGATACCAACGGTGCCGAAGAGTTCGATGAGGATGTACTCCACATGCGCCAGCTGCTGAAGACCAAGCTCTCGGATCAGGACTTGAGCGTCCGTGCCCTGAACTGTCTGAAAGCCGCCGACGTGGATACCGTGGGGGATCTCGTGAAGCTCAACCGCAACGATTTGCTGAAGTTCCGCAACTTCGGTAAGAAGTCGCTCACGGAGCTCGACGAGCTGCTGACCTCGCTCAACCTTAAGTTCGGTATGGACGTATCAATCTACAAACTTGACAAAGATTAATTATGAGACACAATAAGAATTTCAACCACCTTGGCCGCCAGGCGGGACACCGTAAAGCGTTGATGTCGAATATGGCTTCGTCGCTTATCCTGCACAAGCGTATCGAAACCACCGTTGCCAAAGCCAAGGCCGTTCGCCAGTTCATCGAACCGCTGGTGACCAAGTCGAAAGAGGACACGACGCACTCGCGCCGTATCGTCTTCTCGTACCTCAAGCAGAAAGAGGCCGTAACCGAGTTGTTCCGTACCATCGCGCCGAAAATCGCAGAGCGTCCGGGCGGTTACACCCGCATCCTGAAGACCGGATTCCGTCTGGGCGATGCTGCCGACATGTGCATCATCGAGTTCGTGGACTTCAACGAGGCTTACACGCTGGGCATCGCTCCTGCAGCGGCTGCAGAGGCTAAACCCAAGACGCGCCGTTCGCGCAAGCCCGCTGCGAAGAAGACCGACGCCGTCGAGGAGGCTACCGTAGTCGAGGGCGAGGCAAAGAAAGCCGCTCCCAAAAAGGCTGCTGCTCCGAAAGCCGCAAAACCCGCGGCTCCGAAAGCTGCCAAGGTTGCCGCTCCGAAAGTCGCCAAGAAGACCAACGTAGGCAAGAAGATGTAATTCCGGTTACATTTCATGATAAATCCCGATTCCGCAAGGAGTCGGGATTTGTTTTTATCCACTGGTTGCGGGTTCCCTGTTACGGGGATACCGTTTGTCTGTTGTCTGACGCTGGTTGCTGGTGGTGACGGCTTGCTGCTTGCCGGCTCTGGGACGTCGGTTGTTGTTTGCGCTGTTTGTTGATTATTCCGGGCAGGGCTTTCTGACACTGGAGGCTG
>ERZ791875.544-NODE-544-length-39342-cov-6.739252_pt1 | contig 39342 bp, 37 predicted proteins | sample MGYA00510278_ERZ791875 | MGnify/ENA primary metagenome ERZ791875 (study PRJEB30046, sample SAMN00792078) | human gut metagenome | study: EMG produced TPA metagenomics assembly of the A metagenome-wide association study of gut microbiota in type 2...
AATAGGTAGTCGCCGACTTGATCAAAACGCTCTAAGAGAGATCTTAGGGCGTTTTTTGTATGAAAACATTTATATAACCCAAAAAATCGGCCCCGCCGCGTGGAAAACTCCAACGCAGCGGGGCCGATGATTTATTGGGTGCTATATCTTTTAAGAAGGAAGCGTCCGCTTAGCCCTTGCCGGCGCAGCCGAACAGCTCGATCTTTTCCTTGCACTTGTCGATGATGGCCTGAGAGCCGGGAGCCAGCAGCTTGCGGGGATCGAAGCCCTTGCCCTGCTGATCCTTGCCAGCCTCGATATACTTGCGGGTAGCCTCAGCGAAGACCAGCTGGCACTCGGTGTTGATGTTGATCTTGGAGACGCCCAGGCTGATGGCCTTTGCGATCATGTCGTCAGGGATGCCGGTGCCGCCGTGCAGGACCAGAGGAATGTTATTGGTAGCCTTATGGATGCGGTCCAGAGCCTCGAAGTCCAGACCCTTCCAGTTGGCGGGGTAGACGCCGTGGATGTTGCCGATGCCGGCGGCCAGGAAGTCGATGCCCAGAGCAGTGATCTTTGCGCACTCTGCGGGGTCAGCGATCTCGCCAGTACCCACGACGCCGTCCTCGACGCCGCCGATGGAGCCGACCTCAGCCTCGATGCTCATGCCCTTGGAGTGTGCCAGAGCGACCAGCTCCTTGGTCTTCTCCACATTCTCCTCGATGGAGTAGTGGCTGCCGTCGAACATGATGGAGGAGAAACCGGCCTCAACGCAGGCCTTGCAGCCCTCGTAGGTGCCGTGATCCAGATGCAGAGCGACCGGGACGGTGATGCCCATGGAATCGACCATTGCATCGACCATAGCAGTGACGGTCTTGAAGCCGGTCATGTACTTGCCGGCACCCTCGGAGACACCCAGGATGACAGGACTCTTCATCTCCTCGCAGGCGGTCAGAACAGCCTTGGTCCACTCCAGGTTGTTGATGTTGAACTGAGGCACACCGTAGTGGCCGTCACGAGCTTTGATGAGCATTTCGGTTGCATTTACCAACATTATTATTACCTCCAAAAATTATCGGGGTCTGTTCGTACCCACACAGCGCTTTGTGTATGGTTTAACGAAGTTGCACCCTAAGTATACCCCAAACAGCGGGTAAAATCAATCCACCGGAGAGTTTTTGTAACCAAACCGAAGCTTTCTTGGCCAGCGGTGTGCTCGAAAGACAGAGAAATAAGTGGGATGCAGCATTTTATACAGGCTTCGACAACATCCGGCCAGACCGGCGGCGGAGGCACCAAAGCAGACGATTTTCAACAGGAATCCACATTCGTCAAAATGATGTTGGATAAAAAGGCAAAACAAGTGCCGCTCTGCTTCAAAAATTTGTCATAATTCTGACTTGAAAATTACAAAATGTATGCAGCGTTCTGAGCCTGTCGAGATAAGATTGTGGAAAACCTTGTGGAAAGTGTGGAATTCCACCCGGAAAACAGGCTTGAACGCTTGAGTTTTGAACTTTCTCCACAGGGTTTTCAACTTGTGGAAAAAACAGGGCGGGTATACGGATGGTAAAGCGGTCTGAATGTGGAAAACTTTTACCACAGGCAAAAAGACGGATAACCGGCGCGCAAAAGACAACACTTCTCCCATGAGGCGCTGCCCGGGCGGGCGGCACAGAAATTTCACGGGAAGAAAAAGTGCAATTCTATGGCAAACCCCTGCCGCTTATGTTATACTTTAAGATGAGTTATAAGCGCTGTACGTCTGAAATGCGTCAGTGCCTGCCGCAAAATGCAGCTTTACAGCGCTGCGGTCCTGAAAACTCGCTTGAAGCGATACGATGACGCCGGGCCGGAAGGACCTTGGCGTCCTGCGATAGAAACGGAAGGAGAACGTCATGGAAGAACGCAATATGCCCCGCCGTCCCCGCCGCGAAAAGGCCGACGACCAGCCCCGGAACGAGAGTCTCGTCTACGGCAAGAACCCGGTCACAGAGCTTTTGAAGAGCGGCTCCGGCGTGGATACGGTGCTGCTGGCCGAGGGCATGGCCCCGGCTGTGGCCGCTTACTATACCGCAATGGCGAAGGAAGCAGGTGCCACCGTCAAGCGGGTACACCCCAACAAGCTGCGCCTCATGACCGGCACCGAGAGCCATCAGGGCGTGGCCGCCTTTGCCAGTGAGATCGAATACGCAACGGTGGAGGACCTGCTGGCCGCTGCCAAAGAGAAGGGCGAACCGCCCTTCCTCGTGCTGAGCGACGGCATCGAAGACCCCCACAATCTGGGCGCTGTCATGCGCTCGGCTCTGCTGTGCGGCGCTCACGGCATCGTCATCCCCAAGCGGGGCGGCGCATCCGTGACCCCCACCGTCATCAAGTCCAGCGCCGGTGCGGCTGAGCGTCTGCCCGTGGCCCGTGTGGCCAACATCGGCGAGACCATCCGCCGCCTCAAGGAGCAGGGTGTTTTCGTCTACTGCGCCGACATGGACGGCGTGTCCCTGCGCAAGAACAACCTCACCGGCCCCATTGCGCTGGTGCTGGGCAGCGAGGGCAGCGGTGTGTCGCAGCTGGTCAAGAAGCTCTGCGACGGCGTTGTGAGCCTCGATATGACCGCACAGGGCACCGGCGTGGACAGCTTCAATGTCTCGGTGGCCGCAGGCATCATCCTGTATGAGATCCAAAGCCAGCGCGCCGCACAGAGCTGAGCTGGCCTGTGCCGAACGAAACAAGGGAGGGAAGATCAGGATGCCAAAGGATGACGAGCGGAAGGAAATGACGCAGGAAGAGCTCGACGCCCGCGAAGAAAAATTCCGCACCTTTTTTACCACCAGTGTAGCCCAGATCCCGGAGGAGATGACCCGGCGGGACGGTGAGAATGAAGAAAAGCCCAAGAGCCTGCTGGGCCGGCTGTTCCACCGTGAAAAGGCCGAACAGCAGGAAGGCGGCACACCTGAAGAGAGCCGTACCGGCGAGATACAGCTGGGCGGCGAGGAGCCGGAGGAACCCTCCGACCTGGAGCTGGTCCTGGCGCTGGAAGAGGAAGTCGCAGGGCCGAAGCCCGAGCAGCCGAAGCCAGCCGAGCCGGTCAGCACCCCCCAGCCTGAGCCGGAAAAGCTCCAAAAGCCCGCAGAACCCCTCAAAGCGCCGGAGCCGCCTGCTCCCAAGCCGGAGAAAAAGCCGGCAGAAAAGCAGGCCGCGCCCCGGAAAAAGGCGGTCCAGTACGAGCCGCGCACCCCGCAGGAGCAGTACGAGGACCGGGAGATGCAGGCGCTCAAAGCCATGCTGTTTGGTGCAAAGCTTCCGCCGCAGGAGGAAGAGCCTCCCCAGCCGGTGAAGCCCGCAGAATCGGAAAAGAGCACCCCGGCGGTTCCGGTCATTGCAGCGAAACTGGACGCAGAAAAAGAGCCCGATGCAGCGCCGGAGAAGCCTGCCGTGCCGATGCCCGCGATGGTGTTTGCAGAAGATAAGGCATCGAAGCCCCATCCGGCCCCGGCGATGCAGTTCTTCGGCAAGGGCGACGACGAGAAAGCGCCCGCAGCCCCGGCCCGCGCGACGCCGCCGGACAATGACGACAGCATGAGCCTGCCGCTCATGGTCCTGAACGACGGCGACGAGGCGGCTCCGGTGGAGCCGCCGAAGGAGGAAGCGCCTGCACAGCCGGCCGAAGAGGCCGGTACTGCCCCGGCTGCTCCGGAGGCTGCACCCGTCGAGGAAGCGCCTGTCGAAGAGGAAAAAACGCCCGAGACGCCGGAACAGGTGGGGGAACGGCTGCACCAGATGGGCGCGGCCCTTACATTGCGTTGTGCGCTGGGCGGCATCCTTGCACTGGTGCTGCTCCACTTCGGCCTCGCCGCGGAGGGCCTTGTCGGCCCGCTGGGCGGTCTTGACCCCGTAACTGCCCCGGCGGCCTTCTATGCCGCTGATCTGCTCTTCCTGGCGCTGGCGCTGGCTGTGGGCTGGCCCGTCGTGAGGGACGGCCTGAAGGGGCTGCGGGGCGAACGCCCCAGCATGGAGACCATGCCCGCGATGGCAGCCTGCGCTGCGCTTTTGCAGGCCGCTGTGGCCCTGCTGAACGCGCAGAACTATCAGGCGTCCAGCTTCACCCTTCTGTCCGGCATTGCGGCGCTGGGGCTGTTCCTTGCACTGCTGGGCGACCGTGTCCTTCTGGCCTCGGTCCAGGGCGGCTTCAAACTGGCGCAGGCCGGTCCGGAGCATCGCGGTGCGTTCCGCGCCAAGGACAAAGACCTTATCCGCATCCTCTCCAAGAACATGGACGAAAAAGACCCCTGGGTGCTGCTCAGCCGACCCGCCGAGTGGGACGACGCGATGGTGGAGCAGGGCTTTGGCCCCCGCGCCTGTGAGCGCCGCGCCCGTAAGACGAATTACATCCTGCTGGGTGCGGCTGTGTTGGCCGGTCTGGTCTTCTGCGTCTTTGGCGGCGGCCTCAACGGCGGCGCTGCGGCGCTGACCGCTGTGCTCTGCATGGGTTCGCCTCTGTCCTCCACCCTCATCGCAGGCTTTGCATCCCTGCGGCTGCAGCAGTCTGCCGCTGCCTCGGGTGCGGTGATCCCCGGCTGGGCGGCGATCGAGGAACTGGGCGGTGTGGATACCGTTCAGGCTGACGCCGATGAGCTGTTCACCCCGGACAGCGCCATGCTCGAGGACATCCGCATCTTCAAGGGCGGACGCATCGACCGGGCCATCCTCTATTCGGCCAGCGTCCTGAGCAAGTGCTGCAATACCCTGAGCGGCCTGTTCCACCAGATCATCGAGGACCGCACCGACATCCTCTACCCGGTCAAGGACCTGGAGGTCCATCGCGGCCTCGGTTTCTCTGCATGGTGCGACAACAACCGCATCCTCATCGGCACCCGTGCGTACATGGAAAAAGAAGAAGTTCCCCTGCCCGACGAGGAATATGAGGCCAAGCACTCCAAGAACGGCGAGCTGCAGATCCTCTATCTGGCCGTGTCCGGCAGTCTGCACGCCATGTTCGTGCTCCGCTATGTGGGGGGACGGAACGCCGCCCGCTGTCTGGAACAGCTGCAAAAAGAGAATATCCAGCTGCTGGTGTCCTGCCAGGACCCCACCCTGACCGCACGGCACATCACCGACGCCTACCATCTGCCCGAGGGCATGGTCGTCCTGCTGGACCAGGAGCAGTGTGCCGCACTGGGCGCTGCCACCGCCAAAGACACCGGCTCTGAAGGCTGCTGCATCCTTTGCACCAACGGCTTTGCCAGCCTGACCGGCGGTCTGCGGGCCGCAGAGCAGGCCCAGAACGCCGAGACGACCGCTACCACGGTGCAGCTGGTGTCGGTGTGGTTCTCGGTGGCCATCGCCGTCCTGCTGACCTATGCGGGCAGCGTGGGGATGCTGAGCGTGGCTGCGGTGCTGATGTATCAGGCGGCATGGAGCGCTCTCAGCATCGCCGTGTGCGCGCTCAAGCAGCATAGTTGAAAAAATAAATAGGAAATATTCTCAAAATAAATAGGAATAATTCTTGATTTCTGCCCGAAATTCTGGTATAATACCCTCAGAGACAAGGAAGACCTATCGCACACCCGGTACCGAACAAAGCGGGCTGTGCGTAGAATAAACCAAACCGGACACAGCCCATACTGGCAGTGTCAGACTATCTGAGAGGAGAACAGATTATGGAACTCAAGGGAACCAAGACCGAGAAGAACCTGATGGAAGCTTTTGCAGGCGAGAGCATGGCCCGCAACAAGTACACCTACTTTGCAAGCGTCGCAAAGAAGGAAGGCTACGAGCAGCTGGCCGCTATCTTCGAAGAGACCGCCGGCAACGAGAAGGAACACGCCAAGCTGTGGTTCAAGGCCCTCTGCGGCGGCTCCATCCCCGACACCCTGACCTGCCTCGACATGGCAGCCAGCGGCGAGAACGAAGAGTGGACTGATATGTACCCCCGCATGGCAGCGGAGGCCAAGGAGGAGGGCTTCACCCAACTGGCCGCTCTCTTCACGATGGTGGGCCAGATCGAAAAGGAGCATGAGGCACGCTACCGCGCCCTTGCCGCCAACCTCAAGGAGGGCAAGGTCTTTGCCCGTGAGGAACAGCAGGTGTGGGTCTGCCGGAACTGCGGCTACACCTATATCGGCAAGTCTGCTCCCCTCAAGTGCCCGGTCTGCGCACATCCCCAGAGCTACTTTGAGCTGAAGGCCAAAAATTACTGAGTTTTTTCAGATATTCCGTCCGATGAGAGCCGCCGCACCTGTATAAAGTGCGGCGGCTCTTTTGCTGTCTGGTGAAATACAGTCTGCACGATTTGTATAAATTTGGCGGGGGTGTTTTAGTGTCTTTCACGAAAAGGTGCGCGAAATTGTGACACTTCTGGCGAAGAACTTGACCCTTCTTTTGGGTGCGTGTAAAATAAATAGTAAGGGGAATTTTGTGCAGAGCACATTGCGATAAACCTTATCCAAAGGAGGGAAGTGCTACCCTATGAATAAGATCACACGGCTGGCAGCGGCGTTTGTGCTGAGCGGGCTGCTTCTGGCAGCTCCTGCTGCACAGGCGGCCCCCGCATTGCTGGGAGCGTCGTCGAACTTTGAGCTGGAAGTGAACGAGATGGAGCTGGAGATCACGGCAGACGACCCCCGCCCCAAAGCCTATCTTTACACCGGCGGGCAGAGCGACTACTACTTCATCGTCTGGATGAGCAGCAACCCCACCGTGGCTACCGTGGACGGCGATGGCCGCGTCACTGGCCGCAGCGCCGGTGAGGCCACGATCACCGCCATCACCGACCGGGGCGAGTATGCTGCCTGCAAGGTGACTGTCCGCAAGGAGAGCGGCGATGCGGCCAGCAAAAAGCCTGCCCTCGACCACACCACCCTCAACCTCGTTATCCAGTACAACAACGCCCATCCCAGCCAGAAGCTGCAGCTCATCAACACGAGCGGCTCCTTTGTCTATGCCTACCAGTGGATGAGCAGCAACCCCGAGGTGGCAACGGTGGATCCGGAGGGTCTTGTCACGGCCCAGAAGCCCGGCACCACCACCATCACGGCGCTGGCCACCAACGGTCAGGCGCTGCGCTGCGCCGTTACCGTCAACAGCGATGTCGGCAAGGTGACTCTGAATAAGCGCGACCTGCTGCTCCGCACGGTGGGCAGCAAAGAGGCACTCACAGCGTCTGTCGCTGTGGAGAACGGCGTGAATGTACCCATCACATGGGTCAGCAGCAATCCCGGCGTCGCTACTGTGGACGCTTCTGGTGTCGTGACTGCCGTCGCCGACGGCGAGGCAAAGATAACGGCGCTCTCGCCGGATGGACGCTTCGACAGCTGCAGCGTTTTCGTGGGCCTTGCGGCAGACAAGTACGACACGGAAGAGGACCTGGCCGAGGAACTCAAGCTTCCGGACCCCTATGTGGCGGTCCGGATGAACCGGCTGAGCTGAACCGAAAGTACAAAGAGGAAGCCCCGCACTGCATCGTTCGATGTGGTGCGGGGCTTTTGCTTATTGATCTACCAGCTCAATAAAGGCTTTCATCTGGGGCGTGAGCCATTTGTCCTTGTGATAGAACAGCTGCCGGTGCATGGTGACAGCGCAGTCGGGGACATGGAGGCGGGCGATACGCCCGGCGGAGAGGGCAGGACGGACGATGTACTCGGGCAGGAAGGAGAACCCCATCCCGCGCTCCACCATCTGGCAGAGCAGCGAGGCGCTGCCCAGCTCGATGTAGGGGTGGACAGACAGCCCGCGGGCGGCGAGGCGCTGGTCGAGGGCGTCACGGTAGCTCATGCCCCGCTCTGTGAGAAGAAATTCCTGTTGAGCCAGAACATCCAGCGGCACTTCGGCCCTGTCGGCCAGCGGATGCCCGGCGGGGGCCACGAAGCAGACCGGCTCCGGAACATTGACGGCCAGCGTCAGGCTGGGCAGGAGCAGAGGCTGGTCGAGGGTGTAGGCCAGGTCGATCTGGTTCGCGCTCAGCAGCCGCAGCATCTCGTCGGCGGTGGCGGTGCGGAGCACCAGCTCCACCTGCGGGCAGAGGGCGTGGAACTGCTGCAGCAGGTCGGGCAGGAAGGTGCTGCATACGGAATCGGCCAGTGCCACCCGCAGGGTGCCGCTGACGGCCCGGGCAGGCAGCAGCGCGGCCTTGGCCTGCTGGGCCGTGATGAGAAGGGCGCGGGCATAGCTCTGGAACGTCTGGCCCGCATCGGTGAGGCGGACGGTCTTGCCCACCCGGTCAAAGAGAGGCGTACCCAGCTCTGCTTCCAGCTGGGAGATCTGGGCCGATACCGCCGACTGAGAGTAGCCCAGCTCCCGCGCAGCGCTGGAAAAGCTGTGCAGCTCGGCGATATGAAGGAAGGTGTTGATGTTTCGGAGCTCCATAACAGTCCCTCCGGCGTCAGCGGTAGTCGATGCCGGTGACGGTCAGGACCTCGCCGTCCACCTTGAAGTGGACTTCCAGCCCGCCGAACTCCATGCCGTAGACCCGCTCCGGGTCGTGCTGGTAGGAGGGGCGGGGGTCGTTTTCCAGCACACCCTGCAGCGCGGCCTGCTGGTCGGCAGGCACTCTGGCCCAGAGGCCGGCGTCGCAGACCATGGTCAGGTGGTGGAACTGGGTCTGTGCCGTGAAGCCTGCGGCGGCGTCCGGGTGGCAGTCGGCGTAGGGGATGTAGGGCTTGATGTCGTAGATGGGGGTGCCGTCCATCAGGTCGGCGCCTCGCACGATAAGGACGGGGCCGACGTCAGGCCGGTGCTCGATGGCTTCCAGCTGGACGCTGGACAGTCCCAGCGGATTGGGCCGGAAGGGCGAGCGGGTGGCAAATACGCCCATCCGGGTGTTGCCGCCGAGGCGGGGCGGCCGGACGGTGGGGGACCAGCTGTCCCGCACCGCGCCGGAAAACTGCCACACCAGCCAGATGTGGCTGAAATCCTCGAGGCCGCGCACGGCGTCGGCATTGCGGTATTCGGGGGTAAAAATGACCTCGCCCCGCAGGCTGTCCACCAGCCCGCTCTGGCGCGGGATGCCGAACTTGGTGGGGAAGGCGGTGCGGATATGGGCGATGACCTTGAGGGTCATTTCTTCGGGTGCAGACATGGGGACTCCTCCTTATTATAAGCCACGGCAGAAGCCCACGGCACGGCCCTCGATCTGGATCTCTTCCAGCTGGGGGCCTGCGAATACCATGGGCGGGCAGACGGCGGTGTTGTCGGCCAGCAGCATGACGGTCTCGCCCTGGCGGTGGAAGTGCTTGAGGGTGGCTTCCTCGCCGATGCGGACAGCGGCGATCTCGCCCTGCTCCACCTCGGGCTGGCGGCGGATGCAGACGATGTCGCCGTCGCAGATGGTGGGGGCCATGCTGCTGCCATGGCAGGTGAGGGCGAAGTCAGCGTGCCACGCGGCGGGGACGCCGATGTAGCACTCGATGTTCTGCTCAGCGGTGATGGGGGTGCCGCAGGCGATGGAGCCTACGAGAGGCACCCGCGCCATCTCAGGCAGAGGCTCGAAACCCGGCGGAGGGCAGGGCAGGTCTGCGAGACCCATGAGCCACGCGGGTGTGGTGTCCAGAGCGGCGGCCAGCTCCTCGAGCTTGGCCCGGGGCAGGTCGTTGATGCCCTTTTCCAGCTTGGTGATGGAGGATTTGGAGCGGTAGCCCATCCGGGCGGCCAGCTCTTCCTGCGACAGGCTCAGCTGCTCCCGGCGCTGCCGGATGCGGCTGGACAGATCGGTATCGGACATATAGGACCTCGCTTTCTCTGCGGTTTGCACGATTTTCGGTGTTCTGAGGACAGTATAGCAAAAAATTTACTATAAATCAACTTTTTAGGGACTATTTTGCGAATAATGTTGACAAATAATCAACTGAAAGATATAATACAACCAATGATTGTACGGAGCGCTTTGAGCACAAAACTGAAAGGAGAAACGCCTATGACCGATACCATGATGATCCGCGACTGCATCCGCAGCCAGGGCATGAAACTGGGCCATGTGGCCCATGTTCTGGGCATCACCAACAACACCCTCCGCTGCAAGCTGGAAAATGAGAGTGAATTCAAGGTGAGTGAGGCCGAAAAACTCTCGAAGATGCTGGGGATGACCGTCGAGCAGCGCGACCGCTGCTTCTTTGGCCCGGCGGGCTGAGGGAAAAAAGGGGATGGATGACATGACACAGGAACAGCGCAAGAAGACGAAGGAGGCCCTCAGCCGCTGCGGGCAGAAAAACTGGGTCTACGGCCCCTGCAACTGGGGCTGGAAGCGGGCCATCCAACTGGCCGAGGAGTATTACCGCGAGGCGGATCCGGGCCTGCGGGGCAGCATCCTGCAGCTGCGCTACATGGAAAGGCGGAGGCGGGAAGAGGTGATGGACAGGCTGAACATCGGTTACAGCACCTATCAGAAGGCCCACGACGACCTGCTGAGCACCATCGCGGTCTTTGCCGCCCACTACGGTGAGCTGTGACGCAAAAATGCCCCCTGACCGTCCGGTCAGGGGGCATTCGTGTGCTCAGTGTTTCTTCTCGGGGGTGTCGCAGTGCTGGTGGCAGGAAGCGCAGTTGCCTCCGCAGCCCTCGCCTTTCCAGCCGCCCTGCCGGGAGATCCACACCACCGCCAGTGCAAACAGGACAGCCAGCACCAGCAAGGTGATGATACCGCGTACAGTGATCATAAAAAAGACCTCTCTTTCGGAAGAATTCCAACCCCAGTATACACCATCTGCCCCCGGAGAGCAACCGGAAAGCGCTGTCGGCTCAAACTTTTTTCGAAAAACGAAAATTTGGGCTTGCATTTGGACCAACGGAGTGGTATAATAAGCACGTTCCGATTCGGAGGATTAGCTCAGCTGGTTAGAGCACCTGCATCACACGCAGGGGGTCTGGGGTTCGAGTCCCTAATTCTCCACCAAACGTAAGGCCGTTTACCTGAAAAGGTAAGCGGCTTTTTCTTGTGCCTACGTGATTTTTGATATACAAAAGTGAAGCGGATCCACTTTTGCATATTGATAATGAAACGTGTAGGAGGCTCCCTTTTCAGTCGTTTGTAGCAAGTTTGCAGCAGCTCATAGATACGCACTCCGCAGGCCAGAAGAGCAATTACCATCTGCCCGGTGGGCGTGTTCTTCTGGCTCAGGATCAGAGTTACCTGTTCGTCCGTGAAAATCTCGCGTTCCGGAGATTTGCGTCCTTCGACTTTCAGGACAGATGCAAGATTAGCGTCCACGACACGCCAGCCAATGGCTGTGCGATACAGCTTGCTGATAAAAGTACGCTCTTTTTCCAACATGCTCTGAGACAGACCATCATCGGCCATTTTATCAAGGATGTTTTGGAAGTCCTGTGCATAAAGGGCTGCAATTTTATAATACCAAAGTGGTTTTAGGTGTTTCCATGCCAGATCATACAGTTCACGGGCCTTATCAGAACGGCCTTTGTACTCGCGAGATTCCAGAAAGAGCGCGTGAATTTTTGCTAAGGTGGAATCCTGATATGGTGTGGCAGGGCGTTTCATCATTTCAGCACGAACCGCTTCGGCTTCTTCACGGGTAACGTAAGTGCCGACTGTTTTCATAACCGTAATACCTGTGTGGGGGTCTGGGATTGGCATTCGGAGCAGCCATGGCTTCCGGCGTATCCCGGACATTTTTGTAATGCTGTCATTGCCTTGAAATCATAGCAAGATGTGAATGACCGCCGAATCGGTCGAGGATCGTTCGGAGTCCGCTTCTTAATGATCCAAGGGCGCGTAGTTCCAGTCGGTATCCTCATCAATATATCGCCGCCCATCGTCCGGCAGTTCCAGCGGTTCCGCAAGGATGATGGTGCCCCAGTGGTTGACCATCACAAAGGGTGCAATCTCACAAGGAATGCCCCGGCACTCGTCATCATGCCGGACATCGTAGGCATACAGGCCATCCGGGACAGTATCCCTCTTGATGCGGATGCTGGTGAACAGCGCAGGCTTTCCGCAAACCGTGATCTCTTCGTAGGGTTCGGTCATTGCATGAAAGGTCATAATCTGTCCTCTCCTTATATAAAGAAGCAGGACGATCCACACGGACTACCCTGCAAAAGTAAAGGGAGAGCATCCGAAGACACTCCCCCAGTAGATAATTATTTTTTTCTTACCATACAGCGTTTCTTGAAGAATGCGATGCCATAACAGAGGATGTCATCATAGTCATCCCGGAAGTCCGCTGCATACATCCGGTCATTGATCTGCTGAATGGCAGTATCACAGGCATCCGGCAGAGCATCCAGAGTTTTTGCATACTTGGCTTCAAAAATTGCCACACGGCCATTGCGGATGTCCTTTACAATAACATCACTGCGTCCCTCGCCATGCTCTTTGTTGGACTCCACCACATAGCCAGCACCAGTAAAGATGCCTGCAAGGAAAGCGTGGTAAAAATCCTCCCGGTAGTCGTGGTAGCTGATGGTCATACGCAGCAGCTTGGTCATCTCTTTTGTCAGAGCTTCGCTGTTTCCGCTCCAGACTGCATCAAACAACGGGCTGCGGTTCCATGCCTTTGCACTGTCATCAAACCATTTGCTTACAGTGGTTTCAAAAATTTCCCGAATCTCTGCATTGGGGATCATCAACGCAGAGCAGCCATCCGGCAGCGAATCCGGCAAATCTTTATCACGCACCTTGGTCAGATAGCCTGTCAGATACAACACACTCCAAAGATTTTCCTCCGAGGAGTGCAGATAATCGTAGGTCAGGTTTTCTTCAATATGCTGAACGATGGAGCCGCCAGCCATCAGCGTTTCGAGCTTTGTGGTGATATTGTCGCCTGCATAGTCGATGAAGGAACGGATGATGGCGTTATCACTGGTGTTTTTCCAATAGCTTTTCGGTTTCTGTGCTATACCATACTGGAAATCCCGCAGATAACTGATCACGTCCCACGGACAATAAATGTCTGCATCGCCAAAATGATAACCGTCGTACCATGCCTTGATTTCAGCAGACTGCGATTCAAGACCAGCATCGTTCAGCATTTGATCGACATCTGCCTGTGTGAAACCAAAGGATTCGCTCAACCGGGGAGAAAGAATCGTATCCGAAACGAAATTGTTCGTCCCGGTAAAGATGCTTTCTTTTGCAATTTTCAGGCAGCCGGTAACAACAGCAAAGTCGAGGGAGGTGTTGTCTTTGAGCGTGGTGCTCATTATAGCCCGCATCACGTCCAGCATCTGCGAATAATATCCGTTGCTGCTGGCTTTGGCAATGGGAACATCATACTCATCCAGAATGACGACCGCCGACTTTTTGAAATGGATTTCCAGCGTCCGAGTCAATAGCAAAAAGCAGCTTTTTGTTTCATCCATGGATGCAGTGCGTCCCAGAATCCGCTTGAAGATGCCTTTGTCATCGTCGGAAATAGCATCGTCATCCAAAAGAAACTGATAATCCTGAAATGCAAATGCCAGCTTCATGCACAGCATTCCATAGGCACTTTCAAAGGTCAGACCGTCCGTATCCTTGAAAGAGAAAAATACCACAGGACACTGGTTCATCCATTTCTTGCAAAGCTCTGTATTTTTGGAGATCGCCAATCCCTCAAACATCTGCTTGCTGTCTTTGCGGATGTCCAGAAAATTTGCGAGAGTGCTCATACCGAGAGATTTTCCGAAACGGCGAGGACGAGTGATCAAGTTGACTTTGGGAATGCCGCCATCCAGAATCTCTGCAATCAGATGGGTCTTATCAATATAATAATATCCTTTGGTACGAATCTCTGAGAAATTTGAGATTCCAACAGGAAACTGCAAATCTGCCATGCAATGCTCCTTTCCGCTCACAGAGGAGAGCTTTCAGAACTTACTACTGTAAGTGTACCATGAAATATAGAATCATACAAGAATCAAGTGACATCGAAATAGAGCAGTTTTATTATGCTGCGTTCAATCTGGTGGCTTTGTAGCAGTCTGCGCACATTCCCTCATGGGTAACTGCAAATTCTGCCGCCTGCATGATAGCCTTATTCACATCGAACATAGAGGCTGCTTCTACGGTGCGTTCTTCCACGCCGATCTTTTCACGGCGGCGGGTCTGCGGATTGTAGTCCCATTTCGGGGTGGTATAGGTGTAAGGCACAGCTTCTTCACCTCTGCCCAGGCATACGCCCAGTTTACATAGGGCCCTCTGTGCATCGTTCTATGGCAAAGAACACAAAAAGGGATCCACTGCTCGAGGTTGAGCAGTGGATCCCTTTTACATGGCTTGGGGGTTGTTTTAGCCGCAGCGGCCGCAAGCGGCACAGGCGGCAGGGGTAGCAGCGCAGCCGCCCAAGGCGGTCTCCCGCAGTTCGGCAGGCAGGTGGCGGCCCACGGTGTACATGGTATCCAGCATTTGATCAAAGGGGATCAGCTGGTGGATGCCGCTGAGGGCCATCTCTGCTGCCACCAAGGCGTTGGCTACACCGGCAGCGTTGCGGTTCTGGCAGGGGTATTCCACCAGACCGCCCACCGGGTCACATACCAGACCCAGCATGTTCATCAGCACGGTAGAGGCTGCATCTAGACACTGCTGGGGGGTACCCCCCATGAGTTCCACGGCTGCAGAGGCTGCCATGGCAGACGCAACGCCTATCTCAGCCTGACAGCCGCCTACAGCACCTGCCACCGTGGCATTTCGCATAGCCAGATAGCCCACAGCACCGGCGTTGTACAGAGCGTCTATGATGCGCTGGTCGGAGATGCGGTAGCACTCCTGAAGGGCCAGCATCATGCCCGGCACCACGCCTGCAGAACCTGCAGTGGGAGCCGCCACGATCAGCCCCATGGAGGCGTTCACCTCCAGCACTGCCATGGCGTAGGTCATGGCCTTGCCCAGCACGTCACCGCAGATGCTCTTTTTGCGACCGTAATGAGCCTCCAGCTTTTTGGCCTCGCCGCCAATGAGTCCGCCCATGGACTTGATGGGCTTTTTCAGGGGCTGAGTGGCAGAGGTCCGCATGATCTCCCATGCTTTGTTCATGCGGTGGTCGGCGGCATCCCGGGGCATTTCGCCCAGAATGCACTCACGCTGACGCATTACTTCAGAAATAGGCAGCTGGTTTTGCTCACACAGCTCCAGCAGCTTTTCTGCGGAGTTAAAATCCATGTTCATCCAGTCTGTCCCTCCTTACGGCTGCACGATCATCACGTCGTTGATATTGGGGTTCTCCAGTAGCAGCTGGGCTACGCCCTCCGGCAGATGCTGGTCCGATTCCACGATGGTATAGGCTTTGTGTCCCTTTCCTTCACGGAACAGACGCATGAAGGCAATATTCACGCCCCGCTCACTGAGGATCTTGGTGATATGTGCCACCACGCCGGGCTTATCACGCTGCACCACGATGAGGGCATTGTACTCACCGGAGAAGTCTACTGCCACGCCGTTGATGCCCACGATGCGGACCTTGCCGCCGCCCAGAGACTCGCCTCGCACGGTCATGACCTGCCCGGCCTCGTTCTCCATACGGATATCCACCGTGTTGGGGTAGATGTCGGTCTCGGTCTCGTTGGGGGTAAAGCTGTAAGCCAGCCCCCGCTCGGTGGCAATGGCGAAAGAGTCCCGGATGCGGGTATCATCGGCAGAGAAGCCCATGATACCGCCCAGCAGCGCACGGTCGGTGCCGTGGCCGTGATAGGTCTTGGCAAAGGAACCGTAGAGGGTGAAGTCTACCCGCTTTAAGGGCGGGGCAATCATCTTCTGGGCCAAATAGGCAATGATCTCCGCACCGGCAGTATGAGAGCTGGAGGGCCCGATCATATTGGGACCAAGAACATCGAATACACTGATAAATGCCATGGGATATCACTCCTGTCAGTCAGAAGGTCTTGGCGGAAAACCGTTTCAGACCTTGGCTTCGCTCTTGTTGATAAACTTCTGGTAGATGGTCTCCACGATGACGCCGATGGCGTTGTCGCCGGAAACGTTGCAGGCAGTGCCGAAGGAGTCCTGAGTGATGTACAGGGCCACCATGATAGCGCAGATGGGGCCATTGGGGTCGCCGGCCTCAGCACCAAAGATCATGTACAGGAAGGGCAGAGCGGTCATGATGGAGCCGCCGGGAGCGCCGGGAGAAGCCACCATGGCAACGCCCAGAGTCATGATAAAAGGTACCACGATGCTCAGGCTGATGGGCAGCTGGTTCATCAGGCAGACAGCGGTAGCGCAGGCGGTGATGGTGATCATGGAGCCTGCCATGTGGATGTTGGCGCACAGAGGAACCACGAAGTTGCGGATCTGCTCGCTGACGCCGTCAGCAGCTGCACACTGCAGGTTGACAGGGATGGTAGCAGCAGAGGACTGGGTGCCCAGAGCGGTGGTGTAGCCGGGGATCTGGTTGCGGAGCATCTTGAGGGGGCTCTTGCGGCTCACAGCACCTGCAACGCAGAACTGCAGGAAGATGCAGACCAGATGCATGATGATGACCACAAGGAACACCTTCCACAGGATGCCCAGAATGGCAAAGGTCTTGCCGGACTTGGTCATGTCGATAAAGGTGCCGCAGACGTACAGGGGCAGCAGAGGGATGATAATAGAGTGCAGGACCTGATCGATGATGCCGGAGAAATCCTTCATGCCATTATAAAGGGTATCGCCGATGGTCTTGCCCCGCAGGGTGGACAGGCACAGGCCCATCACAAAGGCCAGAACAACAGCAGAGAGAGTGTCAAGGATCGGGGGGATGGAGATGGAGAGGTAGCTGGCCAGAGAGTTGTCAGCAGTTGCAGCGATCTGCTCCAGAGCACCTTCGCTCATAAAGCTAGGGAACAGGCTGGCAGACACCAGATAGGATGCAGAGCCAGCGATCAGGGTGGAACCGTAGGCCAGTGCCACAGTGATGATGAGCAGCTTACCTGCGCCGCTCTTCAAATCAGCGATACCCATGGTAACATAGGCCACGATCATCAGAGGGATGATGAACTTCAGGAACGAGCTGAAGATTCCAGATGCGGTAACGACCACGCGGCAGAACCACACCGGGAAGAACTGGCCGATGATGATGCCCAGCACAATGGCGATGACCAGCTTCGGCAGCAATCCGAGCTTCGCTTTTTTCTTTTCCATAGAGAATTTTCCTCCTTTTTTCCACTCGGTCAGGTGCCCTGCGGTGCTCTCTTTCCCATCAAAGCATTCGACCGATTTTCTGAAACGTCAAAATAAACCTTGACGTGTTGACACATTTAGTTTAACATATACATACACATGATTCAAATTCATAAAAATAAATTTATAGTTTAAAAATATTAATAGTAAAGGAGCTTTGCCATGGAAGTGCGTCAGCTGAACACTTTGATCCGTGCGGCCCAGTTCCAGAGCTTTTCCAAGGCTGCGGAAAGTCTGGGCTATTCTCAGTCTGCCGTGACGGTGCAGATCAAGACACTGGAAGAAGAATTGGGCGTGCGGCTGTTTGATCGCATGGGCAAGCGGGTAATATTGACTGCACAGGGACGTCGTTTCTTGGAATATGCCCATTCCGTTCTGGATACCATCCACAGTGCCCGTCAGGCCATGAGCGACGATACGGACCTGAACGGATGCCTGCATATCGGCACTCTGGAGTCTCTCTGTTTTTTCCGTCTGCCCGGGCTGATGCGGCAGTTCCGACGGGAAAACCCCGGGGTGAGCCTGCGTGTCACCACCGGCTCCCCGGAGGAACTGATCGAAAAAATGGAGCGAGGAGATGTGGATCTGATTTGCATTCTGGATGAGCCTCGCTACTCCAACAGCTGGCACAAGTGCAACGAGGTGCCGGAGGAGGTGGTGTTCGTGGCCTCTCCGGGCTTGGACCTGGGCCACCCGGGTCCCTACCGGGTGGAGGAACTGCTGGACAAGCCCTTTTTCCTCACAGAGCGCAATGCCAACTACCGCCACACCTTTGATAACTTTCTGGCCTCCCGGCAGATCGAGCTGACCCCGGCGCTGGAGATCAGTGATACTGCCTTTATTATTAAAATGTTGGAACGTTCCTCCGGCATTTCGTTGCTGCCCCATTTTGCGGTGACGGAGTCCGCTGCAAGAGGGGGGCTGCGGATCCTGGAGGTGTCGGACTTCCGGCTCACCATGTACCGCCAGATGTTCTACCACTGCGACAAGTGCTGTACCCGGGAGATGCATGCTTTTATCCATCTGGCCTCCGGGCCGGACCTTCCCCTGTGACAGCCCAGAGAATAAACAGAAGGACCAGCGTCCCAGATTGTGATATGTGCCCAGTTTTCTGGACGCTGGGGGCTGCAGAAAGCGGAGCTTTATTTGTCAGAATTTCTCAAATGTAAAACGCAGCGACATGGAATGCCGCTGCGTTTTTCTTGTTTGAGGTCAGACGCTGCTGCCCCGAAAGAGTGAAGACGTAAAAATTTATCGCTGAATTTTGTGCAGGGTGATAAAATTGAACTGCGGGAATGGAATCCTCCAAAAGGAGAGGGAGGATATGCTATAATGGAACAGATCTATGGGATGTCGGATGTGGGCGCTGTTTGATAAGAGCGCTCACGAGAGGAGGCGGCAGTGGATGGACCTGCATTCGGAGCGACTGGAAGCGAAGCTGAAAGCAGTAGACTGGGCCGTGCGGGATGTACTCGTCGGCACCATGCGCAGCCTGCAGCAGCTGGATATCTGCCGGAAGGACTGCTTTTATTACATCCCCGCAGAGCGCCTGCAGGACAGCGATTTTCCTGTCCGCTATGTGGCCCTTTACCAGTCGCAGTATGTGTTCGGCGCACAGGCAGGTGTCCGGTACTACGGCGAAGTCACGAAATGCAGCGCCGTCCGCCGGAGCGCTATCACAGAGGTCAGCCCCCGGAGAGGGACGGAAGGAAACCTTTATTACCGTTTCGACATCCGGGAATGGAAGCAGCTGAACCGGCCCATCGAGGCCAAAGAAACGGGCTTTGTAAGGGATTTTACCAACCTGTTCCTGCTGGAGCACAGTGTCCAGACGCCGGAACTCTGGCTCCGCACGGAAGAGGAATACCGCCTTTGTTCGGCCCTGAAGCGGGCCATCTGGGGCGACACCATCAATGAACCGGACAACGGCCCTGCATTTGAATTCCGGGGTTTCACCGTGAGCTTTGCGGAGGGGGAAATTTTCGTTTCAGACGAAGGCCGCGCTTTTGCGCAGTATGAGATCTCGCATTTTTTGCAGGATCCCGGCGCTGTGGTCCGGGGCATCCGAAGAGAATGCCTCCGGAGGGATTCCATGAGGGAACTCTCGAAGATTTGAAGTGTTCCTATTATTTACTTCTGCACTCCTGCGGCGCACTGCTCGATGAACTGCTTGGCGACGCGGGGGCTGCGGCCTCCGGCACGGATGGCGAAGGCTTCGGCCTTGGTCAGCAGCTCGTCGTGGGGCATCTCGATGCCGTGCTGTTTGGCCAGCTCGGTGAGGATGACCTCAAACCGGGCTTTCTCGGGCCGCTGGAAGGTGACGGTGAGGCCGAACCGGGCCGAAAGGCTCATCAGCTCCTGACGGGTGTCGGCCTCGTGGATGTCATCGCCGGTGCGGTCGGAGAGGGTCTCTTTGATGAGGTGGCGGCGGTTGGAGGTAGCGTAAACGGCGATGTTCCGGGCTCTGCCGCCCACGCTGCCCTCGAGGATGGCTTTCAGGGCCGCAAAGTTGTCGTCGTTGGCCGTGAAGCTCAAATCGTCGATGAAGAGGATGAACTTCAGCGGGTTCGCGGCCAGCTTGTCCATCAGATCGGGAATCTGATAGAGCTGGTTCTTCTTGACTTCCACGAGGCGCAGGCCGTCGGCGGCGAACTCGTTGGCGATGGCCTTGACGGTGCTGGATTTGCCCGTACCGGCGTCGCCGTAGAGCAGAACATTGTTGGCGGGCATCCCGGCCAGCAGGGCGCGGGTGTTGGCGATGACCTTCTCCCGCTCCTGCTCATAGCCCGGCAGCTCGTCGAGGCGCTGGGGGTCGGGGTAGCGCACCGGCACCAGCTGGCCGTTCTCGACCGTGAAGACGTGGTGCTTGGCGAACATTCCGTAGCCCTTTTTGCCCACCTCACTCATCCGCTGGGCGTAGGCGGCGTGGAGGTCGATGGCCTTCGTCTCCCACCGGGGCAGGAAAGGCAGCTTGTCAGCGGCATCGGCGGCGTCCAGAAGCTCGTCCAGCGTCAGGCTGCACAGCTGCCGCAGGAAGTCCAGCTCATTGTCCAGTGCAGTCTGCAAGACGGGCGGCACTTCGCTGACAGCTGCCTGCCGGACGCAGACCGTCTCGGCTTCGAGGACGGCGGCGGAAAGGTATTCGCCGAAATTGGTGGTGTGCTCGAAGAGGGCTGCTTCAAAGGAAGCGACAGCGTCGCACACGGCTCCCGTGCTCTGGGGGGCAGCGGCCATCCGGTCGGTGAGGTCAACAAATTTTGCAATGACGTCATCGTCCAGCAGGGCGCGGAAGATGACCAGCCCGTGGAGCCGGGCGTTCCATTCTGTGAGGTTCATAATATCCCTTTCTATAATTGGCTCTTCCTTTGGGAGAGCTGGCGCGGGAGCGCCTGAGAGGGCAAGCACTGTGCGACAAAGCCCACCGCACAGCGATAGGCAGGCTCTTTGTCAGAGTGATACGATCGCTGAGCTTGTGTGGCTTTGCCAGCGGCCTTGCCCTCTCCGTCATCGCAGGCGATGACACCTCTCCCAAAGGGAGAGGCTATGCTTTAAGTAAAGTCGGTTACTCAGAATTATACAGCGATGTAAGGCCCTGCGCAAGATGGTGTTTAATTATCTTCATGTTTGCCATGATTCACGTTACAAATCGTCGATTGACAACGGCCCGATTTATAGTATAATTGACCCAACAAATGCACAGATGGGAAAAAGTAACGCAGGATACCCGCTTTTCAGAGAGCTGCCGGACGATGCAAGGCAGCAGGCGGCCCGGCGCGGAATCCTCCCGGAGCAGCCTGCTGAAGGACGATATATGGGACGTCTGCTAAGCAGAGCCGGTGGCGGCCGTTAGAGCGCAGGGCTTTGTTGGAAGCCCGTGAGAGGGCGCGGAAAGCGTCAACGAGAGTGGTACCGCAGAGAGTTTTGGATTGATTCCAGGTCTTTGTCTCTTGGATAAGGAGACAGAGACCTTTTGTTTATCAGGTATCGGGTACTGTCTCCAAAGAAGCCGTTTTCATAAGCATTGCACACCGCCTGAGCGGTCTTTTTGCTCGCATACTGCGTTGCTTCTCCTTGCAATCCACCAAGGATTGCTGCGGAAAATCGCCTTGTCTGCGGAGCAAAAATCCTCGTCATTCGGCGCACCCCGCTTACGAAAACAGCTTCTGAGAGTGTTTGGGAAAAAAGTGTGTAAAGTGGAAATTGGAAACGGAAACAGGAGAAACTCGCCATGCAGTTGAACGGTTCTCAAATCTTTGTGGAGGTGCTCTGTGAGCAGGGGGTGGACACCCTCTTCGGCTACCCCGGCGGCGCAGTGCTGAACCTCTACGACGAGCTGTACAAAAACGCCGACCGCATCACCCATGTGCTGACCGCCCACGAGCAGGGCGCATCCCACGCGGCGGACGGCTACGCCCGTGCAACGGGCCGCACCGGCGTGGTGCTGGCCACCAGCGGCCCGGGCGCAACGAACCTCGTCACCGGCATCGCCACCGCCTATATGGACTCTGTGCCGATGGTGGCCTTCACCGGCAACGTGACCACGGAGGGCCTGGGCAAGGACGGCTTCCAGGAAGCCTACATCGAGGGCATCACGATGCCCATCACCAAGCATAACTTCACGGTGCGCCGGGTCGAAGACCTGGCCGACACCATGCGTGCGGCTTTCCGCATCGCCCAGAGCGGCCGCAAAGGCCCGGTGCTGGTGGACATCCCGAAGGATGTCACCGCTGCGGTGTGTGAGTTCACCCCGAAAAAGCCGGAGCCCATCCGCACCGTGACCACCTTCAACGAAGAGCAGGTCAAGTGGGCGGCAGAGATCATCAACGGCGCACAGCGCCCGCTGGTCTACTTCGGCGGCGGCGTCCGCTCGGCGGCCAGCTGCCAGCCCCTGCGTGACCTTCTGAAAAAGGCTGAGATCCCGGCCGCTTATACCCTGATGGCCGCAGGCGTCGTGCCTTACGGCGACCCGATGAACATCGGCATGGTGGGCATGCACGGCTGCTACACCTCGAACCGGGCGGTGGCCGACTGCGATGTCCTTATTGCGGTGGGCGCCCGCTTCTCCGACCGCGTGGCCCTGAACCCCAAGACCTTCGCCAAGAATGCGACCATCATCCAGATCGACATCGACGCCAGCGAGCTGGGCAAGAACGTGGATGTTGACCTTGCCATCGTGGGCGACGCCGCCTATGTGCTGAACGCCATGCTCCCGATGATCGAGGACAAGAAGCATCCCGACTGGATGAAGATGATCCACGAGTGGCAGGCACAGGATTACCACCCGGTATCCGACGCCTCCCGCCTGGTGCCCCATCAGGTCATCGGCGAGGTCTGCAACCAGTGCGGCCCCGAGGCGGTCTACGTCACCGATGTGGGCCAGCACCAGATGTGGGCGGCACAGTACATCCGCCACACCAAGAGCCGCGGCTTCATCACCAGCGGCGGCCTCGGCACCATGGGCTTCGGCTACGGCGCAGCCATCGGCGCACAGATGGCGCTGGGCCGCGACCAGCGGGTGGTCATGTTCACCGGCGACGGCTCCTTCCACATGAACCTCAACGAAGCCTGCACCGCTGTCAGCTATGAGCTGCCCATCATCACCGTCATCTTCAACAATCAGGTGCTTGGCATGGTGCGCCAGTGGCAGACCGCTTTCTATGGCAAGCGCTTCTCCCAGACCGACCCCCACCGCAAGACCAACTTCGTCAAGCTGGCCGAGGGCTTCGGCCTCAAGGGCTACCACTGCGAGAACCTGGCCCAGTTCCAGGAGGCATTCGCCGACGCTCTGAAGCAGAAAGGCCCCACCTGGATCGAATGCATGATCGACAAGGACGAAAAGGTCCTGCCCATGATCCCCGGCGGCGGCGACATCAACGACATCATCATGAAATAAGGAGGACACAGCGACATGGAATCCAATCAGCGCAGGGTCATCAGCCTGCTGGTGGACAACCAGAGCGGCGTTCTGGCCCGGGTGTCCAGCCTGTTCTGCCGCAGAGGCTTCAATATCGACAGCCTGACCGTTTCGGCCACCAACGACCCCACCGTCAGCCGCATCACCGTTTCCGTCTCGGGTACCGAAAAGGAGCTCCAGCAGCTCATCCTTCAGACCGAGCGTCTGGAAGTCACCCGTCAGGTCTTCGTACTCAACGAGTCCACGGCTCTCGAGCGGGAGCTGCTCCTGCTCAAGGTGATGGCAAATGTCACCAACCGCGCAGAGCTGCGGGAGATCGCCGGCATCTATAAGGCAAAGATCATCGACCTGTCGCCCGACAGCATGGTCTTTGAGCTGACGGGCCGTCCCGAGAAGATCGACGCCTTCTTGAAGCTCATGGCGGATTATCAGATCCTGGAGCAGTGCCGCACCGGCGTCACCGCCCTCGAGCGCGGCGGGATGCATCAGCATATGCAGAAGCCCGCGCAGGAGGTAAGAGAGGCACAGCTCCCGCTGCCCGGCACGAGATGCCATTAAACCTCTCCGTCAGCGCTGACGCGCTGCCACTGCCCGGGTTGCGGCACCCAGCATCCGTAGCGCTTTGCTTGCGTCTTGCTGGCCGCGGCCCCAACAGCGACTCCCTGTTTCCGCCACTGGCGGCGGTTGTCGTTGTTGCTCCTAACGAGGAGAGGCCTTGGCATTTCGGAAAACTTCATCTCTTCGCCAGAGGCTCCCCTCGGTAGGGGAGCTGTCGAGCGAATGCGAGACTGAGAGGTTGCCCTTAGCTTTTCCGCTCCCCAGTGAGCGAAAATATACGATGCTTATCATTCATCTTATACTGAAATAAGTAAAAAACAAAAGGAGAACAACTACCATGGCTATCAAGAAATACTATGATTCCGACTGCAACCTCGGCGTGCTGGACGGCAAGACCGTCGCTGTCATCGGCTTCGGCAGCCAGGGCCACGCACATTCCGAGAACCTCACTGAGAGCGGCGTCAATGTCGTCGTCGGCCTGCGCAAGGGTTCTGCTCACTGGGAAAAGGCTTCTGAGTTCGCTGCAACGCATCCCAACTTCAAGGTCATGGAGGTCGAGGAGGCTGCCAAGGCCGGCGACGTCGTCATGATGCTGGTCCCCGATGAGCTGTGCGCTGACATCTACAACAAGCAGGTCGCTCCCTACATGACCGAGGGCAAGGCTCTGGCTTTCGCACACGGCTTCAACATCCACTTCAAGACCATCACCGCTCCCAAGAATGTTGATGTCATCATGATCGCTCCCAAGGGCCCCGGCCACATCGTCCGCCGTCTGTACACCGAGGGCGAGGGCTGCCCCTCTCTGATCTGTGTCGAGCAGGACTTCACCGGCAAGGCTAAGGACATCGCTCTGGCATACGCTTCCGGCATCGGTGCCGGCCGTGCCGGTATCCTCGAGACCACCTTCAAGGAGGAGACCGAGACCGACCTGTTCGGCGAGCAGGCTGTCCTGTGCGGCGGCGTCTGCGAGCTCATCCACGCTGGCTTCGACACTCTGGTCGAGGCTGGCTACGAGCCCGAGATGGCCTACTTCGAGACCTGCCACGAGATGAAACTAATCGTTGACCTCATCAACGAGGGCGGCTTCGCCAAGATGCGTTACTCCATCTCCAACACCGCTGAGTACGGCGACTACCGCACCGGCAAGCGCCTCATCACCGCTGAGACCCGCAAGGAGATGAAGAAGGTCCTGACCGAGATCCAGGACGGCACCTTCGCTTCCGAGTTCCTGACCGAGATGAGCCCCAACGGCGGCCGCAAGGTCCACTTCCTCGCTCAGCGCCGCATGGAGGCCGAGCACCCCATCGAGAAGGTGGGCGCAGAGCTGCGCGGCATGATGAGCTGGCTGAAGAAGTAAGCCCTCTCAGTCGCTGACGCGACAGCTCTCCCAAGGGGAGAGCCACTGGCGTGTCGGTAAAGCCCACGCTGGACGATTTGAGTTTATTTGGATGTAAAGCGCCGGGCGCTGTTCTCGCACTCAGCTGCATGGATACTTGCTCTTTTATCAGGAGCGAATTGAGTTTGATGCCGCTGAAGAATGAGAGCGGAGCCCGGCATTTTGTGATAGAGGCAAAAGCCCGCCCGGCCTGCCAATGGCTCCCCCTCTGGGGGAGCTGGCAGCGCCAGCAGGCGATGCCTGAGAGGGTATAACATGAGAAGTGACAACGTGACCAAAGGCTCGGAGCGCGCGCCCAACCGAAGCCTGTTTTACGCTCTGGGCTACACCCCGGAAGAGCTGGACCGCCCCCTCATCGGTGTGGTGAGCGCCTACAGCGAGATCGTCCCCGGCCACATGAATCTGGATAAGATCGCCGACGCCGTCAAGGCAGGCGTCCAGATGGCAGGCGGCACCCCCATCCTCATCCCGGCCATCGGCGTCTGCGACGGCATCGCCATGGGCCATGTGGGCATGAAGTACAGCCTCGCCTCCCGCGAGCTCATCTGCGACAGCGTGGAGACCATGCTGATGGCTCATCAGCTGGACGGTCTGGTGCTGGTGCCTAACTGCGATAAGATCGTTCCCGGCATGGTCATGGCCGCTGTCCGCATGGATGTGCCTGCCGTGGTCTGCTCCGGCGGCCCCATGCTGGCCGGCACCTACGGCGGCGAGGAAGTCAGCCTTTCCAAGATGTTCGAGGCCGTGGGCGCCTATAAGGCCGGCATGATCACCGACGAGCAGCTGGAAGACTGCACCTGCAACTGCTGCCCCAGCTGCGGCAGCTGCTCCGGCATGTACACCGCCAACAGCATGAACTGCCTGTGCGAGGCCATCGGCATCGCGCTGCCCGGCAACGGCACCATCCCCGCCGTCTACTCCAAGCGCCTGCTGCTGGCAAAGCACGCCGGTATGGCCGTCATGGATATGGTGAAGAAGGGCATCACCGCCCGCCAGATCATCAACGAGCGCTCCATCCGCAACGCGCTGACCTGCGACATGGCGCTGGGCTGCTCCACCAACACCGTTCTGCACCTGCTGGCCATCGCCTACGAGGCCGGTGTGCCGATCGACCTGAAGCTTTTCAATGAGATAAGCGCCAAGACCCCGAACCTCTGCCATCTGGCCCCCGCAGGCCCCACCCACATGCCCGACCTCTACGCCGCCGGCGGCATCCCTGCCGTGCAGGCAGAGCTGGCCAAGAAGGGTCTGCTGGACCTCGATGTCCCCACCGTCACCGGCAAGACCCTCGGCGAGAACATCAAGGGCGCTCATATCCTGAACGACAAGGCCATCCGTCCCATCGATGCTCCCTATTCTCAGACCGGCGGCCTGCAGATCTTGTGGGGCAACATCGCCCCCGATGGCTGCGTCGTCAAGCGCAGCGCCGTGGCCCCCGAGATGCAGGAGCACTCCGGCCCGGCCCGCGTCTTCAACAGCGAGGAAACGGCCATCGCCGCCATCTATGCGGGCAAGATCGTCCCGGGCGACGTGGTGGTCATCCGCTACGAAGGCCCCAAGGGCGGCCCCGGTATGCGTGAGATGCTCAACCCCACCTCCGCTCTGGCCGGCATGAAGCTGGACAAGACCGTGGCCCTCATCACCGATGGCCGCTTCTCCGGCGCTTCCCGCGGCGCTGCCATTGGCCACGTCAGCCCGGAGGCCGCTTCCGGCGGCCCCATCGGCCTTGTTGAGGAAGGCGATACCATCCACATCGACATCCCCAACGCCAGCATCACGCTGGAAGTGCCCGATGAGGTGCTGGCCCAGCGCAAGGCGAAGTATGTTGCTCCCGAGCCCAACATCAAGACCGGCTGGCTGAGCCGCTACGCCCGTATGGTCACCAGCGCAAACCTCGGCGCAGTGCTGAAGTAAGGCGCATTTTCTGCAACACCAAAGCATCCCCTGCAGGGCCCGGCCGGGCAATGGCCGGAAAGGCTGCAGGGGATGCTTTTTTGTTCGGCCCGGGGCGCAAAAAAGCCCCGGGCCGCAGGGCTCCGGGGCAGGGGGAGAGGTTTACTGCTCCACAATCCTCACAGTAAGGGCATAGGTGCGGCCATTGACGTTTTTGCGGACAACGGCAACTCTTATGCCGGTGACAGAGGTGGCGGAAACAGAAGCGACGCGGAAAGCTATCTGCGAACCGAGCAGATCTGAGATTTCCACGAACGGGGTTTTGACATCCGTGATATCCGCCGCAAGGAAGGTGACGGCGGAACCAGCGGAAATGTAGGGGCTCAGGATGTCCGTCAGGGTAGCTTCGACGGTCTTGCCGTTGACTGTGTAGCCTTTGTTGTTAAGGACATCATGCCCATCGTTCTGAGTGATCCAGTTTTCATCGAACAGGGGGGCGATATCACGGCTGAGCTCGGGAACCTGGTAGCTGACGGAGATATTATTTTTATTTCCCGCTCGAACGCATAACGATTTGTAGTGCTCTGCGATACCTTCAGCCATAGTACGGTTCAGAGACGCTGCCTTGCCGCAGCCGGTGAGCAGGGCCAGAGCCATGACGCCTGCAAGGATGAGGGCGAGAATTTTTTTGGCGGATTTCATACAAAAGACCTCCTTATCCGGTGTTGAATAAAACATCCCCTCCGAATAAGAACGGAGGTTTAGGTTATTATACCCCCCCCCCATGATGTCAAGCGCTTCCTTGGAAAATCACCGTTTTGCCCAAACTGGGTGGATAAAACTAGGGGAATTTGACGGGGTTACACGCCGGAGGTTGGAAAAGGTTGGACAAAAAAACTCCCGGTGTTCTCCGGGAGGGGGTACAGAATGAAACAGAGGGCTCACACCGCCAAGCCCTTTATATAGATTTACGAAGCAAGCTGAAACTCAAATGTATAGCCATCCTCGCCGTAGTGCTCATTGCCGACCCAGAGAACAGACTGATCCGTCAGATCGTAGACCACGCTGTGGATGGTGTTGGTGTTGGAGTCGTCGTTGTTCCAGGTGCGGCGGCCCACCGAGGCCAGCAGGTCCATGGCAGCGCTCTTGTCGGCTACGACGCCGTTGGTCTGGCGCAGGGCAGCCGCAAGGTGTTCGTAGCGGTCGAGGCCCTTCATCTCGACGGTAGTGCCGTCGTAGTAGCCGGGTGCCTTGATAAAGTTGGTCACCACCTGCCAGTCGGAGGAATCGGAGAGGGCGTCGGTGTCGTTCCAGAGGACGTTCAGCTGACGCTGAGAGCCGTCGGCGTCGTGGTCGGCATCAGCACCCACCCACTCGAGGATGGCGCTGCGGCCGGTGGAGTCGGCCACCATGTAGTGGAAGCAGCTGCTTGCCGAGTCGTGGAGGTCGTACTGCTCAGCCAGCGCCACGGCGTCCTCCACCGAGTCGGCGTAGTCGAGGATGAGCCGGAGCAGGGTGGTGGAGGTGAGGTCGGGCTTGTCGGTCTGGGTGTCGGTGGGGGTGCCTTTGCCCTCGCCCTGATAGGACATGAAGATGCCGCAGGCCACACCGGCGTCGTTGACGCCGTCCAGCGGCACATAGGGGGCCGCGAGGGTCAGGATCTTCTGGCCGAGGCTCTCTACGTCCTTGTCCTTGTCGAGGCCGAGGAAGCTCAGGTCGATGGTGGAGTAGGAGGCGTGACGACCCTTACCGGGGTTCGTGTAGACGATGGCGGTGTTGGTGGCCGAGAAGTCGTAGTTGCGGCCAAAGACCCGGTCGCCGCTCTGGGTGTCTGCGGTAAAGGCCGAGCAGGCGATGGTGCTGGTCTTGATGTTCATGGGGATGATGCCCTTGGTGATGCTCTGGGTGATGAAGGAGATGAGCGCAGAGTCAGTGGATGCACCGCCCTGGGCCAGGAAATCGTCGAAGTAGTAGCCGCCCGAGACGTTGAGCTGGTAAACTGCGCCGTCGCGGTGGGCTTCGTCGCGGTCGGAGAGCTTTTTGAGGGACGAGAGGGTGGCCAGCTCGTTGTGCCAGAGGGCGAACACGGCAACGGCCAGTGCGATGACCAGCGCCGCCAGCACGCAGGCGAGGCGCTTGAGGACTTTGGAGAGAGAATGATGCTTCATGGGACCTCCTGAAAAAGTAAAAAGAATATAGATAAAATACTTGAATATTCTATCACGACTTCTGTCGTGTTACAAGACTTTTGGAGATTTGGCCGGAAAATAAAAACAGGCGCTGAATGACAGCGCCTGTTCTGAGAAAGACTTAACCAAACAGTTTTTTCGTATTGTGCATATACACCGACAGCACCAGCCCCACGCAGATATACAGCATGAGCACCGAGCTGCCGCCCGCCGAGTAGAAGGGCAGGGTGACGCCGATGACCGGCAAAAGGCGGAGGTTCATGCCGACGTTGACGAATATCTGGGCCATGAACGCGCCGCCGATGCCGGCGCAGATGAAGGAGCCCAGCATATCCTCGCTGCACGCTCCGGTGGCGAAGGTCTTGATGATGATGGCCAGCAGCACGCCCAGCACCACGCAGCAGCCCACGAAGCCCGCCGCGTTGCCGATCCAGCTGAAGATGAAGTCATTGTGGGCGTTGGGGACGCTGTAGTAGCGGCCGTCGAAGAAGCCGTTGCCGAAGATGCCGCCCGAGCCGATGGCGATCTCGCCCCGCTGCTGCTGGTAGATGATGTTCTTCCAGACCGTCTCGCTGGGCGCCCAGCCCGTCTCGTTGTTGGGGTCGATGACCGCAAGGATGCGGTACCACTGGTAGCCCTTGCCGATCTTGTCGCTGAAGAAGGCGAAGGCCACCGCTGCCGCCGCTGCGAGGGCAGCGAAGGCCCCGATGATATACTTCCAGCTCAGCCCGGCGGCAAAGAGCATACAGCAGCCGATGATGCCGTAGATGATGGCCGTACCGTCGTCACCCTGGATATGGATGATGCCGATCGGCACGAAGAGATGGAGCAGCAGCTTGCCCAGCTCTTTCGGCTCGTTGAGGCGGCTGCGGACATTGTTCAGATGCATGGCGAAGGTGAGGATGAAGCTTATCTTTGCCAGCTCGGTAGGCTGGAAGGTGAAGCCGCCCAGCTTGTACCAGGAATAGTTGTCGGTGTCGCCCGCGTTGTAGCCGATGGTCAGCGGGCCGAGGGTCACGTTGCGGATGACCAGCGTGGGCAGCACGAGGCCCCATGTGAGCACCACATGGACGGGCCAGACATTGACGAGGCTGCGGTAGTCGATGTTGGACAGAAGGATGGCCAACAGGATGCCGATGGCCGCTGCGCCCGCCTGCACCACGGCCCGGCGGTAGTCGCCGATGCCGGTGATCTGGCCGGTGAGCTCATCCACGGCAAAGCCGCTGCCCTGCTTTGCCGCCCACGACGACAGCGCCAGCACCGCCATCGCGCTGCTGAACAGGCAGAGCAGCAGGTACATCTTGTCTGTCCGTTTCCAATATCGCTGAATGCTTTCCAAAAAAGCACCACCTTTCTGTATCCTTGGAAAGCCGTTTTCTGAGCATTGCACTCCGCTTACGAAAACAGCTTCCTCGAAACCCCGCCTCACAGCCGGGCATGATCTCTCAATATACCTTATTATACAGCAGGGGAGAGAGGCGCGCAAGATGGACGGTTGTGACAGCTTTGCAAAATCGGCGCAGAACGCTTGACAAAGGCCGATATGCCCTCTAAAATGAAACGTACCGGGGCGGTAAATGGCCGGTCCCCGGCGTTCTTGGAGGAACAGTTTTTACATGAAGGAACAACGCCATCGAATTTTGTGCGCGGTCTGCGCACTGGCACTGGTGCTGACGGCCGTGCTGGCTCCCGCCGCATGGGCGGCAGACGGAGCGGGCGTGGTGCAGGATACGGCAAAGCCTACCCTCACCACGGACGATGCCGCCGAGATGCAGCAGGCAGACGCCGCTGTGACGGCCCTGACCGGCAGCGACGAATACGAGCAGATGTCCCGGGAAGAACGGCTCACCGCGGCCCTTGCGGAGCTGGATGAGCTGACCCGGAAGGGGCTGGTGCGCCGGGACTCCATCCGCACCGACGAGGAGAACGGGATGGTCAGCTTTACCTACCGCTGCGGAGTGCTGGGCGGCATCCTGCTCACTCTGCCCGACGAGCTGGACGAGATGACCTTTGACGCCGGAGACAACGGCCTGCGCGCCCCGAGGGACATTGCTCAACGCACTCCCCGCACCGAGATGCCCCTGACCGACGATGTCCGGCAGGCTGCGGAGGCCCGGCAGTACCGGGAGAACGCTCTGCCTGAGACGATCGGCCGTGCCGCTATTTATTATGCCTTCGATAATACGGTGAACAGCTCCCGCTTTCCGTATTATTCCTATATGCAGGGCTTCTGGGAAGGCATGGGCCTGCGCACGACGATGAACACCCGGGTGACCCTGTCGGACCTGCGCCGGATGAACAAATACGATCTGTGCATCCTGAGCGCCCACGGTGCCTACTATACTTACAGCTATGGTACGTTCCGGAAGCACACCCGGACCGAGCCCATCATCCTGCTGACAGAAGCGTCCACGCTGTATAAAGACATTATCTACGGCTTTGACCTGCTGGCTCACCGCATCATCAAGCTCAACGGCCTTTACTGCGTCACAGCGGATTTCTTCCGCAATGCGTACCGCTCGGGCCAGCTCAGCAATACCATCATCTACTCCGAGACCTGTGAGTTCCTGGGCGTCACGAACAGCGTGGATGAGTCGATGGCCGAAGCGCTGCTGGCGGGCGGCGCACGGACTGTGCTGGGCTATGTGAACAACGTCTACACGGTCTACTCCCGCAGCATGCTCTGGGACACCGTCAACCATCTTGCGATGGGACAGACCATCGGCAGGGCGCTGGCCCACGCGAAGGATACCTACGGCGAGAACGACATCATCTGGTATACGGAGCAGGGCGGACGCCGCCCCCACGCCGCAGCAGCGTATTTGGTGCTCTACGGAGACGAGAGCGCCCGGCTGAATGTGCCGGAAAACTTCTCGCTCGAGGAACGCGCGGAGGCCGCGGAAGATATGCTGGCCGATGTGCTCGAAAGCGCGGCCTGAGCGTTGCACTTTTGACAGAAATAGTTTATACTAAGGGACGGCAGAACAGGACGGCAGGACTCTGCCGTCCCTTTTTTATAGAAACGCATATGAGGTAGGATACCCATGTCTGAATTTATCACCCACTCCCGCGAGGAGACGGTGGCACTGGGGGCGCAGGTGGCGCAGCATCTTGCGCCCGGGGCGCTCATCGCCTTTACCGGCGGGCTTGGCGCGGGCAAGACGGCCTTCTGCGAGGGCATTGCCAGAGGTCTCGGCTGCACCGACCCGGTCAGCAGCCCGACCTTCGCCATCGTGAACTATTACCGCGGGCCGCGGCCCTTCGCGCACTTTGATTTGTACCGCATCTCCACGGAGAACGATTTGTGCGCGGCAGGGTTCTACGACTATCTGGATGAGGGCGCTGTGGTGGCGGCAGAGTGGAGCGAGAACTTCGCCGACCTGCTGGCGCTGGAAGACCCCATCCACATCAACATCGAGCGGGTGGACGACACCACCCGCCGCGTCACCATCGAGGGGGTGGAAGTATGAACATCTTAGCCGTGGATACGGCGGGCAAGACCGTGGGCGTGGCCCTGCTGCAGGACGACCGCCTGCTCTACGAGTGCTATCTTGACGCGGGCATGACCCACAGCGAGACCCTGATGCCCCTCATCGACAACTGTCTCAAGCTCTGCGGCATGGGCTGCAGGGACATCGACCTCTACGGCGTCAATGCCGGCCCCGGCAGCTTTACCGGCCTGCGCATCGGGCTGGCGGCGGTGAAGGGTCTGGCCTTCCCCCGGGAGACGCTCTGCGCCCCGGTGTCCACGCTGGAAGCGCTGGCGGCGGCCCACACCGGCTGCGGCACCGTGCTCTGTGCGCTGGATGCCCGCCGTGCGCAGGTGTACAGCGCGGCGTTCGACCTTGAGACCCACGAGCGTCTGATGGACGACGATGCCCGTGCCGTGGCTGACCTGGCCGAGTTTGTAGAAAATTGCAAAAAGCCTCTGTTTTTTGTTGGTGATGGCGCGGCTCTGTGCTATAATAAATATGGCAATGTCCCGGGCGTGCTCTGTGTACCGCCGGCTCTCCGCAATGGCCGTGCCGCTGCGGCGGCCTATGTGGCAGAGCAGATGGCCCAGCGGGGCGAAGCCGTCCTGCCCGAGGCTCTGCTGCCGGATTATCACCGGCTGAGCCAGGCCGAGCGGGAGCGGGCCGAGCGTCTGGCCGCAGAAGCTGCCCGTACCGAAATACCGGAAGATACTGCAAAGGGAAAGGATCAACACCAATGACGAGACCCATCGCACTTGCCGCCGACCACGGCGGATTTGAACTGAAAGAGGCCGTCAAGGCCCATCTGGACGAGCTGGGGCTGGAGTACATCGACTTCGGCACCCACAGCACCGCCAGCGTGGACTACCCTGACATGGCTCTGCCTGCCTGCGACGCCGTGGTGAGCGGCCAGTGCAGCAAGGCGCTGCTGTTCTGCGGCACCGGTGTGGGCATCAGCATGGCCGCAAACAAGGTCAGGGGCATCCGTGCCTGCTGCTGCTCTGACAGCTTCAGCTGCGAGTATACCCGCCGCCACAACGACGCCAACGCCCTGTGCATGGGCGGCCGCGTCGTCGGCCCCGGCCTCGCCTGCCAGCTGGTGGACATCTTCCTCAACACCGAGTTCGAGGGCGGCCGCCACGAGAAGCGCATCGCAAAGCTGATGGCCATTGAAAACCGTTAACCTCTCCGTCAGCGCTGCCGCGCTGCCACCTCTCCTATCGAGGAGAGGCCTTGGCATTCTGGTAAAGCTTTCCCTCTTCGCCAGAGGCTCCCCTCGGTAGGGGAGCTGTCGAGCGCGAGCGAGACTGAGAGGTTATCCCTTCGTGTTCCATATTTTTATTTACAATATAAGGAGCGTGTATTATGACCCCTATGATCGTTGAGCATCCGCTGCTGCAGCACAAACTGAGCATTCTGCGCAACAAGCAGACCGGCACCAAGGAGTTCCGTGACCTCGTGGGCGAGATCGCCACTCTGCTGTGCTATGAGGCTACCCGTGACCTGCCTCTGGAAGAGGTGGAGATCGAGACTCCCATCACCATGGCAAAGACCAAGGTGCTGGCAGGCCGCAAGCTGGCTCTGGTGCCGATCCTCCGCGCCGGCATGGGTATGCTGGATGGTATGCTGACCCTGCTGCCCGCCGCTAAGGTCGGCTTCATCGGCCTGTACCGCGACGAGACCACCCTGCAGCCCGTGGAGTACTTCTGCAAGCTGCCGCAGGACATCGCCGAGCGCGACGTTCTGGTGCTTGACCCGATGCTGGCTACCGGCGGCAGCGCCATCGACGCCATCACCCAGATCAAGAAGCACGGCGCAAAGCGCATCAAGTTCATCGGCCTCATCGCTGCTCCGGAAGGCATCAAGGCCCTGCACGAGGCACATCCCGATGTGGACATCTACCTCGGCGCACAGGACGACCACCTGAACGAGAACGGCTACATCGTCCCCGGCCTGGGTGACGCGGGCGACCGTATCTACGGCACCAAGTAAATCTCTGTATAACGGAAAAGTGCTCTGCCGGCCGGCAGAGCACTTTTTGCGTCTTGAGGCTTATTTTCTGCGTTTCAGGATCTCATCCAGAATGGCATCCGCCACATCATCCTTGCTCATCAGGGGCAGCTCACGGGCGCCGTCCGGCGTGATGAAGGTGACAACATTGGTATCCACGCCAAACCCGGCACCGGCGACCTTCAGATTGTTGGCCACCACCATGTCGAGGTTCTTTTTCTCGAGCTTGGCCGAGGAGTTGGCCAGCATGTCCCGCGTCTCCATCGAGAAGCCGCAGAGGAACTGCCCCTTCTTCTTGGGGCCGATGGTGCCGAGGATGTCGGGCGTCCGCTCCACGGCGATGGAGAGGTCGCCGTCCTTCTTCTTGATCTTGTCGTCGGCCACGGCGGCGGGGCGGTAATCGGCCACGGCAGCGGCCATGACCAGAACGTCCATCTCGTCGAAGCGGCTGGTCACGGCCTCGTACATCTGCTGGGCTGTCGTGATGGGGACATCCTCGGTGAACCGCACCGGCTGCAGGGCCGTCGGGCCGTGGATGAGGGTGACTTCGGCACCCCGCATCGCGGCGGCACGGGCCACAGCATAGCCCATCTTGCCGGTGGAGTGGTTGGTCAGGTAGCGCACAGGGTCCAGCGGCTCCTGAGTGGGGCCGGCCGTGACGGCAATGCGCAGACCGGCGAGGTCCTTCGGCTTTGCGATGGCGCGGAAGATATAGTCCAGCAGGACTTCCTCTTTCGGCAGGCGTCCGCTGCCCACGTCCTTGCAGGCCAGTACGCCGCTCTCGGAGGGGATGACCGTGAAGCCGTACTTTTCCAGTGTGGCGATGTTGTCCTGGGTGATGGGGTTCTCCAGCATCCCGGTGTTCATGGCAGGGGAGACGAGCTTGGGACACTTGGCCGCGAGAACGACGGTGGTGAGCATATCGTCGGCGATGCCGTGAGCCATCTTGGCAATGACATTGGCGGTGGCCGGGGCCACGAGGATGACGTCGGCCTTCTTTGCCAGCGAGATATGGGTGACTTCGAACTTGAAATCCCGGTCGAAGGTGTCTATCATGCACTTGTGGCCTGTCAGGGTCTCGAACGTGATAGGGGTGATGAACTGGGTGGCGTTTTTGGTCATGATGACCTCCACGTCGGCCCCCAGCTTGCGCAGTGCGCTGGCCACGTTGGCCATTTTATAGGCGGCAATGCCGCCGCTGACGCCCAGAAGGACGCATTTTCCCTTCAGATCCATCCCAAATACCTCCTATAAATAGGGATAATATAACTACAGTATAATGCAAAACGGCCCAGAGCACAACAAAATCTTTGATGGGGGTTGTATCTTGGCTCAAAATGCGGTAAAATACAGCTTGACTTATACAAAAAAGCTCTCCGTCAGCGCTGGCGCACACAGGCCTCTCCCTTTGGGAGAGGTGTCACCGAAGGTGACGGAGAGGGCAAGGACGCTGACGGGAGACCGCAGACACGGCGACAGCATCGCTCTGACAAAAAGTCTGCTCATCGCTGGGTATGAGTCCTGTCGTACTGGCCTTGCCCTCTCAGGCGCTTCGCGCCAGCTCCCCCAGAGGGGGGAGCCTTTTGCGGAGAGGTTCGACCCTGCGAGGAACTGAATTATGATTTTAGCCATTGATATAGGCAACACCACCGTCGCCCTCGGGGGCATCCGGGACGGACGTGTATGCTTTGTGGCCCACATGGACACGGTGCGCACCCGCACAGCGGCGGAGTACCGTGCCGAGATGGAAAAGGTGTTCTCTCATCGGAGACAGCCGGAAAAGCCCATCCGCTTCGAGGGCGCTGTCCTCACCAGCGTCGTCCCCCAGATCACGGGGGCGCTGGCCGAGTGCGCCCACCACTACACCGGCAAAAAGCCGGTCATCGTCTCGCCCGACATCCGCACCGGCCTCACGATGGGGGTGCCTGACCCCCACGCCGTCGGCAAGGACCGCCTTGTGGATGCGGCCTACGCGGCGGCGAACTTCCCCCTGCCGGTGGTCACGGTAGACCTCGGCACCGCCACCACGTTCAACGTGATAGATGAGAATAAGGTCTTCCGGGGCGGCGTCATCTGCCCCGGACTTTCCACCGGTCTGCGGGCGCTGGGGGAGCGGTGCGCCCAGCTGCCGCAGATACATCTTTCTTCGCCCAAAAGCGCGATCGGCGTCGATACCGAGAAGTGTATGCTCTCCGGCTCTGTGCTGGGGGCGGCTGTCCTGCTGGACGGCATCACGCAGCGCATCGAGGAAGAACTGGGCCGTCCGGCCACGCTGGTGGTAACAGGCGGTCTGGCAAAGTATGTCATCCCGCTCTGCCGTCACCCGCTCACCTATGACCCCGAGCTGCTGCTGAAGGGGCTGGCTCTCCTTTACCAGCTCAATGCGCCGCAGCATGAGCGTCACCACGAGCCGCGCAGCGACGGTGAGCGCCGCCGTCCCCGCCCGGCAGGCAGACGCCCTTACAACAACGGCAGCAGCCCCCGCCGCCGCAGCCACAATAACCGCCGTCCCCGCCGGGACGATGAGGCCAAAGCGGGCTGAGCCCTGAAAGGAGAGACCTTATGATGAAATTAGGCATTCTCGGCGCAGGCATGATCGTCCGGGAGTTCCTGCCCTGGCTCACCGGGCCGGAAAGCTCCTTCAAGGTCGAGGCTCTTTGCAGCACGGAGCGGAGCGCCGGTGCAGCACAGGCCCTCTGCGAGCAGTATGGTGTGCCGCGCCACACCACCAGCTACGACGAACTGCTGAGCTGGGTGGACGTTGTGTATATCGCCGTGCCGAATATCCTGCACGTAAAATATACCCGTGCCGCTCTGGAAGCGGGCCGCCACGTCATCGTCGAAAAGCCGATGGCCCCCACGGCGGCGCTGGCCGAAGAGCTGGCCGAGCTGGCCCGGAGCAAAAAGCTCTTCCTCTTCGAGGCTGTCACCACGCAGTATCAGGACAACTACGCCAAGCTCCGTGAGGTGCTGCCCAAGGTGGGCGCCGTCACGATGGTGCAGTGTAATTTCAGCCAGTATTCCAGCCGGTATCATGATTTCTGCGTCGGCAAGGTCTGGCCGTCCTTTGACCCGGCCTGCGCCGGCGGCGCGTTGATGGACCTGGGCGTCTACAATGTCAGCTATGTGGTGGGCCTCTTCGGCTCGCCCAACAAGATCCACTATGCGGCCAACATCACCCGGGGCATCGACACCAGCGGCGTGCTGACGATGGAGTATCGCAGCTTCAAGGCCGTGAGCATCAATGCCAAGGACAGCAGTTCCCCGGCCCGGTACATCATTCAGGGTACCAAGGGGTATCTGCTCCAGAAATCCACCGCCAACTTCTGCGGCGGCGTCACCTTCCACCCCTATAAGGGCAAGGAAGAGCACTTCAACCTCAGCGCAGGCCGTCCCCGGCAGGCGGCGGAGTTCCACGCCTTTGCCCGTGCCATCGAGAGCGAGGATATGGAGCTTTGCAGCCGGATGCTGGACACCTCGGTGGCCGTCAGCCGTGTGCTGGAGACGGCCCGCCGCGATGCGGGCATCCGCTTCACTACTGATTTATAATGCTATCCCCGGGAGTTCCCTGACAAAACATCCCGTATATTTCAGACCGTATTCTACAAAAGACCCCGTGTATTTCACGGGCAGGTTTGCGCCGTATCCGACAATTTAGGGCGGAACGGCAGCAAGGAGGAAAACTGAATTATGAAAAAGAATGACATTCGCACCCTCACCCGGCTGGCACTGCTGGTCGCCATTGAGCTGGTCATGAAGGCCGTCGGCCTGGGCAGTGTCCCTGTAGGCCCGCTTTACATGAGCTTTTTGACCCTGCCGATCGCCGTGGGTGCCATCACCATGGGTCCCGCCGCAGGCGCTGTCCTCGGCGGCGTGTTCGGCGCTGTGAGCTTCTATGACGCCGTCACCGGCGCTTCCGCCATGACCGGCGCGCTGTTCCAGGTCAGCCCCGTCAACACCTTCATCCTCTGTGTGGGTATGCGTGTGCTGATGGGCGTGTGCGTCGGCCTTATCTTCAATGCTGTCAAGAATTTCGATAAGCCCGGCACCTGGAGCTACATCGTCAGCGCCATGTGCGCCCCGGCCCTCAACACCCTGTTCTTCATGGGCTACATCGTGCTGGCCTTCTACGGCTGCGATTATGTCCAGAACCTCGTGTCCGTCAAGGGCGCAGCCAACCCCCTGATGTTCGTCGTCCTGCTGGTCGGCGTGCAGGGCGTGGCCGAGTTCCTTGTCTCCGGCATCCTGGGCGGCATCGTCGCCCGCGCTGTCCACAAGTTTTTGAAGTAACAGGCGGTGTCGGTCAGGGACATCCGCTGATAAACCTCTCCGTCACGGCTGACGCCGTGCCACCTCCCCTGTCAAGGGGAGGCTGAAAGGAAAGATCATATCATAGGCCCCTCCCCCGGCAAAAATGCTGAGGGAGGGGCTTTTGTGTTGATTTTAGCCTACTGGTGCGGTATACTTATCATACTTTATTCAAAAGAAGGAGGCGGCGGAAAATGCCCATCGGCCCCAGCAGACCCCTGAATTTAGCAAAGCCGGAGTCCATCGACATCGGGCAGGCCGCGCGGTATTTCGGCGCGCGGGGCGAGGCTGACAGCGCTACCCTCACCCTTCTGGAAAAGTGCGCTGCGCCCCTTCTCGCCGCCGCCACGCCCCGGGCTGTCTGGCTCGAGGCCGACGTGGAGAGCCTCACGCAGGCCGGTATTTTGAAGGGGGAGGACATCTTCCGGCATCTGGAAGGGTGCAGTGAGGCCCTGCTTCTGGCCGTGACAGTCGGCCCCGGCGTGGACGGACAGATACGCCGGGCCGGTGTGGGCGACATCGCCGCCGGTGTGGCGTCGGAC
>ERZ791875.547-NODE-547-length-38983-cov-9.063014_pt1 | contig 38983 bp, 36 predicted proteins | sample MGYA00510278_ERZ791875 | MGnify/ENA primary metagenome ERZ791875 (study PRJEB30046, sample SAMN00792078) | human gut metagenome | study: EMG produced TPA metagenomics assembly of the A metagenome-wide association study of gut microbiota in type 2...
TTGCAAATACTGTTTTATGGGAACTCTGCTACGGGGAACGCCCTGTTGTACATATTGTTGTCTGTGGTCTTGATCGCAAGTTTTACAAGCAGCGCAATTCTCAACGACCTGTTTGCGATATGCAATTCACGGTTGTTGCCAACGAATCAGACCGCGAATCGCGATGGCAGGGTGCGTCCTATTCAGGGCGCACCCTGTTTTTGTGTCTATTTTTACCATCACATAAATTTGCGCCGCCGTTGCCATAGCAACCGACAAGGGAAAGTGGATTTGATAAAATGCTCTGTAGTTGGTTATAACTAACTAACCGCCACGACCAAAGAACCATTGATTTATCAAAGGAGTTTTCCATGAAAAAAATTTCTCGTCGTTCGTTTATCACTGCCATGGCTGCGGTAAGTGCAGCCGGTGTTCTGGCCGCCTGCGGTTCTTCTTCCAGCAGCATGGCTTCTTCTGTGGCTTCTTCCGCTGTATCCAGCGAAGCAGCTTCCTCTGCCGCATCTATGGATGAGACCGGCACCCATACCGTCGTAGACCACGGCGGCAACGAAGTAGAAGTGCCTAATAAGGTCACCCGTGTCGTCATCGACCAGATTCCGATCCTGTCCACCTACATGGCTTATTTTGAGGGCAGCGCTCCCTACATCGTGGGTTACTGCGGCTCTTTCAAGTCGGTCATTTCTGACACGGTATTGAAGAATATCGCCCCGGAGCTTCTGAAGTCCAGCGATACGGTCTATGCTCAGAGCGACCTGAACATCGAGGAGATCCTGAAGCTGAACCCTGATGTCATCCTGTACAATGCCGGCAACTCCTCCCATGCCGAAATCCTGAAGGCCAGCGGAATCCCCTCCGTCGGTTTCGCTACCGTGGGCGCATCTACGGAAGCTGATCCCATTGAACGTTACGAAGAGTGGCTGAAGCTGCTGGAGCAGATCTTCAACGAACCGGGCAAGACCGACGCCTTTGTTGCTGCCGGTGATGAGATCGTGACCGATGTGGAAGCCCGTATTGCGGAAATTCCTCAAACGGATCGTCCCAGTGCGCTGATCCTGTGGAAGTATGCAGACGGTGTGCCGAAGGTATCCGGTCAGGGCACCTTTGGCACCTACTGGATGAAGCGTCTGGGCGTAACGGACAAGGCACTGGAAGCCACCGGCTTTGCACAGGCCAGCATGGAGCAGATCTATAGCTGGGATCCCGATATTCTTTTCTTGGATGGTCCCGGCCTGCAGCCCCTGCGCACCGAGGACGTGCTGAGCGGGAATGTGGACGGTGCTGACTTCTCCACCCTGACTGCCGTGAAGAGCGGCCGGGTCTACAACACTACGCTGGGTATGTGGAACTGGTTCACCCCGAATCCGGATGCTCCGCTGGTGCTGGCATGGCTGGCCTGCAACACCTACCCGGATGCTTTTGCCGATTATCCGCTGGGCGATACCATCAAGGAATATTACAAGACATGGTACGGCTACGATGTGACGGATGACGAGCTGGAGGAAATGCTGCTGTACTGATGAAGGATACCATCTGGATAAAAAAAGGCCGGTTCACTCCTCTGGCCGTGGTATTGATGTTCGCTTTTCCCCTTGTGACCGCACTCATCTGCCTGTGCTTTGGGCGAATGAATGTTCCGGCAGGCGAAGTTCTCACAGCTTTGCGCACTGCACTGACGGGTGAGAGCACCTCAAATGTACAGAACTACTCCATCGTCATCAATCTGCGGCTGCCCCGCATTCTGACGGCCATCATCGTCGGCGCAGGTCTGGCTTGTGCAGGCAATGCCTATCAATCCTTATTCTCCAATCCGCTTGCCACACCGGATATTTTGGGTGTGACCAGCGGCACCTGTGTGGGTGCAATTCTTGCTATTATCCTGTCTTGCAGTATTCTGGAAACGCAGCTCATCGCCTTGGTCTTTGGTCTGATTTCCGTCTGTTTTACTCTGAAAGTCGCAGGCAAGAGTGATGGGCGTTCTATGGTTTATCTGGTGCTGGCCGGCACGATCGCATCCGCTCTGTTCAACGCACTGGGTTCGCTGCTGAAATATACTGCCGATCCGCAGAACAAGCTGCCGGAAATCACCTACTGGCTCTTGGGAAGCTTTACCAGTGCCAGTTACCAAAAGATCCTGATCGGCTGCCCACTTATCGTTGCTGGAATCATCATCATCTATCTGCTGCGCTGGCGGCTGAACATCCTTTCTCTGAGCGATGACGAGGCTCGTTCCAGCGGCATCAACATCAAACAGACCCGGATGCTGTTTATTGTTGCATCTACGCTGATCACGGCTTCTGCCGTTTCCATGTGCGGTCAGGTGGGCTGGATCGGTCTGCTGATCCCGCACGCATCCCGGATGCTGGTTGGAAGCAACAACCGTTATGTGGTGCCCCTCAGTCTCAGTCTGGGAGCCAGCTTTATGATCCTGATCGATACCCTGTCCCGCAGCCTCAGCATTATCGAGCTGCCTCTTTCCATCCTGACCGCTATCATCGGCGCACCGGCGTTTATTTCTCTGTTGAATAAAACAAGGAGCAATCTGCAATGATCTTGGAAGTGCAGAACGGCTGCTTCGGCTACCCGAAGCAGCCTGTGATTCTCGAAAATATCAATTTGGGTCTGGAAGAAGGTCACATCCTTGCGACTCTTGGTCCAAACGGCATTGGTAAAACCACCCTGCTCAAGTGCATGATCGGTCTGCTGCCATGGCACAGCGGAAAAACCCTATTTTATGGGAAGGATATCCACACCCTCAAGCCGAAGGATGTCTGGAGCACCATCTCCTACATTCCGCAGTCCCGTGGCTTCGCTTTTTCCTACACCGGTCTGGAAATGGTTCTGCTGGGGCGCAGTGCGCATCTCGGAGCCTTTCAGCAGCCCGGAAAAGAGGAAATCGAAATGGCGGAAGCCATGATGGAGCGAGTGGGGATCACCCGTCTTGCCAACAAGGACTGCAACCGGATGAGCGGCGGTGAACTGCAAATGGTGCTCATTGCCCGTGCCCTCATCAATGAGCCGAAGCTCATCATTCTGGACGAGCCGGAAACCGGTCTGGATTTCCACAATCAGATCTTAGTACTGAATATGGTGGAGCGGCTGGCGCATGAATCCGGCATCAGTGCCATCATGAATACCCACTATCCCACCAATGCCATGAGCGTAGCGGATGAAGCCCTGATGCTGAACCGCAAAGGCGAATTTTTCTACGGTCCAGCTGCGGAGATCTTGAACGAGGAGAACATCTCGTATTCTTTTGATGTCCAGGTGCTGGTGGATGAGCTGCATTATCAGGGGCGGTCGGTGCGCAGCATCGTTCCGGTTGGTCTGCGGGAGGAAACTGCTGTATGAACAATGTCCCTTTTACGCTTTCCCAGATTCGCCCGATCCGGGATGCCATGACCGTTTCCCGACCTTCCGGACTGGGCTATGGAGTGCCGGTAACATGGTTTTCCTTGGGCGCAGGCACTTCTATTACCCCGGAATACTATGACTGCACCACTCTTTATCTGGGTGGTGAGGGAAACGGCAGGTTTCTTCTGGGAGTCGATGGGCAGGAAGTGTCTGTCAAACCCGGAGAAGTGCTGTATGTACCGCCAAAAACACTGTGCGGCACAAAAACCGACAGTGGAATGATCTATACCGAAATCATTTTGAAAAAGGAGAATTTTACCATGAACAACATCATCAAGGCTGGCCAGCCCACCGAACTGAAGGACCTCATTTCTTATGAAGAGGGCAGCATCGCCAATCTGGACATCGCTCATGCAGACAACATGAAATTTGTCCTGATGGCCTTTGACGAGGGCACCGGCCTGACTCCGCACCGCGCTCCCGGCAATGCCATCCTGACCGCCCTCGAAGGCAAGGCCATTATTGGCTATGAGGGCAAGGATCACGAGCTGAACGCAGGCGAGAGCTTCCGCTTCGATAAGAACGGCCTGCACAGCGTTACCGCACAGGGCAAGTTCAAGATGAGCCTGCTGCTGGTCATCGAATAAGCGATCTTCTGTTTCATAACAGACGCAGAGAACCCGTCCGGACGTATCGGACGGGTTCTTTGCGTCTGCCGGATTCAGCAGTAGTAGAGGAACGAACGCAGGCGGCTCCATGCAGTCTCATCCCAGTCATTATCAAGGGAAAGCTGGAACAGCGGAGCCCGACAGGCATCGTGCAGGCCGCGCATATCCAGAATCATCGCGGTATTTTCGTACCGGGGTGCAAGGGTCAGCACTGCATTGGTACGGCCAGAAAGCTCCACGGCCTTGGCGTACCGATATCGGCCGTTCCCGCCTGAAAAATTCGGCAAGGCAGAGTCCGCAATGAGGAACAGTGTTTCAGCGTCTTCCGCAAAGGCACTCTGCGCTCCAAGTTCATTCCCAAGGGTCTGCATCTGCCTCCGCATCTGGTCAAGCCAACCAGCCGATGATTTGTTGTCATCCAAATTGTCTTTCCACAGAAACCAGAGCGCCTCGCTGAGTGGGGCGCGAAGCACCCGTTCGCCTTCGGCTTCCAGCGCGGCAAGTACGCCGCTGTCCAGTTCTGTCAGGCAGAGCGGTGTACCAACCGCGGCAATGCGGCGGTCTTTTGCGGGAAGTGTGCCGATCTCTCTCGCCGCGGTGTGCAGCTGCTCCCAGCCGGGCAGCGCATCCCACTGTGCCGAAATGTCTGCACGTTGGTCTACCGGGGCGGCATAGAGGATATCTCCCGCCAACAGTGCGCGGAAGAGCGCGTCACGGTTCTGCGCCATTTCGGGCAGTGTTTCCAGCATCGGGCTGACCAGTTGAGCATTCCGCTCTTTTCTGCGGTCCAACACAGCACGGATGACACGGGCGTACTGACCGTCCGCTTCCGCTCCCTGCGTCTGCGGAATCAGGAACTGCGCATCTGTCTGGTCGTTTTTTCGCTCGGCAAGGATACTGCCCAGCAGTGCCGGGAAAGGCAGGTATTCTTTTGCACTCGTCTCCGCTCGGCCAAGGCTCAGAATATCGTCCGTCAGGTGCGGCAGCTCGTGGGGGTCTGCCCCTTGCTGTTTGAAATATGCGGCCAGATAGGGCGTATAAGCACCCATCGCCGGAAGATAGAGCGGCACATTGGGGGATGGTGTCTGTGCCAGACGACAGGGGTGAATATCGACCTGCTCGATGTTGAAATCTGTCGGCAGAGCCACCGCCGGGCGGTGCTGCAGGCTGTTCAGGAAGGCTTCAATGCGAGTGATGACACCCACATTGGAAAAATGCTCATCCACTTCGATTTGCAGATAGGGTTTATCGCCCATCTCCTGCTTGAACAGGTGTGAGAGCATGGTGTCCGGGCCGCAGCCGTGGTTGGTCAGATAGACAGCGTAGAGGTTCGGGTGGTGAGCGATCAGCTTTGCTCCGGACAGGATATGCTGCCCGAACGGATAATAAAGATTGTCGTATTCATCGGAGATGTCCAGCGCATGACCGGGCAGGTGGCTCAGCGTGATGACCTTGTAGCCCCGCTCCAACAGCAGTTCCGGGATGCCCATGTTCAGGATTGGGTCGGAAACGCCGTAGTTGCGGGTGATGAGCACCAACACTTTATCGTCCGGTCTCAGGGTCGCCAGCAGAGCTTTGCCCTGTTTTTCCACGGCGGCGGTATGGCGGCGCACCGCCATGGCACCACTGAGCAGAGCTTTGGCACAAAACGGTTTCGGGATCCCTAAGATCTTGCTCAGTCCCAGCATTGCAGATGCCATAGCTTCCTGCCCGAAGTCGAGGTCAAACACCGGACTGAGCAAGGTGATGCCCTTGCTCTCAAGGTCCAGAGCGTTGGCAATGGATACGGCTGCCGTCTGCATATAGACGCAGCCGTAGTTGTGTTTCACACGGCTCTTTTCGTGCTTCATCGTGTGGATGGTGGGCAGGAAGATATAATCTACTTTTTGGTCGATGAGCTGCTGCATATGGCCGTAAATGAGTTTGACCGGGTAGCAGGTCTCCCCTTGTGCGGTCTGCTGAGCCAGCCGGATCGTTTCCTCACTGGTGGGGTCAGTCAGGACGACATTGAAGCCCAACGAGGTAAAGAAGGCATTCGCCATCGGGAAGAATTTGTGGATCATCAACGCAAAAGGCACACCTACGGTCTTTTTACGTGGGTCGCGTTTGCCGGTATAACCCTCCAAAAGCAGTTTGTCCGCCTGCTTGTAGAAGTCAATGTTCTTCTGGATCTCCGCACTGCGGCTGTCCTCTGCGGCTTGTGCAGGGCTGTCGAAGCCCACAAACTGACTAGGTGCATCGCCCACCGCTTCCTGTGCCAGCAAAGCCGCGCCATATGCGCCGCTGATGGAGAAGACCGGGCTGACCTGCACCCGGTCGCCGTATGCGGATTGGAATGCCGCCACAATGCCGGGGTTATAATCTACGCCGCCCTGTAAGACAATGTGCTGGCCCACCGGCTTGGAGCCGACTACCTTGTGCAGATAGTTCTGGACGATGGAGTGACACAGCCCGGCAGCGATCTCTGCCTGCGAAACGCCTTCTGCGACGGCTGATGCAATGGCCGTTTCGATGAATACGGTACAGCGTTCGCCCAATGCGGCCGGATGTTCGGCAGAAAGGGCCAACGGGCCGAATTCTGCCAGCGGGATGCCCATGCGGACGGCTTGCTCCTCCACAAAAGAGCCTGTACCGGCGGCGCAGATCTTGTTCATCTGGAAGTCCACGACTTCACCGTCCCGGATACTGATGTACTTGCTGTCCTGTCCGCCGATCTCAAACACAGTATCGACTTCCGGTACCCAGTGAGCTGCACCCTTGGCCTGCGCAGTGATCTCATCCCGGACAGCATCCGCGCCGATGCGTTTGCCGACACGCTCACGTCCGGAGCCGGTCACGCCGACAGCCGTAAACCGGATATCACCAAACCGCTGACGAATACTTGCAAGTCCTTTGCGGACAGCTCCTTCCGGGTCACCTGCGGTGCGCAGATATTGAAAGTCTACCAGTTCACCGTCAGCACCGACCAGAACAAGGTCGGTACTGGTGGAACCGATGTCGATGCCCAATGCGCAGCCACCTTCTGGAATGATCTTGGTAGCGTTTGGCTCCGCAAGGCTCGTGCCGGGGCGCAGTTCCAGTTTGGGCAATGTTCCGACCGTGTGGTGTGTTGTTCGTGTACGGTCCAGAGAATCATTCAGTTGACGTAACGTGAGCGAGCCGGACGCTTTGAGCGCAGCACCAAGAGCCGCTTCATATCGGGCAAACTCCGGAACGATGAGCTCTTCTTCGGTCAGGCCGAACACTTCCCGAATAGCCCGGATGACGCCGGTGTTGCAGGTCACGCCGCCACAGAACACTACTGGCTTGCAGACGGGAAGCCGACGCACGATGGTCGCTTTGTAGTTGCGGATCATCGCATAGCACAGACCCAGAAGAATATCCGGCGTAGCAGCTCCTTCCTGTTGACGGTGGATGATGTCGGTCTTGGCAAAGACGGCACACCGACCGGAAAGGCGGGGGACGCTCTGTGCCTGCTCGACCAGTGAAGAATAATCTTCTAGTTTGCAGCCTACGCGGGACATCTGATCTTCAAAGAACGAGCCCGTGCCGCCCGCACAGTGTTCGTTGACTGCGAACTGCGGCGCACGGCTCTGCAAATCCGTGATGAATCGCGCACCCTGACTGCCGATTTCAATGACCGAACCAGCCTGCGGAACAATCTGGCGCACACCCTCGACGATGGCTGGAATGTCGCCCAAAGAGGGAATGGCTGAATCTTGCTCCAGCAGAGCCTCCGTGTTGCTTCCGGTCACACAGAGTGAAAACGGAGTATCCATCGCCAGTTCCAATGCAGAAAGTCCTTTTTTCAGGCAGGCGAACGGCCTGCCGTGATGCACCGCCATCCACTGCTTTGCCATTGCACCATCCCGCAGCAGCACCAACTTGACCGTCGAAGTGCCGATATCCATACCCAACGAAAGCATTGTGTCACTCCTTCAAGACAAACCCTGCAAGTTATAGGGTTTGACATTTCAAACTTTATACCGTATAATAATGATGCCTTTTAATTAGGCATCTCTAACCAAGAGTTTAACACAACTACCTCGGAGTGTCCGTTGTTATGGCAACGGCAAAGCAAATTTTAAGATGGAGCAGTATTATTCAATTTTACAGCAATGCGGCATGTTCAACGGCATCCAGCCGCGAAAATATAAGGAAGTCCTTCGTTGCTTGAATGCGACTGTCCGTGAATATCCTCGTGGTGCGCACATCGTCGAGCTGGGTGAGCAGAGCCACAATACGGGTGTTCTGCTGGATGGCACGATGGAAGAATTTTTGTATGATGAAAATGGCAATCAAATCAGCATCTGCCGTTTTTGTCCCGGAGAAGTATTTGGTGCAGAACTGGCCTGTACTGGCTGGACGGTAAGTCCGGTCTGTCTGCGTGCCAGTTCGGACTGTACCGTAATGCTGCTGGATTTCAGTGCATTGATGTCACAGAAAACGCTGACCTGTCCCTGCCGGATGCAAGTCACAGCAAATCTTATGCAGGATATGGCGCAGCAGCTTCTCTTTTTTAACACCAAAGTGCGTATTTTAGCACAAAAACGGCTTCGAGATCGTCTGAAGATTTATCTTCAAACCTTGACACCCGATGAAAAAGGCTGTTACAGTCTGCCCTACACCCGGACAGAACTGGCGGATTTCCTCTGTGTGGACCGCAGTGCTCTTTCCCGTGAGCTGTGCCGGATGCGCGATGAGGGCATCCTTGATTTTTCCGGTGCAAAGATCCATCTGCTGAACCCAAGGTTTTTGTATGGCTGGAACTGACAGCACTTCTAAATCCATGAAAAAATGGTCTGCCGAACATTTTTGTTCAACAGACCATTACTTTTTAATCTTCTAATCCACGGCCTACTGATTCGCAGCGCACACCGGGCGATTCCCTCAATTTTTGGAGGTTACGTTTTAACGTCGTTTCTTTTCGATACATCGCAGGTTTTGAGCTTCGAGTTTCTGCACCCTTTGTCCGATTTTGCAACGATTTGCACCCTTTGCACGTTTTGAAACCGTGCAGAAATCGTGTACTTACTCTCAGACAAATGAAAAATCGATTTATCCGACAACGACTTGACGGCATTGGTTCGAGTGACCGCACACCAAAAATCAAGTCTTGGAGGATACTATTATGACAAAATTGCTTTCCTGCCGCTACAATATGGATACCAACCGGGTGGAAGTCCGGTTCGAGGATGGCACCACCCTTGCCATCGACTGCATCGCCGTGGAGGACGAGTACGGCAGCACCCCGGCACAGCGGGCAGAGCTGGACTGGCTGCTCTACAATAAGCCCTTGGAGTATGCACAGATGGTGCTGAGAGGGGAGATGGAGCACTACCTGTCGCTGGGGTGCGAGCACGGCAGGCTGGAGGATTGAGCCACAGAAAACGCGCGGCAAAATCGCTAATCGCGCGGCGCGCGTTTCTCAGCGCAATTTCAGCGCAAATCATGCCAAGTCAGCGTATTTTCAGCGTAAATCCCGGAAAGTCAGCGTGAATTCAGCGCAAATCAAACTTTCAGCGTAAAAGTCAGCGTAAATTTTCACTTCGCGCTTTTGTACTTCGTTCCCCGGCCTACGCCATCAGGCTGCAAGATACCGTCCTTGCACAGCTGACACAAGATATAGCGGTTCTACTTTTTGCAGAATAACACGATGCGGTGCGTCTGCGCCCATATGAATTGTTTTTTCCACGAGGCAATTTGCATCTCATAAAATACTCTTCTTCCGGTTTTCGCGCGTTTATATCCTTTCCTTATACCAGTCCATCGCCTGCTTCATCGCAGCTTCGGGGGCAAAGACATAGCGGCGGTCCAGCACTTCCAGACCCAGCGCACCGGTATAATGGATTGCCTTGAGCTTTTCCAGTGCCCTGTCCAGATCCAAAACACCATCGCCGGGCACCAGATGCCCGCCGGGGTTGCCGTCCACAAAATGGACGTGTCCCAGATTCTCCGGGCCGATTACATCAAGGAAGGTGGAGAAGGTATCCACCGCCGTCGTGGCGATGACATCCGTATCCGCCAAGCCCATAAGGCGCGGGCTGTTGACCGTGCGCAGCAGACGGCGCAGCTGGCTTGCTTCATTGCAGATGTGGGTGGTGTACTTGGTAAAGGGCTCTACCGCCAGCGTCACGCCCTCCTGCTCTGCCTTGCGGGCAATGCGTCCCATTGCCTCTGCACACCAGCCAAACGCGTCCTCTGCATCCACATCCAGATAAGCAAAGCCGGTAGATACCACCATGTGGTCGCAGTCCAGCTGCACGGCCGCTTCGATGTGCTGGTTGAAAAAGTCCACGGTGCGGTCCCGATAGACCTTATCCGGATGAGAAACGCTGATGGCATACACGCACTGCTCCGGCGTAAAGCAGCGCAGAGCAAGATGATGTGCCTTGATCTTGCGGTTCAGCTCAGCCAGACGGGCAGCGTCGAAATCCTCCAGATGGAGGTGGGGGCCGGATGCCCACAGTTCGATAGACTGATAGCCCAGCCGCTCGGCAGATTCCAGAAAATAATCCAACGTATAGCGCTTGTAATGATAATTTGCTGCACACAACTGTGAAAGCTCCATCGTTATTGCTCCTTTTCCTGTAAATAAGGCTCAAACTGCTGCACGATCTGGGTCGCGAGGGCCTTGCCCCGTGCCATGCACTGCGGGATGCTCTCCCCAAGGCTCACGCCGTAGGTGAATGCTGCGATATAAGAATCGCCTGCTCCCACCGTGTTTACCACCGGCACGTTTTCCGCCGCCTGATGATAGAATCTCTGTCCATCGTAGGCAAGGCTTCCATGCTCGCCCAGCAGGGCGATCACACAGCCTGTGCCCTTCGCTTTCGTGCGGCGCATAAATTCCCGGATATAGTCATCATCCCTGTCGTAGGAGAAAAAGGCGTAATCCAGATAGGGGAGAAGCGCGTCGTTGGAGGGCTGCTCCAGTCGTTTCGAAAAGTCGTAGATCCAGATCTGCCCCGGCTGGCGCAGCGCAGCGATATAGCGCTCTGCCTTTGCCCAGCGCTCTGCATACACGATGTCAAAGCCCTTGACAAATTCCATATCCTCCGCGGAAAGCTCGATCTCCTCCATGGCGTTGCCGTGAAATTCCAGATGCTTTTTGTCCCCGTCTACGAGGTCCATCTTTGCCATACCGGTGGGGCGGTCGATCCTTTTGAGCACCCGCAGCGGAATATCGCGCTGCTTCAGCCGCTCCACCAGCGCATCTGCAAAGACATCGTTGCCCAGCACGGTCATTTCGGTCACGTCTCCACCCTGCGCCTTGTAGTTGATGGCGAAGTCGATGCTGTTGCCTGTCAGATAGTACCGGTCCATCCGGTAGTAGACATCAATGCAGTTGTCTGCCATTGCGATTGCTTTTTTCATTCCGCAGCCCCCTCACTCGCCCATGACGTAGATCATATATTTGCGGTTTTTGATGCCATCGTATTCGCAGAAATAAATATCCGCTGCGCTGCCCAGCTTAATCTTGCCCTCTGCGATTGGAAAAACACAGTGGTTCCCCGTGAGCAGACTCTTGAGGTGGCCGGGTGCATTGCCGCCGATGGTGCCGTAGGTGGGCAGATAGTGGTTGTGATGATAAGGATAGTCTTCCGGCGCAATCCGATCCAGCGTCTCCATAATATCCTTTTCCACGCAGGGCAGGCTCTCGTTCACCATGATGCCGGTGGTCGTGTGCTCCGTGATGACATAGACGACGCCGTTCTTTACTCCGGTCTGTGCCACAAATTCACGCACCGGGTCGGTGATGCGGATCAGCTCAAACTCCTCCTCTGCGCAGATGCTTACTTCCTTCAGCTCAAATCTCATTTGTTCTGGCCCTCCCATCCAAAAAAGCGCATTGCATTTTTCCAGTAGATCTTTTCCCTCGTCTCGGGCAGCATCTCCACGCTGTCCATTCCCCGCTTGCTGCGCACCGGGCGAATACGGGGCGAGTCCGAACCGAACATGACCTTATCGGCTAGATTATGATCCAGCCAGTATTCGCCCATGTCCTGCTTGAACACTTTGGGAAACAGCTGGTAGGGACCATCAAAGTTCATCAGTGCAGTGTTTGCGTAGAGATTGGGATACTTGAGCAGCAGAGCCGCCGTCTCCTGCACCCACGGCCAGCCGAAATGAGCAAGGCAGAGGTTGATCTCCGGCCAGCGCAGCGCCACCTCCTCGAATTCCATCGGGCGGGCATACTTTGCCAGCGCGTTATTTTCCAGACAGAATCCGGCGTGGAAGATGATCGGCTTGTGGTATTTGCGGCACAGATCATACAGCGGCACAAGGCGCTTGTCCATGGGGTACATTTTGAGCCGTGCAGTGTTCACTGCAAGTCCGGCCAGCCCAAGCTCAGCAAAGGCACGTTCCAGCTCCTGCACAGCATCGGGGCGGCGGGGATCCACCGCTGCCATACCGATATAGAACCGTGCATCCAGCGCCACCAGCTTTGCGATTTCATCGTTGGAGATCTCCACCATCCCCGACTCTACAGAGCAGTCCTCCGGCAGCAGCACCACCCGTCCGATGTCTGCAAGCGCATACTGCTTGCGCAGCAGCGCCATGTCGGAGGGCTTCATCAGATGATAATTCATGGCATCACAGCGACGGAGAAAGCGCTCCTGGTCCTCACAGATTGGTGCAAACAGTGCCGGATGGATATGAGTATCAATGACCATAGGACAGTCTCCTCCTTATTTTTGCATTCTGTGCATCCTGTCCCGATTTTCCAGATAGAGATCCCGGAAAATCGGGTAATGCTCCTGATAAAATTCATGATTTTTCCGGTTCGGCTGCAAGATCCTACCCTGCGGTAAAGCGGCACGCAGGGCGGCAAAACTTTCCAGCGCGCCGACGCCCAATGCCGCCAGCATGGCGTCTCCGTAGCTGGAGCACTGGAACGGCTCCGGAATGGTCAGCGGCATTCCCGCCATGTCGCAAATGATCTGCATCCATGCAGCGTTTTTCGTGCCGCCGCCCGCTGTGATGATCCGCCGGGGCGGCACCCCCAGCTCCTCAAACAGCAGCAGATGCTGATAGGTGGAATAGCCTACGGCTTCCAGCGTAGCGCGGTTGATCTGCGCCCGTCCATGCATTCCTTTCAGTCCGAAGAGCATTCCGGTGGCCTCTGCGTCCTGCAGGGGGCTTCGCTCACCGTAGATATACGGCAGCATGATCAGTCCGTCGCTGCCCGGCGGCACAGCAGCCGCCTCCCGCGCCATGACTGCGTAGGCGTTTTCGCCGCCCTGCTTTTCGGCTTCCAGCTCTTTGCTGTACAGCAGGTCACGCACCCAGCGGGTCAATGTGCCCGCCGCATTGGTGCCGTCGCCCAGACAATAGGTGCCCGGCACGGTAAACGCCTTCCCACCCTTGAGAGCACCGTTGCCCTGCGGCGAAACATAGCTGCCCACGAAGTGGTCCGTACAATAGTAATAGAACATCGAGGAGCCATACTGAAAAAAGGCCGTGCCCGGCTCCACCAGACCCACGCTGATGGCCTCTGCCGTGGAGTCACCTGTACCGGTAATGACCGGCGTTCCCGCGGCAAGGCCGGTCTGTGCCGCAGCCTCCGGTGTGACCGTGCCCACGATGTCTGTGGACCATGCACACGCCGCGATCTGGTCCGGGCGGCAGTACAGCCCGCACTCTGCCTCGTTCACACTGCCGTCCGCTTGGTACAGCGGTCGGAACGAGCCTTTGGCAAGGGACTGATCGATGACATATTTCCCGGTCAGGCGCGCCGTCAAAAAGGAGCTGCCCGTGAGGAAATAGGCCGTCTTTGCGTAGATCTCCGGCTCATGCCGCCGCAGCCAAAGGATCTTTGTGGCCGTGTCGCCGGAGCAGATGGGATGGCCAAACAGCTCCTGCACCCGCGCCTGTCCGTAATGCTCTGTCAGCCACGCCGCTTCCTCCGATGCACGGGCGTCGATGCCGTAGAGGATGGCCGGGCGCAGCGGGCGGCACTGTTCGTCCACCGGCAGGCAGTCGGTGCCCAATGCACTGGTGCCCACGCAGGCGATCTGCTCCGGCCTGATTTCGCTCTGTTTTATCAGAATCCGGCACAATTTGCACAGGTCGCCCCACCAGACCGCCTCGGCCTCCTGCTCGAACCACCCGGGCTGCGGGTTGTCCATCCCATGGGGCACCGAGGCATCCGCCGCCACTCGGAAGCTTTCGTCGATCAGGATGCCGCGGGACTCAAAGGTACCGATGTCGATGCCCAGAAAATAGCGTTCCATCCCGCTCTCCTTTCTTACAGCCGGGCGCGGATGTCGTACACGATCTCCATAAAGCTGCGCACCCGCTCCTCGTCCACACGCCCGTTGAACACGCCGTCCTTCTTGAACGCAGTGCCCATGCAGACGGCGTCGCAGTATTTCAGCTTCTCTCTCACATTCTCGTGGCGGCAGCCGGTATTGCAGAACACCGGCACATTGCGGGGCTTTGCCACCTCGTAGACCTTGTTCAGGATGGAATCATCCGGCTCGCTGCCGGCAGAAGCGCCGGACACACACAAGCCGTCTGCAAAGCCACCGAACATGATAGATTTTGCCACCACCTGAATATCCCGCTGCACCAGATAGCTGTCTGCCTCGGGGTTCACCTTGAACAGCAGCTTCATATCCGGGATCTCCAGCGCCTTGCGGTGACGGACTGCCTCACCGCTGTTGGAGGTATAAAGGCCATATTCTCCCATGTATGCACCCGAGAAGCAGCTCCGGGCAAATCTTGCGCCGGTGGCAGCAGCAAGGTCGATGGTCGCGATCGGATTCTTGACCACATTGACGCCATAAGGCACCCGAATCAGCGGGCGCAGAGCGCCGATGATATAGGCCATCGCCGAGATCACTGCCACATCCGCCACCGGCTGGTAGGGCAGGCTGAATTCATTGGCAAACAGAATTCCGTCCACGCCGCCGTTCTGCAGCGCCACGAGATCCTGCCGGGCGTGCTCCAGCACGGTGTCCATGCTGCCGCAGTAGCCCGGGTCGCCGGGCAGGGCATCCAGATGCAAAAGCGCGATGATGGGTTTTTCAACTCCAAACATTTCCTGAGTCCACACGGTATTGCTCTCCTTTATATCCTTCCGTTTCAATCCAGTTCGTGCGTGTTGGCGCGCATCCACGCCACGGTGTCGTCAATGGCCTTGTCCGGGTCGATGTAGTAGCGCCGGTCGCAGATCTCAAAGGAGCAGCAGCCGTCATAGCCCTGCGCTTTGATCTGCTCGTAGTAGTCTTTCATAGGGAAATCTCTGTCTCCGGGCACCGTATGTCCCCGGTCGTTGAAATGGACATACTGCATCCGGCTGCCCAGATTTGCAAAGTAATCCGCCACCGTCTCGCCGGCATACGTCATCTGATCCATATCCACCATGCCCACGACGGCCGGAGAGTCGATCTCGTCCAGCATCCTTGCAATATCCCTGCTGGTGATGAGGACATTCGTGGTCGTGTTTTTCAGCTCTTCCAGCAGCAGGGTGACGTGCTTGCGTTCTGCGTAGGCGGCGAGCTGTGCCATAGATTCCCGGCAGTTGTTCCACGCCTCCTCCCGGGGGGCATCAAAGTACCCGAAGCCGGTGCTGATCTGCACCCGGGGACAACCCAGAAACTCTGCCGTGTCGATGGCGCGCTGATAGTACCGCAGGCCGGATTCCCGGGTGATCCGGTCCTGTGTGCAGAAGTTGACGGGATAGACGCAGTTTTCCGGGGTCATTGCCGCGACCGACAGATGACGGCGGCGCAGCTCCCCATCCAGCTCCAGCAGATGGGAGAGGGGATGGTCAAACAGGTTCAGCTGCGGTGCCGAGCAGTACAGGTCGATGCTGTCGAAGGGAGAGCGCTCCACTTTATCCAGAAACTTTGTGAGCGGGTAGCGCAGATAGTGGTAATTCATCGGTGCAAATTTCATACGAAGATCTCCTTTCCAATGACTGACGGAGTTTGTCAGAAAACAACTGCGCCCGGCCGCCTGTCCACATCAGTGTGCGGCTCAGAGGGACCGGGCGTAGCTGCTTTCCGGAGAAAGATGTATATGCCGAATGGGGAGGACCGCGTCAGAATACGAGCATGCCCAAAGCGAGGGCAGCCACGATCGTCACCACAGACATGACCAGACCGGGCAGCATATAGCTGTGATTCAGCACATATTTGCCGATCTTGGTGGTTCCGGCAGAGTCAAAGCCGATGGCGGCGACACACTGGCCGGAGGCAGGGATCACATAGTTGGCATTGCATGCCACCCAGCCTGCGATGATGATGTAGACGGGCAGATTCAGGGCCATGCCGATGGGGACCATGATCATGGTCGTGGAAGCCTGACTGGTGGTGATCGCTGCGACGATGAACACGGCAATGATGTAGACCCAAGGATACTGGTTTGCGATCGCGCCCATGGTATCAGAGATGTAGGAAGCCTGATCGCCGATGAAGGTGTTGACCATCCAGCACAGACCGTAGGCGAGCACCACGGCGAACATACCGGTCTTGAAAACGGGCTGATCCAGCATGGTGCTGCTGTTGAACTTGCAGACCAGAACGATGAGAGCTGCACCCAGCATCATGAAGATCTCAATGATGGTGGTCATGCCCAGCTGGGAGCCATCTGCAAAGGTGGGACGCAGAGCGGAAACTGCACCGAAGGTAACAATCGCCAGCATTGCGACCAGGAAGATCACCACGGCAGTCTTTGCCTTGCCGGTAACGGGCTTCTCTTCTGCCTTATTCTGCTTGTAATCCTTGACAAGGCCCTGCTTGACGCGCTCCAGATACTCCGGGTCTTCGCTCAGCTCCTTGCCACGGTGCAGTACAGAGATGCCTGCCGCCACAGAGCCAAGCAGCGTTGCGGGCACACAGACCAGCAGCAGATTGAACAGGTTGATGTTGCCGTAGGAGACCATCAGACCGAGGACGCCTGCCGTAGCCGCAGAGATGGGGCAGGCGGTGATGGCATTCTGGGATGCGACGACGGTAGCCGAGATGGGGCGCTCCGGCCGGATGCCCGTATCCATGGCAATCTCATTGATGACCGGCAGCAGGCTGTAAACGATGTGGCCGGTGCCGCACATAAAGGTGAAGATGTAAGCGATGACCGGAGCAAGAATGGTGATGTGCTCCGGGTGTTTCCGCAGGATTTTCTCGGCAAGCCGGACCATGTAGTCCAGACCGCCCGCAGCCTGCATTGCAGATGCCGCCAGAATAACCGCGATCATGATGCGGATGACGGTGATGGGCGGGTCAGAAGGGGAAACGTGCAGGAAGAACGTCAGGATAAACATGCCGATACCGCCGGCAAGTGCCATGAAAGGTCCGCCCTTGCGGGTTCCGATGAAGATCATCACCAGAACGATGAGTAGCTCGATCCAAAACATGAGATATACCTCCTTCAGGCATAACTTCGGGTGAATGTTCAATTCTGATCGAATGCTGCGCGCCTGCATCAGATCACGCCGCAATACACTACCGAACACCGGGAGGGCTTCCCGCCATCGTCAATGTATTGTTTTGTATCATGATGCAATAATACAATGCAAGCACCGCCTTGTCAACAGTATTCCATCATTTTCGTCAAAACATCCTATCAACGCGCCCTTGTTTTGTGAATCACTACCAAATTATTGTATTCTTCTGCCCTCATTTGCTCCCGTTTTGTCTCTTACTTCTATAATACAAAAAGAGAGCGCCCTTGAAATTCTGCTTCAGGGACGCTCTCTTTTTATTTTTATACACAGGTACGCCTTTTTCTGTGCTCATCTTTGACAGCTCAGACCATGAGCTTAAACTTATCCGCGATGCAGAGCTGACGGCTCAGATAGCAGTGTTCCCCGCTCTGATCGTGCACCACGCTCTTGATGGACAGCAGCGGGTAGCCCTTTACCACATCCAGATACTTGGCCTCCTGATGGTTCGCAAACACGATCTCAAGGACTTTGTCTGAGCGTGTGAATACGATGCCTGTTTCCTTTCGGATCGTCTCATACAGAGAGGTATTGGTCAGATTTGCATTGAACAGAAAGAAAAAGCTCTCCGGAAATTTGCTGGTCTCCAACAGCATCGGTCTGCCGTCCGCAAGGCGCAGGCGCTCCACAACCAGCATCTGTTCGTCCTTTTTCAGCCCAAGCTGCCCCCGTTCTTCCTCCGTGGGCTGTTCCAGTGCGATCTTGATTGTCTTTGCGCCGGGCTGGTATCCCATCATATGGCACATATTGGTGTAGCTCAGCACGCCATCCAGCTTTCGCTGGATCTTCTTTTCCGCAATAAACGTGCCCTTGCCGGGCTTGCGCACCAGAAATTCTCCCTGAGACAGCTCATCCAGTGCTTTACGCACCGTGACGCGGCTGACCGAATAGCGCTCGCAGAGTTCATTTTCCGTTGGCAGGCGGCTGCCCGGGGGATACTCGCCCGCATCAATAGCCGCACGCAGTGTTGCAGCGAGCTGTTGAAACAGCGGCGTTGAAATTGTATTATCCAAACTCATGGTATATTCTCCCGTTCTTATTTTTATCACGAAATACGGTTTATTTTCAATTTACTCTTTTGCGTGCCCCGCAAATATGTTACAATACAAACTTATTATATATAAGTTTTATCCGTGCGTAAAGAGGAAAAACAAATTTTTCTCCCTTGCATCTGTGCAGGGCCGTTTTCCAGCGCCCCCTATCTATATAGGAAGCCAGCCACATTTCGTTTCGTTCCTTGTAAAAAATGCACAATTTTTTTGTCCTATTTTCGGTATTGACATTTGTATTGCTTTGTATTATCATCATGGCAAGGAAAGTTCTTCCGGAAACGACCGGAAGAAATCGAGACAGCTTAATATGAAATGCAGGAGGGTAATACAATGCATTATAAGTACACTGACATCAAGGCCATCGTCGCTGAAATTCTGGAGAACAAGAAGGACGAAGGCGGCGTCAAGAACATCTATTTCGTGGGCTGCGGCGGCTCTCTGGGTGCTCTGTACCCTGCAAAAACCTTTATGGAGCGCGAGAGCCTGACGCTGAAGTCCGGCTGGGTGAGCAGCAACGAGTTCGTCCACAGCACGCCCCGCGATTTCGGCAAGAACTCCATCATCTGCCTTGCCTGCCACAAGGGCAACACCCCCGAGACCATTGCCGCTGCAAAGCTGGGCAAGGAGATGGGCGCCGCTGTCATCATCCTGACCTGGCTGGAAGAGTCTGAGATCATCGAGTTCGGCGATTACATCATCCATTACTCCTTCGACGCCAGCCCGGATCACCTCGCCGGTGACATCGACTACGCCGGTGAAAAGACCATGTGCGCCCTGCAGGTCGCCGTGGAGCTGCTGAATCAGACCGAGGGCTACAGCAACTACGATAAGTTCCAGCAGGGTGCCGGCATGATCACCACCGTGATCCGAAAGGCCCGCGCTCATGTGGCCCAGCGCGCTCTGGACTTTGCCGAGGAGTACAAGAACGACTCCGTCATCTACACCATGGGCAGCGGCGCAGGCTACGGTGCCGCTTACATGGAGAGCATCTGCATCTTCATGGAGATGCAGTGGATCCACTCCGGCACCATCCACACCGGTGAGTTCTTCCATGGTCCCTTCGAGGTCACCGACGCCAACACCCCCTTCGTCATTCAGGTGTCCGAGGGTTCTACTCGTGAGCTGGACGAGCGCTGCCTCAAGTTCCTGCACACCTATGCAAAGCGCATCGAGGTGCTGGACGCCAAGGAGCTGGGCCTGTCGGTCATCGATCCCGCTGTCGTGGACTACTTCAACCACTCTCTGTTCAACAATGTCTATCCCATCTACAATCACGCCCTCGCTGAGACCCGCCAGCATCCGCTGACCACCCGCCGCTATATGTGGAAGGTCGCATACTGATACAGACGGAAAGGATCTGATACGATGAGCGCAGTCAAGATCATCGCCATCGGCGATAATGTGTGTGACAAATACCTCTCCCGTGGGAAGATGTACCCCGGCGGCCAGTGCGTCAACACCTGCGCCTATGCCGCAGCAAACGGTGTGTCTTCCGCTTATCTGGGCAAGTTTGGCAGCGATGAGGTCGCTGCCTACAACCAGAAGATCCTGCACGAGCTGGGCATCGACATCAGCCGCTGCCGCCATTTTGAGGGCGAAAACGGCTTTGCCATGGTCACGCTCAAGGGCAACGACCGCGTCTTTCTTGGCTCCAACAAGGGCGGCGTCGCCAAAGAGCACAGCTTCGACTTCACGCAGGAAGATCTGGAGTACATCAAAGGCTTCAACCTGATCTACACCAACCTCAACAGCTATATTGAAGAGGAACTTCCCTTCCTGCACACGGCCGGCGTGCCCATCGCCTATGACTTTTCCACCCGATGGACCGACGCCTATCTGGAAAAGGTCTGCCCCTATGTCACCGTGGCCATCCTGTCCTGCGCACACCTGAGTGCCGAGGACCGCGCCCGCGAGATGCAGAAGGCCGCCGACCACGGCGTTTCCATCGTGCTGGGCACCATCAGTGAGGACGGCTCCTATGTGCTGTACAACGGCAAGACCTACTACGCCTCCGCCGTGCACGCAGATGACGTCATTGATACCATGGGTGCCGGCGACTCCTACTTTACCGCTTTCCTCTGCTCGCTGCTGAAGTCTTCCAAGAGCGGCGCTCTGCTGGAAGGCACCGAAGAAGAAAACGCCGCGCATCTGCAGAAAGCCATGCAGATCGGCGCAGCATTTGCTGCAAAAATGTGCGCCAAGGAAGGCGCATTCGGCTACGGAACCCCCATCGTGGGACGCACTGAACTGTAAAATAAAACAGGAGGCATTTTCATGAGACCTGATCAGTATGAAAACAACGCGGAAGGCATCCTCTGCGTTTATAAGAACCCCAAATGGCTGGTTTGCATCAAGAACTGGAAGCCTGACAACGACATTGCCGGCATCGCTCATCTGGAGATCCATCACTCCACCGACGAGCAGTTCATCCTTGCCGCCGGTAAGGCGATTCTCATCACCGCCGAGCGCGAGGGCGGCAGCTTCAAGAATATCGAGCTGACCCCCATGCAGCAGGGCAAGGTATACAATGTTCCCGCCGAGTGCTGGTTCTACTCCATCACGCAGAAAGACACCAAGGTGATCTATGTGCAGGACTCCAACTGCTCTATGGAAAACAGCGACTTTGCCGACCTGACCGCTGCTCAGATCGCCGACATCCAGGAGCGTGCACGTAAGATCCTCGCAGAGTGAAAAGGAGCTTTTTATGCCGATCCGATGTGTCCTCTTTGACTTTGACGGTGTGATCGCCGATACCGAGGGACGGAACGCTGACTATCTTGCCGCCGCTCTTGCACACTTCGGGGTCCGACTGACAGAAGCAGATCGGAGCGCACTGGTCGGCATCAATGATTCCTCTCTGCTTGAGGCACTGCTGAAGCGGGCAGAAATGCCGGTCACTCTGGAGCAGCTGCAGACCGAACGCGCACGCCGCGGCAACTACTACGAAAACGGTGCCGACCTGCATCCGCAGCCCGGTCTGCGGGAGTTTCTCTCTGCGCTTCGCGCACAGGGCATTCGCACCGGCGTAGTCTCCTCCACCCGGTCACAGCTCATTCTGACAGCACTCGACCGCCTGCATCTGGTCTCACAGTTCGATGTGGTGGTCTGTGGCGACATGGTCACTCGGCGTAAGCCCGATCCGGAACCTTATCTGTGGGCAGCGCAGCTTCTGGGGCTTGCCCCCGGCGATTGTCTGGTCATCGAGGACTCTCCCGCAGGCATCCGTGCCGGAAAAGCCGCTGGCTGTACCGTGCTGGGCTATACCGGCAGTTCTATCCGTCAGGACGTCTCTGCGGCAGATTTCGCCCTTTCTGATTTTCATCTTTACCGACAGATCCCACTTTTTCAGAATCTTTCTCCGTTCTGATTTTATGACAAAACAGACCAAACCGGTACAAATAGGTTTGGTCTGTTTTGCATTTAAGCTGCTCCGCTCCGTGCAGGAGACCCGCCACCGCAGGAACGGTTCTACTTATTTCTTTTCGGAAGGTTCCATGGCGTTCCCCGATCGTTCCGACCTTCCTGCCCGCACGATGCTCACCAGCGAAGGCTCCGTTTCCCGCAGCACCCATGTAGTCGCAGACCCACGGACCCAACGTCTGCGTACGCTAACGCCCATCGAATGCGAACGGCTCAACGGCTTCCCGGATGATTGGACAGCCGGGATGCCGGAACGACTGCGCTATTTCACCATGGGGAATGCGCTCGTCGTTCCACTGGTCAAGGCCATGGGCAAGCGGATCAGCGCACTGGCCGAGGACGAGCAGCGTAGTTGATGGGCGTTTCTCTTGGGTTTCCAAAGGGGTGCGGGTCGCCAGTGGCGACCTCAAAATGCAGCACATTTTGAAGCACCTGACCGAGCCGACAGGCGAGAGGCAGCACCCTTTGGCACACGACTTTGCCTGCAAAGTCTAGTGTGTTACGCCTTGGTTCCGGCTGACGCGGAAAAGGGGCTGCGAGAGGCTTCGGCAAGCACCTGTTCTGTGGCAGAAGGATGCGCGGATGGGCGTGGCAGTTGACGGTCTTCGCCACCCAGCGCAGGCTTGCAGAGGAACCAATGGTGTACGTTCTCCCGTCCTGCCGCACCATCTTTATGACTGCCGCCCTGCGGGAGGAGCTGAAGCAGTGGCTGGAACGGCTAAAAAGGGAAGAAGCCCTCGACCCGGAGCGGTACCGCAACAGCGGGATGCTCCTGCGGCTGCCCAACGGTCTTGCGGTGGAGCCGGTGCTCATCCGCAAAAAGTTCCTGAAATGGCAGGACGCACACCCGGAGTTTCCCCGCATCGTCTTTCACGGTCTGCGGCATTCCAGTGCCACCTACCAGTTGATGATCTCCGGCGGCGACATCAAGGCGGTGCAGGGGACCACCGGTCACGCCAGTGCGGATATGCTGGTGAACACCTACGCTCATATCCAGCAGTCCTCCCGTGTGGAGTTGGGCAAGAAGTTTGAAAGCGGCTTCTATGCCAAGCCCGACACCTCCAGCCCGCAGGCTGTACCCGCCGCAGGTGAACCCACCATCTCCATGACGGCTCTTTTGGAATTGCTCAAGGATGCCGACCCGGAAGTGAGGGCAAAGCTCCACCTGGCCCTGCTCACCTGATGCAAAAAAGGCACTGATTGCAATGCAATACAGCGCCCTACATCATCGGACATGGAAAACACCGACCGTGCAGAAACCGTGCAGCCATGGCTTACAAAACAAAAAAGCCATGAAATCTTTCGATTTCACAGCTTCCACCGTAGACATTCCTACGCGTTGGAACCCGCGGGCTAAGCAACAGCCCACTGGGCTGATTGCTTGCGGCGCTATGCGCCGCCGCCCTGTTCGAGCCCCTTCCATCGCGCAAACAAAAAAGAAAAACCAGTACACAATGTGTACTGGTTTTTCTTGGTGCGATGGAAGGGACTCGAACCCACGGCCTACTGATTCGTAGCGCACGCCGGGCGATTCCCTCAATTTTTGGAAGTTACGTTTTAACGTCATTTTATTGCGAATCATCGCAGGTTTTGAGCTTGGAGTTTCTGCACCCTTTGTCCGATTTTGCAATGATTTGCACCCTTTGCACGTTTTGAAACCGTGCAAAAATCGTGCAGAAACCGTGCACTTACTCCCGGACAAACTAAAAACCACTTCATCCGACAACGACTTGACGGCATTGGTTCGAGTGACCACACACCATAAATCAAGTCTTGGAGGATACCATTATGACAAAATTGCTTTCCTGCCGCTACAACATGGACACCAACCGGGTGGAGGCCCGGTTCGAAGATGGCACCATCGTTGCCATCGACTGCATCGCTGTGGAGGACGAATACGGCGATATCCCGGCACAACGGGCAGAACTGGACTGGCTGCTGTACAATAAGCCCTTGGAGTACACACAGATGGTACTGAGAGGGGAGATGGAGCACTACCTTTCCCTTGGGTGCGAACACGGCAGGCTGGAAGATTGACCGTCAACTTCCATAAAGAACATGATGCCCACCAGCCTATGGTTCTTGCCATAAGCTGGTGGGCATCGCTATATCATCAGAACAGGGAAGCGTACAAAACCGGCACTTGCAGCCCTGCTGCGCCCTCATTAATCACGAAAACGAGATTTTTGAAGGGCTGATTTTACACGAAATCAAGAACTTTTACAATTCGAGCCAGCAACAATAACGCATACGGATCAATGCAAACAGCCTATTTCCTCAAAATTTCAGAATTACTTTTATACGAACCATTGCAGATTATGCACAAATGGCCTATAATATAAATAGGCGAGTGGACGTCATTCCGCTGGTGAAGCTGACACCTAAAATCCGATTTGATACAGGACGTAAGAGCCTGAGGTTGGCGGACAACGATAAAATCAGTCGCTATGGGACATCGGACAGCACTACGGTGTTGTAGGTGTCCCTTTTATTTTGTAAAAAAGCAAAGTTTCTACGCCAACCATTTTTGCAGATGTGCGATTTTCTCTACAGCAAAAATATTTTTAGTAGTCACATTGATCTTTCTGCTTTTCAGGTGTACAATCAAAACGAAGCGGTTCGCTGCACCATTCATAACTATTCCAATCGGAGGTCTAATATGAATTCTGAAATGCTGGGCATTAGCTTTCTTCAAATTGCACTAGGCAAAACTGACCATCTGGTCGCTCATATCAACACCAACGATAAAGAGCCTTCTTGGGATGGTGACGTTGAAGTATACAGTAAAGCTGGTCATGTTCACGCTAAATCTGATCTTCTTCTCAAAGTCCCCGTTCAGGTCAAAGGGCATTGTAAGCCAAACTTAAAAAAGAAAAGCATCAAATACTCTATTCAATATGCAGATTTAAGAAACTATTTGTACGTTGGAGGAACCATCTTTTTTGTTGTTTATGTCAACGATTCCGGTGACAGAGCCGCTATATACTATGTAAAATTGCTTCCGTATGACTTAAAAAAATATCTAAAGACATATGACGGAACTCCTTACAAGGAAAAAAGTATAGAATTAAAGGAATTTCCTAAAAAGAAAAACGATATTACTGATGTTTTTCTTGATTTTGTTCATCATATGAATCTACAACGTGCTGCAATCAATAGCGCTCCTATTTCTTTTGATTCCTTACGCTCAGAAAGTCCATCTCAACTTTCCAACATACAACTCACTATTGGGTATTCCGCCATAAATCAAAATTACGAATTTCCTTTTGACTATTTCTTTACGCACGACACATATATTTATATCAAACAGCCCCATGATATAGAATTACCTGTCGCTCACCTAAAAAATGTTGACACTGTAGAATACACGATGAATGCACCGATTAGTGTTAAATCAAACGTATTTTTTGACCACTACACTGTTTCTCGGACCAAGACATCAGCGACCATAAAATTCGGTGCAGATATTCGTCAAGTTTTGCAAGCAGGCACACAAGCAAAACCGGATTTTCATTTTTCCTTATCAGGCTCTCTTTCTGAGCGCATTAGAGACGCTCGCTTTATTCTTGCTGTTCTGGATGCACAGCAATATGAAATAAACGGTGGAGTACTGAACTTTAAAAGTGCATCCTTCAATAACTCTGGCTTTGTTGACCGCTCCGTTATAAAAAGTCAGCTTGACTTTATGCTTAGCATGCAAAAGACCCTAAATCTTCTTCATGTGAAAAAAGATTTAAACCCGAATCTCATTGATACTTCCAGTCAAAATAATCTTAATATTTTGAAAACAGCTCTTTTAGATAAAAAAGCTGTTAAATTAGTTCCATACGATTCTATTTTTAGACCATGCCGCATTGCAAATCTCAATCTTCTTTTGTGCACCATTCCCATCGAAGGCACAAACGATTTCTACGACATTTATGACTTCAACCAAGCTCCTATATCTTTCAAAAGTAAAGATTCTTCTAATAATGATATTCCTTTTTCTTATTTCGTTTTACTGGATCGGGATATAATAAATTGGTGCGATAATATAAACTACGACAGCATGATAGACTCTATTAAAGCCATTCCTTTATCTGTAGAATACTCACAAGCTGTAAATACGCTCATTCTTGAAATGCTTCACGCTTATGATTCCAGTGATTCCTCCAAAGAAGATATTCTTTTGGCTGCTATAAAAATCACCGATTGGATTCGTCAAACTGATATGCATTCTTCTCCGTCAGCTGCAAAAATCAACTACTATCAAGCTATCAAACGTTCTCGTCCATTGACTAGTGATGAACAAACGGAAGTATTATCTATTGTTGAAACAGAAAGACAAGACGAATCCATTTATATTGGTGCATACCTTCTATTGGATAATATTGTTGCCGCTAAAGTTCACTTCAGCAAGCTCTCCAAAGAATCACAAGAAGCTTTCAAAAAATATCCAATTTATCGCTTCATGCAGGATTCGCAATAAGGTTTGCTTCTTTCAGCAATCCATGGATGTTTCAACTTGCTGCTCTGTTACTTCTCGAATCGTTTCAATACATCCATCTGTATCCTTCAGCACTTCCTTTTCCCAGAAGTGAACAGGATACCAGTCTCTCGCTCTTAAATCCTTATCGTTCCGAACGTCCCGTGCGATATTCTCCTCGATTTTGGCTATCCAGTATTCCCGGTTGCGCTTTAGTTTTTGCTTGCGTATTTCCCAGTTCTGACCATGCCAAAACTCACCATCCACGAAGATGGCGATGCGGTACTTCAGGATAGCAATATCAGGCGAGCCGGGAAGTCGCTTGTCATTCAATCTATATCGAAAGCCAAGGTGCCATAGGCGTTTTGCTAAAAGCACTTCGGCTTTTCCTTTTTTCAAGTGAACACGAGACATTCGCTCGGATGTTTCCGGGGTCGTATCATACGATTTAGGATGTTTCATCTTCTTTTTGATTTATGTCCAACCCAATCAGCCACATCGGAACTTTCAAAAGCTTGCCATTCTTCTCTAAAAATTCGGACGTTTTCTCGTAATTTACAATTCCATCGCTTAATTTTTCTGCAAGATTTCCTGTGGCTGTAATATAGATGTAGTAATCAATGGAAATTCCTTGCTCCGTTGCATTTATCAATCTTTGGATATCATGTTCTAAAAGTGCCCAATTTCCAAATTGAATTTCCCCTACGACAGTTAATCTTTTCTTTTCAGTCCTATAAGTCGTTCCATACGGAACAGTTATTTTTGATAGTTCTTCCTTCCATTCTTTTGCAGGCATATTCAAATCTTTATAAGCATTTTTTAATCGTTCTTCTCCGTTATAGCATCCGCGCTCTCCAACAAAATAATTTCTAATTTGCGCAATATTATATTTTTCATCATAAAACGAAAAATCAAACCCTTCGATACCTTTATGAGAAAATCCGTTATAAACCACATGGGTTTCTTTACGAACTCCAGGAATACAAAGATTGTTTCTAAGAGCTTTGTTTAACTCGTTTGCATTTATTCCGCTCTGCTTATTTTTTCTTGATTTAGCAGTCAATTCGCAGTCGCACCGCAACCATTCGCGTATTTTTTCTTCCAGAGCTTCCTGTTTTCCATCTTCCAAAAAACGCAGCATTAAATTTCCGTTATTATAGTACTGCTCCGATTTTATTTCCAACTTATACTTCATATATAAATCCTTTTTTAGTTCTCAATTTGACTTCTCACATAGCTATTATTCAGCCAGAAACACTGCTTCGTCATAGAACCGCCAGTAGGCAGGGGAGCGTTGTCTGTACTGTCGATTCCATGCGGACGTACATGAGCCACACGGCTCTCGGATGCTTTTGGCAGGTTATTGCAGTTCCGACCTCTGGAATCCTTCCAGATATGGACACCTTCTCGCAACGTATCCACCGTACGCTGCCACACGCGATGTACTTCTTCCAAATCATCAGCTGGGATGTTCCAGAACTTTATCCGCTGGAAGTAGCACTCGCCATCCTCTGTTTTCTGAAAAATGATGAACAGGAACTTCGTTGGCGCGAGGAGATTATAGAGCGTCGATTCCTCCCACGTTTCGTTCATCATTGCACAGAAGTTCATCACAGGGAAGGACATACTTTCCTTTATCGTGCCGTTCGGCTCTATAGCGATTGTCTTGGGAACGATGGATGCCTTTTGGAACTCATCCGTACTTGCCAGCCTGCCTTTCAAGCCAAGCATAGCAGCCAGCAACAGCTCATTGATATTCTTTGCCGTTGATGTTATCCCAAACTGCGCTTTCAACTCTGTACAGCTCTTTCCGATGTAGGGACGCAGCATCTCCTCAAAGCGTTCCTCAAAGGTGCCAGAGCGCAGTAGCGCCGGGTCTTTGATTATCTTCTCGCAAGGCTCATCGCCAAAGATATACCGCCGCAGAATCTGTATCATATAGCTGGACTTCAGCGAATATGCCCGCTTCATTGCAGGGATAGGGCTGAACGGCTGCGACCGGGTATCCTGCGAGTTGCGTCCTTTCGGACACGCTGCCAAGTACATGGTATCACCCTCGCTGATCAGGTGAGCCTGACCAGCTTTGATCTTGTCCATAAGGATCTTCCAGTCGTTGCGGATGACCTCCAAATCCTCGTCTGGGAACTGGAAAAGCACCGCTTTGTCGATGGTGAAATCGACTTTGGGTACACCGTCCTTGTGTTCATAGGACATCAGGAGCATACAGGCGCACTTCGTCCAGAAAGCACTGGTCTCAAAGGTCTTGCCATACTCCTCTTCGTAGTTCAGCATATCGCAGACCAGACGCTCTTTGGCCTGAATGCCGCGAGGTGTCCGGCGATAGGGAGTAACCTTCAGCTCCACGCCTGCTTCTTCAAAGTCCGGGGCGGGTTTGCTGTTGGGTTTGTATCCGAACCAGCTTTCTTCTATCACTGTGCCGACTGCACCTTTACCCGTGGCGATACGCCCGGTCTTGTCGATCTCGCCCAACGTTTTACCTATCGCCTCCTGTCCACGAATGAGAACTTCCTGCTTAGTCTTGTACGTCCGCTGCTCCATGATTTACCCTCCAATTTTAGGGGTTGATCTTTTTTCGGCTTTCCGCTATAATGATTTCAGGTGGAAAAAGATCAAAACCCACAAAATTGGAGGTTGATCTTTTCATGAAAAAAGTGTATACTTATGTTTAAGTATATCACAGAACGAGGTGTTATGAAAGTGTCAGCAAATAGCGATATCCGTGTTGTCGAGCTATTTGCCGGCGTTGGCGGTTTCCGCGTTGGATTAGAACGTTGTTCCGAAAGATTCAAAACGATTTGGGCAAACCAATGGGAACCCGGCCAAGCTGGTCAATGGGCTTATAAGTGCTACAGCAAGAACTTTGGCGAAGATTCCCACTGCGTGAACGCAGACATCGCCACTGTCATCGACCAAGTGCCGCCGCACGACCTTCTGGTGGGCGGTTTTCCCTGTCAGGACTATTCCGTTGCCAGCACAGGTGCAAAGGGCATCGAGGGCAAGAAAGGCGTGCTCTGGTGGTCTATCTATAAGATCATCCAGAAGAACCATCCGAACTATGTCCTGCTGGAGAATGTGGATCGTCTGCTGAAGTCTCCGGCATCCCAGCGTGGCCGCGATTTCGGTATCATCCTGAAGTGCTTGCAGGAAGAAGGCTATGGTGTCGAATGGCGCGTCATCAACGCCGCCGATTATGGCTGGGTGCAGCGCAGACGGCGCACCTTTATCTTCGCCTTCAAGAATACCACCAACCAATACAAGCACCTGACCTCCTATCTTGCTGAAGGGGAGAACAAAGACCGCTCTTGGCTAACAAGCGAGGGCTTCTTTGCCAATGCTTTTCCGGTCTATTCCGAATTGGCAGACCCTAAGAAGATCACCAATGTGGATTTTACCGAGTATACCGATACTGTCGATGTGACCAAGCGGTTCAAAGCCGCTTTCTACAACTGTGGTGTGCTATACAACGGTAGTATCCTTTCGCTGGAAGCTGTTCCGCAGAGCAAGGAGCCGATGACGCTCAACGAGATCGTGGTCAACGGCGATGTGGACAAGAGCTACTTCATCGAGGACGAGGATCTGGAAAAATGGAAGTATATGAAGGGTTCCAAGACCATTGAGCGCACTTCTAAGACCGGCTTTTCCTACACCTTCTCCGAAGGGCCTATCGCATTCCCTGACCCTCTCGACCGTCCCGGACGCACGATGCTCACCAGTGAAGGCACCAAGAACCGTAGCTCCCATGCAATCACCGACCCTAAGACTGGAAAACTGCGTATCCTGTTGCCGGAAGAATGCGAACGCATGAACGGATTCCCGACCGGCTGGACAGATACCGAGATGCCCGAGCGTCAGCGTTACTTCATCATGGGCAATGCACTCGTTGTTCCTCTCATCACGGAAATGGGCAAGCAGTTACTGAATATCCTATAACTCAAAACCAAGGCTGCATCGTCAGCCTTGGTTTTTATGCTTTCTATCTGTATTTTGCGAGGTACCTGTCATGGAGCAGATCCGTGTCGTTGAGCTTTTTGCCGGAGTCGGTGGTTTCCGTCTTGGACTGGAACAGGCATCTGCCAACTTTCAAACCGTCTGGGCAAACCAGTGGGAGCCATCCATGCAAGCTCAATTTGCTTTTGATTGCTATGAACGGCATTTTGGGCATCGTCCAGAACACGTTTGCCAGAACATCGTGACCGCCAAAGAGGGCATCCCGCCCCACGACCTTTTGATAGGCGGCTTTCCCTGTCAGGACTACTCCATCGCCAAGAAAGACGCTCGCGGGATAGAAGGGAAGAAAGGTGTCCTCTGGTGGGAGATAAATACCATCCTGCAAACTCATCGGCCCCGCTATGTCCTTCTGGAAAATGTTGACCGCCTTATCAAATCACCAGCATGGCAAAAAGGCCGCGACTTCTCTATCATCCTGCGGTGTTTCTACGAGGCCGGATACGCCGTCGAATGGAGGGTCATAAACGCCGCCGACTACGGCGAAGCACAGCGCAGACGGCGGACTTTCCTTTTTGCATTCCGAAATGACACAGCTCTGTTCCGAGAAGCTGCCGAAGGCATCTGTGTAAGTGGACTAAAAGCCGCCCACCGACTGCTCCTGCAAGATGGCTTCTTTGCGCCGAGCTTTCCCTTGTATGGATTTGAACGGAAATATAGCGAGGGCTGGCTTGATGAATTCCAATATCTCGACCTGAAGAATCTGTCCGCCAAACAGTCTTGCCATTTCTATGATTCCGGGCTGATGGTCAATGGACGGTATTATTCGGTCGAAAGTATCCCAGTTCAGTTCCCATATCGTCCGCTCTGCTCCATTCTTGAGGATTGTAAGCCTGACAAGAGGTACTTTCTCTCTGCTGTCGATATGGAACGCTGGCAATATCTCAAGGGTGCGAAGCACGAATTACGCCATCGAAAAAATGGAGTGTCCTATTTCTTTTCCGAGGGAGCAATGGCGTTCCCTGATAGGCTGGATCTGCCATCGCGCACCATGCTGACCAGCGAGGGTACTGTATCGCGCAGCTCTCATGTAGTTGTTGACCCACAAACGCAACGGCTGCGCACCCTAACGCCCATCGAATGCGAACGGCTCAACGGATTTCCAGATAACTGGACAGCCGGGATGCCGGAACGAATGCGCTATTTCACGATGGGAAACGCGCTTGTCATTCCTCTGGTCAAGGCAATGGGCAGGCGAATCACCGCCTTGGCAGAGATTGACCAGAGCAGTTGATGGGCGTTTCCTCTGGGTTTCCAAAGGGGCCGCAGCATCCCTTTGGCACACGACTTTGCTTGCAAAGTCTAGTGTGTTACACCTTGGTTCCGGCTGATGCGGAAAAGGGGCTGCGAGAGACTCCGGCAAGCACCTGTTCTGTGGCAGAAGGATGAGCGGATGGGCACGGTCTTTGACGATCTCTGCCTGCCCAGCTCAAGCTTGCAGAGGAACCAACGGTGTACATTCCCCCGTCCTGCCGCAGCAGCGTTTCCCGCCCTGTATTAGTAGCACTCTTTGTCGTTTCTTCGAATAATATTTCCTGCAAAGGCTATGCATCCCATGGTTCTTGTAGTATTATTTTTTCATAGCCCATCCACCCCATCAAAACGACAAGGAGGCGACTCGTGTTATGATCTATCGGAACGACCCCTATCTTGATGCCCAATTCCAAAAGGCTGTCCGAGCTGCCCATGACCAAGACTGGGATGCATTTGAACGCTTCTCATTCTACGATGCCAAGATGATGGAAGATCTGCTATACGTCTGCGAGGATTTTATGCCTCTGGAAGCCAAGTGCAGATTTGCCTTGGAGCACTACGACAACCATGGCGACCACTCTGCCATCATCCGAAAGTATGTCCGCCGTGCAAGGATCATCCGTCCCGAAAACTGGCGCAACGCTCTACCGGAAAGCGTAAGAGATCTCGATACCTTCACTGTCTACCGCGGCTCTATCAGCAGCATCGAGCGGACACCGTTCTCGTTATCATGGTCGCTCTCGTATGATATTGCTGAGTGGTTCGCACACCGCAACGAACTGTTTTATCCTCACGCTTCCATCCATGTCTATCAGGGCACGATCAAAGCCGACAAGGTGATTGCATATCTGAATGAACGGGAGGAATTTGAGATCGTACAATATCGCAACGTCAAAGACGTTCAGGAGATTACTCCGCTGCGTGGGTACAGCCCTCAGTACGAAAAATATCTTGCTGGACGGTCGCTGAGCCTCAGTGAACGGGAGAAGAGCAAGCCATACTTTGACGAATGGTATCGGGCACAGAATCCGTGATCACCGTCTGTGTTTACCGCGCATTCCCGCTTTTGTGCGGTGCTTCAACATAGAGGATTTGTTGAACACCCGCAGCAGGGTCATCTGTTCTTCTTTCGTCAGCTTGGAATAGTCGATGCCGATCTGCCCCATCAGGACATTCATCTTCTTTTCCAACGGAGAACCTTCAAACTTCTGTGCATTTTCAAGCTGCTTTTTTGCTTGCTCGATGGCTGCACCGTCCGATGTGGTCTTATCGGTCCCATGTGCCGCTTTGATCTGCTTTAGGATCGCCGCCAGTTCATCATAGAGGATCCGCCCGAAATATTCATCCTCGTTGATCTGCGCCGCCTTCAGCGTCCGCATGGTCAAGTCCTCTGTATCGGCATGGTACCTCTTTTCCAGCTCCTGCCGGGTGGCTTCTACCATGGCATTCATGTCCCGGATGCGGTCACTGACCAGACCATCCACACAGATCTCAAGGTCGGTCATCCACCGGGCAAAATCGGGATGTTCCAGAAGCTCACACAGCAGCCGATGATTGAATTTTCCATTCCTTAATACGTCCACTGCGCCATCGCTCAGATGCAAGTCCGAAAGGACTGCATCTGGGCGTTTTTTGTTTTCCGTCACGCCCAACAGGTAGTCCGTGGTCACGCCATAGAACTCAGCCAGCGTTGTCACCGCATAAATGCTGAGGTCGGTCACATCGTCACTCTCGTATTTCGACAATGCCGATTTGGACAGACCCGTCTGCTCTGCCAGCGTTTCCAGCTTCAGACTCCGCTCCACACGCAGGTCTTTGAGCCGTTCTCCCAGTGTCAGCTTGATGTTCATGGTCGCACCTCCGATGTTTTTTGCACAGTATACCACTTCCAGCGGTTCCTGTCCATAAGCGTGGAATTTTGCAGTTTCTGCACCTGTTTTCCGACATTATGGATATACGGCACAGCGGCCATGGAGGTGCTATCCTATAGACAGAAAGAAAACATAGTACCCCCCAGCAGCGAACATATTAAGGGCTTCCCGCGAAAGCCCTCTGAAATATCTTTCATTATAGGACCTTGAGAACAGAATGACCGTCCGAACTGCCCAGACCGCCAAGACCTCCCATCGGGGGAGCGAGCGCCCTGCATGGGGCCGACACAGAGTCCAAAAAGATTTCCTGTCGGGAGGCAGCAAGGGAGACCGGCTTCACCGAAGTTCCCATTTGGGGAACACCGGTGACTTTGAACGTAGCAGGGATCAAAATGATCCGTGCCAGAGCCTTTGACCAAAGGAGAAATTTTGAGTTTATATCAAAAGATCAAGTCCGCCATCACCGTCCGGCAGGTGGGAGAGATGTACGGCATGGAGCCCGACCGCCATGGCATGGTGCGCTGTCCGTTCCATTCCGACAGCGACCCCAGCATGAAGCTGAACGACACCTATTATTATTGCTTTAGCTGTGGAGCCAATGGAGATGCCATCGACCTCACCGCCAAGTTGTTCGACCTGAACCCCCGGCAAGCCGCCGAGAAGCTCGCAAGTGACTTCGGGCTTGACCCGGATAAGCCGCCCGCCAATGCCATCGCCCTGCCGCCGCCCAAGCGTGGCCTGACGGACGAGCAGTGGGCAGACATCGCCTACTGCCTGCGGGTGCTGACCGATTATCTCGACCTGCTGCACGACTGGCGAGAGCGCTACAAGCCTGCTACCCCGGAGGAGCCGCATGACCCACGGTTTGAAGAAGCCCTCCACACGACCGAGACCATCGAACACCTGACGGACTGCGTTGCATTTGGGACACCCCAGCAGAAGGCCGCTGCCGCTGCACGGCTGCTGTCCGGGTCGTACCTGCTGATGCTGGAGGAGCGCACCGACCGCCTTGCTCTGGCAAAGTGCGCCTAATAGTTTATTCACCCGAAGTGGTGGGTCTCACCGTGAGACCCACCACTTCACTTTTCTAAAGGAGAACCACCCTATGAAGAAAAACATTTCCCGCAACCCCTTATGGCCGGACTGGTACAACGGCAAGAAGATCGATGAAGTCCAGTTTGGCCGCGCCTTTCTGGAACAGTGGCCGCTGAAATGCGTCAACGGAACGCTGTACACGCTGGACGGCCCGGTGGAGGACGAAAGCGAGATCAAGCAGCGCATCTTGGAGAACATCGAGGAATATGTCACCTCCGGCCTGTCCAAAAAGGTCACCAACATTCTGGAGACCATCAAGCTGCTGGCTTTTTCCGACCCGTTTCCCATCGAACAGGACTGCATCCACCTCCAGAACGGCGTGTACCATATGCCGGACGGCACCTTTCAGGAGAGCCGCCTGTTCTGCCAGAACCGCCTGCCTGTGAAATATGACCCGAAAGCCCCCACCCCTGACCGCTGGCTGACCTTTCTGCACGAGCTGCTGGACGATGCCGACATCCCCACCTTGCAGGAGTATCTGGGCTACTGCCTGATCCCCAGCACCAAGGGACAGAAGATGATGCTCATTGTCGGCAAGGGCGGCGAGGGCAAATCCAGAATCGGGCTGGTGCTGAAACGGCTCATGGGAGATGCCGCCAGCAACGGCAGCGTCCAGAAAGTGGAGAACAACCGCTTTGCCCGTGCCGATCTGGAACGCCGCCTGCTGATGATCGATGATGATATGGATATGAACGCCCTGCCCAAGACCAACTATATCAAAACGATTGTCACTGCCGAAGCCAAGCTAGACTTGGAGCGCAAGGGTGTCCAGAGCTATCAGCGGGACATCTACGCCCGTTTTCTCTGCTTCGGCAACGGCGCGCTGACCTCGCTGTATGACCATTCGGACGGCTTCTTTCGCCGCCAGCTCATCCTGACCACCAAGGACAAGCCCGCCGACCGCACGGATGACCCCTTCCTTGTGGAGAAGATGTGCGCCGAGTTGGAGGGCATTCTGCTGTGGTGTCTGGAAGGGCTGCACCGGCTGGTGCAGAACGATTTCCGCTTCACGGTCAGCGAACGAGCCGCCGCCAACGTGGACACCATCAAGCGCAGCAGCAACAATGTCATCGACTTTATGGAGTCCGAGGGCTACTTCCGTTTCAAGGCGGACTACTCCATCAGTTCCAAGGAGTTCTACGACATTTACAAGCAGTGGTGCGAGGACAACGCCTGCCACAGCGTATCGGCGATCCGTTTCAGCGCAGAGCTGCGCCAGAATGACCGCCGCTACAACCTTGAAGCCACCAACAACATCTATCTGCCCGGTGGCCGCAGGGTGCGGGGTTTTGTAGGCATCGAGCCGCTTGTCCACCCCTGTCCGTAAAAAGTGCATTTTTTTACGGAAGAAGTTCGTACAACCTGTACGGTCTGTACTTGTACGCGCTTGTACGGCAAATCGAGATAAATTAAAACGTGTTATCGTTTATATTTCGGATTTCTGTGCACCGTACGAACCGTACAGGTTATTTGAAGTCCGTACAGATTTTTTGTACACCCCAAGAAGGAGCGTGGTCTATGAAAGCCCAATATGGCATTTTAAGGTTCAAAAAGTACAAGGGGCCTGCCATCAGCCCCATCGAAGCCCACAACGAGCGCACCAAGGAGCAGTACGCCAGCAACCCGGACATCGACACGGACCGGAGCCGCTACAACCTCCATCTGGTGCAGCCGCAGGGCAGGTACCGGGAAGAAGCTGACCGCATGATCACGGCGGCTCACTGCCGTGTCCGCAAGGACAGTGTGCGAGTGGTGGAGGCACTTGTCACTGCCAGCCCGGAGTTTTTCAAGGACAAGACCAACCGGGAGATCAGGGCGTACTTTGCGTACGCCCTGAAATTTTTGGAGGGCAGACAGCGCCCGGATACCTTCCTCTCTGCTGTTGTCCACATGGACGAGAAAACACCCCATCTGCACCTCTGCTTTGTACCCCTGACCCCTGACGGACGGCTGAGCGCGAAAGAAATCATTGGCAACCGCAAGAATCTTGTGAGGTGGCAGGACGAGTTCTGGCAGCACATGGTCAAGCAGTACCCGGAGTTGGAACGGGGCGAAAGCGCCAGCCAGACCGGGCGGGAACACATCCCGCCCCGCATCTTCAAGGAGATGACCCAACTGACCAAGCAGAAGGAGCAGCTGGATGCTCTGCTGGTGGGCATCACCCCCTTCAACGGCAAGAGCCGTGCGGCGGAGATCAGCAAGGTGCTGGACAGCTATATCCCGGCAGTGTCCAAAATGCGCACCGAGCTGAACCGCTATCAGGTCGCTTTTACGGAGACGGCTATCGAAAACAGACAACTGAAAAAGAAAAACAAGACGCTCTCTGCCTCGCTGGACAAAGCGAAGGAAGGGAGCGTCTTGAAGCGCCTGGAGGATGCCAAGCTGCGGCAGGACTATGAAGCCGCCCTGAAAACGCTGGACAGCATCCCGCCGGAGGTCATTCGATTCTATGAGAACCGCACGCAGGAGCCTGCGATGCGCCATGATAAGTAAGGAGCAATGCCTATGTGTAATAAAATGTACGAGAATGTGAAATCTTCGGATTATACGAAAAAGTCCTTGCAGTCGGACTCGCTTCCGGCTACAATGGAGGTGGTCACTCGAACCAATGCCGTCAAGTCTCCGACCAACAGCCCTGAGACCACAAAGCTGGTGTACACGGTGAAGGAGGTCGCGCAGATGCTGGCCATCAGCCAGCGTGCCGCCTACAACCTGTGCAACAGCACCACCGAGTTCCGTGTCCTGCGGGCAGGCGGAAGCATCCGCATCCCGAAAGACAGCTTCGATGCGTGGCTCCACCGGGCAGCTTGATAAGGAGGCAAATCTATGGCATATATCACGAAACGCGGCAGTTCTTACAGTGTCCGCTACACCTATCAGGACGAGCACGGCAAGAGCTGCGACAAATGGGAGAGCTTCTCCACAAAAGAGGAGGCGGTCAAACGCCAGAAGCAGATCGAGCATGAACTGGCAACAGGCAATTTCCTGATCCCGTCCACGGTGACGGTGGCAGAGTTCCTGATGGACTGGCTGCCCAAGCAGTGCAGCAAGCACAAGTGGGCACCCAAGACCTACCAGTCCAATCTGGCGCTCATCCAGAACCTCATCATCCCCTATATCGGGGAGATGCAGATGCAGAAGCTGCGGCCCTACCACATCGAAGGGCTGTATGACACCCTGAGCAAAACGCCCTGCGGACAGTATGTGGAAGGGAAGCGACGAGAACTCTCGCCCAAGCAGCAGAAGCGCACCCTTTCCGGCACCACGCTCCACGAAGTCCACCAGCTTCTGCACAACTCCTTCCTGCTGGCGGTGGAGTGGGGCATCCTCATTAAAAGCCCCGTCCCGGTGGAAGCTCCCAAAAAGACCACACAGGAGCGCGGCATCTGGGAAGTGAACGAGATGCGGGCAGCACTGGACAGCATGGAGGACCCCATCCTGCATCTGGCGGTGCACCTGACGCTGGTGGGTGCGCTGCGGGAAGGGGAGGTGGCAGGTCTGACCCCTGAGGACATCGACTTTGATGCCGCCAACGGCATGGGCACCTTCACCGTCAACCGTTCCATGCAGCGGGTGCAGAAGGACACGCTGGCGCAGGTGGATAAGGGCTGCATCCTCCGCATCTTCCCGGACAAGCTGGAAGGGAGCAAGACCTCCCTCATCCTGAAAGACACCAAGACGGAGGCATCCTGCCGCACCATCTTTCTGACCGCCGCCCTGCGGGATGAGCTGAAGCAGTGGCTGGAACGCCTGAAACGAGAAGAAGCCCTTGACCCGGAGCGATACCGCAACAGTGGGATGCTGCTGCGGCTCCCCAACGGTCTGGCGGTGGAGCCGGTGCTCATCCGCAAGAAGTTCCTGAAATGGCAGGATGCACACCCGGAGTTCCCGCGTATCGTGTTCCACGGTCTGCGGCATTCCAGTGCCACCTATCAGCTGATGATCTCTGGTGGCGACATCAAGGCGGTGCAGGGGACCACAGGACACGCCAGTGCGGATATGCTGGTGAACACCTACGCTCATATCCAGCAGTCCTCCCGTGTGGAGCTGGGCAAGAAGTTTGAAAGCGGCTTCTATGCCAAGCCCGACACCCCCAGCCCGCAGGCTGTACCCGCCGCAGGCGAACCCACCATCTCCATGACGACTCTTTTGGAATTGCTCAAAGATGCCGACCCGGAAATGAAGGCAAAGCTGCGCTTAGCTCTGCTCACCTGATGCAAAAAAGGGCACTGATTGCAATGCAATACAGCGCCCTACATCATCGGACATGGATAACACCGACCGTGCAGAAACCGTGCAGCCATGGCTTACAAAACAAAAAAGCCATG
>ERZ791875.549-NODE-549-length-38834-cov-8.009619_pt1 | contig 38834 bp, 30 predicted proteins | sample MGYA00510278_ERZ791875 | MGnify/ENA primary metagenome ERZ791875 (study PRJEB30046, sample SAMN00792078) | human gut metagenome | study: EMG produced TPA metagenomics assembly of the A metagenome-wide association study of gut microbiota in type 2...
GGATATGCATGCCGCTCATCGTGGGGCTCCGGGAGCGCAGCGAGGGCACCGTCCGGGCGCTGCTCGGCCCCGAGCTGCTGACCGACGACGGCCTGCTGACCGAGCAGGGCGGCGCCACGTTCTGGGACCGTTCCACCCTCTACGCCCTGCGCGGCATCTACAACGTGGGGCAGGCCGATCGGGCGACCGAACTGCTGCACCGTTATTCGCAGCGCCGCCTGCTGGGCGACCATGTGCCGTATCCCATCGAGGCGTGGCCCGAGGGATCGCAGCGCCACCTTTCGGCCGAAAGCGGCCTTTATTGCCGCATCGTGACCGAAGGGCTGTTCGGCATCCGTCCCACGGGACTGCGGTCGTTCGACCTGACGCCGAACATGCCTGCGGCGTGGGAGCGCATGTCCCTGCGCCGTATCCGGGCCTTCGACGCCGATTTCGATATTTCGGCCGTGCGTGAAGCGGGCGGCAAACTCCGTATTACGGTGACGCAGGCAGGCAAAAAACCGAAAATTTACCGCGCGGCACCCGGCGCGACAATCCGGGTGAAACTAACCGACTAATACCCGAATTCCCTATGAACCTTTTCCGCAGCTTCGTTTTTTCGCTCGTATTGTCCCTTGCGTATGCCTGTACCCCCGGGCACGGGACCGATTTCAGGGTCGTTTCGCCCGACGGAACGCTGGCCGTCGATGTCCGCGCCGGCGATTCGCTGACCTATGCCGTCACCCGCCACGGTACGCCCGTGCTGCTGCCGTCGGCCATTGCCCTGCAGTTCGACGACGGTACGGCGCCCGGGCGCGGCGCGAAAGTGTCCGGCGTGCACCGCTCCGCAGTGGAGCGGGAAATCGAGGCGCCGTTCCACCGGCAGGCCCGGTTCACCGAGCATTACAACCAGCTGCGGCTGGATTTCGAGGGCGGATATTCCGTGACCTTCCGCGTATTCGACGAGGGCTGCGCCTACCGTTTCGAAACGGCGCTGCCGGGCGGGCGCACCGTGACGGACGAACTCGCCGAGTTCAACTTCGCAGGCAATCCCGGGCTCTTCGCCGCCTACTCCGACGGGCTGTGCAATGCTTACCAGAGCCAGTACGTGAAGTGCCGTTTGAGCGAACTCGGCACCGAAAAACCCGTCCTGCTTCCGCTGGCCGCCGACTGCGGCCCGGCGGGACGGGTGCTGGTCTGCGAATCCGACCTGGAGTCCTATCCCGGCATGTTCCTGACGCCGTCCCCGGGCGGCCTGCGCGGACTCTTCGCGCAGGTGCCCGACAGTTGCTACCTCCACGAGCGCCGCTGCCAGGAGAAAGTGGCCACCCGGCACGGGTATATCGCCCGCGTGCAGGGTACGCGCACCTATCCGTGGCGTATCCTCGCCGTGGCGGACGAAGACCGCGAACTGCCGACCAACAACCTCGTCTATGCCCTTGGCGCCGAAAACCGCATCGGCGACTGCTCGTGGGTGAAACCCGGCAAGGTCGCCTGGGAGTGGTGGAACGACTGGGGCCTGACGGGCGTCGGATTCGAGCCGGGCATCGATACCCGCACCTACAAGGCTTACATCGACTTCGCGGCCGACTACGGCCTCGAGTACGTCGTGCTGGACGAGGGGTGGTCCGACCCGAAAGCGGGCGACGTGATGTCCGTGGTGGCGGAAATCGACCTCCCGGAGCTGGTGCGCTATGCTGCCTCCAAAGGCGTGGGACTGATGCTGTGGGCCGTGGGCAATGTCCTCGACGACAAACTGGAGGAGGCGTGCGCCCATTATGCCGGGCTGGGCATTCGCGGCTTCAAAATCGACTTCATCGACCGCGACGACCAGAAGGCCGTCGAGCTGGTTTACCGTATCTCCGAAGCCGCCGCCGCACATAAACTGCTGCTCGACATCCACGGTATCTACAAGCCCACGGGGCTGAACCGCACCTTTCCCAACATCGTCAATTTCGAGAGCGTTTTCGGACTGGAGGAGCTCAAATGGAGCAATCCCGACATGCCCCTTTACGACGTGACCTTTCCGTTCATCCGCATGGTGCAGGGGCCCGTGGACTACACGCCCGGGGCTTACCGCAACGCTACGCGCGACGGCTTTGAGATCGACTACCGCAATCCGATGAGCCAGGGCACGCGGGCGCACCAGGTGGCGACGTACGTGGTCTTCGACGCGCCGCTGGTGATGCTGTGCGACTCCCCGACGCGCTATATGGCCGACGAAGCCTGCACGCGCTTCATCGCTTCGCTGCCTGTCGTATTCGACACGACGCAGGTGCTTGCGGGCCGAATCGGCGAATACATCGTCACGGCGCGCAGGGCAGGGGAGAAGTGGTATGTGGGCGGCCTGACCGACTGGACGCCCCGCACGCTCGAAGCCGATTTGTCGTTCCTCGCCCCCGGCCGGGAGTATACGGCCACGCTGCTCTGTGACGACGAGCGCTCGGACACCGAACCCGAAAAACACACGATTGCCTCGCAGAAGGTGACCTGCGCGACACGCCTGCAGATTCCCGCGGCGCCCGGCGGCGGCTTTGCGCTGAAAATCGAACCCGTTGAAACCGACAGATAACCCGAAACCGATTTTATCCCTATGAAACGTACCTTACGCAACCTCTGCGCGGCCCTGTTGGCCTGCCTGACGATAAGTGCGGCTCCCGCCGCCGAAAAGGTCGTCTACCTGAAAGATTTCCTCACGCCCGGCGCAGCCGAAACCGACGCCGTGCCCGCCGTGCGGGCCGCACTGGAGCATTGTGCGGCCACCGGCGCCCGGAAGCTCGTCCTGCCCGGCGGCCGCCTCTGCATGCGGCCCGAACAGGCAGTCGAGAAATACCAGTTCATCAGCAACAACGACGAGAGCCTCAAGCGCATCGCGTTCGATCTTGCGGGCATGCGCGATTTCGAAATCGACGGCGGCGGCACCGAGCTGCTCTTCACGGGCTTCATTTCGCCGTTCAGCCTCGAAGAGTGCGAGAACATTACGATTCGCGACCTGACAATCGATTTCACCCGTACGTTCAACTCCGAGGGGATTGTCGAGGCGGCGGGCGACGGCTGGCTGGAAATCCGCTTCCCCGAGGACTACCTGTGCGACATCGTCAACGGCTGCCTTCGCTTCCGCGACACGGAGGGAACGGTCTATCCATTCTCCAACCTGCTGGAATTCGACGCCGTGCGGCGGGAACCCGCCTTCCGCGCCACGGATTACTGGCTTTCGAACCGGACGATTCCGGCCGAGAAGTGCGAGAACGGCAATATCCGCATCCTGCGCAAAGACCTGAAAGCCACGGTGGGCAACGTGATGGTGTTCGGCGCGGCGGCGCGCTACAACCCCGGTTTCACGCTGGCCGACTGCCGGGGCGTCGTGATTCGCGACGTCAACCTCTACCATTGCGGCGGCATGGGCGTGATTGCCCAGCGCAGCCGCGACATCGAACTCCGCAAGCTGGTGATTGTTCCGTCGCCCGGCAAAGGGCGCATGATAAGCATTACGGCCGATGCCACGCACTATGTTAACTGCGGCGGCTACATCCGCATGATCGACTGTGTTTTCGAGAACCAGAAAGACGACGCGACGAACATCCACGGGCTGTATATGGCCGTCGAGCGGGTTACCGGGCCCGACAAGCTGCTGCTGCGCTGGCGTAACTCGGGCCAGTACGGCGTGGATTTCATCGTTCCCGGCATGCGCCTCGAACTGGTGGACAACGACAATGTCGAAACCTACGCCCACCGCAGCGTGAAATCCGTCAAACGGCTCAACAAGGTTTACACCGAGGTGACCTTCACCGAACCCCTGCCCGACGGGGTGAAACCCCTGCACGTGGTGGCTGCCGACGACGATTATCCCGAGGTGCTGATCAAAGGGTGCCGCATGCGCGGCAACCGGGCCCGGGGACTGCTGCTGGGCTCGCGCGGCCGGACTGTCATCGAGGACAACCACTTCCACATCGCGGGCGCAGCCATCCTCATCGAGGGCGACGCTAATTACTGGTACGAGCAGTCGGGCGTGCGCGACGTGGTGATTCGCGGCAACGTCTTCGAGAACGGCAACTACGGCAGTCCGGGCTGGGGCGCGGCCTGCATCGCCGTCGGCAGCGGCATCCCCAACCGCGAAACCAGCCGTTACCACCGCAATATCCGGGTCGAGGGCAATACGTTCCGGGTGTTTGACCCCCGCATCATCAACCTCTATTGCGTCGACGGATTCCTTTTCCGCAGGAATAAGATAGAGTTCACGACGGACTATCCTGTCGTTGACGGCCAGGCAGAGCGTTTCGTTACGCGAAATTGCGATAACGTCGTGATTGAATAGACAGCTATGATTCCGGTTCGAGTATGGTTTGCGGCTGCGATGTTTTGCGCAGCCTGTGCAGGCGGTTGCGGAGCGCCCGCAGAATCGGTGTCGCTCGCCGATTTCATCGAAGAGAACCGTGTCGGGAACGATGCGACCCTCGCATTCCGCCGTGCCGTGGAGTATTGCCGGCAGCACCGGGTGCGGGAACTGGTCGTGCCGGCCGGCACCTACGACATTTATCCCGATTTGGCTTTTGAAAAATACGCGTATGTCACCAACAACAGCGCCGGGCTGAAACGGCTGCTTTTCGATTTGGACGGGGTCGGGGATTTCACCCTGCGCGGCGAGGGGGCGCACCTGGTGCTCCACGGTTATGTTTCGGCTTTTTCCGTCGCCCATTGCACGAATGTCACAATCCGAGGCTTTACGGTCGACTATGCGCGTACGTTCCATTCGGAGGGTACCATCACCGGCGTAGGGGAGAATTATCTCGACCTGCGTTTTTCCGGGGCGTACCCTTACCGGATCGTCAACGGCGATCTGCATTTCTACGATGAGGCCGGTGCGGAATATCCGGTTTCCCACCTGCTCGAGTTCGATGCCGTGCGCCGCGAGCCCGCATTCCATGCCCGGGACTATTGGCTGCGGAACAAGACGGTTCCGGCCGAGCAGCTTCCGAACGGCGACGTGCGGATTTTCCACCCCGGACTGACGGGCACGGCGGGGAATATCTTGGTGCTGGGCCCCGCCCACCGTATGTGTCCCGGCGTGGCTATCGACCGCTCGCGGGGTGTCCTGCTCGAGGATTTGACCCTGTATCACTGCGGCGGAATGGGCGTGGTGGCGCAGATGAGCAGCGATATCGAACTCAACGGCGTCCGCATCGTGACCGCCCCCGAATCGGACAGGGTCATCAGCATTACGGCCGACGCCACGCACTTTACCCACTGCGACGGCTATGTGCGGATGGACGGCTGCGAGTTCTTCAACCAGATTGACGATGCGACGAATATCCACGGCATGTACGGCATCGTGAAACAGGTGACAGGGCCTTCGCGCCTGCGCGTTTTCTTCCCGCACGAACAGCAATACGGGCTCGACGTGCTCGAACCGGGTGTCGAGGCCGAGATACTTGCGCAGCGCAGCCTCATTACGCACACGACGGGCCGGATAACCTCTATGGAACGCCTGAACAAGGAGTGGTACGAGGTGACTTTCGACGGCGACCTGTCGCAGCTTGCCGTGGGCGACCTGATTACCCGGACGTGTTATCCCGAGGTGCTGATTCGCAATTGCCGCATGGGGAACAACCGGGCACGCGGCCTTTTGCTCGGCTCGCGTAAGAAAACCGTCGTCGAGGATTGTTATTTCCACACGCCCGGTGCCGCCATCCTTTTCGAGGGCGACGGCTACTACTGGTACGAACAGGCCGGCGTGCGCGACGTCGAAATACGCAATTGCGTGTTCGACGACTGCCTCTACGGAGCCGCTACGTGGGGCGACGCCGTTATTGCGACGGGCAACGGCCCCCGGCACGACCGGGAGCGGAGCCGCTACCACCGCAATATCCGGGTCGAAGGCAATACTTTCCGGATGTCCGACCCCCGTATCGTCAACCTCTATTGTGTCGACGGATTCCTCTTCACGCGCGACAATGTGATGGAATACGGCGGCGATTATCCCGCTTCGTCCGGAGAAATACCTGGCTTTATCACCCGGAACTGCGACAATGTCGTCATTGAAAAAGAGCAACCCACAAATAATCTCAAGTTATGAAACGACTTTTTTTAGCTGCATTGGCCGTGCTGCTGGCCGTGCAGGCGGAGGCCGAAGTGAAACTCCCGGCCCTGCTCGGAAACAATATGGTGCTGCAGCGAAATACGGAAGTGAACTTCTGGGGCGAGGCTTCGCCCCGCAGCCGTGTGCGTGTCACCACTTCGTGGAACGGCCGCACGTACGATGCCAAGGCCGACGCCGAGGGCAGGTGGGCGATGAAAATCGCCACGGGCGAAGCCGGCGGCCCTTATACCGTGATTGTCAGCGACGGCCGGGAAATCGTGCTCGACAACGTGATGCTGGGCGAGGTGTGGGTCTGCTCGGGACAGTCCAATATGGAGATGCCCGTAGCGGGATTCATGTTCCAGCCGGTCGAGGGTGCGGTCGATGCCATTGCCGATGCCGGAATGTACCCCGGCATCAGGATGTTCACCGTGCCGCGTGTCTCGTCGCAAACGCCCCTTCAGGACTGCGATGCGGCATGGCAGACGGCGACTTCCGAATCGGTCGGCCAGTTCAGCGCCGTAGGGTATTTTTTCGGGCGGATGCTCTATAAGGTGCTGGGCATCCCCGTCGGGCTTGTCACCCCGAACTGGGGCGGTTCGACCATCGAGGCGTGGATGACCGTCGACGCCATCGACGCGACACCGGGCATCGACCATGCCGTAGCCAAGTCGGGAACCTACGACAACAGCATCCCCCAGCGGCTCTACAACGGGATGGTGCTGCCCGTATGCCGCTTTACGGCCAAAGGGTTCATCTGGTACCAGGGCGAGTCGAACCGCAGGAACTGGTATGACTACAAGGCCCTGCAGGTGTCGCTCGTCAAACTCTGGCGAGAAACCTGGGGCGACGGGAAAATGCCGTTCTACTACACGCAGCTGGCGCCTTACCGCTACGAGGGCGACGACTTGCGTTCGCTGCCGCTGGTCATCGAGGCGCAGTATCGTGCGCTGGACGAAATCCCGTATGCCGGGATTGCCGCCACGACCGACCTGGGCAATCCGACCTGCATCCATCCGGCGCGCAAACGCGAAGTGGGGGAGCGGCTGGCGTTCCTCGCCCTTGCGAACGATTACGGGGTAAAGGGCCTGCCCGCCCCTGCGCCGGTATACAAATCGATGGAGCGCGACGGAAACAAACTGGTGCTGACTTTCGACAACCTGCCGGTCAGGGCCCGGAACGGCGTCGACAGTTTCGTGGCTTTCGGGCCTGCCGGGTATCGGCGGCCTGCCGGCTTCGAGATTGCGGGTGAAGACCGGGTTTTCCATCCTGCCGTTGCGAATTTCAAATATTGGGACAACCGCATCGAAGTGAGCTCCGACCGGGTGCCCGAACCCGTTGCCGTGCGCTACGCGTTCCGCAATTACTGCCCCGAAGCCAATGTCGTGACAACCATGGGCCAGCCGCTGGCTCCGTTCCGTACGGACGACTGGCCGTTGGACGACATCGGGGAGATCAGATAAAAGAACCACGTAATATGTTCCCCGAAATCCCCCCCCCGGCGCGGCGGCGCCTGACTATCTCCTAAAAACAGAGGGAATTATTTATTATTCACGTGTTGTAGGCAGAAAGCGTATGCTTTCCGCCGGGGGGAGGCTTGCTGTTTTTTCCGTGGAATATGCCGTGTCCGAAGCGGTTTGCGGGAAGTTGGCATGGGGGCTCCGAATGCCTGAAAGGCGTATGTATAACGACTGAAATTGATTTTAGAAAGCCTGAAAATTGTATTTTGGCGGAAAAAACATAATTGTCAGACGAATTTTTTCGTTTCCGGAAATACATCCCCGTATGGGAACAGGCCGGGACAAAGCGGTGGAATCCGTACGAACCAAGGTAAATGAACTGATTATGGAGTTGAGGGTAAAACGTGCAGTGTGTTTATGTGTAATGTGTCTGGTGTTTCGTGCCGTCACGGGCATGGAGCATAAATTCAAGTATTACACCGATAACAGCGGGCTCTCCTCGAACACCATCCAGTGCCTTTACCAGGACGAGAAAGGCTATATCTGGGTCGGCACGGCCGACGGGCTGGATCGTTTCAACTCCTGTGATTTCACCAACTACCGCTCGGACCACCGCCGGGCGCATACCCTCGAGAACAACTGCGTTTACAGCCTCTGCGCCGAGGGTTTCCCGAACGGCGACCGCATCTGGGTCGGCACCAGCGACGGCGTCTATATCTTCGACTCGAAAGACGAGTCATTCGTCAACCTGCCCATCCTCTCCGACGGCGAGGTGCGCCACAACCTGCTGGTTTACTCGCTGGCGGCCGACGTGGCCGGCAACATGTGGATCGGGACGCTCGGCGACGGTCTGTACCGCTACAACATCAGGTCCGGCACTTTCGAGCACTATACCGCCGCGCGGTATCCCGAGGCATTTTCGTCGGACGTCATCGTCAAGGTGCTGCTCGACCACGACAACAACGTCTGGGTGGCTTCGGGCGGCGGTTCGCTGTTGAGCCGCTACAATCCCGAGAACAACCGCTTCTCGACGTTCCGGGTCGAGGACACGCTGACGCGCGAGCCCATTTCGCGCATCAGCACGATGTGCCAGGATTCGTTCGGCGACATCTGGATTGCCGGCTATGCCTGCGAACTCTACAAGTTCGAACTTTCGCGGCTGACGTTCACCTGCAACAAGCCCGACGACGGCGAATCGTACGGCCGCGTGCGCAGCATGATCGAATACTCTCCGGGGGTGATGATGCTCGGTACGGATCACGGACTGGTAAACTTCAACGCGAAGTACCGCAGTTTCGAGCAGGTCGACAACGGCACCACCAACCGCAACGGGCGGCTCAACGACAAATTCATCCATTCGATTCTCAAAGACCGCGACGGCGGCATCTGGATCGGCACCTATTTCGGCGGCATCAACTACCTTTCGCCGTTGAGTTCGCTTTTCACGCTCATCGAGGCGGGCGAAGGGTGCGGCCGCATCATCAGCAAGTTCTGCGAGGGCCCCGGCGGGAACATCTGGATCGGCAGCGACGACGGGGGCTTGAGCCTCTACAATCCCCGCACGGGGGAGTATAGGCACGTGGTGATCGATGCGCACAACCCGGCGCTCAACATCCATGCGCTGACCGTCGACGGCTGCTGGCTGTGGGTCGGCACCTACGGCGACGGCCTCTACCGCGTCGATTTGCGCAGCCGGCGGGTGCGGCATTTCAGCCAGCACGGCACGGGGCTCGACAACCTCGACGTCTATTCCCTCTACCGCGATTCGCGGGGACAGCTGTGGATAGGCACCAAAATGGGCATCTGCCGCTACGACGACGTCACGGAGACCGTTTCATGCGCCGTCAGCCTGGGGCACAACAGCGACGTGGTGGATATTTGCGAGGATACGCAGGGCCACCTGTGGTTCGCCTCGCTGGGCAAAGGGCTGATTCGCTACGGTTTCGATGAGGACAAGTTCACCTCTTTCTCGCACGATCCCCGCTACGGGCTCACCGATTTCGTGAGCTGCCTTGCCGTCGAGGGCGGCGTGCTGTGGATCGGGACGCACGGCACCGGGCTCTGCCGATACGACATCGCGGCGGATACGCTCACCCGGGAGTTCGACGCGCTGCCGTACGGCAACTGCGCCGTGTTCCAGATTATCCAGAACGGCAGCGAACTGTGGCTGACGACCAACCGGGGCCTGTTGAAATACAACCGCGAGAACGGCCAGCAGTCGATTTACAAATTCACCTCCGACGACGGCCTGCTGGCGAATATCTTCAATGCCAATTCGGGCATCAAATCCTCTACCGGACATATCTATATCGGCTGCAACAACGGTATCGACCGCTTCTATCCCTATGATTTCACGCGGCGCGAGAACTCCGCCAAACTCAATATCGTCTTTCGCGACTTCAAACTCTTCAACCGCAGCGTGCCTGTCGACGGCGGCCTGCTCACCCACACGATCGACTGCCAGCGGTCAATCCGCCTGCGGGGCCGGAAAATCTCGTTCAGCCTCGATTTCATCGCGCTCAATTTTTCCTCGCCGCTGCGCACGGTCTACCGCTACCGGCTCGAGAATTTCGACGACAAATGGATTACCACGGGACAGGACGAGAGCGCCGGCATGCAGCATGTCTCCTACACCAACCTGCCGCCGAACAGGTACCGCTTCGTCGTAAGCGCCTCGACCGGCGGCGAGCAGTTCGGCGAGGAGGCCGTGGTCGAGATTACGGTGCTGCCTCCCTGGTGGATGACGCGCGCGATGATTGCCGTTTACGGCGTGCTGTTCGTCGCCTCGATAACCGGAGGCACCCTGCTCCTGCGAAGGCGCGTCGGACGGGCGCACCGCGAGCAGATCGCCTCGATTACCCGCAAGAACAAACTCGATTTGCTGGAAGCCAAGGTCAACCTCTTTACCGAGGTGGCCAACGAAATCCGCACGCCCGTCGCGCTGATTGCAGCTCCCGTCGAGGAGATTGCCAAACACGCCGGCGTCTACGGGGAGCTGCGCGAGGACGTCGACATCGTCCGCAAGAACTGCGAACGGCTGCGCGTGCTGGTGAACCAGATATTGAGCCTCAAGAGTTCCGGGGCGAGTGAAAATTCCCTGCCCCTCGTGGAAACGGTCGACGTGCGCGAGCTGCTTGCCGCGTCGGTGGACGCGGTGCGCGATGCCGTTGCGCGCAGGGAGGTCAAAATAAACCTCTCCCTGCCCGGGGAGCCCATAACAGCCGGGATTTACAGCGACTACTTCTCGAAAATCACGGGACACATCCTCAACAATGCCTGCAAGTTCGCCCGGAGCCGAATCGACGTCACGCTCGAAGCCCCCGGCGGGGAGCTTCCCGACGACGTGTTCCGCGTGCGTGTCCGCGACGACGGCGCCGGAATCAGCCGCGAGGAGCAGGCACGGATTTTCGACCTGTTCTACACCTCGGGCACAGGCTCCGCCGGGAGCAGCGGCCTGGGGCTGGGGCTTGCCGTGGCAAAGAACCTCGCCGCGCGCATGGGAGCCCGCCTCGGCGTGGAGAGCGTCGTGGGCGAGTGGAGCGAGTTTACCGTGACCGTTCCGCTGAATCCGGCTCCGGAACCGGGGAAGGCGGCAGCAGAGGCGCCTGCTGCTCCCCGGCCGGACGCCGTCGCGCAGCCCGACGCACAGAAACGCCTGCCCAACATCCTGCTGGTCGAGGCCAATGCCGATTTCGCGGACTTTTTCGTGCGCCACCTTGCGGATCGCTATACGATTCACTGCGTGGCCGACGGACGGCAGGCGCTCGACATGCTCCGCCGCCGGAGCGTGTCGGCGGTGGTAAGCGCCGTGGCGTTGAAAGGAATGGACGGCATCGCGCTGTGTGCGGCCGTGCGCAATGACCAGACGCTGGATCACCTGCCCGTCATTCTGGTGTCGGTCGATGCTTCGTCCGCAACGAAAGTCCGGGCGCTGCAGGCAGGCGCCGACGCCTACCTCGAAAAACCGCTCTCGGTCGATTACCTCGACTCGCAGATTCGCACGCTCGTGGAGATGCGCCGCCGGCTGCGGCTGAAATTCTCGAAAATGCCCTATTCCCTCTTCGACGAGGAGGAGCCGGCGCCTGCGGGCGACCGTTTCATGGCGCAGGTCAACCAGTATATCATGGACAATATCTCCAATTCGAACCTGTCGGTCGAGGACGTCGCCGCGGCTGTCGGCGTGAGCCGTACGCTTTTCTTCTCGCGCATCAAGTCGCTGACGGGCACCACGCCCAACGAATTCCTGCGCTCCACACGGCTGAAGGTGGCCGCCGAACTCCTTTCGAAGCCCAACAACCTGCGCGTGACGGAAATCTGCTATATGGTGGGATTTACCTCGACCTCCTATTTCGCCAAGTGCTTCCACGCCCAGTTCGGGATGCTGCCCAACGAATTTCTCGAGAAATACCGCCGTGAATGATCCGGCGGACTGCCCGGCAGGGTGTCCGCGGCCGGGCGCAGGGGCGATTTGGGGGAATGCCGTACGGGCGTCAGCGCCGCAGGGGTTCACTCCTCCAGCCCCAGCTGCCGCAGCATGCCCTCGCGGTCGAGCATGAACCGTTTCATGAGCAGGTAGTGGGAGGTCTGTTCCAGTTCGGCGGGGCGGAGCCCCTCGTCCGTGATTTCGTAGATGTCGGCCCCTGGGTAGGACATGACAATCGGCGAATGGGTGCTGACGATGAACTGCGAACCGGCCTCGACCAGCTGCCTTATCCGGCACAGCATGTACATTTGACGCGACGGCGAGAGGGCGGCCTCGGGCTCGTCGAAGATGTAGAGCCCGTTTGCCCGGAGCCGGTGTTCCAACAGGCTCATGAAACTTTCGCCGTGCGACTGCCTGTGGAGCGATTTGTCGCCGTAGTACTTGTGTATGCCGTCGGCGATTTGGTCGATTTCGGTGGCGACGTTGTAAAAGCTTTCGGCCCGCAGGAAGTAGCCGTCGCGCGGCTGGAGGCCGCGTCCGAGCACGAGGTTTTCGTAGAGCGCCGAATGGGTTTCGCGCGTCGCGAAGTGGAAATTCTTCGACCCGCCCTCGGCGTTGAAGCCCGCTTTTACGGCGATTGCCTCGAGCAGCGTCGATTTCCCCATGCCGTTTTCGCCCATGATGATTGTCACGGGCCTGCGGAATTTCAGGCCTTCGAAATTCGCCAGGGCGGGTACCGTATAGGGATATTCGCACGGCAGTCCGACGGCCTCTTTCAGCCGGATGTATTTGATGAAAAGCATCTCTTCGGACAATATCATTCCCGGGTGGGTTTACGGTGCGGTGCTCCTGCGAAGATAGTGATTTTTCCTCTCGGCGCCGCGCTGCGGCTGTATTTTATCCGGATTTCCGGCCGGGGCCGTTTCACGAGTCGGTTTTGCAGTAGATTGTCCGCAGGCCGTGGGTCATGAAATACTGCACCACGCCGCGCAGGAACATGTAGAGCGTGAACGCCAGCCACAGGGCGTTGTTGCCGATCAGGGCGTATCCGGCGTAGTAGATGCCGAAATAAGCGGCCGTGGCCCAGAACATCGAATTGCGCATGACGCGTGTTTCGGTTGCGCCGACCATGATGCCGTCCATGATGAAGGGCATGGCGCTGGCTATGGGAATCAGGATAATCCAGATGATGTAGCGCCCGGCCAGCTCCACGATTGTCGCGGCGTTGGGCGCCGTGCTGTCGACGAACAGCCCCACCAGGTCGCGCCACCAGACGATGTAAATTCCCACGAACAATACCGACACAGCCGTGCCCCATGCGATGCAGCGGCGCAGGCAGTCGCGCAGGGCCGCGCCGTCGCGTGCGCCGATAAAGCGTCCCGTCAGTGCCTCCGCGGCGTATGCGAAGCCGTCGTTCATGTACGAAAAGAGCGTGAAGAGCTGCAGCAGCAGGGTATTCACGGCCAGCAGCGCCGCGTTGTCCATGCGTGCCGAGGCCCCCGTGAAAAAGGTGTACACCGCCACGATGCAGAACGTGCGCAGCATGATGTCGCGGTTGATGACGAAAAACGTCTTGAGCGGCTTCATGTTCATCACCTCGGCCCAGTCGATGTCCGTCAGTATCCCGCGGTAAAAGGCCCACAGCAGCGCGAGCGAGAGCGCTACGCCCGTCCATTGCGCGATCACCGACGCGTAGGCGATGCCGACGATGCCCATGTCCAGGCCGAAAGCGAACCACAGGCTGCACAGGATATGCACGACGTTGACCGTGATTGCCGTGAACATCGGAATCAGGGCGTTCTGCATGCCTGTGAACCAGCCGTTGAATCCGAACAGGAGAATGCCCGCCGGCACGGCCCAGATGCGGGCATAGAAGTATTCGCGCGTCATGTCGCTGCCGTTGAGTCCCCACAGGGCCAGTTCTCCCACGGGGTATTGCAGTGCGAGCATCAGCACGCCCATTGCTGCCGCCACGACCAGCGCCCGCGCCAGCATGTTGGTACATTCGCGGAAGTCGCCCGCGCCGAACGCCTGTGCCGTGAGGCCGCTCGTGCCCATGCGGACGAACGAGCAGTTCCAGTAGATAAAGTTGAAGATCGACACGCCGATTGCCAGTGCGCCGATGGTCGCGGCCGAGTCCGCGCCCCAGTGTCCGGCGATGGCCGTCGAAACGATCCCCATCAGCGGTACGGTGATGTTCGAAACGATATTCGGAAGGGCGATACGCAGTATTTCACGGTTCATGTTCATAAACAGGGTGCGGGGGAAATGTCCGGCAGACTGCGCCGGACGTTGTTTCCGGGTGCAAAGATAGGGCAAAAGCGGTGAATTTGTAACGGCCCCCGTCTTTTATCGCCAAATCAGGCACGCAATATGCCGTAATACCGAAAAATGAATTACCTTTGCCCCCACAACTCATTTAAATACGTATGAAAGACAACAAAAACGACTCGACCTCGGTACTTACGCGTTTCGGACGCGATAAGCGTCAGCGTACCGTGACAGCTACGGCGGAGCGTGTCGAGCGTCGCCCGCGTTTACAGCGTGATGCTGCTGATTCGGAGCAACCGTCATCCGACCGCATGCCCGGAAAGCGGGCTTCGTTCAATCCCCATTTTACGGAGGATAACCGTCCCGCATTCGACAAACCCCGCCGCCAGTTCGGCGACAAGCCCGCTTACGGCGAGCGCAAATCGGGCGACAAACCCCGTTACGGCGAGCACCGCGACGGCGACAAACCCCGCCGCCAGTTCGGCGACAAACCTGCCTACGGCGAGCGCAAATCGGGCGATAAGCCCCGTTACGGCGAGCACCGCGACGGCGACAAACCCCGCCGCCAGTTCGGCGACAAACCTGCCTACGGCGAGCGCAAATCGGGCGACAAGCCCCGTTACGGCGAGCACCGCGACGGCGATAAACCCGCCGGCGACCGCAAGTTCGGGAACAAGGGGTACGGCGATAAAAAATTCGGCGATCGCAAATTCGGCGACAAACCCTATAAGCCCGGATTCAGGAAGCACGACGACAAGCCGGCTTCCTATCCGAAGTTCACGCCCGAGAAACAAATCGGCGAGATGCGCCTGAACCGTTTCCTGGCCCAGTCGGGCCTCTGCTCGCGCCGCGAGGCCGACGACTTCATCACGGCGGGCCTCGTCACGGTCAACGGACAGATTGTCACCCAACTGGGCACCAAGGTGATGCCCACCGACGAAGTGAAGTTCAACGACAGCCGCGTGCAGGGCGAAAAGAAGGTGTACCTCGTGCTCAACAAGCCCAAGGGCTATGTCACGTCGCTCGACGATCCCCATGCGGGCAAAACCGTCATGGAACTGGTCGAGGGCGCCTGCACGGAGCGTATCTATCCCGTCGGCCGCCTCGACAAGAACAGCCTCGGACTGCTGTTGTTCACCAACGACGGCGACCTTACCAAGCAGCTCACGCATCCGTCCTACCAGAAGAAGAAAATCTACCAGGTGACGCTCGACAAACCGCTGGCGCGCGCCGATATGGATCGCATCGCCGAGGGTATCACGCTCGAGGACGGCGAGATTTTCGCCGACGAAATATCCTATGTCAAGGAGAACAAGCAGGAAGTGGGCATCGAGATACACTCGGGCCGCAACCGTATCGTGCGCCGTATCTTCGAGTTCCTCGGCTATACGGTCACCAAGCTCGACCGCGTTTACTATGCCGGCCTGACGAAGAAGAACCTCAAGCGCGGTGCGTGGCGTTTCCTCACCCGCGAGGAGGTCGAGCGGCTCAAGTCCGGCCAGTACGAATAGTTCAAGCACCCGGGGCCCGGCCGCTTTGGCGGCATGCCCGAAAAAACGGCTTCTTTTCCCGAAGCCGTCCGATATTGCACAACAGACCGACTTGTCGGTCTGTTTTTTTATTCTTGCCGCCCGCTTTTCATATCGCGGGCCCTGCGCCGCCGTGCTGCGGATACCGCCTCCTGCACCCGCCGGAGGCCCTCCCCGGAGCCGGAACCTGCGGCTATCGCGGGCGGATTGCGGCCCGTGCGGAAACTTTAATTTTGGCACTCCCGCCGGAATTGCTATTTTTGTCCCCTGAACGACCGGGCAGTCGTGACGGTTCACCCGTGCCTGTCCGGGGTTTTGGTGAACGGATATGGAGCAATCTCTCGATAAAAATCCTCGTGTCGAGGTCGTAGACGCCCTGCGGGGCTTTGCCGTAATGGCTATTTTGCTGGTGCACAACCTGGAGCATTTCATCTTCCCGGTTTACCCGGCAGACACTCCCGGCTGGTTGAATGCACTGGACCAGGGGGTATTCAGCGTCGTTTTTACCTTGTTCGCAGGAAAGGCCTACGCGATTTTCGCACTCCTGTTCGGATTTACGTTTTATATCCAGAGCAATAACCGGAGGCGGCAGGGCAGGGACTTCGGGTACCGTTTTCTGTGGCGGCTGGTGCTGCTGGCGGGATTCGCCACGCTGAACGCTGCCTTTTTCCCGGCCGGGGATGTCCTGCTGCTGTTCGTCGTCGTCGGGCTTGTGCTGTTCGTCGCCCGGAATTGGAGCGACGGGGCCGTTCTCGCGGCGGCCGTCGTTTTCCTCCTGCAGCCGGTCGAATGGTACCATTGCATTGCGGGGCTGGTAAATCCGGCGCACCGGCTGCCCGATTTGGGGGTAGGGGAGATGTATGCGCAGGTGGCGGAGTACACCGGAGGTGGAAATTTCGGGGAGTTCATCCTGGGGAATATCACACTGGGACAGAAAGCCAGCCTGCTGTGGGCAGTGAACGCGGGACGTTTCTTCCAGACGGCCGGGTTGTTCCTGCTGGGCCTTTGGATCGGCAGGAAACGCCTTTTCATCTCCTCGGAAAAGAATTACCGTTTCTGGGTGAGGACGCTGGTGATCTCCGCCGTCGCATTCGCCCCGCTGTATGCGCTCAAAGAACTTGTCCTGGAAAACGACGGCGTCGTCCGGCAGAGTGTCGGAACGGTGTTCGACATGTGGCAGAAGCTGGCTTTTACCGGGGTGCTGGTCGCCTCGTTCGTCCTCTCTTACCGGAACCGGAGATTCGGCAAAGCCGTCGGCAACCTGCGTTTCTACGGCAAAATGAGCCTCACCAACTATATCTCCCAATCCGTAATCGGGGCGTTCGTCTATTTCCCTTTCGGGCTGTATCTCGCTCCCCGCTGCGGGTATACGGCCAGCCTGCTGATTGGTATTCTGGTGTTTCTGCTGCAGGTGAGATGCTGCAAATGGTGGCTGGCGAGGCACAAGCAGGGCCCCCTGGAGTATGTCTGGCATAAATGGACGTGGATGGGAACCGGTAAGTAATCCCGTCCCGGGCGCCGCACACCGGGTGCGTCCCGGTGCGTCTGCCCGGTGCGTCTGCCCGGTGCGGACAATTTGCCGGAAGGCCTCGATGCGAAAAAGGGCGGTTCTGAAAAAGAACCGCCCTTTGCATGCTGTCGCTTTGCCCTTATTCCGCTTTGTGGGTGGCTTTCCACCAGGCCGTCTGCCGCTTTGCGGTTGTCGACGGGCTGGTGCTGGGATCCGATGTGGTGACACCCGAGAACGTGCGGATGGGGTAGGCCGTGCCGCCGTAACTCATCGAATAGTACTCGGGCGTGTGCTTACGGTAGGCCGAAGGCACCGTGAGTTCCAATTGCTCCTCGAATTGCGACAGCAATCCCTGGTCGGTGCACAGGTGACGCACATAATCGCCCAAGTCGAAAAACCGGACGGGAGAGTAGCCGTCGAGCTGCTGCAGGTCGCCGAGCTGCGATGTGTCGAATGTGTGCTTTTCGTTTATGCGCTGCATCACCGCTGCCAGCGCGTCGAGCCGGGAGCATACCGTGACGCCGATTGTGCCGTACGGGAATTGGTAAGACATGTAAAAGTCGTAGAACGCATTGCATATCCCGGCATAATCCACCTCGCCGAACATGTAATGCCCCATCCGTGCGTACGGAAATCCGTAGGCCATGATTTCGCTTGTCGAGCCGATGAGGTGATCCGTGACTTCGCGCAGTTCGAAAGCCACCTCGATCGAGGACATGTAGCAGTCGTCGAACAGGATGTAGTCCATTTTCATGCCGGCCGCCGATATACCCCGGGCAAGGGTCGGAATGTCGGTCTGGTAGCTGCTCGATGAACCTCCGAACCAGCGGGTCAGTATCTTTCCGGGGGCGGCATATTCCCAGTACTCTTTCTCCGGTGCGGCCGTGCCTGCGCGCGGTGCGGCCGTTGCCGTGGGGTATGTTTCCGGATGGGCGGGGAGCCATGCCATTCCGTGGCAGCCGATTGTCATGGCGTACTTCTCCGCCGGGGCGAACTGCTTTACCTCTTCGAGGATCGAGGCGATTCCCTCCGAAGTCGTGAATGCGGGAACTTCGTCGTATGTTTTTAATTCATGGCGCAGGCTTGTGCCGTTGTCGTGGTACACTTCGAAAAGTTCGGCCTGTTTTGCCGTCGGCATGAAAAATACCAACAGCCGTTCGTCTTGCAGGTGTCCCTCGGCCACGATGCTCTCCATGTCGGCGATGTTTTGCCTGAAATACTCGGTGAGCGGCTGTGAGGGCCCCGACCAGGGCAGGTACATGAGCACGGTTCGCCGTGCCACAGCAGGGCTTTGTACGATTTCGACGCCTGTTTCCGCAGCTCCCGACGACAGGCGGAGCGATACACGGCCCAGCGTCCTGCGTCGGGTGTCGGGATTCTCCCTTGTGGCCGTCACGGTGAGCGTCGTTTCCCCGCGCGTGCCTTCCGCGGACGATATGTCGAAGCCGCCGCCCGTCGTGGAGAGCGTCCACGGTCCGGTCGCCGTTACGGTGAAGGTCGCCTCGGAGCCCGCCGTATTGCGCAGCACGATTTCGTCCGCGCTGCTTTCCAGCACCGGTTGTTCGGCCTCGTCCTTGCTGCACCCGGCGAGCAGGGGCAGGGCCAGCAGCAGCCAGAGTGCGCGCCGGATTATTTGTAGGTACGGGGTTTCAGGTTGTTGAATTGCCATGTCCTGTCACGTTTGTAGGTGTAGCCCTCGGGCTTGTTCCAGTAGACGCGCCCGAAGTCGAAGTAGAATCCTTTGCGTTTCTTGTCTTCCACGATGCGGGGTGTCGTCAGCGGTATGTATTCCACCGTGCGGCTGATGATGCGGCTCTTGTCGTAGGTGTAACCCTCGGTGGTCAGCAAATCGAGCGCATGGTCGAACATCAGGATATGCCGGGGCGTTTTCTGCGTGAGGGCGTCGCCCGAGTCCTGAATCGCGCGGATAACTCCCTGCATGCGGTTGTAGTACATCTTCTCCTGCAGTTTGTTGCCCAGCGCCCCGTGGGCATAGGCCATCAGGTTCAGGATTTTGGGGCTGAACGGGTCGCGGGCGAGCGCAGCTTCGCCCACGAAGAGCATCGTATCCAGCGTTTCGACCGCCGGATTGTCGGGGTCGAGGCCTGCGGCCAGCATCAGCAGCTTGTCCAAATCGGGATTCGTCGCCAGCGGCTTGTAGTCGTCCTGGTACGCATAGCCGTAGTAGAGGTAATGGTAATCCTCGTCGGTGAGCGTTTCGTCGCCCGCGTTGTAACGCATCATCAGCGATGTGTAGTAAAACGGCGACGAAGCGTCCATCGTCTTGTTCTGAATATCCTCCTCGACGGGGACTTTCGCGGCGGCGAACGCCGGAAGCAGGAGCAGTGCCAGCAGTAAATTTTTCATATCCGAGTTTTAGTCCGTATTTTAGACACTAACGCGGAATCAGCGCAAATCGTATTTCGCAATGAGGTTCCGGAATTTTTCGTGCAGCGCCTGCGAGCCCTCCACCAGCGGAAGCCGCATCGTGGGGCCGATGATGTCCATCTCCGCGAGCGCGCATTTCACGCCTACGGGGTTGCCCTCCTCGAAGAGCGCATGCACGGCCTGGTCGAGGCATTCGTAGGCTTTTTCGGCGCGGTCGAACTCCCCGGCCTTGGCATAGTTCACGCACTCCATGAACCGTTTGGGAAATGCGTTGGCCGCCACCGAGATTACGCCATCGCCGCCGCGCCGCATCAGGTCGAGCGTCATGCCGTCGTCGCCCGACAGGACGATGAATCCCTCGGGACGGTTGTCGAGGATGCGCTGCATCTGGTCGATGTCGCCCGACGCCTCCTTGATGCCGATGACATTCTTCATGTCGCGCGCCAGCCGCAGTGTCGTTTCGGCCGTCATGTTGACGCCCGAACGGCCCGGGATGTTGTAGAGGATGACCGGCAGCGGCGAATGTTCCGACACGGTGCGGAAATGTTGGTACAATCCCTCCTGCGAGGGCTTGTTGTAATAGGGCGTGACGCTCAATATGGCGTCGGCGCCCCGCAAATCGAATTCGCGCAGCTGGTCGAGCACCTCGGAGGTCGAGTTGCCGCCGCAGCCCATCACCAGCGGCACGCGCCCGGCGATGTGGTTGGTGATGAACATGGCAATCACGGCGCGCTCGGGCATGTAGAGCGTCGGGGTTTCGGCCGTGGTGCCGAGCGCCACGATATAATCCACGCCGCCGTCGATTACGTAATCGATCATGCGTGCCAGTGCCTGGTAGTCGACTTTTCCACCGGTGGTAAAGGGGGTTATCATCGCGGCCCCCACGCCGCAAAGTTTGTTCCTTATCATCGTATTTATAGTTTGTGCGTAGTTTCTCTCTGTTGCGCGGCGAATCAGAACAGTTCGCCCTGCCGTGCCGCTTCCTCCTCCCTGGCCTCCGGGACGGAGGTTTTTCCGGTTGTTTCCGTATGCTTCTGCGCTGCTTCTTTTTCGGCCGTTCCGGTATGCGCGTCCAGCATTCCGGCCGGGGGTGCCCCGTTTGCGAGCATGGCGATGAACTCCTCCTCGGTGAGCAGCGCGATGCCCAGCTTTTCGGCCTTTTTGAGCTTCGCCGGGCCCATATTTTCGCCCGCCACGATGTAGTCGACGCTGGCCGATACGGCGGCGAGGTTGCGCCCTCCGTGCAGTTCGATGAGCTCTTTCAGCTCGTCGCGGCTGTGCCCGGTGAATTTGCCCGAGATGACGAAACTCTTCCCCGCGAGCGATTCCGACGCCAGTTCCCGCGCCTCGGCTTCGAACTTCAACCCCGCCTGGCGCAGGCGGCGGATGAGCGTGAGGTTCTGCTCGTCGGCGAAGTATTCGATGATGGCGTCGGCGATGCGTCCGCCCACTTCGTCGGCTTCGGTCAGCTCCTCGCGCGTGGCCTTCATCACGGCGTCGAGCGAGCGGAAATGCTCGGCGAGGTACTTGGCCGTCGTTTCGCCCACGAACCGGATGCCCAGCCCGAACAGCACGCGCCGGAACGGCACTTCGACCGAGCCGCGGATGCTGCGGATGATGTTGTCGGCCGACTTCTCGCCCAACCGCGGCAGGCCTGCCAGCTGTCCGGCCTGCAAATCGTACAGATCGGCGACGTTGCGCACCAGTCCGTTTTCGTAGAGCAGTTCGACGGTTTCTTCGCCCAGCCCCTCGATGTCCATCGCCTTGCGGCGGATGAAGTGGATGATGCGCCCGATAATCTGCGGGCGGCATCCGCCCTGGTTGGGGCAGTAGTGTTTCGCTTCGCCCTCGTAGCGCACCAGCGGCGTGCCGCACTCGGGGCAGACGGTGATGTACTCGAACGGCTTGCTCCCCGCAGGCCGTTGCGAGAGGTCTACGCCCGTGATTTTGGGGATGATTTCCCCGCCTTTCTCGACGTAGACCATGTCGCCCGGGCGGATGTCCAGCAGGGCCATCTGCTCGGCGTTGTGCAGCGTCGCGCGCCGCACCGTCGTACCCGCGAGCAGTACCGGTTCGAGGTTGGCCACGGGCGTTATGGCCCCCGTGCGCCCGACCTGGAACGACACGCTGTCGAGCCGCGTCAGGGCCTGTTCGGCCTTGAACTTGTAGGCTACGGCCCATTTCGGGGCCTTGGCCGTGAATCCCAGCTGTCGCCGCACGGCGAAGTCATTGACCTTGATCACCACGCCGTCGGTGGGGAAGGGCAGCGCATGCCGTCCCTCGTCCCAGTGCGCGATGTAGGCGTCGATCTCCTCCGCGGTGCGGCAGATGCGCGCTGCGTCCGAAACCTTGAAGCCCCATTCGCGGGCTTTCTGCAAACTCTCCCAGTGGGTCGTGAACGGCAAATCGTCGCCCGCCAGCTGGTAGAGCGTGCAGTCGAGGCCGCGTTTGGCCACCACCGACGAAGCCTGCTGCTTGAGCGTGCCGGCCGCGGCGTTGCGCGGGTTGGCGAAAAGCGCCTCCCCGGCGGCTTCGCGCTCGGCGTTGATTTTGTCGAACGAGGCGTAGGGCATCAGTATCTCGCCGCGTATTTCGAAATAGGCGGGCCAGTCGCCGCCCCGCAGGCGCAGGGGCACCGTACGCACCGTGCGCACGTTCGCCGTCACGTCGTCGCCCTGCGTGCCGTCGCCGCGCGTAACGCCGCGCAGCAACTGTCCGTTTTCGTATGTGAGCGATATGGCCGTGCCGTCGAATTTCAGTTCGCAGACGAACTCCGTGGGGCCCGCCTCCTTTTCGATGCGGGCGATGAACTCGTGCAGTTCGTCGAGCGAATAGGTATTGCCGAGCGAAAGCATCGGGAAACGGTGCTTCACACTCTGGAATTCTGCTGTAATGTCGCTTCCGACGCGTACCGACGGAGAATTGGGGTCGGCCAGTTCGGGGTGCGCCCTCTCGATGTCCTGCAGTTCGCGCATCATCGTATCGAACTCGAAGTCGGAGATTTCCGGGGCGTTTTCGACGTAATATTTGAAGTTATGGTACTCGAGCTGCCGCCGCAGCTCTTCGACTCTCTCGCGTATCATAATATAAGTATAACCTGCGTAAAGGTACGTATTTTGTTCTTAACAACCTGCAAAATCAAAAAAAATGCAAAAAAAAATTACGGATGTGGCGCGATATGCAAATTTTGCTTATAATTGCAGAAAATTTCCAAGCACTATTATGGCTAAACAGAATACGACGAAGAAACATATCGTAACGAGCTTCCATAACCTGGCCCCTGAATTGCAGGATTCCGTCAAGGAGAAATACCCTCTGGGCTTCACCGACGCGATGATTCGCGTGGATAAACCCAACGGCGATTTTTTCTATGCCGTGCCCTTCGACACGGATGAAATCGCCTACCTGGTGAAAATCGACGTCAAAATCGACGACAATACGCACGATGACGACGACAAGGATTATTACGACGACGAAATCAAGGGTGCCGACGAAATCCAGGACGACGGCAGCTCCGACGGCGGCAGCGACGACTCCGACGACGACGTGAATATTTGACGCTTTATGATACGCATTCTTCCGGCATTCGCACTTCTGCTTTTCACGGCCTGCGGCCTTGCGGACGACGAGCGCGACGAGAAGAACAAGTACGTATACATCACCTTTGCAGATCCCGCGTTCGAGGCCTACTGCCTCGGGGAATTCGACCTTAACCGCGACGGGCGCATTTCGCGCTACGAGGCGCAGCGTGTCCTGACGATGGATTGCTCCCGCCGGGACATCGGCGCCATGTGGGAGATCGGCGAATTCAGCCGTTTGCAGAATCTCGATTGCAGCGGCAACGCCCTCACGCAGCTCGACCTGCACAAATGCACGCAGCTGCGCACGCTCGACTGCAGCGACAACCGGCTCGCGTCGCTCGACGTGGACGGCCTGCGGGGGCTCACCGAGATGGATTGTTCCGCCAACGCGCTCGCGCGCCTCGATCTGAAATCCTGCGGTTCGCTGCTGGTGCTCGACTGCGGCGGCAACCGGCTCGTTACGCTCGACCTTACGCCGTGCGCCGGTACGCTCTACGCCGTCACGCACGGCAATCCTCCGCTCACGACCGTCTACTGCCTCGTTTCGCAGCAGGTCAATTCCGACGGACAGACCAAGATTATCCGGCGCTGACGCTCCGGCGCTTCCCGTGACCAATAAAACGACGGACGGCCCTCTGAAAAGGGCCGTCCGTTTTGCATTTTGAACGGTAATAATCAGTCGATATGCTCGGTGTCGTTCACGGCGTAGCCCGTGCCGATGGCCTTTGCGGGGTTCTGCGCCCTGCCGTTTACCGTGATTGCCAGGCCGTCGGGGAATGTCGAACAACTGTAAACCTTGCCGGAGTTATTGCCGGCCAAAGCTCCCGCGTAGGTGTCGCTTTTTCCCGTAGCGGTGATGCCGCTTTCGTTGCGGCAGGTGTGCATTGCGGCCGCACCTCCGAGAAAGCCCACGATACCTCCGGCATATACGGGAGCATTGGGTATGTTTACCGTGAGTGCTTCGCCTTTTCGGGTGCATCCGCTGATGTTGTTCAAGGCCTGGCCGACGATGCCGCCCGCATAGACGGTTTGGGTCATTGCCGTGTTTTCCGCCGTCAGCGCTCCCGAATGGGCGCATCCGGTTATTTCTTGGGTGCATGCCCCGGCGATAGCTCCCAGATAGATCGTGTAGGGATTGCCGCTGCCGTTGTAGACAACGTCCCCTTCGAGCGTCAGGTTCGAGATGTTGCAGCCGGAATAACCGCTGATATTACCGAAGAATCCGAGGTAACACCCATTTTTGTCCGAAAGGTGGAATGTGCCGCTGACGGTGTGGCCGTTACCGTCGAAATTCCCGCCGAAATAGATCCCGTCCGAACCGATGGGCAGCCACGGGTCGGCGGCGGAAGTCGTGATGCCGGAAACGGATGTCGTCAGTTCGAAATATTTGCGGTGATACATCTCTCCGGCGCGTACTGCGCCTGCCAGGGCCCGCAGGTTGGTTTCGGTTGCGATTTGGTAAGGATTGCCCTGCTCTCCCGTTCCGCCTTCGTAGATTTTGTGTGCGGTCCATTTCGCGGCCCCGAGCGTCAGCGGATAACACTTCCCGGTTTCGATCTTTGCTCCCCGGAGCGTCGCGGTGTAGATGCTGTTGCCGACGACCAGATCGATTTCAAGGGCCTGTCCCGAGAGTTCGCTCCCGGGCCTGACGGGCAGATAGACGGATTGTTCCGAGTTTGCTGCAAGCGACGTGCTGCCGGAGAATCGGATGTAGCTTTGCGCTGTGTTGTCGGCTCGTACCGCCGCCCCGGAGGTGATGTCGTAAGAACCGGTGTAGAAGATTTGGGAGCCGTCCTCCGATCCGATTCTTATTTGGGAGAGGGTTCCCGCGGCCCCTGCGGGGAGGGTGATGTTGAGTTTGAGCACGGCGCAGAGGGGCTTGAAGACCAGCAGCCGGTTTCCGGGGTCGTATCGCGCCCAGAGCGGAAACGGACTGCCGGGAAGCGAGGAAGCCGCAGGCAGGAAATTGGCGAGGCTGTAGCTCATGGATGCCGGATTGAAAATAGACGCGTAGGGCGACGCGTGGAGGGCATAGGCGGGCGTTGCATCTGCCGGGTAGTCGGCGCAGGTGAACGAGGCTGTTTTGCCGTCGGATGAGATATTGGCGCAGGTGAAAGTGTAGAGGGTTCCGGCGGAGGCGGTGCCTTGTTCGGCGCTGTTGATAATGTGGATTATGTCGCCGTTTTTCCATTTGAGCTCGATTTTGCTTGCGCCGTCGTCAATCGCCGAAACGCGGGTTTCGGGCGCGTCGTCCATCGTGGCGGTGATGGTGAAGGGGGCGGTGGTGCCGGGGGTGTCCGGGAGTGCGGGGGCGCCCGTGTCGTCTATCGAGCAGGCGAAGGCTGCGAGGGCCGTAACGGCGGCGGCAGCGTAACGGAAGATGGGTCGCGTGTTCATGGCCGTCGGGTTATTGGTTTGCCGACTCCCACGAATCGTCGTAGGGAATGTCATCGAGAAGCCGGGCGGATTCGGCGAATCCCTTTTCGACGGCGATGTCGAAAGCGGAGATTTCAGGGGTCAGGTACTCGGATTTCCCCCCCCCACTTTGTTCAGAGTGGTTTTCATGTGCATAATTTTAAGGTTTAACGCTTTCACAAAGATAGTGTCAATCTGCAGAATCGCAAATTCGGCCCGGGATTTTCTTTCCGCAAAGCGCCGTGAAACCTCCGTTTCTTTATAATTTGTTGAAAAGTCCGGCGGGTACTTTGGTCTTTTCGGATAATAATTTGTACCTTTGGATGCAAAAAATGTCTTTTGCACAATAAAAATACTACCGGATACAATGAAAAAAGTTGACGTTATCCTCGGCCTGCAATGGGGTGACGAGGGCAAGGGCAAAGTCGTGGACGTGCTGACTCCGGCCTATCAGGTCGTGGCCCGTTTCCAGGGCGGCCCCAATGCCGGTCACACGTTGGAGTTCAACGGCGAGAAATACGTACTCCGCTCGATTCCCTCGGGCATATTCCAGGGCGGCAAAACCAACATCATCGGTAACGGTGTCGTCATCGACGCCGTCCTCTTCCGCGAAGAGGCCGAAGCGCTCGCGGCCAGCGGCCACGACCTCACCAAACAGCTTTGCATCTCGAAGAAAGCCCACCTGATTCTGCCTACGCACCGCATTCTCGACGCCGCGTACGAGGCCGCCAAGGGCAGCGCCAAAATCGGCACCACGGGCAAGGGCATCGGCCCCACCTATACGGACAAGGTCAGCCGCAACGGCATGCGCGTGGGCGATTTGTTGAGCGCCGACTGCCAGAAGATATACGAACGTGCCAAGGCGCGCCACGAGGGCATCCTGCGCAGCCTCGGTTACGAGTACGACATCACCGAATTGGAACGGAAGTGGTTCGAAGCCGTCGAGTACCTCAAGCGTTTCGACATCATCGACAGCGAATATTTCGTCAACGAATGCCTCGCGCAGGACAAGAGCATCCTGGCCGAAGGCGCGCAGGGCACGCTGCTGGACGTGGACTTCGGTTCCTATCCGTTCGTCACCTCCTCGAACACCGTCTGCGCCGGCGCCTGCACGGGCCTCGGCATCGCCCCGAACCGCATCGGCGAGGTATACGGTATTTTCAAGGCATACTGCACGCGCGTCGGCAGCGGCCCGTTCCCCACGGAGCTGTTCGACGAAACGGGCGCTGAACTGCGTAACATCGGCCATGAATACGGCGCCGTGACGGGCCGTGAGCGCCGCTGCGGATGGCTCGATTTGGTCGCACTGAAATACTCGATTATGATTAACGGCGTGACGCAGCTCATCATGATGAAGTCGGACGTCATGAACGACTTCGACACCGTCAAGGTCGCCACCGCCTATGAAATCGGCGGCGAGCGCACCGAGCATTTCCCCTACGAAATCGGCGACGACCTGAAACCCGTCTACCGCGAGTTCCCGGGATGGAAATGCGACCTGCGCAGCATGACGCGCTACGAGGATTTCCCCGCCGAGTTCAAGGCCTACGTCGAGTTCATCGAGCGCGAAACGGGTGTCCCGGTGAAGATTATCTCCGTTGGCCCCGACCGCGGCGAAACGATTGTCCGCTGATTTTGCATCCCGGTTGCCTGGCGACAGGTTCGGGATGCGTTTTTTGCACACCTCCCGCCTCCGGCCGCGTCGCATGGGCCGCTTCCGGACGACGGGGCCGGTCTGCGGGCGCAATCCCGGGCGGCTGCACAGCCGAATGCGATAACCGACCATACTTATGACGCTAAACTAATTGTAACAGATAATTTATGAAACAAAACCTCAAAATTCTTGTATTGGCAAAGCAGGTGCCCGATACCCGCAACGTGGGTAAGGACGCGATGACCCCCGAAGGGACGGTCAACCGCGCGGCACTGCCGGCCATCTTCAATCCCGAGGACCTCAATGCGCTCGAAATGGCGCTTGCGCTGAAAGACCGCACCGAAGGCTCCACGGTACATATCCTGACGATGGGCCCGCAGCGCGCCGCCGACATTATCCGCGACGCGATGTTCCGCGGTGCCGACGGCGGCTATCTGCTTTCCGGCCGTGAATTCGCAGGTTCGGATACGCTCGCAACGTCGTATGCACTTTCGTGCGCGCTGAAAAAAATCCGTCCCGACGTCATCTTCGCAGGCCGCCAGGCCATCGACGGCGATACGGCGCAGGTCGGGCCGCAGGTGGCCGAGAAACTCGGCCTGCCGCAGGTGACCTATGCCGAGGAGATACTCGACATCAAGGAGGGCTCGCTGGTCATCCGGCGCCGCCTGAACTGTGGCACCGAAGTGGTCGAGTGCCCCGTTCCGGCCGTCATCACGGTCAACGCCTCGGCGCCCGAGTGCCGTCCGCGCAATGCCAAGCGGGTCATGACCTATAAATATGCCCTGGCAGGGTCGGAAATCGCCGCAGCTCCCGAATCGGAAGCCGCAAAGCGCGCCGCCGCGAAGCCCTACCTGCAAATCGTCGAGTGGGCTGCCGCCGACGTCAATCCCGATCCGCAGCAGCTCGGCCTGCAGGGTTCGCCCACGAAGGTCAAGAAAATCGAGAACGTGGTGTTCCAGGCCAAGGAGGCCAAGACGCTCACCGCGGCCGACGAGGATATCAATTCACTGATGGTCGAACTTATCGCGAGCCACACGCTCGGTTAAAAAGCGCTGAAGTTACCAATGAACAATATATTCGTATATATCGAGAACGAGGGCGGCAAGGTCGCCGACGTGTGCCTCGAACTGTTGACCAAAGGCCGCGAACTGGCCGATACGCTGGGTGTGGAGCTCGAAGCCGTCGTGCTGGGCGAGAACCTCTCCGGCATCGAAAAGGAGCTGGCCAAATACGGCGCCGACAAGGTGTGGGTCGCCGACGACAAAATCTTCGCCCCGTTCCGCACGCTGCCCCACACGGCTGTCATGTGCGGACTCATCGAGCAGGAGAAACCCCAGATTGCGCTGTTCGGCGCCACGTGTATCGGCCGCGACTTCGCGCCGCGCGTTTCGTCGGCGCTTTACAGCGGCCTCACGGCCGACTGTACGCAGCTGGTAATCGGCGACCACAAGGACGCCAAAACCGGCAAGGAGTACAAGGATTTGCTCTACCAGATACGTCCCGCTTTCGGCGGCAACATCATCGCTACGATTGTCAACCCCGACAACCGTCCGCAGATGGCTACCGTCCGTGAGGGCGTGATGCGCCGCGAGTATGCCGCCAAGCCGGGCGCCGGCGAGGTGAAGCCGATCGACTGGAAGAAATTCGTGAAGGATACCGACCTGGCGGTGAAAATCATCGACCGGGAGATTGCGGAGAGCAAAATCGACATCAAGGGGGCCAGCGTCATCGTGGCCGGCGGTTACGGCGTAGGCTCGAAGGAGAACTTCGACCTGGTGTTCGAACTGGCCGACGTGCTGGGCGCCGAAGTGGGCGCGAGCCGCGCCGCCGTCGACGCAGGCTTTGCCGAACATGCGCGCCAGGTGGGCCAGACCGGTGTTACGGTGCGTCCGAAACTCTACATCGCCTGCGGCATCTCGGGCCAGATTCAGCACACCGCGGGCATGGATCAGTCGTCGATGATTATTTCCATCAACACCGACCCCGAAGCGCCGATTAACAAAATCGCCGACTACGCCATCACGGGCGACATCAACGAGGTAATCCCCAAGATGATCAAGTATTACAAACAAAATTCGAAGTAAATGGCTAATTTCTTTTCAGATAACAAGGATTTGCAGTTCCACCTCCAGCATCCGATGATGCGCAAGATCGTGGAGCTGAAAGAGCGCGGTTTCGCCGAGAAAGACCTCTACGATCATGCGCCGCAGAATTTCGAGGATGCCATGGACTCTTACCGCCGCGTGCTGGAGATTGCCGGCGAGGTTTGCGGTGAGGTCATTGCTCCGAATGCCGAGGGCGTCGACCACGAAGGCCCCCGCGTGGTGAACGACCATGTGGAGTACGCTTCGGGCACGGTGCAGAACATGAAGGCAATCGTCGACGCCGGTTTGAGCGGCCTTACGCTGCCCCGCAAATACGATGGCCTGAACTTCCCGCTGGTCTGCTTCGTGATGGCCAACGAGATGGTCGCACGCGCCGATGCGGGTTTCGAGAACATCTGGGGCCTGCAGGACTGCGCCGAAACGCTTAATGAGTTCGCTTCGGAGGAGCTCAAGGCCAAATACCTGCCGTGGGTTTCGGCGGGTGCGACGTGCGCCATGGACCTCACCGAGCCGGATGCCGGTTCCGACCTGGGGGCCGTGATGCTCAAGGCTACGTGGTCGGAGGAGAAGCAGACCTGGCTGCTGAACGGCGTCAAGCGCTTCATCACCAACGGCGACGGCGAGGTTTCGCTCGTGCTGGCGCGTACCGAAGAGGGTACGACCGACGCCCGCGGCCTGTCGATGCTCGTTTATGACAAGCGCGACGGCGGTGTGAAGGTGCGCCGTATCGAAAACAAGATGGGTATCAAGGGGTCGCCGACGTGCGAGCTGGTTTTCACCAATGCTCCCGCACAGTTGGTCGGCGACCGCAAGATGGGCCTTATCAAATACGTGATGTCGCTGATGAACGCCGCCCGCCTGGGTATCGGCGCGCAGTCGGTGGGCCTCTGCGAGGCCGCCTACCGCGAGGCGCTGAAGTATGCCGGCGAACGTGCGCAGTTCGGCAAGCCGATTATCCAGTTCGCAGCCGTTTCGGAGATGCTCTCCAACATGAAGGCCAAGTTGCAGGGCGCCCGCGCGCTGCTCTATGAAACCACGCGTTTCGTCGAGGTTTACAAGCAGTACGGCCATATCGCGCACGAGCGTTCGCTCGAGGGCGAGGAGCGCCAGGAGATGAAGTTCTACAACCGCCTTGCCGACGGCTTCACGCCGCTGGTGAAACTCTTCTCGTCGGAGTATGCCAACCAGCTGGCTTACGATGCCATCCAGATTCACGGCGGTTCGGGTTTCATGAAGGATTATCCCTGCGAGCGCCTCTACCGCGACGCGCGCATCATGAATATCTACGAGGGTACCTCGCAGCTGCAGGTCGTAGCGGCCATCAATGCCGTGACCAAAGGCACGTTCATGGAACAAATCGGGCGCTATGCCGCCGGGGAGTACACCGAGGCCATGCAGCCCGTCGTTGCGAAGCTCAAGGAGCTGACGGAGAAGTTCGCCGCCATGATCGCCCACGTCGAAGCGGGCGACAAGGAGCTTTGCGGCTTCAAAGATTTCCATGCACGCCGCCTGGTCGAAACGGCCGGACATATCATCATGACCTACCTGCTGGCCCGTCAGGCCGGTGAGCTGGAGGAATATGCCGCTTCGGCCCGCATTTTCTGCAAAATGGCCGAGGGTAAGATTTCCGAAGCATATACCTACGTCATGAACTCCACGCTGGAGGATGTCGAGTTGTTCCGGGCAGTTGCCGGGGAGGCCGAGTAAGACCCAGGATTGCAATTGTGAAAAAGGTTCCGCCCGGAAGGCGGAACCTTTTTTATTGTGTTGCCGGTTGGCGATTATTCGTTGCCGGTGTATCCGGCCGGGTTGGCATCGCCTGTGATTCCCGGAAATTTATTTTTCTTTCGGCGGGTAATCGAGCGGTGCGAAAAATTCGCTGACGGTTATCTCGTATAGTTTGCAAAGTTTCAGGAGCGAACGCAATGTCGGAATCGAATCGCCCGTTTCGTAGCGTGATATATCCAGGTGCGTGTTTTCGATGACGTACTCCTGTGAGTAACCGCGTTCGTTACGCAACTGTTGCATCCGAGCGATAAGTATTTTTACGAATGGTTCGTCTTTCCCGTTTGATTTTTTCTGTTTCATATTTACAAAAAAAGTCCTCATTGCGTGTTTTTATACAGGTAAATTTGAATATCGGTTATTCGACCAAATAGTTGTAGACAGTAAATTCCCGAAAATTTATTTTTCTTTCTGTGGGTAATCGAGCGGTGCGAAAAATTCACCGAGGGTGATATTGTAGGATTTGCAGATAATCGAGAGCGTTGTCAGATTGGGGAAATTCTTACCGGATTCGAGTTGTGCAATGCCCAACTGGGGCGCTTCGGCCAGTTGTTCCTGCGATTGGTGGTCATGCATACGTCGTAATTCTTTCACCCGCAGGATAATTTTTTGAAGCAATTCTTCGTCGCGTCTTTGTTTTTTACGTTCCATAGGCGTTCCGCTTCCCTTTCATGCTTTACAGGTGCATATGCAGACCCGGTTTATTCGATGGGGTAGTCGCTTTCGCTGAAAAATTCGTGAAGGCTGATGCCGTAGAAGCGGCAGAGTATTGTCAGTGAGATAAGGGTGGGGAATTTTGACCCGCTTTCGAAGTGAAAAATATCCAAGCCGGTATTTTCTATAATGTATTCCTGGGAATAGTTATGTTCGCGGCGCAGCTGTTTCATCCGCGAAATGACATATTGAGCCAATTTCTCGTCCGTCCGTTTTGGTTTCGTCTGCTTCATTTGTACAAATGAAAGAATCAATCCAATTATTTACTCTGTCTATTTATACAGAATGAAAATTTTACTATCTTTGTGTGTGAGCAGAAATTCGATGCAGAAATTATGCTGACACATGTCGCGGCCGTGTATCGGGACGGCTTGGGCGTAAGGGCAACTACCATGCAAGGCTCGGAAGGCCGGTTAACGGGAGTTTGCACCTGCGCCCTTGCTTTTTTTATGCGGGACGCACGCACCTTCGGGTACGGTTCGGGCGATGAATTCTTCTCCCGAGAACAGCGTCACTCTTGTTCGTCCGGCCGTATCCGTTTTTCATACCGTCCGTTTTGTCCCGGGCGTGTCCCGGTATGAAAAGGGCCCGCACCTCGTGAGTGCGGGCCCTTTGCCGTGTAATGCCGCAGCGGGCTTATGCCTGCGCGGGCTCTTTTTGGGCCATCACGCAGCGCGTCGTGCCGAAGATGTTGAGGTTGAGGTGCCCGGCGATGTAGGCCAGCGCCTTCTGCGCCTTCACCGAGTTGCCCGCGTCGTCGAGCGGGGGCGCGAAAGCCGCTACGCCCATGACGCCCGGAACCACGCCCATGATGCCGCCGCCGACACCCGTCTTCGCGGGAAGTCCCGTCGTGAAAAGCCAGTCGCCCGTGTGCTCGTAGAAACCCACGGTAGCCATCAGCGAGGCGATTTTCGGTGACAGCTCCGGTTTGAACACCGCCTGCTTGGTCACGGGGTTCACACCGCCGTTGGAGATTGTCGCGGCCATCGTGGCCAGCTGCTTGGCCGTTACGCCGATGGAGCACTGGCGCGTGTAGATGTCCAGCGCCATGTCGGGATCGTCGTAGATACGGTTGTAATTTTTCAGCAGCCAGGCAATCGACTTGTTGTTGAAGTTGGTCGCCGTTTCCGACTTGTAAAGCTCGTCGATTACCTCGACCTGCGAGCCGGCCAGCGACTCGATGAAGCCGATAATCGACTTCCATTTGCCGTCGCTGTCGCCGACGGGTTTCACCATCGAGCAGGCGCTGATGGCGCCTGCATTGACGAGCGGCGTCGAGGGATGGTCGTTCTCGAGCAGAATCGCCATAATCGAGTTGAAAGGCAGTCCCGTCGCATCGGCGCCGATTTTGTCGAGTACCTCCTGCGCGCTGTACTGGTTCATGGCGAGGATGGCCGTCGGCACTTTCGATACCGACTCGATGCCGAATTTGTAGTCGGTGTCGCCCACGGCGATCACTTCGCCGTCGGGCAGGCACGCCGCGATGCCGAAAAGGTTCGACGGCACGTCGGCCAGGTAGGGGATATAGTCGGCGTTCTTGCCGCCCGTTTCGTTCTTGCAGCGCTCGTAAGCCTGCTGCACGGCCTCGCGGACCGTCGCATTGTCGATTTTCTGAATCATCGTGAAAATATTTTCCGGTTATTTGTTGTGGAGTTCCGTGGACGAGGGTTTTGCCATGGGCTCCGGATCGGGCTTGGTGTGGGCGGCGGGAGCCACGGCGGGCTGGGCCTCCCAGTGGAACGGGGCGAAGTCCGCTGCCGCCTCGGGGTCTTTCCACGACGGTTTGCGCATCGCGTAAATCACGAACGGGGCGCCCACGACTACCACGCAGCCGATAATCAGCACCGAGAACCATACGGTGTTGCTGCCGGTCGAAATCTGGCTGGGCGGCACGAAGCTCAATACGAACGCCAGCAGGGCGCCGCAGAAACCGAGGCAGCCGAGGAACCACATCAGCCCGTTGCCCTTGCCCAAGCGGAACGGACGCTCGGTGTTCTTCATCTTGTAGCGCAGGACGATGGCGGCCGAGAACATCAGCATGTACATAATCAGGTACAGCAGCACGGTGAGCTGCGAGAGAATCTGGTAGAACGACTGCACCGAAGGCATCACCACGAACAGCAGCGCCAGCAGCGTCACGACGCAGCCCTGTATGAGCAGGATGTTTTTCTGCACGCCGTTCTTGTTGGTCTTCTGGAAGAACGGGGGCAGGTAACCGGCCTTACCCACGGCGAAGATACCCTTCGAGGGGCCGGCCACCCAGGTCAGCACGCCCGCCAGCACGCCGAACATCAGGGCGATGGCGATAATCGGGCCGGCCCACGACATGTGCAGGTAGTGGAAATAGTTGTCGAAGCCCACCAGCAGCGACTGCGTGAGGCTGATGTCCTTTGCGGGGATGATGAAGCCCAGCGAGAAGGTACCCAGCACGAAGATGCAGACCGTGACCAGCGAACCGATGATGATGGCCTTGGGGTAGTTCCGCGACGGGTTCTTCACGTCCATGACGTGTATACCCATCATCTCCATACCCGCATAGAACAGGAAAATACTGCTGGCCAGCACGAGGTTGTCGAATTTCGAGAGGTCGGGGAAGAATCCCTGCGACATATCCATGTGGTTGTGTCCGCCGGTCGAGATGTAGATGATGCCCAGCAGAATCAGCAGGCCCGCGGGAATGATCGTGCCGATCATACCGCCCCATTTACTGATTTTTCCTACCCATCCGAGGCCCTTGAGCGCGATGAACGTAGCGATCCAGTAGATTGCCAGCACCATGCAGAGCGTGAACACCTTGTTCGAGGCCAGTGCCGCATCGTGCACGTCGTTCATGCCGATAAAGGCGATCGACACGGCGCCGAACGTCAGCACAGTGGGATACCAGATCGTCGATTCGATCCACTGCAGCCAGATGGCGAGGAATCCCGTGCGTGCGCCGTATGCTTCGCCGACCCAGCGGAACACGCCGCCCTGCTTGGTCGAGAACATCGCAGCCAGCTCTGCGGCGACCATGGCCGTCGGGATAAGGAAGACGATGGCGGCAAACAAATAGTAGAATGCCGACGAAAGTCCGTAGACGGCCTCTGCGGGAAGTCCGCGCAGACTTACTACGGCAGTCACGTTCATAATTGCAAGTGTCATGACACTCAATTTGAACCCTGTGCTTGTGGTAGTTTTCTTTACATCCATAATTCAGTTTAATTGAGATTTGGTTTTAACGGTTGGGGAGGTTGCAACTACCGTGCAAAACTGTCCGGCGTGCATATTCCGCAGGTGCGATAACAGCTTTGTAGACGAAAAAGTTTATATTTGCACATAAACTTTACGTATATGTACCGTATACTCCTGATTCTGGCCGCACTCCTGTGCGCCGTATCCTGCGGCGGCCGCCGTTCGCAGCAGCAAAACGCCCCGGCTTCGCAGCCGCGGGTCTTCCTGCCCGCCATTGCCCCGGTCGCCATGTCCCCCGAAGAGCAGCGCGAATACCTGCGCCTGCACTACTGGGATCGCTTCGATTTTGCCGACAGCCTGTTTGTCCGCGAGGCCGACACCGCGCAGATGATCGAGGCGTATGCCCGCTGGATAGCGCTTATTTCCGACCGCCCGGCCGACCCGGCGCCGATGGACTCGCTCATGCGGCGGGCTTCGGTGTCGCGCCCGATGCTCGACTACTTCACGATGCTGGCCGAAGCGGTGGTGCACGATCCCAATTCGCCGCTGCGCAACGACGAATTCTACATTCCGGTGATGCAGGCCGTGCTGGCGAGTCCCTATTACGACGAATACGAGCGTATCGGCCCGGCCTACGACCTGAACATGGCGTCGCAGAACCGCCTCGGGCGGCAGGCCAACGATTTCCGCTATACGCTCGCTTCGGGCGCAACGGGGACACTCTACGGGGTGAAAGCCGAATACGTGCTGCTGTTCATCAACAATCCCGGCTGCCCGATGTGCAAACAGTTGCGCGAGCAGATCGTCGGCTCGCCGATGCTCACCGAGATGATCGAGCGGGGCCGCCTGAAAGTCATCGCACTCTATCCCGACGAAGACCTGACCGAATGGCGGAATTACCGCGAGTACATCCCCGCCAAATGGATTAACGGCTACGACGACGGCTGCGTCGTCCGCGAGCAGGGCATCTACGACCTGACGGCCATCCCGTCGCTCTACCTGCTCGACAGGGACAAGCGCGTGCTGGTGAAGGATTCGACCGATGTGCCCTATATCGAGGAGGTGATTGACCGCCGGGGATAGTGCCCGGCGCATTCCCTGCGGCCGTTTTTACGCCTTTCCGGTTTCCCGTTCCCCGGGGCCGGCTGGCATATAGGCATAGCTTATCGTTCTATAAAAAAAGACAATCGGTTTTATATACGAACTTTGCCCGGAATCGTTACCTTTGTATCGCAAACTGAAAACAATACACACAAACATTAGTACGATTATGGCAAAGAAATGGCGTTGTACCGTATGCGGTTACATCCACGAAGGAGCGGAGGCACCCGACCAGTGCCCGATGTGCAAAGTAGGTAAAGAGAAATTCGTCGAAGTCGTAGAGCAGGAGGGTGACCTCGAGTTCGTGACCGAGCACGTTATCGGCGACGGCAAGGGCGCCAGCGAGGAGCTTTGGGAGGGCTTGCAGAACCACTTCATGGGCGAATGCACCGAGGTGGGCATGTACCTGGCCATGAGCCGCCAGGCCGACCGCGAAGGCTATCCCGAGATTGCCGAGGCTTACAAGCGCTACGCATGGGAGGAGGCCGAGCACGCTTCGAAGTTCGCCGAACTGATCGGCGAGGTGGTTTGGGATACCAAGACCAACCTCGAGAAGCGCATGAACGCCGAGTGCGGCGCCTGCGAGGACAAGATGCGCCTGGCCCGCATGGCCAAGGAGCAGAACCTCGACGCCGTACACGATACCGTGCACGAGATGGCCAAAGACGAAGCGCGCCACGGCAAAGGTTTCGAAGGCCTTTACAAGCGTTACTTCGGCAAATAACCGGCGGTTTACACCGGACAGCGAAAGGGCGGCTCTGAAAAAGAGCCGCCCTTTCTGCGATTCAGGGGCCGGGCGCGGAGATTGCGTCGTTTTTTTCGCTTTTCGGGCGTCCGGAGTACCGTGCCGTGCTTTTTTTGCTATCTTTGCCTACTGACACTTGAATTATGAAAATGAGAATCCTTTTTTACGCCGCACTGGCCGTCCTGGCCTTTTCGGCCCTTTCCTGCAATGACGATGACAATTATTCCGATCCCGAGGGTACCGTGTCGCTCAACATGCTCGACGAACTGAACGGCAAAACCCTGTTGGAGAACTCGGGGATTTATATCGACAAGGCCCAGAATTTTGTGGGCAACGATTATTGCGACCTTTTCATGCTCGGAAAATCGGGCGGTCTGGGGGCCGTCACGGTCAGGTCGTTCGATACGCCCGTAACGCAGGCCGCGGTGCAGCCCGGTTACGGTTACGCCGCCTGCCGTCCGCAGGCGCTGATGCAGTTCCCGTCCGGCAAGCTGGCCCTGCCTGTCAACAGCGAGGTTAATTACATGAAACTGTACGTGGCGTCGCAGCTCAAGGAGGGGGACAAAACCATCGGTGCGATGGTCAAATATGCCCTTGTCCGGCCGGAAACCTACGGCTTGCCCGAATTCGACAGCACGGTGTTGACCGTGGATTGGAATAACGGCCTGGATTACGGTGACAAGTTGTCGATAACGCTTTCCGATTCCGATTTCGAATACGATTTCCACGGCGACGAAACGATTTCCTGCGAGAAAAAGGGCCGCAAGCTGATATTCCGCCTCGAGGGATACCGCTCCGGCGTGTACACGCTGTTTCTGCGCATACGCGGAAGTTACACGCGGGTAAATGTCTCGGTGTTGTAACAAGCCTTTCGTAAAACAAAAAACGCCGGTGTATCCAATTACACCGGCGTTTTTTCTGCGGCATTACCTGGGCCTGCGCAGGAACGAAAGGAAGGAAAACTTGTCGGACAACCAGTCGTATGCCTCCTTGATTCGCGACGCGACTTCGTATACCGTGTCGAGCCGATCCCGCAGGTGCTCCATGGCCGTGCGTACGGCCAACAGGTAGATTGTGAAGGAGAGCAGGGCGAAGAACCCTGCCGTAATCAAGGCGGCGACGGCCACGGAACCCGTCAGCGAAGCGAGCCACATAACGAACGCCCCGATAAAAAGGATGATCGCGATGGCCGCTGTCACACCGAAACAAATCAGCGATGCGACGATATTTCCGCCGGGATTCCGGTTATCTTTCATGGATTCGCTCCGTTTACTCGTCCTTGTCGCAATCGCAGTCAAGACCGTCGCACTCGCAATGAATCTTGTCAATTTCATTTTTCAGCTTACGGGTACCTTTGTTTGCCAAATCACGAATGTCCCGACGCATTTCAGGACCCGATTTGGGCGATACGAGCATGGCTACGGCAGCTCCGATGAGGGCTCCGCCCAGGAAAGAAGCAAAACAACTTACATGGTTTTTCATAATTGCAAATATTTTTAAATTCAGCAGTGAAACTTGCAAAGTCCGCGCCAAAGCCCTAACTTTGGAAACATGATTGCCGACCCCCGCACATCAGCGGCTTTCTCGGGCCACCGCACCTACCGCGGCGATGCCGATGCCGCCCTGCGCACGACGGTGCGCGAACTCTATGCCCGTGGTTTCCGGACGTTTCTCTGCGGCATGGCGGTAGGTTTCGACCTCGCCGCCGCCGAAGCCGTGCTGGCGTGCCGGGGCCCTGTGCCGGCAGGTGAATACGGCGCTGATTACGCAGGTGTAACGTCCGGCGGGCCCTGTCCGGGACGCGGGGGCGGTTGTGCCGCCGGTGCGGCGGTGTCCTCGGTCCCGGTGCCGCCTTTTGTACCCGGCCCGGCAACGCCTTCTGCTCCGGGCCTTTCTTCTGCTCCGGGCCTTTCTCCTGCTCCGGGCC
>ERZ791875.567-NODE-567-length-38295-cov-13.921104_pt1 | contig 38295 bp, 51 predicted proteins | sample MGYA00510278_ERZ791875 | MGnify/ENA primary metagenome ERZ791875 (study PRJEB30046, sample SAMN00792078) | human gut metagenome | study: EMG produced TPA metagenomics assembly of the A metagenome-wide association study of gut microbiota in type 2...
CCCAGCTCTCGGCGTTGATCGTCGAGGTTCCCCAGCTCCGGGCGTTGATCGTCGAGGTTTCCCGGCTCTCGGCGTTGATCGTCGAGGTTTCCCAGCTCTCGGCGTTGAATTCCCCTTTCGTAGTCAGTAGGAAACCAACTCCTTCTTGAATTTCCACGGAAGTGTTAATCCATATTTTATGTTCAGCAAACTGACCCCGGTGCGCCAAAAGGACATCGACAAAATCATTGAATTGGCAGCACCATGAGAAATTATCTTTAACAACTGCCATAACTGCCTCAATGCTTTCAGCCGCATAAAGACGCTTATATTCAGGTTGGCAGGCTGAATGGTTCTTTCCGAAAGACAGAAGGCTGTCTTTTACTTCTTTAAAATTCGTTTCCATATTGTTGTGTTGTTGGTTTAGTTTTCTATCAGCTCTTCCACCCGGAACCTGCGGCCTCGGCGAGGACTTCGCAACCTGCGACATTCGACGTCCGTGTTGAACACTTCGACCGAGAACAGACAGAGGAGTATCGCCGCCCCGATGCGTCGGGTCATTTCGGATACGTTAAGCGTGATGCCGAAATTCTGCGTAAAGTACCAGGTAACCAATGCCTGCAAGGTTCGTTTCGTCCCCGTCTTGTCATAGATACTTTGAAGGTGGTTCGCTACACATTGATATATCACGTTCATCCGTTCTGCAATCTCGCGGGCTGAATAGCCCAGTACGACGAGGTTTACAACCTCACGCTCGCGTTTGCTCAATATGGTGTCGGTTTTCATAGTCTACGCCAGTCCCCAAATATCCGTCGTCCCCAAATACGCTTTGAAAGTTTGCTCGATGGCTCGCCGCTCTATTGCCGTATGCGGGACATATCCATTCTGTCGGTTATGCAGCGCCTGGCGAGTACGGGGAGTAGGGACTTCTACCCTCTTGCCGTCAATCTCCACAATTTTGATAAATCCCAGTTCTAAACACAACTCATGGCGAAGTCTGGGGCCCAGCTTTGTACCGTTTTGACGGTCAAAATCATCTGCCATTGACAAACCGCGTGTGAAGGCGTTTTTCTCGATTATTTGGTCGTTCATAGCCATTTTATAATTATTCATATTGGGTTGTTCGATATTTTTTATATATCTTTACATTGTTTTCGGGTTAAATGCGCTTTACCTTTGCCGTTACAATCTGTTAACAATGCAAATATATATTATTTAATTGAAATATCAATTATAATTCAAATAAATATTAGCAATAAAAAATTTATAGAATTTTGGAAAACCATAAACAAGACGAATTATGCATTGAATCTCAAAGGCTTATAAATACAGCCGATGTGATAATTGCTAATAGGATGGCAGGCGACAAAATAAAATCGCTCGCCTCTTTATCAAAAGTCGTGTTTGGTCACTCCAATTATTTCACCACACTACGCAGACAGAAAACGGCTCCATCGCCCAAAATGGTCGATTATTTAGTCGATAATTACAATATTAGCAGAGATTATATATTTAAAGGCATTGGAGGGATGTTTATAGGCACCGACCAACCTGTCAGCCAAGGAGGTTCAGACGTCACGCCTCCCGAAGCTGATTTAAATAATCCAAGAACTATGGAGAGACTGCTTGAAATGCTGGAGCGCCGGGATACGGAGTTCCGGGAACTGCTCCGACAGAATGGAGAGTTAATTGAAATGCTCAAACAGGAGCGAGGGAACAGGGGCACCACATATGCCCAAAAAAAAGAGGCATAGAGGTACGCTGATTAGCCTTGTGCCATCTCCATTAGAACAACCCGAATGCAACAATATTGAATCATCTCGAATAAGGACATTATAACAAATACACATTTTAAAAGGAGGTTCACAGCCTCCTTTTATTTTTGTTCCTTTATTGAAAGTCCAAAATATGTACTATGCGGCTTTATACTATAGTCAATAAGGAATCTTATGCCTTTACGAACAATCATCGGGTGTTTTTTATATAAAGTATAGAATAATTCACTACCTTTGCGCGCTTTTTGTATAGAAATTGTTATATTTGTAACAACCAAACGTATGCGCAATGATTGAAACCATTTGGAGTTGGATTATGGGAAACTATCCCGGCATTTTTGCTGTGCTGGTGGTTGCTTATGCGGTGTGGCATGTAAGAGGCTGGTATTCCAAGTTCGATGCAAGAGTAAAAGCATGTGAAGCCCATGAACCGTCAATCGAGGAAATTAGAACTGATGTTAAAACCTTACGCAGGGATATCGATGGTGTTAAAATGGATGTAAAGAGTATCAAAGATTATTTGGTAACAAAAGATCAGAAAGCAATAAACGTCTTGGCGATGAAAAATAGTCCGATGGTTCTGAACGAGAACGGCATGCAAATATACAATATTATCCGAGGAAGCAAGTTCCTTGCAGATAATAAGGCTGTTTTATTTGAACAAATTAACAACAAAAAGCCGCGTACTCCACTGGATGTGGAGATTGCGGCCAAGGAGGTGCTGATAGATAATTTAAGTAGCCCTATATTCGACGAAATTAAGAACATTGTATACAATTACCCATCAATTCAAATTAAACAGGACGATAAAGAGGTTGAATATGCTATCTCCATATCGGATGTATGTTTCGTATTGAGCATCCCATTGCGTGATATGTATCTGGAATTGCATCCCGAAATAAACTCGCAGGAAGATAAAAAGGATAGTGGGAGCACAACAATTTAATGGCCGTATATCTGTCATCCTATACAAAGAGGATAATATATACTATGCTTATTGCGAAGCCCTTGATATTATTGGATATGGAAATGATGAGGACGAGGCAAAGCAATCGTTTGAAATCATACTTGATGAAATACTAAACTACGATGTTCCAACTGGAGCTGCCCTACCGATTCCAATAGGAGTTATTAAAACCAACCTGCGAACAATGGGATGCACACCCAAAGACCTTATTGACTATATGGCACAGTAGATAATGTGTTTCATACATAATTGCCCCGGCTATAATGGCTGGGGCTTTTTTGTACCTTTTGAACAAATTACCCCAGCAAAGTAAGGTTATCACCCTACCAAAACACAAACCAATAGAACAATTTATCCTGTAAAAAAAATCGTCATCACCCATTGTAATTAAAATGCCCAGTCAAACCTTTGCCTTGAGAGATAATATTCATGGCAGAAGGGAAGCTGACAATTAAACAGGAAAAGTTCTGTAACAAGTACCTCGAATGCGGCAATGCATCCGAGGCGTACCGATTTGCGTATGAATGCTCCAGGATGAGCGATAATACGGTATGGAACAACGCATATCAACTATTGCAAAACAGCGAGGTTGCAACGAGGATAGATTACCTCAAAAACCACCTCGCCGAAGCGGCTGGCATCTCGGCTCTGCAAATCATCCGGGAGCACCAAAAGATTGCCTTCTCTGACGCAACTCGGGTTAGAAATGGATGGATGTCCCTCAAAGACTTCAACGCGCTTACCGAAGAAGAGAAAGCCTGCATCAAAACCATCGAAACCAAGCAGACCAAACGAATTACCCCGATGGGTGATGAGGTCGTAGACGAGCAGGTCAAAATCACCTGCTACGATAAGCAGAAAGCGCTCGACAGCATCGTAAACATGCTTGGATACAACGCTCCGGAGAAAATAGCCAACACAGATGCCAAAGGGAACGACATCCCACAACCTACATTCAGCGTAGATCGTCTTTTCGAGTTGATTAAAAACAGCAGAGGAGATGAATGACTATTCAGAAATAGGTTATCTTTTGATTAAAGAAGGTTGCCTGGCATTCACATCCATGGCGTTTGAAGCAGTATACAGGCGGCCATTCCAAATTGCCCCCCACCATCGCATAATATGTCATAAGCTCGATCAAGTGCTCCGTGGAGAGCATCCAACCAATAGATTAATGCTCAACATCCCTCCGCGGCATTCTAAAACAGAATTGGCCGTGGTGTCATTCTCTGCATTAGGGTTCGCTATAAACCCTCGTTCGGAGTTCATGCACTTATCCAGCAGCGACCAACTCACAACTCGAAATGTGACGAACATACGCAGGATTATGGAAGATCCGAATTATCGGGCTTTCTTCCCGGATGTAAAATTGTCGAATAACGCAAAGGGGAGCATTTCGACATCAAAAGGAGGAGTTATGTACGCAGCTCCTTTTATGGGGCAGATAACCGGATTTGGATGCGGTAAATTGGGGGCAACGGAGTTTAGTGGAGCAATGCTCATCGACGACCCCATGAAAGCACAAGATAGCTTTTCCAATACCACAAAAGAACGAATCGGGGAGTTGTGGACATCGACTTTTAAGAACCGATTAAATGATGTTCGAACACCAGTAATAGTGACCGCCCAAAGGCTTGCCGTAGATGACTTCTGCGGATACTTATTGCAACGCGAGGGTTCGATAGATGAAGGCGGAGAATGGGATGTGGTTAAGTTCCCCGCCATAGTCGACGATGGCCTTGAAACCGAGCATGCGCTGTGGGAAGCGCGATTTGCACTTGATAAATTAAAGAAGTATCGAGAGTCCGACCCGTTTACTTTCGAAACCCAATACATGCAAAATCCCAAGCCTTTGGAGGGTTTAATGTATCGCGAATTCCGAACGTACGACGTCATACCCTACTCCAAAGACACAACGCACAAGAATTACACCGATACTGCAGACACCGGAAGCGACTATCTGTGCTCTATATGCTACGACGAATTGCCCGAGGGGAACTATGTAACAGATGTTCTTTACACTAAAAAACCAATGGAGTATACCGAGCCCAAGACAGCCGAGATGCTCGCCAAAAACAACACCGAATGGGCAAATATCGAAAGCAACAACGGGGGCCGTGGCTTCGCGCGCAACGTAGAGCGCATCTTACGACAAATGAATATTACCCGCACCACAATCAGTTGTTTTTCGCAAACTGACAATAAGCAGGTGCGCATATTTACCAAGTCGGCAGACGTGAATAATATGACATTTTTCCCAACAAATTGGGATAAAAAGTGGCCTGAATTCTACCAAGCCGTCATGTCATATATGAAAGAGGGAGGCAACGCGCATGATGATGCCCCTGATGTTTTAACCGGCATGATAGAACAGCGCGAAAACTATGAAGCACCCAAAAACTACGAAGGATATTTTTAAATTAGCGATATGAAGACCTTACAGGAAATATTTTCATTGCCCACAGAAGCGGAGAAAGTCGAATACCTCAAGCACCGGCGAACGCCACTGCCTGATGCTAAAGCGCTACACAAAGATTGGGATCCGGACGAACATGATGTCATGGATGAAAATCTTCGCCCAGACGGCAAGGTCATTGTCGAAGAAGAGAGCTACGACCCAAAAACAGGGCGTAGAATTCCTGCCCGATACAAGAAAGACGACATCAATCCAACCAACCGCATACCGTTGCCCTTGGAGCAGGATATAACAAATATACACACAGCATGGACGGTAGGTAAAGATCCGAAAGTAAATTGCCGTCCCAATAATGACGAGGAGAAAGGGCTGCTGAAAGTCATAGATATTATTTGTCGCAAGAACAAGATGCGATATAATAATAAACGCATTGTCCGCTCATGGTTTTCCGAAACCGAAGTTGCCGAATACTGGTACGTCGTTCAGGACGAAGGATTTTGGCGTAAGATAGTCGCCCAGGTGGCAAAGATATTCGGCGGCACCTTGTCCCCCGCAAATAAGCTGCGGTGCGCTATATGGTCACCCTTCAGGGGCGATGAGCTTTACCCTTTATTCGACGATACGGGCGATTATCTCGCTTTAAGTCGCCAATACACCGTAAAGGAAGTCGACGGAACCGATGTTGTGTATTTCATGACGGTTACGGACGAGAAAGTCTATAAATGGCGTATGGATTCCGACTGGGTTAAGGTAAAGGAATTCAATCATGGCTTCTCGAAAAATCCTACGATATATTCATGGAGGCCGAAACCCCTATGCCACAATATTAAGTCCATCCGCGAACGTCTTGAGCGTCTTATGTCGAACTTTGCCGACTGCATAGACCGCTGTTTCTTCCCCTATCTTATTCTGGAGGGCGATATACATGGCACCCCCCAGCAGTCAGGCAAGAACCGTGTTGTTAAAGTCGTCAATGGCGGGAAGGTATATTATCTGAATTGGGATCAGTCGAGTGATGCCGTGAAGCTGGAATTGGATAGTCTTTGGAGCAAAGCCTATCAACTAACCAATACGCCGCAATTATCAATGGAAGCCCTGAAAGGACTCGGAGATGTCCCATCGGGAAGAGCATTCCAATTCTTGTTTATGGGCACCAACCTGGCTGTAGATAACCACGCCGAGGTTATCGGCGAACATATACAGCGTCGCTACAACTTTCTTGTTTCAGCTGTCGGGAAGCTTAATGCCGACTACCTGCGTGCGTCGGCTACCATTGACATCGAAACAGAAATTCAGCCATTCACCATTGACGATATAGCAGAGAAGATAAAGAATGCCACAGATGCCTGTGGGCAACCTGTCGCATCGCTCAAAACCGGCGTAATGATGGCTGGACTCGTGGACGAAGTAGATGACGAGATAAAGCAAATAGAAGAGGAAAATGCAACCCGCGCCGCAAACAGTGCATTCGAGCCTACTTTCTAACTTTTTGAACAAAAAATTGAGATTTTAGGGTGTTTATCCCGTGCAATTATCAAACTTTTTGAACAATAACAGAGATTGAAATGGCGACAGGAAGTAAATTCGACTTCTCGCGATGGGACGCCGAGCACAAGAAGCATATAGCAAAGTATCTCGAGGAGATTGATGCTTTATATCATGCTGTCGCCATTAAGTTGATTGATATTGGTAGCAGCATAAAACCGGAAGAAGATAAAGTGTTTTCTTTCTCGCATGATAAAAAAGCAGGCAAGGAGGCTGATGCTGTTTTATCGAAGTTCAAGACAGACCTCGCAAGCCTTGTTGCAGCCGGCATAGCTTCTGAATGGAATTTTGCCAACAAGATGAACGATTCATGGGTGAAACAATTGTTCCCAAAGACCAGGGATGGTTACCTCATGCAGAATCTCGGAGCTCTCGAGGCACTCCAGCGGCGCAAGATGTATGGCCACACACTATCCGGCCGTGTATGGAACTATACGAGGCAGTTTAAACGCGAAATTGAGTTGGCTTTAGATGTGGGTATCGGCAGCGGCAAAAGCGCCGCGGATATAAGCCGTGATGTCCGCAAATACCTTAATGAGCCAGAACGATTGTTTCGGCGCGTGAGGGATAAATACGGTAACCTCACGCTATCCAAAGCCGCCAGGGCTTACCACCCGGGGCAGGGAGTATACAGGTCGAGTTTCAAGAATGCACAACGCCTGACCCGAACTGCTGTTAACATGGCATACAATGAATCGAATTATACACGTTGGCAACAGTTCGATTTCGTGGTAGGCATAAAGGTTCAAGTGTCGAAATCGCATGCAGCTTGGCTGGCCCGCGACTGGTATCCGAAGTTCAAGAAAGGGACGGCACCGCTTGAAATTTGCGATGCTATGCAAGGCGTGTATCCCAAAGACTTTAAATTTATCGGATGGCACCCGAACTGCAGATGCATAGCAACTCCGATCCTTGCAGACGTCCCGATTGGGCGCGAGAATGAAGCAACAAATCGTGTTACCAACACACCGAAAGGTTTTGATGAGTGGGTATCGCAGCACTCGGAGAAAATGCTGGAGGCGGCAAAAAGGGGGAAACTGCCCTACTTCGTGCTGGAAAATAAAAATTTCTTTTCAATGATAAAAAATATGTAAAAGTCATTGTTTTTAAAATGCCCGTCGAAATCTTTGCCCATGAGCTTGTGAAGATGCAAGCCACGGACATCGACGAAATAACATAGTTGTAGTTGGTTAAGTGGGGCTGTCAGCGCAAGTTGACGGCCCTTTTTTTTTATGCATGGATAAGATAATTTATCCCAAAATAAAGACGAAAAAACATGAAAGAAAAAATTCTTGAAGCGCTGAAAACCGAGTATGTCAACTTGGGGTTCAGCACCAAAGCAATCAACGGGGTGGCCGAGTCGCTGGCCGCAACGGGGTTGGTAAATGACGAGAACCTTGACGCAGTTGTCAAGGGGCAGAAGTCAGCACTTTCGGCAATGCAGGCCGAAATCGACAGCCGTGTGACATCAGCAGTCGAGAAAGCCAAAGCCGAAGCACAGAAAAATGCGGCACCTGTCAACGGGGGCGGGCAGGGCAATAACGAACCCACCAAGGCCTTTGACCCTGAAGCGTACAAAGCCGAACTGCTGCAAGCTGTCCGTGAGGAGCAGGCGGCAGCCATGCTACAGAGCAGACAGCAAGCAGAGCGGTCGGCGACCATCGCGGCAAAGGCCAAAGAATTCGGAATCCCCGAAAAATTCATCTCCAAGCTCAACATTCCCGCCGAAACCGATCTCGACGATTATTTCAAAGGAGTGCGACAAGACCTGTCAGATGTAGGTTTCGAATTTTCCGAACCGCCCACCCAGGGTGGCGGGCTCTCCAACAGCGGACACGACATCGCCAAACTGATTAACAAGGGCACGGAAGAAATTGTCAAACATCAAAAAAACTAAAAAATGCCAGCAGGATTTAATTACGACCTCGACCCGATGAAGGTATTACATGAGTTGTGCCGGGTTGATACAATTAAAAGGCTCTCCGGAGGTGTTGACTTCGAAGATCCGAATGTGCCCAACGGCACGAAGCTAATGCCCCTTACGCCTCTGTATGTCGATCTGACGACACGCAAAGCATCCGCGGTGAAAAACGTCAAAGTAGTCGAGAAAGTGACCTCCGGTACGAAGATCAAGATCGCCAAAGGATCGCTTGCCTACAAAGGCATGCACCTGGGTGACGGCACGAGCGGTGCAACCGTTTCGAGCATCAGCACCACCAATGCCAGCTACGACGAACTCACGATGAGCGCCGCCCTCACAACAGACGCCGGGGCTGTACTCTTCGAAGCCGCTGCGGCGGACGGCACAGCACCGAAGGCTACAGCCAACTTCCTCAATTACGCTGTTACGACGGTTGAGCCTGGCGCTACCGTAACACCTGTCTACCGGGCCTTTGAGGTGCAGGAGTCAAAACTTTATCAGCCCATCTCCGAGAAAGACAAGGAAACGCTCACCTCGCGATTCATGTTCACAATCTAAACTACGACGACAATGAAATTAACACTCGAAACTCTTTTTAACGACCCCGATGTCGTCAAAGCGATTATCGACCGCAATATTGCGGCCCAGGAGGATGAAATTTTCTGGAAACGCTACCTCGATTTCGAGGAAACCAAATCGCGGGTTTTCAAGACCTATCTCGGAACCGTTACGGGCGTTACGGCAGGTTCGGTTATCGACCGCAACGCCGAAAAACCGCTCCGCCAGCGCAAATCACTGGGTAGCGGATATGGCGAGGTAGCCTACCTCGGCGACCGGTACCAGATGGACAACGACCGCCTCGATATGGTCAAGTCGCTCATCGATAAATTCAACTCCGCACGTACCTCGGAGCAGGCTGCAGCCATGAACGCGATTCTCGACTATATCTATGACGATTTTCGGCAACTGCGTCTTGCGCCTCACAAGCGTATGGACTTGATTGTCGGCAGTCTGCGCTCGGATGGTAAGGCTTCGGTCAGAAACGCAGATAATCCCAATGGAATCGAACTGATTGACATGACGCTACCCGTGGAGCGCATTACCCCGGCTGCTTCTGACAAGGACAACTTCATCACGTACCTGAAAAGCCGGATTGAGGCGCTTCGGCCGACCCTCGGACGCTTCGCCGTGATGGAAATGTCGCGCGCTACATTCAACAAAAATATCGTCGGAGCCAAGGAGTTTGCCAACACCTACAAGATGATTCTCGGAGGTGCGCAGGTGGCATTGGCGGGAGGCCTCATCACCGATACGATGACGAATCAGGTGTTCTCTGGCATCGGGCTCCCGCCTATTCGCATCATTGACGACATGGTAGCTGGGCCGGACGGCACGGGCATACCTGTATTCAAGGACGACCGAATCACGCTGCTGCCACAGGACAAGATTGGCAAGATGATGTGGCACGAGCCATACGAGATTTCCGACCCCGTTCCGAACAAGACGTACACGCGGCTTGAAGGCGGCATGTGGATTTCGAACTGGCGTACGGAGGAGGGCCGCTTCAACGAGTACGGCGCAGAGTGGATTCCGAACTTCACGGCACCCAACAGGATTGCCATTCTCGACCTCTCGACCATGAACGCTTAATACCTGTGGCTATGACGAACTTCGACGCAATATCGGCACGGCTCTATCCTTACAACGTAGACGACAATGTAATCACGATAGCTTGTACGGATGCGGATATGACCGCAGAGGATGAATATAGGCCCGGCAACAGGGTTTCTGTAGCCCGGGCGGCAATAGAGATCCTCAAACAGCTCATAGTCCTTTCGTCCGAAAGCAACGGAGGGTATTCCCTCGGATATGATACGGATATGCTGCGCAAGCGCATTCACGCTCTTGCCAAGGATAATGGGCTGACCGATATTGCCGCCGAATTCGACCCACAGCCCCAAATCTACTTCATGGACTTATGATTCGCTTCCCCTACATACTGGAGATGTGGTACGAGGAGGATGCCATGCAAGACCCCGACACCGGAGAATTCATCGAGGGGGCGCACGAGTGGCGCACCGTCGGGAAATGCAATGCCCGGCAAAACGGACAGGCCCGCATGGTAAAAGGCGCCAGCGGAGAAGCATTCCTCTATTCATATGAGGTTATCATGCCCGCCAGGACGTCGCCCATACCGCTGAAAACAAAGGTGAGGATTATCGACAGCAACGGTATCAACATCTTCAATCACAAGCCTCGCAATGACAACGAGCCTTCGGCCCTTGACAATGCGACTTATCCGGTGCAGGGATTCTATCAAAGCGGCCAACGCTACGAAGATACGAAGATATGGCTATAAAGGATAAAACGAACTGGCAGCACGTGGATCAGGAGTTCAGGCACGAGATTGAAACGATGCTCCAGAAGGCTGTATTATTTCTGGCAAAGGTCGGTGAAGAGGCATGCTCCTATGCCCGCGAAAGTGGCTCATACACCGATAGAACCGGCAATCTGCGCCATTCCATCGGCTATCTGGTCATTCAGAACGGACAGGTTATGGTCGATGGATTCGGCACCACAGAACCGCAGCAGAGTGCACGCCAATATGCCTATCAGGTAGCACAGACGTACAAAAAAAATACGGTTTTGATATGGGTTGCAGGAATGTCCTACGCAAGATATGTGGAATTTGGACACACAGCCTCAAACGGAAGACAGATACAGCCCCGAGATGTTTTAAATGGCTCCGGCGATTTTATCGAATCCAAGGCGCGCACCCTGGCAAAAGAGTTCGAACAATTCCTTTTACAACCATGAAAGAACTGACCGTATCGGAAATCTTGCAGCTCGTCTATTCGAGGTTGCGAAACTCGGAACTTGCTGACGAGGTGCCCACGATTTATAAGTTCAACCACTTTCTCAATCCAACGGGTGAATTTATAGTCGTCGGCCCCCTTTCGAATGCTGTCAATGACGACCAGATAGCCACTATAGTCGTGAATATCTACGTCCCCGACAGCACGCCGACAATCGGCAACAAAGAGCAGCGCACACCGAATGACGCCCGGCTGGGTGCTTTGGCGAAAATAGCCTTGGAGGTTCTGCGATGGTATGACACTGGCCAGCACTACTTCTTCCGCGTAGAGGCCAGCAGCATCATCAGCGAGGAGGAAATATCCTATTCATTTATCAATCTGAAAGTTAAATTTAAAAATTCTTAAAATGGCAACAAAAGTTTACGCAGGTCTGGAAGCTTGCTTTGCCGGTGCAGTCGGTGCGGGCGGCGCAGCCGGCACCACCCTTTCGAAAATCACAAAACCCTATCAAGGGGGTATTACTATCACCGGTACCGCTCCTACGCTCAATAAGTTCTTCCGCGAGGGGGAACAATACCCCGGAGCGACTACAACCGACGTCACATCCGGCGGCGTAGAGGTGACATGGGAAGTCATGGACTTCGACGATGAAACGCTGAAATTCTACTTCGGCGACTCTGCCGCAGGCGGCATTCCCGGCACGACATACCGAGGGGAAAAGACATTCCGCTTCGATTCGATTTCGGGCAATTCGATTCTCATTCCGCGCCTGCAGTACGTGGCAACCATCACGGGCGGCATTAGCGCTACAGAACCCCTGCGAATCGCCGTTTCAGGCACCGTCATGGCGCCCAAGGAGGGCGATATGGCAATCCAAACCATTGCTACGCCGACCAGCGAAGTTTAGCTGTAATATCTACCGCCGGGAGAGCTTAAATGCTTGCATCCGTGAGTGAGACACGGCGGCGGACAAATCCATTCGAATCATATGGAGCAGGAAATAGACAAACTGGCTATCGATTCCATTATCCAGGAATACGAATCCTTTGAAATAGAAACCGATGGCGGCAAGAAAGAGGTATTACACCTTTATCCTTTACAATTGGGGCGACAAATGCTCATAAGCAAACGCCTTATCGACCTGGACATCATCCTTGAGAAAATAGGTGACAGCGACAAGGAAGATCCCCTGAAAGCCATGTGGGAGGTTTGCTCGGAGAAGCCCATGCAGGTTGCCGAGATTATCGCCATTGCAACATTGCGCACAAAAGAGGATATAGATACAAAACTCAAGGAGCGCGCCGACATGATTTTATGGGCTCCCAATATGACGACGGACGCCCTCACGGTCTTGCTGGCCTATATCGTGAATAGCTCCGACTCCACGGGTTTTATGTCTGCTATTCGGTCGCTCAAAACATTGAGGGTAAATATCTCCCAGAGCGCCAAAATGGATCGGATAGCTACGGCGGCCAAAGTATCTGGGGGCTCTTCGACAGTATAGTCAAAAACTATCACTGGACGCTGGATTATATCCTATGGGGCATAAGTTGGCTGAACCTCCAACTGATGCTCAAGGATAGCGTTACACAAGATTTCAATGCTAAAAACAAGCCCGGGAACAAGCCCGCATCCGCCGAAGTTGTGGATGTCAACGACCCGGAGGCCGTTAAAAATTCATTCAAAGAGCTCGGATTATGATCGATTTAACAGCAGGTATCGACACAGAAAAAATTACAAAGCAATTCAAAGAACTCCGTGAAAAAGCAAGAAACGCTATTTCTGGTATTGTCACTGATTCCGAAAGAATGGACGCAGCGATGCAGCAAGTAACGCAAACAGTATCCCAAATGGAAAATGCAACTGGGGTTTCTGCATCCAAAACAGCGTCCGCAATTGAAGATTTATCCCAAAATATACAAATTCAAAAACGTGTTATCCGCGATTTGCGAAGTGAGTATTTGGATGCTCTTGCAGCTATGGATAATTCGAGTCTAAACAGGGGGCAGAAAACAATTTTATCGGAGCGCATGCGGTCTGTGCGTGAAGAGTTAAACGCAGAAAAGGATGCTCTTATTGAACTTGAGCGTAACCAAAAACTATATATTGAATATACTCGTGCTGCCGAAAACGAACAAAATAAGGCCACACAGAGCCTTGTCGCATTCGAAACACAAGTTCGGAAAGTACGCGACCAAATGGGATACTTAATCCTCGAGGGTAAGAAAAACACGACGGAATATAAAAACCTGGAAGCTGAATTGGGGCGCTTGGGTACAGTATACAAGGAATTGCAGCGTATTCAAAATGCAGCATCTACCGGAGGCACACAATGGGCAGGTATAATTTCTGGCGTTCAGGGACTTACCGGAGCATTTACGGCATATCAGGGTATAATGGGACTGGTCGTAAAGGATAATGAGAAATTACAGGCGATTCAAACAAAAATACAAGGTACTTTAGCAATCTTGATGGGTATGCAGCAGTTATCCAATACTCTGCATCAGACCTCTGCATTTAGAATCACCACCCTCACTAAAGTATCAGAATTGTGGAATGCCATAAACACAAAGACGGCAACCGGGCTTAATGCCCTTGGGTTATCGGCCAAAGCGGCAAATATAGCGACAAAGGCGCTTTACGGAACGATTACATTGGGGTTGTCAGTAGCTGTAGGCGCAGTTATCAGTTGGTACAGCAAATGGAGCAACAAACAGGACGAGGTTAAAAAGAAACAAGAAGAATTAGCCAAATCCACCGCGAACTACAATCGGGCTGTCGGTGAGAACGCCGGCAAATCCGTTGCTGCCTATAAAAGCCTGCAAGCGACATGGAACAGCCTCGGAAACGACCTCAATGCCAAGAACAAATATATACTTGAGAATGCTGATGCGTTTAAACAGCTTGGCGTACAAGTAAGCAATGTGCGAGATGCAGAAAATCTGTTTGTCAAGAATGAAGCGGCATTTATTCGCTCTCTGAATAATCGAGCTCGTGCAACAGCCTCAATGGATTTAGCGGTCAAATCATATTCAAATATGCTGACTGCCGAACAAGAAATAGAGCAACTCACCCAACAACGCTCTACCGCACGGGGACTGTTGAATATGGCACGAACCAAATCAGTTAGTGAAGGTGCCATTTTTTATGCAGCTGATGGTACAGGTTTTAAATCAAAACGAGAACTGGATCAATACATTCGTCTATCTAATGAAATAAAACTCACAGAACAACGCATTAAAGATTTAACAAAAGCCAGGGACAAAGACCAAAGAGTTGCTGAATCCCAAATTAAGGCCAGTGTACGCGCGAGCGTATCTGCCGAAAATGCACTGAAAGACGCAGGGATTTCCCCGGAAAAAACAAAAGCAGAAAGAGATGCTCTAAAAGCTGCCGAAACTTCACAGAAAAAGGCCGCCGACATAGCAGCCAAGGAAGAGATAAACGCAACAAAAAAACTATATGATTCTGAAACAGCACTGCTGCGGTCAAGAATCACAGACAAGCGCGAACTTATAGAATTTGACCTGGAACAAACGCTTGCCGCAATCGAGAAGGAGAAACAAGCCTATGTAGATTTGCAAAAAGCCGCAGGAAAATCTATTGAAGAAATCGACACATCAGCATTCGACATACGTAAGGAAAATGTTAGTGCAGTCGCTTACGGTTCCATGTTCGATGCTGATGTCGAGTCTATGCAGCGTGCTGAAGAGCAATTAAATAAACTCCTCGATGATTATGCTACCTATGCCCAACGCAGACAGAAGATTGAAGAGGACGCACAAAAGGCTATTTCAAGGCTACAAGAAAAGAATACTTCGGGACAGTACGACGCAAATATCGCAGAGGTCAAGCGAAAAGAGCAAGAGGCCTTGAATGCTCTGGATGTTGAAATTGCAAGCAGAGAGGATGCATTTAGCGCTTGGATGAATAAAATTGCGGATTTCACCCTGGAAAAATTGAAAAAAGTTCTAAAGGAGGTAAAAGAAGCGTTATCGGAAGCTGAAAAGAATGGCACATCAGATGAAGAACTGGCTAACGCCAGAGCCAAAGTTGTTGCCGCAGAACAAGCTATATCCAAGGCACAGACAGAAACTAAAGTAGGCCCCAATAAAAGAACTATCAAGGAATGGGAGGACTTGCAAAGTACCTTGCGTGATGTTGCCAAGGAATTCAAAGATATGGGTAATGCAGTAGGTGGTACCTTGGGTAATATTATTTCTGCTGCAGGTCAAATCTCGACTTCTGCAGTAACAATGATAAATAGTATCTCCCAGCTTGGTAAATCATCAATAGAAACTATTGGAGATGTAACTGGAGAAGTAGAATCAGCAATTCAAAAAGCAGAAAAATCAAGCGTAATACTGACTATTATTTCTGCTGCAATTAAAGTCATTCAGGGCATTGCCAGCCTATTCAGCGATACTGAAACATCTATGGAGCGCAATATACGACTGGCAAAAGAATTCAACGAGGAATTGCGGGTGATGAATGAGCGCGCCCGCCTCAATTCAGATGCATTCTCCACAATATTCGGTGACGATGCTTTTGGGAACTACCGTAATAATGTAAACGAATTAAATAGGGCACTCGACACATACCAAAAGACTCTTGAAGGGATACGAACACGTGAACTCGATCCACTTACTAAAATAATATTAAAATTAACAGGACTCCCGTCAGAATTCAAAACCGCCATGGACTCTATCGCCTCAATGGGTGTAGAAGTAGGCAAGAGTGGGTTTCCATCCTCGACAAAATACAAATCTCTCAAAGAGCTCGCTCCAGAACTTTTTAGAGATGGGGAATTACAAATGGAGGCTCTTAAAAAATTTGCTGAAAGCAATAATAGTATTTTCCAGGGGTTAAATAAAACCAATCAAGCTTTAATAAAACAATTAGTTGCTGATTGGGAAACATATGAAAATGCTCTTAAAGCCGTAAGCGACTATCTTACCGAGCTGTTTGGCGATCTGGGACAGACATTATCTGATGCCCTCGTTGATGCTTTTGCGAACGGTACCGACGCAGCAAAAACATTTACTGATAGTGTATCAAAAATGCTTGAAAGGTTAGCCCAAGAGATGATTTATTCGGTAACGCTTGCTCCCGTGTTCAAGAAGGCACAAGAAGAAATGGCTGCAGCTATGGGAGATGCCTCATTATCGAAAGAAGAAAAGTTTACTCAATATGTGGAAATACTTGATAAGGTCACGCAAGACGCCTTGGCACAGCAGGGGAATTTCGACGCTTTATTGGAGAAGTACCAAGAGATAGCAAAAAAACATGGCTACGATATATTCACTCCGGAGCAAACCGAGCAGCAAGCCACTTCTAAAGGCTTTCAAACCATGTCACAGGATACGGGTGATGAGTTGAACGGACGATTTACGGTCATGACTGACATCATGGCAAAGAGCAAGGATATTCAACAGAATATCATGGGCGCGACATTCGACATCCGGGATTTGGCAATGGCAGCTAACAATCACCTGCAAATGATTTCCAGAAACACCGCTGTGCTTTCAGACATGAACGCCAGGCTAAAGGTCATCGAGGAGAATACGGGGTACCTCAAGTAAGTGAAACAGTTTTAGGCTCGAAATGGCACTTGGAAATAAAAAGCTAATTATATAAAAAAAGGCTTCTGGGTCGGCATACTCATTATCAAGAAGGAATATACGGAAGCCAGAAGCGTAATCGTGTATGCAAATTTACACGGTCAAGTGGAAACATGCAAATATTAAACTACTTTTGTATATCAGCCCCTATTTGTTGCGGAATTTATTTATAATCTCCTCTGCTGTAGCCTTGCGATATTTAACAAGGCGGTGACTGTCATATTCTTTCATGCAATTTAATCTGCACAAGAATAACTCTTTCATCTCGTGTACTACAAACCATTGTTCTCGGTCATTTTGGTCGTTCATTGCCGCCAGCGCTTTGAATAGTTCGATGTCATTCTCACAGTCATATTTCTGATTTTCTTTCATGGCGTTATCAACCTTGAATAGATTGATGTTGTACCCTGATTCCACGTCACAATCGGGAACGCCGTGCGCTTCGTAAGTGATTGCCTTACGTTCTACACGCCCGCAGGTTATGGTGTTCCAACCATCAAACTCACAACAGCGGCATACCTTGTATCCGATATGCTTTAACCACTCTGCCAATTCTTTTCGTTCCTTTGCATCCTCGACGCGAACGAAACATGGGGTTTGGAATTTCATTTTAAATGTACTTTTGTTTTTGTAAAGATAATAATATTTAGGGGAAAAGCCCCACATTTCGCGGGGCTCGTGCTGACTATTGCTGCGGTTACTTGGCGCAACCCTTGCACCTCACAACCTCGACGCGCAGCTTGTCACCATCCAGGACGATAAGGCCGTCCCGCCGATTGCCGCAGTCTTGGCAGTCACAATAGGTTCTCACTCTGTAGCATCGGAATCCTACAGCTTCATAGGCCTTGCTGACAAGCGACAGGTCTGATTTCCGGTTTACAAATATCTTCGACATAACGATAGGGTTTTATCTTATTGACATCATTTTCTTCGGCGAGGGAACGACTTTGAAAAGCCGGGCTATGAAGTCCAAGCCTTTCTGCGTAACCAGCACCTTTATTACAGTGAACGATTCATGGTTATTGCGGTCGATTAACTTCTCTTTCAACTCGAAATAACCGCGGTTAATGTACTCTTGTTTAGGCTCATTGCGGTTGCAGAAGAATATTCCCCGCTGGCGCAGTTTGAGGAAAAGCGTATTGCGACCGAATGGAAGATTCAGAATCTTTGCCGCCTGCCCGACATCAATTTTCTGGTCTGTGTCCAGCACCTTATCCATCAACTCGGCTTTGGGCGTCAGCATGGCAACCTGCTTGTGGGCCTGCTCCAACTGTTGTTTCTGGCGGGCTATGGTGTCATTTGCCACCAATACGGCACGCGCCATAATCATCTCGGGCGTGTCGCTCTCTTTGGCCGCCATGTATCCGCCCGTCTTGCGGATGGAGGGAAGAACCTCGGCAGTAACCCAATGTTTGAATGCTCTGGCCGCAGGTAATTTTGATCCGAAAACCAAAGCATACATGCCACTTTCGCTGATAACTACGGTTTCTTGATTTCTGCCAAGTTCATCGGTGACGCCCCGTTTTAGGGCGTCATCTTTATCAACATATCTGGCAACTGCGTTACGTGGTTTATCATAGCCAAGAGCAGTTGCTACATCATTCCCCACAAAATATGGCGCGCCATTTATTTCAAGCGCTCTAATTTGTCCGAACTGGTCATTATTGAATATTTGTATGTTGTTCATGGCTGATCTATTTACATTGTGCGACATTGATTTCACGGCCCATCTTCGCAAGGATGAACGGGTCGATTTCTTGAAGCCGACTATGGCGGTCGGGATTCATTCTGTCCAATAACTCAAGGCACTCTCCTTGAAGTTTCAAATAGGCATTCAAAAGACTGGAATAACGCTCTTCGGATTTGAAGTAGGCGTTTTCGAAAGCCTGCGCTTTTCGCTCGGCTTCGATGCAGCGGGTTTGGTAATCCATTCCCGGAAGCGATTGATTTTTCATAGATGTAAGCATTTATAAACAAAAAAAACGAACGGGTACTACCTGCTGCTTACATCTTTACTCAAGAGGTTGGTGCGCCATTACAGCAACACCACAGGGTTACCCGTTCGTACGTCCAATTTCCGGCACAAAAAAAAGCACCAGTAATGGTGCATCTTGTGCACTCTTGAGTATATGTAAGCGTTACAAATATAGGAAATTATTTTTAATCGACAAAGGTTTTTATATTATTTTCTACATCCAAAACAAGATTTTACTTCTAAAGTTTGGTGGGGGAAGGGTATTTCTTATTTTTGTATAAAAATTATAACCAACTTACATGATGAAAAAATTAGTCTCTATTATCGTACTCGCATTTATGTTGTGTAATGCGACCGCCCAAAAAATTATTATCAAAACAGTAGACAAATTTACGGGAGATAGAATACTTGAAACCAGTGTTGTTAAAATTAATGACCCCTATGTAGATTTTAAAATTAGATGTGTTAATGATTCACTGTTTTTGCAAGCTTCATTATATAATATAAGGGATGTAATAGAAATAGACAAAAATGTTTCTATATCATTATTAACAAGAAACGGTGAAATAATTACATTAACAGGAAGCATACTCAACAGCAATATCAAGGAAAAGAACAATTCAATTTATTGGGGCGCTGGCATTTCGACAGGGAACACTAAAAAAATAACAAATATAGATGTCCAATTTCAACTACCTGATGACAAGTTAGAACTTTTGCAAGAGAGTGATATTACAGACATTAGAATCAATATATGTCACAAAAATATCGACCATTCAACAGAGCGAATAACACAAAAAAGACTTTCAAAGTTATTTAACTTAATACAGTAAAAGCCTGCGCTTTTCGCTCGGCTTCGATGCAGCGGGTTTGGTAATCCGTTCCCGGAAGCGATTGTTTTTTCATAGGCATTGATATTTAAATTGTGATTATTTGTCCAGTATCGCCAAAATACGCTCGATGCAGGCGGCCTGCTCCTCAAGCAATGCCGTCAAGCGGTCAGTTGATTGAATTATTTCGTTCATATTGCATCATGCTTTAGTCACCATAGTACATTCCACGGACACCATAGAAACCTGTGGGCACCGTCAACAGCTCGGGGCGGTAATCCGTGGCTTTCGGCTGTTCCGTCGGGCGGTTCTCGATCTTCGCCGTCATGATCGCCAGCTTTTCGTTGCGCCAAGCCTTACGCAGGCAGGCCGAGAACGACATCGAGGCGTTAGCGCGTTTCAGATACCAGGCGTTGCGCATGATCTTCGATTTGTTGTAGGTTGCTTTCATAGTGGCATATGGGTTTATTCTTATTTCTTGATGCAAATATAAGAGTTAATTCTTGTGTATCCAAATATTTTTAAGAGTTTTATCATATTTTTTAATGTTCTGATACGATTTTACTCTGATTTTGCATATCTTTGCGGAAAATAAACCCTTATACAATGTTAAGAATACAGCAGATATGTAAAGAGAAGGGGATTTCAATGCAAGAGCTTGCATCCCGTCTGAATATTCATTATCAGTCCCTTTATGATTCACTAAAGGGAAATCCTACGTTAAAGCGACTGACTGATGTTGCCAATGCCCTCGGTGTTGATATTGTCGAATTATTCGTAGAAAAGGGTGATTTTGTCGCTTTTGTGCGTCGACAAGGGGAAACATTCACATTCGACAGCGAGAAGGCGCTGATCGACTATGCAGAGGGGTTGAAAGTGAATAAATAGTGGCATCGTAGCCTATAAATACAAAGGCGAGGAGTGGTAAAAATCCATTCCTCGTCTTTTTTTTGGATATTTCAATTTGAAATTGTAAATTTGAAATACTAACCAACTATCACCCACTATGGATTTTAAAGATAAACTTTTGATGCTGGGCGACCGTGTCGCCAAATTGAAGGACAAAATAGGAACCGAAGAATCCACAAAAACATCATTTGTACTGCCCTTTCTTCAAAATTTGGGATATGATATTTTTAATCCTTTGGAAGTAACTCCAGAATGCGATTGCGATTATGGCACAAAAAAGGGCGAAAAAATCGATTATACGGTGTGTTTAGATGGACAACCTATTATGCTTATTGAATGCAAGCATTGGCGTGAAGACCTGGATAGGCATAAAGCGCAGCTATTTCGCTATTACCATGTGTCAAAAGCCAAGTTTGGGGTTTTAACCAATGGTATCGTATATAAATTCTTTTCAGACTTGGAATCGCAGAATAAAATGGATGATAAACCATTCTTCGAAATCAATCTCCTTGATCTGAAAGATAGCCACATTGAAAAGCTAAAAGAATTTTGCCACGACCAGTATAATGTAGAAAATATTCTCAATTCAGCTACAGAATTGAAATACATAAACGCATTAAGAGCCTATATAGTTGCAGAAAGCCAGTCGCCTACCGAAGATTTTGTAAAATTCTTTACCAAACAGGTATATGACGGTATGGTTACTAAAAGTGTGCTCGATGATTTTACACCTATGGTCAAAAGGGCATTTCAATTATTCACCAACGACTATGTAAACGAGCGGCTTAAATCAGCAATTACACCAGAAATGCCTGCTGTAGATACTACTGATGAAAATGAAGCAGCAAGTGCCGAGGAATCAAAGATTATTACGACCGAGGAAGAGTTGCAAGGTTTTTACATTGTTCGAGCTATACTTTGCAATACTGTAGACTTGAACAGGATAGTAGATCGTGATGCTCAAAGTTATTTTGCAATATTATTTGATAACAATAACCGGAAGCCTATTTGTCGCCTCCATTTTAATGGCGGGAAAAAGTATGTCGAAACCTTTGATGAAAATAAGGTTGGAACAAAACATCTTATTTCATCACTTAATGATATTTATCAATTATCAGACACCTTAATAAATATTGTTGAATATTATCTGAAAGGCAAAAGTGCTGATTGCATTAACTGAATATCGGAAGCCGAGGGAAACCTCGGCTTTTTCTTGTCATGGTTTAATTTTTTCTTGTAAAAGTTTGGCGGGGGGGGGAATTTTGTAATTTTGCGGCACTAACCAATACAATTAAAAATATGAAAAGATTTTTACTCTTATGTGTGGCTGTTGCTTCGGTTGCTTTTGTAGGGTGTTCGGATGACGACAACAACGAAAGCCTCAAACTGAACAAGAAATCCATAACCCTATATTCTTTGGATGAATTTCAAATAGAATGTTCTGGCACCAATGTTACATATCAATCAAAAGACCCTTACGTTGCGCAGGTTGATGAATTTGGCAAAGTTACGGCAGTGCTAATCGGAGAAACAGATATAGAAGTTGTTGCAAACGAAGGGCATGCAAAACTCCATGTAATAGTAACTCCTAAATACGACCTTTATAAAGAGCCATATACAAATTGGGGTAAAAGCATGAGCGATGTAGTGGCCGCATGTGGTAATCCTGACGCTTCGACGGAAACATCCATAGCATATAAATTCAATGATATTCACATTCTCACTACATATTCATTTGAAAACAACAAATTAGATGGTGCTGTGGCGGCTATTAATTCAGCCTATGCCTCCGAATTAATGTCTTTTTTATGTGAAAGATATATGCCAGTAGGCAATAGCGGTGGCGTATACCTCTTCATGGATAGAGATAAAAAAACTGCATTAGGCATGCAGAAGATGAGTGGGTATAAAGTATATCAAATTGTGTATATGCCATATGAGAACAAGCAAAAATTATCGACTCAAAATATTCACACACAAAAGTTAGTCGATTTGCCTATAGAGTAATTTAAACATGCAACAAATAAGCCGGGGCGAGCGCCTCGGCTTTTTATTTTACCCCATCCGACGCAACGCATAAATTACTATCTTTGCATCAAGGAATTTGCAGATGCGGCAGAATAATCTTAACTATCGCGACCTATGACACAAAAACAAGCTATACAATTATTTGAGGAACGCAAGGTGCGCACCGTATGGGACGACGAGGCCGAACGGTGGTATTTCTCCGTCGTGGATGTAGTCGGTGTACTGACTGACAGCGCCGACCCCAACAACTATTGGAAAGTTCTAAAAAACAGGCTTAAAAAGGAGGGAAACGAAACCGTTACAAATTGTAACCGGTTGAAATTATTGGCGGCCGATGGTAAAATGCGCATGACGGATGTTGCCGACACCGAACAGCTTTTCCGCCTTATTCAGTCTATTCCGTCCCCGAAGGCCGAACCTTTCAAACAATGGATGGCGCAAGTCGCCAGCGACCGCCTCGACCAAATGCAGGATCCGGAACTGTCCATCCAGCAGGCGATGCTCGATTATAAGCGGCTGGGATATTCCGATAACTGGATCAACCAGCGGCTAAAAAGTATGGAAGTTCGCAAAGAGTTGACTGATGAATGGCAGCGCAGAGGGGTGGAGGGGAAACAGTATGCCGCACTTACGGATATTATCACGATGGAGTGGGCCGGACGTAATACGAAATCATACAAGCAGTTTAAAGGCATAAAAAAAGAAAATTTGCGGGACAATATGACCAACATCGAATTGGCCCTCAATACGCTGGCAGAGGCCGCCGTAACGGAAATATCTAAACAACAACAGCCCAAAGGATTTCAGCATAATGTCCGGGTAGCCAAAAGTGGCGGCAGCGTTGCAAAGGCAGCCCGAAAACAACTCGAAAACCAACTGGGGCACTCGGTAATATCTCCCATCAATGCAAAACAAGTCCTTGGGAATGTCCCAGACAATCCTGTATCCGAAACTGCCTATCTTACTTCAACAGAAAAGATAACAAGGCCCATTATTTGCAATGATTCCGAGGATATTAAATAAACAGGCAACTTGAATTGGTTAGTGAAACTTTGGCGGAGCTTCAAGCCGCGAATAAAGCCACGGAACCAAGGCGGCCTGCCGGGTATCACCCGAGTTATCAGCATCAGTAAAATACGAGATATAGACGAGCCGGGGATTTTCCCCGGCTTTTTTGTTATTTTCTCCCGCCCTCCCCATTGTTTTTAAAATGCCCGCTCAAATCTTTGCAAGTGAGATATGGCCGATTATATCAATAGCAAGGAGTTGTTCAGCACATGGGGTGCATCCCTGATGGCGGGTTCGCTGTCAGAGTTGTTGGCGCCTCCGGCAATGAAGGAGTATGTCGAGAACGACTACCGCAGCCAGGACGGCCATGAAGTGCTCGTGACGGAACCGCGCGTTGAATCCCGCGATTTCGCTTTGAACTTTCTGTTGGTTGGCGGCGACAGAGCCGACCTGCTGGCAAAATACAAGTCATTCGTAGAAGAACTGCAAAGTGGCCTTCTGGAGCTGAATATCGCTCTTGCAGGGCAAAAGTTCTACTGTTATTATCTCAATAGCCAGAAGTTCAACTGCTACATCGCAAGCAATATAATGTCGCTGAATGTGTATCTGCGCGAGCCTAACCCGAATAAACGCAGCACAGCCGAATGAACATAGATATATACACCAAGGCCGGACAGGTACGGCATACGACAAATACGACAGCAAAGAACAGCGAACGTGGGGGCACGCTCATGTCTGATAATTACGTGAAGCTGGCTTTCAAACACACGCGGGATTTAAAATTCAAGTCCGGGGATTACATCGTGTACAAAGGTGTTAAATTCACGATTTTAAACGATTACAAGCCCGTCAAGAATAATGACAATGATTACTCCTACGAACTTAAATTTGAGGGAATAGAAGCCCTTACAAAGCTGTTGCCGTTCTTTCATTATGTCACTGTAGATTCAAAGACCGAAAAGGAGCCGGAGTTCAATTATACGGCGACCATAGATATGTTCGGAGAGCTGATTATCACGGCCCTGCGAAACACTACGGGCGACACATCGTGGACGCTGGGGGAATGCTCCGGAACAGGGACGGAGTCCACGACCTTCTCGGCTGTGACAATATTCGATGCAATGGGCATCATTGCCGACCTGTTCAAAACGGAATGGTGGTTTGAGGGCAAAAAGCTGAACCTGTCCCGATGTGAACGGGGAGACCTTCAAACATTCAGCGCACAGCACGGAGGCGGGCTGCAGAAAGTTGATATTCCCACGTCATCGGAGCCTGTTCCTAACCGGATATATCCCTATGGCAGCACTCGCAACATCACCAAGAAATACAATGCCGAAGGCATAGCATACAACACACGCCTACATCCGTCTGGCTCCGACTATGTAGACGTTACAGGGGGAGCCGAAAATATCGTTGAGAAAATTGTATTTTTCGACAACGATGAAATAGGCAACATATATCCCCAGCGCATCGGAACGATTTCACAAGTAGAAGTGGGCGGCTCTGCAGAGGTGCCGGTATATTATTTCTACGACGATTTTTTCCTCGACCCGGACGACCCGTTATATTTCGACCCCAAGGAGCAGCTTATTGAAGGCACCACTATGATGGTACACTTCGAAAGTGGCATGCTCATGGGCCGAGATTTTGAATTGGGGTATAACGATACCTTAAAACGTTTCGAAATCATAAATACACAGGAAGGAGATATTCAGGTGCCGTTCGGCAGTATCATTCCGCAAGTAGGCGATTACTATGTGCTCTGGAACATCGAAATGCCGGAAAGTTACATAATCAACGCAGAACATGAGTTACGCATGGCTGCCCAGGATTATGTAGACAACTTGAATAAGAAAGTGCCGACAATATCCTGCCAGTCCGACCCAGTATATTTCAATGAATACGGCAAAGTCATAGACATTGGATCTCGTATTAAAATTAATGACGACCGATTAAAAGGCGGCTATGTCCAGTCGCGGGTGACGAAATACAGCTACCCTCTATATTGCGAAAGCTTGGTGGACTTCACCCTTGCCGAGAATGTGTCGAGCGGACGACTGACACAGATAGAGAACAAGATTGAGGATGTAACTGCGGACAATAGCGATAACGTCCAGAAAATTATCGCCGTGTCGCGTCGGGGTTGGCGTGATGCAAAAGAATTAAGTTCCGCGCTGGAATCTCTGCAATCAGAAGTAGCGCTTGTCGGCAATCCTGAATCACAGTTTGGGTGTACATGTATTTTCAAAACGAACAAAAATAACGACCCAAATCTACTGGCCATATCTTCGGGAGAGTTGCAGCATGTAGTTTACATGGGCGCATCAGATGGGAAATGGACAATTGAAGGAGGAGAGTTCACATTGACAGCTAATACGCTATACTATATTTATTTCAAATGTAGTAAAACAGCAAATACAGGCAATGTCATTATCTCTACGATAAGGTTAGGGTTAGAGAGCCAAGAAGGCTATTATTTATTTCTTGGAGCTATCGTATCCTCCATCTTCGAAAACGCACGAATCGTAAATGTTGTGAGTGGCTTTACACAAATTGCCGGTGGCAACATCACAACAGAAAGCATTCAAGATCCTAATTCCCGGCTTGTAATCAATTTATCAGCCAATCCTCCTACGATAATAGCACGCTATGGGGCAAAGATTATAGGTGATTTCGAATTCGAATCGGCATCCGGACTGGACAACATCGACGGCATGAGCGACATAAAATACGATATTTCGAACCTCACCCAGGTGTCGAAAGAAGTTGCCAGCAAACTCGAAATACTCAACGATACCATCCTGCCGGACATGCAGGATCAAATCGACGGTTCCATAACATCCTATGAGGGTACAGATGTCCCAACGCTGACGAACTACCCCGCCAGCAGCTGGACAACAGAGGAAGAACGCCAGAGGCATATAAACGATTACTACGACCGATTTGTCGTGGTAGACGGGGAAAAGACTGTTGAGCGATACAAATTCACCAAATTAATCAGCGGCTACGAATGGATACGTGTAGCTGATACCGGAGCGGCCCTTGCGTTATCCGAGGCGAGAGAGGCATTAGGAATGGCCGGGACAAAGGCGCGGCTTTTCTATGGTGATACCCTCCCCACCCCACCCTACAGTGTTAACGACGGATGGATCAAGCAAACAGGCGAGATATACATATGCAATGCAGAGAAAGGCGCCGGAGGCATAGCATCCCAAAACGACTGGATGCTGGTGAACGATGCGCAGTTCCGCTTGCGACAGATGTCCGCAGACGATGTGATTTCAAAAGAGGAGAAAGTGGTGCTCCGCAATACCGTAGCACAGATTCGCAAAGCATATGCCCAATATGCAGAAGATGCTACGACATACGATGTACCAATAACGGCCCTCAAGAATGCATATGAAACCCTGATAAACTACCTTGTCGACGTAATACAGGTAGACAGCGACACCGACAAGACCCTGACAGCCGCAGAGCATGCCGACTACAACACCTACTTCGCGAATTACAATGCGGAGGTGCTGCGGTTCGCCAATGCAATTGCCGACAAGATAGCACAGAATAAAGTCGCGGATTTCGAATATCTCAAGGATACTTTCGCAAAAGATCAGACCATCATATCGGGCGGCGTGGTGTTAAGCAGGTTTATGGGCGTGACAGACGGCAACACAAGCACATCCGCCGTTGTCGCAGGTATGAACGGGTCGGAAGACATTGGATATAGCGCCGAGCATGGCAAGCTAATGCTCTTTGCCGGAGCGGCAAACATTCAAAATGTTTCGAGTGCTAAAACAAGGATTTATGGCGACGGAACGATAGATACAGCACAGATTATTGCCACGGGTGGCGTTATTGGAGGCTTCGAAATAAGTTCATCAAGTCTGACATCTTCATGTATCACGAGTGGCGAAAAATCAGAAATGATTCTTTCGGCAGACTTAATAAAGTTTACAGGCGCAACAAAGAAGTCAACATATCCCTATGACTATGTAACAAATACTAATCTATTTATAGGTGGCAACGTTCTCCCTGCGACAATGGGTGGCTCATATATCGCACCTATGAGAGTTGAAGTAGACAGAGCTTTTTCCGGTCTTGAGGCCAACGGCAATATCGGTATATATATAAGCGTCATGGGGGCGAACCCCCACAGTAGTGTCCTTCAGGGTGGAAACCTTGCACTATATATTGCAAGTGGCACGATATGCGGCTTAAGATTGTATAATCGTAATATAAGTTCAAATGTAACGCTTGGCGATATGGATTGTTTCGTAGCGGTAGACAGCGACGGAGGACGGCGAACGATCACACTTCCTTCCAACCCACAGGACGGACAACTTTATTACATCAGGAACATGGGGAGCAAAGGGGTGACGCTACAAGGAAACGGAAATCAGATTGCGCTCCACACCCAAGGTGCGTGGGTGTCCTCCGACTCATGGACGGATAGAGAGCGTCGCAGTCTGGTGTATAGCAAAAGTGCAGGATGTTGGATACTATCCAGATAAAGAATAGTAAGTAGCCAATCAATCGTGAAACTTAATCAAACAAATATTATGGGAAAAATCAATTTCAAGGAAGTGAATATTTATACGGACATTTCACGTGAGCACACAATTCAGGTGGATGCCCGCAAAGAATTCGCCAATTTCATTTATATGAATATAAACGGCATCATAGCGCACGACCTTGCATTTAAGATACTTCATAGCGATGGGGAAATTGAGGTATCAACCGAGGAGAAAGAAATAATCATCAAAAGTGCCATGTCAGGCCTTCCCCCCTTTTATGATAGCATTGTAACAGTATTCGAAAAGCAGTAAATGAACAATCTGGTATACATAAACGGCAAGGAACTCAAAGCGACATGGAATGCTTTCCTTAAAGCCGGGGCATATGCTGAATTTCTGGGCACGGGTTCCATGAAAGAGTATGTGGAGAACGACTACCGCGACCAAAACGGCAAAGAGGTATTGATCGATAACCCCCGTGAGGATTCTCGGGAATTAACGGTGTCATTTGTCATTAATGGGTCTACTCGTCCTGTGTTGTTGTCGAATTACAATTCGCTTATAGCGGAGTTGCAAAGCGGGGAGCTTGACATTATGATTCCCGATTTGAATTGTACGTTTTTATGTTACTATAAAAGCTCAAGCAAGCCCAAAACCTTTACTGCTGATACAATCGTTATCGATGTGACATTGGCAGAGCCGAATCCCAAAGGCAGAATGTACAACGACGACCCGATTGTCCCGACACCAGACGTTAACGCCCTAATCGAACAGCATAACACCTCACCGACTGCGCATCCCGACATCCGGGAGATACTCAATACCTGCGTTGGGCTGCCGGAGTTCAATGACAAGACCTTCGAGCTAACCTTCACGACAAAGGCCGGCTCGAAAATCATCATCGACCTTCCCATCGAGCAGATGGGGCTTGAGTACAACCAAACCACAAAGGCCATTGAGTTCGTAAACGCAGACGGCTCCATTTCGTCTATCCCTGTTGCGGACTTCGTAAAGGTGTATGTGGGTTCTATTGGCTCCGAAATACAAATTGCCGTTGTAGGTTCCGAGATTCGGGCAACATTGCTCAACAATACCGTATCGTGGGATAAACTGACATTGGCATTGCAAGAAATGATTCAGGGCAAAGCTGACAGTTCGGATATTCCCTCAAAACTATCGGAGCTGCAAAACGATTCGGGTTTTGTGACATCTCAAACATTGGATAGTCGTCTCAAGCCTATTGAAGCAGTCCAAAAGAAGGAAACGGTCATCGATGCCACGGCGCTCGACCAGGATAAATATTATCCGGTTACCATGCATATTATGGAGAACGCACGTGCAACAATTTCAGTTATCGGGATATTGGGTGATAGCGGAACCCCTTCCTGGGCAACTCATGGCTCCAATAGTTTTTCATGCCGGGTGCTATGGAGTGTAGCAGGCAGTGGATGGGGCAGCTATAATGAAAACCGTGTTATTGATGATTACCAATACCTGTGGACAAAAGATGATATAGCACCTGTCGGTTCAATCTGGCAGATGGGGCATTCAAGCAATGAATATATCTATGTTCGCGGTGGTGGAAAATATCATTTTTACTGTTCCGGGCTTGACAGTGAGCCTGTGTTGCATACCGAAGAATTTACTGCTTCAGGAGAAACGATTGGGGCCGGCATCAGCGCAGTTCGGAAAGAGGAGTCGTTGAACAAAGTAGCCAACGATGCCGTCAAGCGTATCCTGATGAATGCCACGATGGGCGCGGAGTCCGCAAACTGGCCGCTGTCGCTCAATACAACCCTCGTATCCATGCAGCAATACTATACGCTGTTCACCTCTTACCCGGGCCAGTGCAGATGGGCATTGCGGGTGACCGACGCGCAAAATGCCTTTATCGAGGAGGCGGAACTGGAACCCGTAGCGGTATCCGGGGGCATCGAACTACAGTTTACGTCGAAATTCTCGAAGAAGCGCTACGCTATCGTGCTGACCCTTTCCGGAGGCACGGTCACGGCTGCGAATACCGAATACCGGTACCGTGACGACCAGCAGAAGTATATCGACGCCACGGCGGCGTATAATCCCAATAATAAGGTAGTATTTAATGTAGACACGGGATATTGGGAGTTAAATACACTAACAGATATTACAGACTCCCAAATGTCCGATATTTATGAGCATGGCAATTTTTCCGGAGCCCCACTATATTCATTAGAACGTGCTTGCCCTTCAACCAAGATCAGAACTACGATTCCTGGTTCGAGTTTTTCTGTATTCGGCAATGTATCCGGATTGTTTGGTGCATTTGGATACTGTAGCAATTTGGAGGTGATAAGATTGTCTGATTCTGCGTTGACGACAAACTCAATGGGATATTTCGGGGCATATTCCCCGAAGTTAACTGCTGTACTTGACGAAATTATCGATAAACGTACATCTTTAGGTTCGCTTGGAATAATCAGCGATGTTCCAAAACTTACGACATTTAAATTGCGGTCGCTTTGTAGCAATATCAATCTGATTGCTCCTATGTGGAGCAAGGAATCGGCGTTGTTCACCATCGAAAATGCAAACCCAGTTTATGGAGCAATAACTATTACTCTTGCCGCGGATGCATACACCCGCCTGATGGCCGACGCCGACATACAGTCGGCTTTGCAGGCACATCCGAATATAGCACTGGCTTCGGCCTAAACACACACGTTATGAAAAAGGAAATCACACTTACCAAACGAGGCCCGTTCGATGTGATGGTAGCGCCGGACGGATACTACCTTACACAGGCTTCCGATGATGTAACAAACCGGGTCTATCCCCGTGAACGCATGTTGCTGGCGGGAGAGCAGCTCGCCGACTGGCGTATTGCCACGGACGAAGAGAAAGCCGCATTCGAAGCGTCGCAAGAAGAGCAAGTATAATGTAGAAACAACGCGAATTGTCATGGAGGAAATGCCGAACACCATACTGAACGCCATATGCTGGTTTTTCGAGCGGGTGTGGAAAATCGTACTCTATATGTGCGGATTCATCGTGAGCGCTACAGCACCCGTCCACGACGTGCTTTTCGCATTCACGGTAATCTTCGTTATCAACTTCTTCGCGGGGGTATGGGCCGGTGTGTGGGCGCAGCACGAGCGGTTTTCGAAAAAGAAAGCCATGGAGAGCATCGGCGAGGCATTCTGCATAACAGGCCTTATCGTCATGACAATGGTTATCGGCAATAATATCGATAATCCCGAGGGTGCTACGTCCGTCATTACGGCCATTATCTACGCCACGATATACTTCTACAGCTCCAACATCCTCAAGAACCTGACGCGGATATTCCCCAACAGCCGCCTGTTCAGTTTCCTTGACTATGTAATCTCTTTTGAGATGATAAAAAAGATACCCTATATGGAAAATTTTAAAAAGAAGAAACCATGAAAAAGAAACTCATTTTCGGCGGTATAGCCGCCGCTGCCATCGTCCTCATGTGGATATTTCCGACTTACGCACTTGCCGGCATCCTGAGTGCCGCGGGCGGCTGGATCGGACATTATTACTACACTAAAAAGGATGCGTAATGAGCCGAGGACTTCGCAACAACAATCCGGGGAATATCCGGTTATCGAAAACCAAATATCTGGGAGAGGTTCCATCGACCGATTCTGCATTCAAGCAATTCAAATCGATTGCATGGGGCTATCGCGCCATGTTCGTATTGCTCTTCACGTATCAAAAGAAGTATAACTGCAATACACTTCGGGAAATAATTTCCCGTTATGCCCCGCCGAATGAAAATCATACGGAAAACTATATCGAAGCTGTATCCGATTCTTCGGGTGTATGGCCGGACGTAAAGATTACAACCACCAATAGAGATATTATGGTGCCTGTAGTTGCCGCCATGTCCCGCGTCGAAAATGGAGTGTCAGCAGTAATGGACGAAGTGAACAAAGGCTGGGAGTTATTCCAAAAACACAAACCATGAAATACATTCTTGAAATAATCCTTATCGCGGGATTCTTTTTCCTCGGCTACCACTTCGGCCGCCAGTCGGTCAATGTGGTGACTACGGAGGTGCGACGGGTCGACACGGTGTTTTATCCCAAACCCGAACCGGCCCGAGTGCTGCCGCCGACATTCGCGTCGGTAAAAGTCCCGCGCATGCTGTTTGCGCCGCGCGATACGGTCTATAAAACCGTGATTGCCGACGGTACGGACAGTATCGAAATCCCGGTTACGGTCGAACATAAAGAGTACGGCGACAGCACCTACCGGGCGCAGGTCAGCGGCCCGCGGGTCGGTACTCTCGGCCCGTCGCTCGACTGGATAGAAACCTACAACCGCACGACCATTCAACAGCAGACAAACACCAGACGCAGCCGCTTCGCCCTGACCGCCGGGGTCGGAGCCGCCTATACCCCGCAGGGATTTCAGCCCTATATAGGGGCTGGTGTCGGTATAATTCTATGGCAATGGTAACGTAAGTAAAGCCTATGGGGCGGGCAAAAAAAGGCCCCTATCTTCATTTGCGACTCTCTTACCTTCCGCAAATAACAAAGGTGCTGTAACACCACGACAGGGGCCATAAGCCTTTGAGGTGTTACAGCACCGGTTTTTATGTAAGAGAGTATACAAATGTAGTAAAAATATTGAATATGCGCAAGTCTGAAATGTTCTCCCTCGTCCTTAATATAGTATCAGAGGAAATGGAACTCACTCCCGAGCAGATTTTATCGGGCAGTAAATGCCAGGAGATTGTCGACGCGCGCTATATAGTGGTTCATTTTTCTCGCAGGTGCGGCATCTATATTTCAGACATTGCTCGTATGATGAATTTCTCACGCCGGGCCATTGAAAAAATGCTCTCTAACTTCGACGAACGCCGAAAATTCAGTCATCATCTCTTTGATATACAATACGAACTTATTGCGAAAAAGCTGCGCATAGCATGCGTCCCATTTCATTGATATGATAACCGCCCGCGGTCACCTTTGCATTGTTGCAACAGGTGAACGCCCGACCTTAACCGGGGCGGCAATCATTCAATAATCTTTAAAATGGGTTCGGATAAAACTTATATTTTCGATGGAGGTGCCACGGGTGGCGGCCTCGACATCGCGGCTCTCGTATCGTCTATGATGAGCAACAAAGGTATGGATCCCAATCTCGTAGCGGCCCTTATGAACGGCAATAACAATCGCGGTTCGTGGGGAGGTGACGGATGCTGGTGGATTTGGATCATCCTGTTGTTCTTCTGTTGGGGCGGCAACGGCTTCGGCTTCGGCGGCAATGGCGCGAACGGTCTGCCTGCGCAGCTCAACGGCGACGCCGGACGTGAGCTTCTCATGAACGCAATACAGGGGAATGGCACGGCCATCAATCAGTTGGCATCGTCGCTCAATTGTTCTTCGCAACAGCTGCAGTCTACGCTCTGCAACATCCAGAGCACGCTCGGACTGTCGAGCCAGCAAATTATTAACGCCGTTCAGTCGATGGGATGCCAGATTGGCAACCAGATCGCAGAATGCTGCTGCAATGTTCGTCAGGATATTGTGAAGATGGGCTATGAAAATCAGCTCGCAACAATCAACCAGACCAACACTCTGCAGGGCTCGGCCAACACGCAGTTCAACATTATCAGCGCCAAGATCGACGCACAGACGCAAATCATCAACGACCGCTTCTGCCAACTCGAGATGCGCGAAATGCAGAACAAGATCGACACGCTGCGGCAGGAAAACAGCAACCTCGCACTCGCCGCTTCGCAACAGGCCCAGACGGCTAACATCGTCAGCCAGCTGCGTCCGCCCTGCCCGGTTCCTGCATACATCGTGCAGAATCCCAACTGTTGCAATACGCCCACGGTGGCAGTAGCGGCAGCTCCCGCGTGCGCAGGCACCTTATTTTAGCAAAGAAAGGAGGCGAATATGTATCCTTTTCAAGCTGATATAAGAGTCGTCGTGCCGCAAGGAGCACTTGTGCCTCGTGTGGACATCGGAGGCATATACACGCTTACCACGACCGGCAAAGCTTCTACAGAGGCCGAAACCATAGATTACGGTTTCAACCCCTGTGCATGGAGGACTTTGCCCAACGAGGGTATCCTGCTCTGGAAGGTTCGCCATCCAGTCACAACGGAGGAGAGTGCGTATGCTGTGAATGTCGTTATTCCGACTTCCGGGTCTACCAGAAGCACGGTAACATCCCCCAATACGCTCACCGGAACCGCCAAAGTCCCGGTAGTCGATAACAAGGGGACGCAGACCATCGGCAGCGACATCACAAATCCGACGGCAGGCGGTGATGCAAGTGCTTACACAGAACACCTGGTATATTTCAACAAATGCGCCGGAACATTCCGGTTGCTGGGCGTGGAGTCTACAGCAGGAACAGCAGCAGCAAACAACGACGCAGTGCCGGCAGCGGCAAAATCAAAGTAAAACAGAAAGAACGGGAGAAGGTAACTCCTTCTCCCCGACTTTCACAATCATTAATCAAAGATGTTTCAGAACTTGAAAAAAGGCTCCTTGGTATATGTCTTCGACAACAGGGAGAAACCGAAGTATTACACCGCGGTAGTAAAGGATGTTTCGGCACCCTATTTCCCACCGCTCAAGCAGGGGCAATTCACGCCGGCGCAGCAGTTCATTAACATTACTATCGATGGCAATGAGCCTTGGGGAGTACCCTTGTTAGCTGACATCGTATCGAAGGATGGCCTGACCGTGGCATCTTCGCGTGAAGGGTTGAAACCTACAATCATCGAAGCGCAACAGTTGAGCCGCGATATTGTCGAATCCTACCCCCGGCACAAGGAGAACCTCGAAACGTATGACGAGATATTGCTGCAACTCGATCCGGAAGCCGCCCGCACCAAAGAGCTGGAGGCCGAAAATCGAGAACTGCGCAATCTGCTTGCTGGCATCAACGAGCGGTTGAGTAAAATCCCGACAACAGAAGAGCTTAAGAACCTTACCAAGACTGAAACACCTGCAAAAACAAAGTAACTATGGGTTGGAGAATCATAGGCGAAGGCCGTGGCGGTTTTGATGGCGGCCACGAGGACGAGATGGAGCGGGAGCTCGAACGCGCATACCGCAAGGGGCGCGAGGATGAGCGCCGCGAAAGTCGTGAGGGCTACGGAGAGCGTGGCGGGTACGGACGCGGTAGCTACGGCGAACGCGACGAGTATGACCGCGATGAGTATGACGACGACGGCTACGGCGAACGTCGTGGTGTCAAAGGCACGGGCCGTTATTCCCGTTATCGCAGACGTTAACCGGCGGGAGGGGGCCGCAGGCTCCCTCCTTTTTAATTAACAATAGATATGGACAGGTTAGATACACATGAAAACTTCCCGGCAGGATTCCGGGAGTATCTCGAAAATTACGGTTGGCATTTTTCCAAAAAAATGTGCGAGTTCGCCGTATCCCACATGAAGGATCACAACGGCAAGAAGATCGAGCCATACACCAAAGAGAAGGTAGATGCCCTGCTCAAGCAGTATGGCATCGAACTCAAGAAAGATAAAGGCTATGATTGCGTATATGTATGCAACATGGCTATTTCGGACTACTTCGGGTCATCGATACCGAATCAGCAATACTTGGCCATGTTCATCAAAGACTATATTGATGATGAAGACGGCTATGATGGATTGCCTTTCACGCGCTACTATGCCGATACCATCGGCTCGGGAACTCCTATTATTTGGGAGGAAATGTTGTAGGATATGGAAGATACACCACAGATAAGTGAATTTACAAACGAAAAAGGCGAAATAGATGAAAAATATCGCATCGCTCGTCCGTAACCTGCCGGGTGAAAAATATCGGGAATTGGCGTCTGCGGTCAACGACGTGCTGGACAATAAGCGATTCAACAGAGCACAACGCCGACGACTTGCCCGCAACTGGCGAAAGTACGGTGAACGTAAGGAGGAATAATGAAAACAAGGGATTTGAATATAGATAAGTATAACTGGCATGTGCGGCTATATTTCGCCGTCACATGCTATCATACGGGCTCTATACTCAAGTCCCTTAACGATATTGAATGCCCAGACGACTTAATGGAGCATATTCGGTCGAATCTCGAAAAGTGCGATATGGATACAGGCTTTACATATTCCAACAAGCCCCTCAAGAGTACCGTGATGATTATTGGCTTGTCGTCATCGCCGGCAGAATTTCTGAACTCGTTCGAACACGAGTTGCGGCACCTTGTAGACGATATTGCCTCGGTGTTTAACCTGGATATGGCCGGTGAAGAGGTCGCATATCTGACCGGCGATATTAACTCGGTATTATGGAAAGACATACACCAATTCACATGTTGTAAATGCAAGGAACATGGAAGAAGATAATATGAAATATTGGCTGGCAATGCTGGAGGTTAGCGAATGCTGCTCTCCGCTATTTGCCGTGGTGATATGCGAACTGATGAATACGATTTAACTATTCAAGAAGTTTTACAAGATCGGTTTTCATCTCTTCGTCTATATCTCGATATCGGGCAAATGCCTTACTGCCTTCAGTATGCCCAGATAAGGCCCCTACGAGGTTTGGGTCTTTCACTTTCTTGTATAAGTTGCCGATGAAAGTTCGACGTGCCATATGAGAGGACGCTACTTGATATAGCGGCTTCTGTTCGGGCTCACGCGAGATAGGGTTAAGTACATTCACCATCCTTTTAAGCCCGGCGGCAAGGAAGCATTTTTTAATCGCCTCATTGTACTTCTGCTCTGAAATGAACGGCAACAACATTTCATGCTCACAGGATTCATATTTTTTTATGATCTCTTGAGCAATATTGTTCAGAGGGACACGCACCGTTACTGGATGTCCTTCTTTGGTCTTGCGCGGAATATACTCGACAATCCCCTTTACTACATTATTACGCTTTAGTCCAAGCAAATCCCCTACCCTACATCCAATCAAGCACTGAAATATAAATATATCTCGCTGAACAGCCAGCTTATGATGTCGGGATAGATTTGTATTGTACAACTTGTTCCGCTCGGCAATCGTAATATAAATGGGTGTTCCATAAATAGCCTGCTTTACCTCTTTCTTGCGGAAGGGGTTGGAGGGGATAAGATCATTATTCGCAGCCCAATTAAAAAAAGCGCGCAACAAAATCATTTTGCTGACAATAGTATTATGCCCGCGTTGCTGCGGCGTTCTTGAATCCGGCACCAACGTGTATATATGTGGATAATCCTCGCATATTTCATATTCTCTGCGATAAAAGTCCTCAAAGTCATCCAGCATTTCAGGAGTGAACGTTAAGAGGGAGAGTGTGAAATTGCGATCTGAAATCCTCTTGTACAGTTCAAAACGCTTGAGTGCTCGTATGAGCACATTAAATGCCATTATACGACGATCAGAAAAGTTCTTTTTCGAGATATAGCTTTCAAAATAAGCCCATATATCCTTATCCTGTGACATCCCTACCGAATAGGGTGTAATAACATCACGGAGCCAACTCGCTGACAATCCCATCTTTCCCGCCCCCGCATCAATAAAGGACTGCATGACAAAAGATGTTAATGCCGATAATTTAGCATGAGCTTCGTTTGCTCGTTCAACCATATCTTGCCGAGATGGTGACATCATCCTATATCGGGGAATAAAGATAGATTGCGTTTTCTCGTTCCAGTATTCCGGTAATACATAGATACCAGTCTTGGTGCGTTGGTTTAAACGTCCATGAGTAAACCGAATCAACACCTCGTGTAAACCGCATGAATTTTCTTTAGCCGAGAGGGAATAGTAGATTGTCGCCATTATTAGTTACATTTGCACAAATGCAAATATAGCCAACCAAATATAACTTCAATAATTTTTGGCGACTTTTTGGCGACTTATGTTTTATCTGATGATATTTCGGTCGTTTCACACCATCAACAAAAACGCCATTCTGTAGTAATGGGAGCATATTTTGTTACCTTATGTTATCTCGATGATTTCATAAGATAACATTTCCTTTAGTCCCGTCGGGACTACAA
>ERZ791875.582-NODE-582-length-37218-cov-7.342222_pt1 | contig 37218 bp, 31 predicted proteins | sample MGYA00510278_ERZ791875 | MGnify/ENA primary metagenome ERZ791875 (study PRJEB30046, sample SAMN00792078) | human gut metagenome | study: EMG produced TPA metagenomics assembly of the A metagenome-wide association study of gut microbiota in type 2...
TATTCCTGCTGCTCCTGTTTGCACTGTTTGCCATTACCAAGCATTCTATTGTCTTGGGTATTTTTTCATTGGTTTCTGCAATTCCCAGCATTCTATACCAGTTCCAAATTATAAATGTCCGACAAAAAGCCAAAACGTGGGAACAATAAATAATAATCAAGAGGGTGACAACAAAAGCTGTCGCCCTCTTGATTGTTATTTATAGAAATACCAAAAAGATTGCTCCGCAGCCTTTGAAGAACAGCACCGTGCAGAGCTGACAGCGCACCGGGCGGCAGCAGCCTATTTCAAGGCAAATGATATCACCAAGCTGCCCAGCCCGAAGAAACTGGAAGCCGAGTATGCGCAGCTGGCATCCGAAAAGGCGAAGTTCTACGAGCAGTACAAGGAATCTAAAGAGGAACTGCTCAAACTGAAAACCGCAAAGCAGAATGTTGTGTCCTTTTTCCGGGAGGAAGAACAGACGCAGCAGGAGAGATAAAGGAGTGTGCGTATGATCAATCTGAAAATCGACCCGGAGTTCCAGAATCAGATTCCCCCTCTGACCGATGATGAATTTAAGCAGCTTGAAGAAAATATCCTCAAGGAAGGCAAGCTGCTCTCTCCTTTGATCGTTTGGAACAACACCCTTGTTGACGGTCACAATCGTTATGAAATCGTTCAGGAGCATCCCGAAATCTCTTTCTCTACCATGCCGCTCCCGTTTGAAAGCAGAGAAGAAGTCCTCGCATGGATCTGCAAGAATCAGTTAGGGCGGCGTAATCTGACCCCGGAGCAGAAGAAGTTCCTCATTGGAAAGCAGTACAGTGTGGAGCATCGAAAGCCCGGTGGAAACGGCAACAATCAGCACACGGCTGCTGCCAAGAAAACTGCCCCGGAGGAATTGTGTCAATTTGACACAATTCCTCCCACCTCTGCGGAAGCGAGCATCCGCAAGCAGATTGCAGAGCGGAACAACGTCAGTGAATCTTACGTTGTCCGGTCTGAGAAGTTCATGCGGGGCGTAGAGATCATGGAACAGATGATGCCCGGTATGCAGGAGAAGATCCTGTCCGGGCAGTTCAAAGTCCGTGATGCCGATATGCACCGTCTTGCTAGGGCAGATTTTCCGAACCGCAAGCAGATCGTGCACGAAATTCTGCACCCGGAGGACCGCCCTGCTCCGCAGAAACGAATCTACGAAATCAACTATTCTGCACTGGAAGCTGCCGTCCGGCGAATCCAGCAGGATGTTGATTTCCTGATGAAGTATCTCCCCAAGGTGCCTGATGATGCCTATGTGAAAGTGGAGACCACGAAGATTCTCAAACAGCATAAGGCATATATGGCACAGTTTGAAGAACTGCTGAACGATGAAAAAAATCGCATAACGACAGGCACTTGTAAGCCATCAACGAGCCACCAGCCGCAAGAGCAGGGCAGAAAGCATCCGCGCCCTTGCGCCTGATAAAAAATGGAACTTTGATTTTCTTGCCCGGCTTTGCCACGGTGGGACGATCAAAGGAGCGTGCGTTTGAACAAAAAGAAAAAGTCCACAAACACTTCCCCCTATCCCGATGAAGTCATCGAACGTCTGGCACGGGCATTCTACCCAGCCATCCTTGCCTGCTAGAACAGCGAGGAAAGCCAGAGGGAGTTTGCCGCGTGGCAGGCGGAACAGGCTCATATCTCTGGCAAAGAAAAACAGGAAGTTCCCGCTGGGGAACTCCCTGTCTTACTTATCGTGTGTGGATTTTTGCGGGGTGCGTCCTATTCGGGGCGCACCCTGTTTTTATTTTGAGCCTTCACCGGCTTTTTGAGCCTCAGCCCTCTGCTTTCTGAACCAGAATCGTCAGCTGCTTCTGAACGCTGTCATCTGCTGTGACAGTCAGATGAATTTCGCCCTCAGCTTCTCCTGCACGGACCACCGCCATGCAGCAGCCGTCAAAGGTCTCGCTTTCCGGGGTGTCGTAACGCTCCTCGGAGCAGGGGTTTGCGCTACCTACGGCTTCCAGAATGCCTGCACCCTCCAGCTCCACTTTCAGGGTGTGTTTGGTGTGCAGATCGGCGGTGCCGTTTGCATCCACAAATCGGATCATCACAAAGGCGGCATCTTCGCCGTTGGCTTGCAGGGTCTTACGATCTGCTGTAAGGGTCAGCTGTGCATTCTGTGCGGTGCGCAGCGTGAACTCGCCGTCACACAAACCGCCGGTATAGCCCACAGCCTTCAGCTCGCCGGGAGTGTAGGGCACGCTGTAGGTGGCGGTAAAATCCACCATGGCACGGCGGCCCAGAGAAGCACCGTTCAGGAACAGCTCCACCTCCTCCGAGGCGGAGTACACATCCACCGAAGCCGTCTGTCCTTCAAAACCGGGCCATGTCCAACTGGAAAGGTTATCTTTGAACATCCAAGGCGTTTTGCTGGAGGTCTGACCGTTGTGTTCCATCCGCAGCACTGCCAGATAGGGGGTCTTCCGCAGACCGTAAACGATCTCCCGCAGATAGCTGATGGGGCGGCGGTTGCCCAGCAGATCCAGATCTCCAATGTAGGCCGTGCGTTCCGGGTAAATGCTGCTAAAGTTGGCACCGCCATCGTAATGGAAGATGCCGCAGCCGGCCTCTCCCAGATAATCGTAGCCAGCCCATGTGAAGTCGCCGATCATGTGAGGATTCTCCTCCACGATGCGCCACAGCCGCACGATGTCTGCTGGGTAAGTCTCGGTGCCTAGCACTGCCTTGTGGGGGTGCAGTTCATGCTCCAGCACATGGCGTCCGGTAAGGTAGTTCAGACCGATCACATCGCAGGAATCCTCGCAGCCGGACAGCGCCTCGGTCAGCAGCGGATGGGTGGCAAAGTAGTCGCCCTTTTCCCCGGACATCAGGCTCATAAAGCTGTTCAGAGCATTGCTTCCGCCGCCATCGCCGCCGGAGGGACCGGGCTGCGCCGGGAACTTTCGCATCACATCCCCCATGATCTCCCGCAGACGGTAACCGGCTGCCATCAGACCGTTAAGGGCGTTGGTGGTGTAGCGGGTGGGGTCCAGCTCCCGGAAGGTGTTGCAGAGCCGACGGTTGGTCTCTGCGCCGCTTTCCGAGCCTGCCTCGGAGATCTCGTTACCCACACAGTACAAAATAACACTGGGGTGGTTGTAGTCCTTGGCTACCATCTTTTGAATGGTCTGCTTCCAGTCCTGCTCAAAGTACAGGGCATAGTCGTAGGGATTCTTCCGCAGGTTCCATACGTCGCTCAGCTCGTCCATCACCAGCACACCGTACCGGTCACAGGCATCCAGCAGTACCCGCCCTGCCGGGTGATGGGAGGAGCGGATGGCGTTGAAGCCTGCTTCCTTCAGTTGACAGATGCGGCGCTCCTCGGCATCGGGCAGGGTAGCTGCACCCAGAATGCCGTTGTCGTGGTGGATGCAGGCACCTCGCAGCTTGACGGTCTGCCCATTGATGCGTACCCCATGCGCTGCATCGATGCTCAGGGTACGGATGCCAAAGCTGGTCTCTTCCCGGTCCAGTTCTTCCTCGCCCTCTAGCACCTGCATAATGCTGGTGTAGAGGTTGGGGTCCTCCGGGCTCCACAGAGCCGGGCTGTCCACGCAGTACCGGAAGGAGACGGTCCTGCCTTCGCCGGGCTGGAGCAGGAGGTTCTGCCGGTCGGTGAGCACTGCCGTGCCCTCCCGGCAGATGGTCTGCTGCAGGGTCACCCGTTCTGTAACGGTGCTGGCAGACTGCACCTGTGCCGTCACATCCAGCAGGGCAAAGCCCTCGCCCACCTCCCGGGTGGTGATACGCACGGTATCCTGCGGCAGATAGACCTTGTTGCCCACCAGCAGCCGCACCGGGCGGTAGATGCCACTGCCGGTATACCAGCGGCTGTTGGGTTCCAGACTGTTGTCTGCAATGACCTTCAGCAGGTTGTCGGCACCATATTTCAGGTAGGGACCAGCCTCCACGGTAAACTCCGCATAGCCGTTCACGTTCCGGGTCAGCAGCCAGCCGTTCAGGTAGACCAGCGCCGTCTGATACACGCCCTCAAATACGAGGGACACCGGCTTGCCCTGCCACGCCTGCGGTGCGGTGAAATGCTTCTGAAAAATGTACTCGCCGCCGGGGTAGAAGCCGGTCTGTGCACCGTTTTTTGTGTCCGGGGTGCGGGCTTCATGGATCATGGCATCGTAGGGCAAATGCACGGTTTTGGTCGAGGTGTTTCCCAGAAAGGAATTCATCCGGGAATTGCCATCGCCCTTTTCTACCGTCCAATCTGCGTTGAAATTCTGTCGAATCATGCCTGTGCCTCTTTCTGGTGTTCAGCATCCCACTTCTTATTGGCCTTTTCCACATCCAGAAAAGCCAGCAGCACCGTGATAATGATGCCGATCACGAAGGGGAAGGTGATGTACAGGTTGAAGATCATCCGAATGGCGCTTTCGCTCTGGACCGTTGTGGTGCCCACAAAGCCGCCCAGCTTCAGCAGCCAGCCCACAGCCGCAGTACCGATGCCGCCGCCGACCTTCACGCCCAGAGAGGAGCAGCTGTACATCATACCGTCCATGTGGATGCCGGTGGTGCGCGTGGTGTAGCCGCTGGCCTCAGCGATCAGGGCATTTAAAGAGCCGCTGAGGGTACCTGCAAAGATGCCCTTAATGAACATGAACAGCAGGAACATGGAAAGGTTCTTCTGCATGGCAAAGTAGATCATGGGAATGCCCAGCACGCTGCTGATGGCGTAGCCCCAGAAGTTGACCTTCTGCATACTGCCGGTCTTTTTGATGAGGACAGGCGCAAAGGCCAGTGCGATGATAACAGGGAACATCTTCATCATGGAGAACTGACCCAGCAGGCTACCATCGCCCCAGTAATAGGTGGCGCAGAACACACCGGCCCCGGTGGTCAGGTTGCTCATGATATAGTACACGATGTAGATGGCGAGGATCATCAGGTAATACTTGTTGTGGACGAGGATCTTAGCGGTCTCGGCAAAGCCGTGCTTTTTCTCTTCGGCAACTGCTTTGCCTTCCTCTGCGGCTTCGCTGGTGTTGTCGCTCAGCTCCTTCTCCGGCAGCTCTTTAACAGCAAGGCAACTGATGGTGTTGACCACCAGACCAACGATAGCGAAGATCAGAGCCGTGGTACGCCAGCCTGCGGCACCGCTGCCAAACTTCTCCACCATGCCGGTAACGGCAAAGCCCATGAAGATGTTGGTGACGACTGCAAACATAAAACGGAAGGAGCCCAGCTGCACACGCTCATTGTTGTTCTTGGTGATCAGTGCCACCAGAGAGGAATAGGCAATGCCGTTGGCAGTATAGAACACTGCATTCAGTGCCGTGTACACGATGAAGAAGTAAATGTACTGCATGGTGGTGCTGCCAGCCGGGATGACAAACAGCAAAAACAGGCAGAGGGAAACACCTACCTGACCAAACAGCATCCACGGACGTGCTTTGCCCAGCTTGGAGTGGGTGCGGTCGATCAGGGTGCCAAAGATTACATCGCTGATTCCGTCCAGAACCTTGGAAGCCAGCATCAAAGAGCCGATGATGGCGCTGTCCAGACCCAGTGTTCCGGTCAGATAAAGCAGTACAAAGCTGGAAACCAGACCATAGGAGCAGTTAGAGGCCAGATCACCGGAACCGTAGGCCAGCTTCTGATACCATTTCAGATATTTTTTCTCTGTCGTTGCAGGTGCAGACATGGGAATTCTCCTTTCAAGACGTGCTGTATCATTCTCTGCGACAAAATGCGTCTGTCGCTTTACATTTTTTCAAAAGCACTCTATAATAAAGCCATCGGCCGCACAGCTTTTACAGAATGTTTTTGTATTGTGCCTATATTTTAGCAATTCCGTTCACATTCCACAATGACAGCATCGTGTGCCGCATCCATCAGATTGTATCATATTCGCACATTACAGAAAAGGAGACGCTTTCATGAAACCGGATTCCACCAGCTACGAGAATATTTTGGAGGTTGAAAATCAGGGCAGTCAGCTCTCCACCTTTTATAAAATCATGTCCCCGGTGCAGATCACGCTGGAGTCCTGTACCGGTCTGGGGGAAACCGACCAATACAGCATTCAGATGTTCTCACCGAATGGCTGCTGGCTGCATGAAAACTCTATGGATGCTTTGTTCCGTGCGCTCAGCTCCCGTCCGCTGCACCGCCACGATTATTTTGAGCTGATGCTGGTGCTGGAAGGAGAGGTCATCCAACAGATCGAGGAAAAAGAATATCCCTACCGTGCCGGGACCTGCTGTCTGGTGAACCGCAGCATCCTCCATAACGAACGCTTCATCGGCCCCGCCAAGCTCTGTTTTATTGGTCTGTCCGCAGATTTTGTCCGCAGCCTGACGGAATCTGCATCCCTGCAATTATTTGAATCCGAGCGTCATTTGCCGGAAAATCCCATTTTGCAGTTCATGCTGGCAAATCTGGGCCAGGACCTCCGAAAGGAGTATCAGGATCTTTTCCCCACACCGGAAAACACCGATAGCGTTCAAACCCTGACAGCGCTTATCGCCCGCATGACCCACATCCTGCACGAACCCAGTGCCGCCGCCACCTATTATTTGAAGGGCGCACTTTGCGAACTGTTCGATTTTCTGTCGTCCGGGTTCTATGTAACCCCGGTGCACCTGAGCAGCAGCCCCGAAAGCCTGCTCTTTCTGCGTATCAGCCGTTTGCTGGAAGATACAGATGGTCGGTTGCCTCGCAGCGAACTGGCACGGCTTTTGAATTACAATGGCAGCTACCTCAATTCCATCGTCCAGCGCCGCACCGGTCTGTGTCTTTTCGATTACGGCATGACCTTCTGTTTCCAGAAGGCTGAACGGCTGCTGCGGGAAACAACACTTTCCGTCAGTGAGATCGCCCTACAACTCAAATTTACCAACCGCACCCACTTCTACGAACTGTTCCGGCAAAAGTACGGCATGACCCCGCAACAATGGCGCAAGATACAGAAAAGCGCAGAGTACTCTGAATAAGGTGCTCTGCGTTTTTCTCTTAATCTTCTAGCCCATGGCTCCCGGTTACGTTTTTCAAGTATTCTTCTAGATTGCCGTTCAAAATCAAATCAGCATAGCTCAGCGGGTCATTATAGATGAGATAGTCTAACTCCGACCTCTGCGCCATGGTCACGTCCAGTGCATCCTCGACCCCGGTGCAGTCGATAGAAACCTTTCTGCCATCCCGGAGCAGCAGTTCCACGCAGCCAGTGTCCATGTTGAATTTGCAGGCTCTTTCATCGTACTTCATGTTTGTGTCCTTTCCGCCTTACGGCACCTTTACAGTTGTGACTTTCGTGATACGTCTTTTCTGATAAGGTTTTGGACACACAGCCGTCAGGGAAGAACTCGAATTTTCATTTCCGAAGAAAACGAAAAATCCGAACCCTTCTCCTATCGAGAAAAGGTTCGGATTTTTATGGTTTGGTGCGACCGGGAGGATTCGAACCTCTGGCCTTCCGGGTCGGAGAACTACGACAGGGGTGTATAGACCAATGATAAACCGTAAATTTTGTCAGTTCTGCCCAACTGCTCCCAAAACAAGAAAAAGTCTGTTGTTGGTTGTCACAACAGGCTTTTTCGGTGTTTTGTGGTGCTGCTGCACAGTAGTGGTCAAATGGTGGTCAAAATGCAAATAAACTCTGTAAGAACAGACGGTAAAAATACTTTTAACAAATTTCAAAAAGGCTCATTTAATTCTATTTTGAATATCTTCCACCGAAGGCAACTGCTTTTCCAATTCCCCGGTAAGGTTACTCGTAACCTTATATTCGCTCACGCCGATAGGCTTTGATATGTCTTTTAAGGAGTATTCTGCCACGAGATTGTTTTTGCTCTTACAAAGCAGTAGGCCGATGGATGGGTTATCGACATCCTTTTTTAAGATACCATCTACTGCTGATAGATAAAAGTTGAGCTGCCCAGCATATTCCGGCTTGAACTCTCCTGTCTTAAGTTCCACAACTACGTAGCAACGCAGATTCAAATTGTAAAAAAGTAGATCAATAAAAAAATCATCACCACCAACATTCAGATGGTACTGATTTCCCAAAAATGCAAAGCCGGTTCCTAATTCTAACAGAAGTTTTGTAACATCTCGTACAAGGGCTTGCTCAATGTCCCGTTCCAGCATATCCGCTCTGAACGGAATGAAATCAAACACATAAGGATCCTTCATTGTCTGTGTAGCCAGTTCGCTCTGCGGAGAAGGTAACCGTTGCTTAAAGTTGGAAACTTTACTGTTTAAAACCTGTCTCTCGTACAATCCGCTTTCTATTTGATGAATAAGAACATTCCGTGACCAGCCGTTCTTTTGGCAAGCCTCCGCATACCAACGGCGCTGCTCATTATCAGTGATTTTATCAAGCAGTATAATATTATGGCCCCAAGGAATTTGTGCAACAGCCTGTTGCACAAATTCTTGCTCAGAATAAGTGGCCGCAAATTTCGCCATATACTTCAAATTTCGGACAGAAAATCCCTTGTTCGTAGGATAATCAGCACGAATATCCATTGACAAGTTTTCAATAAACTTATTACCCCAAACTTTGTGGACGTTTATTTCCTTGCCTATGCTATAATACAACCGTAACAGTTCGGTATTTGCCTGAACTGCAGTCCGATACTGTGCCGATCGAATTTCTTTTTTGATAATATCGACAACTGTAATATATTCATTTGAATTCATTAGCACTTTTGTCACCTGCCTACACTTTATAATATTATACTGTACCAAGTGCGAAAAAGCAATATAACACATTGATGAGTTCTTTAGCTGTATTTTGCAGCACCGAATGGATGGTTTGCAAGGAGACTTCTTTAGGTAAACAGTTCTTTTATGGTATCCACCGATAATTGTCCCGTTGATTTTTGATAGGCAATTCTACTATTGAAATTGGGCGGAGTTGGCTTATAAGTCGAATCATCTTTTTGAAGTTCATATGTTTTTGCTTGGAACTCGCGCAACTTTGCAATTTCAATTTTACCGACCAACACAGCAGCGTTTGCTCCGCCTTTTGTCCTTAGAATGTCTTTTTTCTCTGTTTTTGTTGGCTGTGTAATACGACTATCGCCATAATCAGATGTGTTTACCTGAATGCAGTAGCAATGAACATCTCGGCTTAATGACTCGATGATATTGCTATAATAATTGACATCGTGGTTCCATTCGACCGCGATTATAGCATCCGCAAAAGACTGGAATATGGATCGATCCGCAATTGATGTGAGTTCATAGCAGCAATAGACAGAAAACAAAAAGTCATTCCAGTTGTAAAGTTCATAACTGCTTTGGTTCTTTGAGCTACCATTACCTTCAAATGGTTGCAAGATGTTGCCTCGTATAAGCTGCAATTCTCCCGGCGCAAAATGATTTTTAGAGTGATAGAATATATGCGCACCTTGTGCACCGGTTTTTCTGTCCGTATAGGGAAGAATTACGGCTGTTAGATTATAAACATTTGTGCCCGAAAAAATATGTTCCACGCCGGTGATGATAGCCATATTATTGCGCGAACTTGTTCGCGCCAGTACAGGCAGCCATTCCAAAGGTGTGCAGGCTTCTGGCATGACCAGCAGATTTGCGCTCTCTTTCAAGGCTGTATTTACCAGAAATGCAATTTTCTGATACCGATCATAGCTTCTGTTAGGGCGTTTCATGTGAGCCAATCTAAAGTTATCATCAGACATTTTCAGACTGGAAATGGCAACATTAACACTTGTGAATTTCTCATCGCCAACTTTTATAAATAGATGCTGCCGTAAGTTACCAATGTGCCTGATCTCACACGAGGTATCACCCAATTCTTTATGCCGGTAGTTTACCCAAACATAAATTTGCTCATTTTTATGGACATCGTTGGCGCATTCCAGAGAAGTTCCCGTTGCAATGCGAAGCATCAAATTCGCCAATGAAATCTCGGCCATTGTCACGAGGTAGGGATAGTACGCATACTGGAAATCCCCTATGTCGAAAGAAACGGCATGGCCTTTTTCCGTGGAAGCATTTTCCCCTATAAAACTTAGGGTTTCGGTATAGGAGGAGAGATTAAACGAAATATCATTGCTTTTGCAGAGCGTAAAAATCAATTCCGGCCATACTGCGCACAATGTTTTGTCAAACATACGGCTCTTAAGGTAACTCTTTGACAGCAACAAAGCCATGTCAACGATATTGCGAATTTCAGATGATTTCTCTTTCAACGGCGAACAGTCAACATGTAACTTTTTGTCTGCTTGATATAAGGCAAACGTTCTTGCCAAGCAGGATATCAGACACTTGTTTAATGATACATGAAAACGCTTCGTGATATTGTCGTCGTAGCTTGTTGTTTTATCAATGGCATGTTTTGCCATGCCGATAAAATCAAAAAGTTCATCATAGTAATGATTCATAAACAGAATCGTTATAATGCGTTCCCATAGCGTGTAATTTTCAATAAGCGCTGCATCATCAAAGATTTTCTTGATATCTTTTACAAACTGATGTTCTTTTTTGTCGGTGACAATACCGCTGATCCGTTGATATTTCCCCAAATACTTTGACAGCTCGTATTTATCAAGTTTCAGACCGTTCACGTCACGGAGTTTGTTGACACCCGTTTGATCCATAACATATATTTCCGTATAGTCATCTTTTTGGAAAACGGGATCATCCTCCGGCATATTGCGAAATTCAGATTTGTTTTTGGAAATCTTTTCTCGGAAGCATGTAATGAGCGCTTCCGATTGCCCGCGCTCAAAATAGAAAAGTTTAACCTTCTTAGCTTGTAAGGTGATTTTTGTTTTGGACCCAAGCGGAGTTGTAAATTTGGGCAAAACGGAATATTCTACTGTATCTTTGTCTACACTCGTTTTCTCAAATAGTGCGCGTTTCTCTTTCTGGACAGCTTCATCGCAGGAAAGACCGTTCCACCGATCGCCGTTTACAACATAGTGATCAAATGCTTTTTCAAAAGTGAGTTCTGAATGTTTATGGCGGAGGCTGGCATCCGTAATATGGGAGCCTATATGCGGAAAATGGCCCTGAGTGGGTATGTGCTTCATGTTGACCTTTCGCCTGTTCGTGAGCTGGTTTCGCTCCAGCGGCGCTGCTCCAACAATCTGAACCAAGTGGCAATTCAAGCCAACACCTACGGCGCGATTTATCCCGAAGAACTCGCGGCCTTGCAGCGGGACTATGCCGCTTTGTGGGGGCCGCTGTCTGATCTCTTGAAACAGCTCTCCGCGCTGGTAGAGCTCTGACCCATCCGGGGAGTGGTTGATACCGCTCCCCGGCTTTTTCTACTTCGGGACAAAGTGTCCCAAAGTAAAAATACTGTTTGCCGGAAGGAGGGATTTTTACGGCGACCACCTACATCCGCCCTTATAAAACAGCGGCGGGAAAAAGTGCAATTCAAACGATGGAGGATCGTTTCACCTATGGCCTGAACCCAGAAAAGCTGGGAGCCGTATCTTCCTATCTCTGCGATCCGAACACGGCCCCCGCCGAGTTTCTTCTGGTAAAAAGTCAATACCTTGCAGAGACAGGCCGGGCCGTATCTCGCGGGGCCCTGTTCTTTCAGATCCGGCAGGCGTTCCTGCCCGGGGAGGTTACGGCGGAAGAAGCAAACCGTATCGGCTATGAAACGGCGATGCGCTGGACAAAGGGAAAGTATCAGTTCTTCATCTGTACGCATACCGACAAGGCCCATATCCACAATCACATTTATTTCAATGCGACGGCCTTTGACCGCTCCCGGAAATTTCATAATTTTATTGGTTCGTCCTTTGCCCTGCGGCGGCTCTCTGACCGCGTGTGCATCGAACATGAACTGTCTGTTATCCAAAATCCGCGCCAGCACAGCAAGGGCTGCTTTCTTCACTATGGCCAGTGGATCGGAGAAAAGCCACCCTCTGCCAAGCAGCGGGTACGGCTGGCTATTCTCGCGGCTTTGGAGAAAAAGCCCACAGACTTTTCCGACTTTCTTCGTCTCATGGAGGAGTCCGGCTTTTCGGTGAAACAGGGACGCGGCGGTGTCATCTCATTCCTTGCGCCCGGGCAGGAAAAACCGACTCGGCTCCGGGCTTCTACACTTGGAGCCGGATTTGACCCGGAGGACATCAAGGCAACTGGGGATTATAACAATGAATATCTATTCCATCTGTTTAACTCTGCCGGAGAAGAAGTCGGCCTTACAGACACGGACACAGCCACAGGAAAGAAAATAAGTGACTACAGCCCCAACGACACAAGCGCACACTATACTGTTTCCTTTATCGGGGAGACACACTCCTATACTTTGTTACTTGCCAAGAACACAGACAAGGAAAGCCAAGTGGTGGAGGCGTTGCATAAGGCACTTCCAGCATTAGTGATTGTCATTGTAATAGTTTCTGTTTTAGTGGCGGTTTTCTATGCGTGGTATATAACTGCCCCCATTAAGAAAACACTGGACATTTACGCCCACGCATTTGACAAGAACAAACGCAAGGCGCAGGAAAAGCTAGGAAAGGTGATTGGATTATGAGAAAAATCAAGCTGACCCGTGCCAATAAAATTATTTTGCTGAAAGCGCTGGGCGATTACTATTATCGGCAGAGAGCCATGAACACAGATTGGCGTGAAACTGGATATTTGATACTCAAAGTGGATTCTTTCCCAGCCAGTAAAAAGGCTGCTTGGACCAGTGAGGAAGTCTGTCTTGCAAGAAACGCTGTAAATCAGCTGCGAAACAAGAAAATTAAGCAGGGGCAGTACACAGACGCAACAGATGATATGCTGCTGAAGCTGATTTAAAGCGGAAATAGAGTAAACAAAAAATCACCTTGCAAACTACATTGCAAGGTGATTTTTTGGTGCGCCTGAAGGGATTCGAACCCCCGGCACCTGGCGTCGGAGAACTACGGCAGGGTGGTATAGACTGACGATGAAACGTGAACTTTATTGGTTCTGCACATTTGCCGCCAAAACAGGAAAAAGCCTGTTGTCGGTTATCACAACAGGCTTTTCCGGCATTTTGAGGGGCGACTGCACAGTAGGGGTCAAATGGTGGTCAAAATGCAAATAAACTCTGTAAGAACATACGGTAAAAATACTTTTAACAAATTTCAAAAAGGCTCATTTAATTCTATTTTGAATATCTTCCACCGAAGGCAACTGCTTTTCCAATTCCCCGGTAAGGTTACTCGTAACCTTATATCAGGGCATTGAGGACAAGTTCGCAGACAAATTTCTGGAGGAAGATGGTTCGCTGAAAACCGGCGTCATGGCAGAAAAAGCAACCGCAGCCTACCATAAGGTCGAAGATACCGTGGTCGGCGGTTATAAGAAGGTGGAAAATGCCTTCGTGGATGCATTCCTTGAGAAAGTGGATGAACCGGAATCCAAGGATTCTGAGGAAAAAAAGTAATGCCAAGCAGAGAACGGCAGGTACAGCTCAAATGTCCCTGCCGTTCTCTTTTATTTTTAAGATTATCGAAACACAACGCCAATAAACTGTTTCACCGGTTACATGAGGCTACAGAACAATTTGTCACGCAGCATTCTTTGAAGTCTGCCCCGAATTGCTATATCTTTACCAGAAACCACCTGTCTTGATTTGCAAAAAGCGGTCATGACTTATTCAGATTTCTCGCAATGGCTTTGGCTACCTCCGCCACATTAAGAGGCTTGGAAATATGACCGTTCATGCCCGCATCCAGAGAGGTCTGCACATCCTCCGCAAAAGCGTTGGCCGACAGTGCAATGATGGGGATTTCTTCTGCATCCGGGCGTTCCGCCTGCATGGCGCGGATGGCTTTTGCTGCCTGCAGTCCGTCCATTTTCGGCATCATAATGTCCATCAGGATAATATCATAGGTACCCGCCGGGTGATTGGCAAACAGGTCGACAACCTCCTGCCCGTTCGCCGCATGGGTTACGATCATCTCCGAATCCTCTAACAGTATCGTGGCAAGCTCGGCGTTCAAATCGTTATCCTCTGCCAGAAGCACCTTGATCCCTTTCAGGCTTTTGCGCTTTGCCGGCTTCTTTGTTTTTTCGACCTTTTCAGAGCTTGTCAGCTCCATGGGGATTTCCACGGTAAAGGTCGTGCCGACTCCCTTTTTGCTTTCCACCGCAATGGTTCCGCCCATCAATTCTACATATCTCTTTGCGATGGGCATACCCAGACCTGTGCCTTTATACTGCGTTCTTGCGTCGTTTCTCTCCTGTTCAAATTCGTCAAAGAGCTTTGTCAGGAATTCCTCGCTCATACCGACACCGGTATCCTGAACTCGATAGCAAACCACCCTGTGCTGTGCATCAGCTCCCGGACGATTGCTCACATCCAGACGGATCGTACCGCCGTCATTGGTGAATTTTACGGCGTTGTTCAGGATGTTGACCAGAATCTCCCGGATGCGGACAGGCTCCGTCATGACATAGGGATTTTCCATCGGTTCACGGTGTAGCTCAAAGTTCAGGCTCCGGTTCAGAAGGGTACCGTTTATGATCTCAATTGCACTATCCGTAACGGCGGTGATATCCGCCGGAACAGGGGAGAATACCACCTTTCCGCTTTCGATGCGGCTCAGATCCAGTATATCATTCAACAGGGACAGCAGATGATCCGAGCTGTCCTCGATTTTTTTCAGGCAGTTGTGGATTTCGGGTACAGAATCCTGATGCAGCGCGATATTCGTAAAGCCGATGATGGCATTCATCGGGGTACGGATATCGTGGGACATATTGGAAAGGAAGACACTTTTTGCTTTGCTGGCGGCCTGCGCCTGCTCTGCAAGGGTGGTCATTTCTTCTGCTTTCTGCTGGGCGGCAAGCTGTAATTTTCTGCGCGTCTGCAAACGGCTCATAATAATAACCAGCGCGACCGCCATACACGAGATAAATACGATGATAAGGAAAGCCGCAACCGGATGCAGGCGGATCATGTCTGCAAAGGTCAGATTTGTCGCTTTATATGCGGTGTACTCCGCCGCAAGATCCTCGACAAGATTCTCCGGCATCGCGTACATTGCCTTTGTCAGGATACCTGCCAGCGCGTGATTTTCCATGGAGGAAACCACCATGCGGTAGCTGAAGGTGGGCTGTTCCAGCGGCGTGTAGGTCATGGTGCCTGTCGTGTCGCCGTTGACAAACGCCTGCGCCATATAAGAGTAGACAAACGCTGCATCCGCCCTGCTGTCACGGACAGCTTCCATCATCTCCTGACGGGTACTGCACATCAGTTTTTCCGCACCGGGTGCCAATGCATCTGCGATCGACTGGGCCGCGGTCTGATTGACCGTGGTGACAACATGGATGTTCCCGTCAAAATCTCTCCGCGTCACCCTTGCCATGCGCATCGTGATATAGGGTGCGGTCAATCCCCATCCTTTGGTTTCTGCGTAATTGTCCGTCTCCAATCGTGCATCAATGCTGATGTCTACCGCGGTCTTATCGCTTTGATACGCGATATATTCATCTCTGGTTGCGGGGACAAGAAATTCATAGGAAAGCCCGGCATAGTCCGCTACCTTCCGGAAATAGTCCGGGAGAATGCCCTTTACCTCGCCATTTTCTGTATAAGAATAGGGATACCGGGTCGGGTCGCACAGGATGTGAAGGGGATTGTCCTTGGAATATTGGGCGATGATGCGCTTTTCTTCTTCCGTATACTCCAGATTTTTGGCATCAGCGCTTTCGTAATTTTTGCTATAGAGGGTCGTTTTCCAGTTGCCCTCGGCGGCGTTCATCTGATCGATTGCATAATTTACCCGGTTCAGAAGCTCGGTATTTCCTTTTTTGACGATCACATAAAAATCACTGCTGCCGAATTTTTCAAGGATGCGCTCGTTGTTTATCCTGCTCAGGGAACTGGTGACCATGGCATCGACCGTTCCGTTCTGAATGGCCTCTGCCATCTCCTCAGTCGAATCGAAATAAACCGATTGGTAGGTAAAGCCTTTGGTCTGTGCATACTCTGCAAATACAGCATTCCGGGAGTTTCCGTTCAGGAGTGCAACACGCATCCCATTGTAGGTACTGTATTGCCCCTCAACGATAGCAGTATTATCGCCGCGGACCGTCAGGATATCGTTGCTGGTTCCGATGGGACGGGAAAAATCAAACAATTCTTCGCGGTCAGGCGTTTTACTGGCAGAAGTGACCATGTCAATCTCGCCGTCCAGCAGCATCTGCTGCATATCCTCCCAGCTTTTGTCATAGCCGATGTACTCATAGTCTGCATCCCAATAGCGCGCCATCAGGCGGAGGAAATCATAGCCGTAACCGCTGCGGTTTCCATCCTCATCCATCATGTGATAGCCGTCCATCGCAAAAAAGCCAACGCGCACGTGCTCATGCTGGCTTTCCGCCTCTTCCGCACGCGCCGGGAAAGACAGCAGCGCCGTTAAAATCAGCATTGCTGTCAGAATGGCCAGCTCCCTGTAAACACCGGCACGCTTTACAAGATTCATAGTACAATCCCCTCTACCTTTACATGTATGACGCCTAAAAAAGCAAACAACGCTTTCAAGGTATGGCGAACCCATACCTGAAAGCGTTATCTAACCTTATAAAACAATATTTGCGGGCAACCGAAAACGGCAGAGCATTATAGTTGCTCTGCTCTGCTCTGCTCTGCTCTGCTCTGCTCTGCTCTGCGGTCAGTATATCTCTGTGCATTCAACCTTGTCAACCTCTGTTTTCAAAAAAGAACACAAAGCTACTGATGGCAGAAAAAGCAACATTTTTTTCTGGCAACTGGCTGACCCAATGGGCCCCTATAGCTTTGCGTCGCCGGCTTGCGCCGGGTTTGCTTATGAACTTGATAGCAGATATTATACCATATAAATCGTCGATGAACAAGTCAAAAATCAGAATAAAATCAAATACCTAGAGTTTTATAATCGTGACAAAGGCCGGAAGGCCTTGAACCTGACCGAAAAGTACAAAAAACAAGAAAGCTGGCAAGAAAGAAAACAAGCCCAGCGGAAAGAGAGTAAGAAAATGTTGTATCAGGTTATTGGCGTTGAGCGTAAAACTGGCGATTTTACCCCGCGGGACGGCTCCAACCGTCAGATTCACTATGATAATATCGTGTTCCACTGCGTGACCCTCAAACGGTTGGTTGGCTGTGCAGGGCAGAAAGCGGAACAGTGTTCTATCAAGGTTGTGGATTCTGCCGACTTGCTTGGTTCTGTCGGTGCTATGGATGATTTTTCTAAGGTCATCGGCCATCAGTTCGACCTTGAAACCAGCTATGGCAAAATCAAGAGTTGGGAGCTGGTAAAGTAATGTTACCGGCTCCACCAGAAAACGCCCAGCCGCCACCATGTAAATAACTGCCGTGGGGCGGTGAGTATAGCTACTTTTTTTCTATAGGTGCATTTTCAAGATGTTCGGCCTGTAGGTTTCCGCGCGAAAAAGTAGCTATATTGACCGCCCCACATGCAATGTCAGCCACATGGCTGACACTCCAAAGGCGCTACGTCCTTTGGAGTGTCAGTGTCAGTGCCAAGACACAAAACAAAAATGACAGTAAATAGGATGGTAGAACATGGGCGACACAAAAGCTCCACCACGTTTGCGCAGTAGGCAGTGCATGTTTGTACTATACCCCGAGAGCCAGCAAGCAGCAATTGACTACTGCAAGCAAAATCTACCCTGCGCATGGGCACTGCATGACAAGGATGTACACACGCAGGCCGCATTTGACGACTACGTAAAAAAGCATGAGGGCACGCTTCCCGACTGGATGCCGGGCGACCTGAAAAAGCCGCATATCCATTTTGTGTGCAGTTTCCCAAATGCCCGGTACTTTTCGGGCATTGCAAAGGAAATCGGCGTTGAGGTCAACGTCATCCGCAAGGTGAACAACCTTTATAAGGCGTATGTCTATCTGTGGCATTTGCTCGACCCCGACAAATACCAGTACAGTAAAGATATTGTCGGCACCCACGAATTTGAAGAACCTAGCGAACACGCCGGTATGTCCCAGATGGAAGATGACCAAGTTCAGATTCTGCTGGACATGCCCACCTTCGATACCTTCAACGAGTTGTGCAGGTGGGCTTATGAACAGGGATGCTGGGCGACGTTCAAAAGCAATTACGCCATGTGGAGAGACCAGTTTTTAGAGCGTCTCCGCCTGCGCGACATGGCCCAGTCCGCTGACGAACGTCAAGCGGTCAACGCCCGCCTGGCCGAGCTGGGCAATAATCAGAAAGTCATTGATTCGGATGGCTTCGGCATTATGCCCGACGATTTGAAGGGAAACTTCTAATGAGAATCACACAAAAAACTTTGTACGATTACGGCGAACTTCTGCCGGAGATTTGCCAGGCATCTAAGGACGAAAACCATGAATTTCTTCTTCTGCTGATTGCCGCGAAAACAGATATTGAACAAGCATACGCCGGTCAGTGCAACAACTATTCCGTGCTGGTCACCTGCTACGATGAAGGCCAGCCGGACGAATACGCGATTGTCCCGCATGACTACACGTTGTAACGCTTACCCCAAACAGCAAGCGATTACATACAAAAATTTTGAGGAAAGGAGACGCAACCATGAACACTGTTATGCTTGCCGCTGGTGCGGAGGCTGGTGCAGAGGTTGCAAAGAGCGCTATGGAAACCGTTATCGCCGCTATGGCCGATGTGTTCACCCTGTCCGGCACCGTTGTTACCGAGATCACTAAGCAGCCCATCCTGCTGTTCTGCCTCGCCGCTGGTCTGGTTCCTGTGGGTATCGGCATCTTCGCCCGCCTGAAGAACGCCGCTCGCGGCTGATTCAGACAAGCCCCTGCGGGGCCGGAAAGCTCCGGCCCCGCTATTTTTGTTTCAACTCGAAAGAGGGTTTATATATGTTCGCTGCTATTGATGCGTTTGTGATGTGGTTTGCAAAACAACCGTCTGTACTGTTCTGGGTCGGTTACATTGGTGCGGCGGTGTTCATGCGCATTCTCGATGCGCTCCTGTCGTCTGGCTGTGACGATTATGACGAGAACGAAAACACCGACAACAAATAAAAATGCCGCCATTACTGGCGGCGGTTTTACTCGTGGAAAAAGATTTTGTGTGCAACTTTGTCAATGATGCACTTGATAGGCCAGAGCAAAAGAAGTAATAAGCCTATACTTACAATTATGGATTCGATGTTTGCACAGATTGCTTGATAGACTCCGAGTAGTTCTTTCATAGCTTCACCGCCTTTTATTATAGATTACTATATAACGTAAATTTTTTCAAGGGGTATAACATGAAAAAAAGACTAATTTCTTTAATTGTTGCAGTGGTTATGCTTTTTAGTATGTTATGCCCTGCGGCGTATGCAGATGATGAAACTGTATCTTTTGATACTTGTACGCATGAATGGGAAACGCCGCTTAGAAGTGGATATTCTATTACTATTCCCGGTTCGGATGTTTCATTTAGCGTTAAAACTGAACAGTGTAAAAAGTGTAAATGGTATAAGCACGTTGCAACGATTTTTATTGCGGAGTTTACTTACTATTCACCACTAAATGTTGGTGCAAATGGTCTTGTTCCGACTGAACTTGCTACATATTGGGCAAACGTCTGGTATAACAACTTCGGCAAAAACGCTACCGCTACAAAATTCACCCCGGGCGGCGGCTCCACTTCTGGCGGCGGCGTAGGCCGTCCCAAAGGTTACGCCGATGATAATGGTACACCTGCTATTACCGCGAATGGTGAATTGCTTGTCGCTGCAAACTGTGTCAATATTAACAGTTTAGGCGAATCTGCTTCTTACGCAACTAAAGCGTTGGAGCTCAACCCAGAACACATTTCTGTAAATTCCGATTCGGTTTCTAGCGATTCATGGCCTAACTATTCTATGTATTTATGCTATGAATTTACCGCTCCTGTTGATGGTACGTATTCTTATTATGGTCCTGCGGGTGAATATCTTTACACATTGAATATTGCGGCTGGCTCTACATGGAGAACCTTTCATAACGAGACGCGCGCTATTAAGTTGGGTCGTGATGTTTTAACATCTACGCTTAATACTAAAGCTGCTTTTGTGAAAGGCGAAAAAGTAAATGTTTGTGCGCAGATTTATGGCGAAAATTCTTATTGGTCTACATATATGTATGCACGTGCTGTTCGTGCAACTGTTAATCCAATTTTCGTTAAAGTTGTTCCATTGGAATCGGGTAGAAAGGCTGATATCACCATCAACAATAACACATGGAACGGTAACATCTACACCGACAACAGCACCAACCTTACTTACATCTACCCCCAGTACACCACCGTCAACGAGAAGAACGAAACGGTAACCAATATTTCTAATACGCCCATCATCTACAACAACGAAACCAAAAAATACTATACCTACGATACTGTAACGAATAACTACTACTACATAACCTACGAACAACCCGCCACACCTACACCGCCCCCCAGTCCTACACCTGCCCCGACTGAAAAGCCGGGTGGCAGTATCTCCACGCCGGAGACCGGCAAGCCGGGCGGCGATACCGGTGACACAGCGGGTATTCTGGCCGTGCTGGTTGAAATCCGTGACAACATGATTCAAGGCTTCTTGGATATTAAAGCGGCTTTCGTTGCTGGCTTTGCTGAACTCTCCGCAAACTTTACCCTTGCTATTGAAAATCTGAACTTGAACATTACGAACATTTTCAACAAGAAGTTCCCCGACCAGAGTACACCGGAGACAGCGCTACCCAGTCCCACACCTTCGCCCAGTCCTGTACCGCTCGACCCCATTCTTCCCGAAACGCAAAATCTAATCATTCCGAAGATGAACAGCAACACTTTTACTGATGAACACGGTACATGGATTGCAACGGGTTCTTCAAAGTACAGCGATGTGTTCGATTTCTTCTATGCCTTTGACCGTTCAACTGCTAATTTCTGGAAAACAAATAGTAGTCCCTCTAATCTGCAAATTGAAATTCCCGACCCCGAAAGCTATTACATTGACGGTTACATTATGCGAATATCTAAGTTCAATAACCGTTATGCAAAAGACTGGACGCTGCAAGGCTCTGACGATGGCAAAACATGGGATGATTTGGATAAACAAACGGGGCAAAATCTCTCGGACTTAGAAGAACACAAGTATCCCCTTACCCTGCGCAAGGCATACAAATACTATCGCTTGAATATGTCGAACTACGCAAGCTCCATGTGTTCCCTTAGCCACTTCAATCTTCTGGGCTATGATGCGAAAGATGTTGTAACTCCTACACCTGCACCGACTGAACCGCCCTCGCCTAGTCCTGCACCTGACCCCGGCAAGCCTGACAGTGGAGATAAAACCAACAACTTCTGGACTATCATCTTCCCCAATGGCGGCGGCACCGAGGACGGTAAAAAAGGTATCTTCTGGGCGCTGGTTTCTCTAATTCTTGCACTTATCGCGTTCTTTGCAAATTTGGCCGTGGGTGTCGGCTACCTGTTCCCGTTCCTCCCGGATGGTGTGGTCATGACGATTAACACCTGCCTGATTGTCATCTTCCTGTTCACCATCATCAAATTTATTATGAGGTCAAAGTAATGTGGAAAAAAATTTGTATTACGGTCTGCGCCGTATTCTGCGCCGCGCTCGCCGTCGTGCCCTGCGCCTTTGCAGACGACAGCTCCGCCGATTCTTCCGCAAGCTCGGAAGAATCCTCACTTCTGGGAGATGCCGCAGAATTGCAGGGTTCTGTCTCGGACAATTTCTCGGACGGTGTTGACAGTCTTGCCGATACGCTGAAAAGCACGCCCGGTGAATTGCACTATAACGTGAAAGACCAGTTCCCCAAATTCATTAAACAGTCCATCGAATGGGTTCCTTTGCCGTACTGGTGGGCGTTTGAATTTGCAATCGTTCTCGGTTTCGTCAATGCGCTGTACCGGCGCATGTCGTAGGAGGTACAAGCATGGAATCATTTCTTGAAGTTATGAATGTCATCCTGAACGGCTTCAACCTGCCGTTCACTGTGTACGGCTTTACGCTTTCGTGGTATGACATTTGGTTGTGGTCTATCGTCGGCGCAATCGCCGCCGCGTTTATCGGGAGGATGCTGTCATGAGCGATAATTTCAATAAATTCTGCGGCGTTCTCATTCTGCTGTTGCTCGGTCTTTCCACGCTCTTCACGCTCCGGGCCAGCGCCGAGGAATACACCCCGCCCGCCGAGGACAGCACCCAGACCGTGACCGATTCCGAGGAAACGCACGAGGTTGTGCAAGTTCAGGGCGTGCAGACTTACGACCCGACTTTGTATGAAAAGCTGGACACCCTGCAAGAATCCCTCAATACATTGATTGATATAATGACCCCTGCCGAGACCGGCACGGAAGATGCACAGTCTGGTGAACCGGCGCAGGATTACACGGCCCAGCTGGAGACGATCTCCGGCCAGCTTGTAGACCTGCGGACGGCTGCAGAAATGGCAACCGCCGAGACGGCCCAGCCCGCAGCGTTTGAAAAGCCCTTTGCGGATTATAGTGTATCCGAAGTGCTGCTGTTGGTGCTGGCCGCCGTGGTTGTGGGTGCAATCGTTATTGGCTTGGTTCGTGGCTTTTAAGCGAAAGCGGCAAGCGCGTCCGGGGCGCGGGGGCTATTGCCCCCGCCCCGCGCGCGCGTTGCCGCAAAAGTGAGGTGTAAAAATGGTATCTCTGTTCTATGACCTGCTGGCGTTCTTCGGTATCTCTGCTGACGCGCCGCAAAACCTGTCCGAGTTCTTCCCGTGGTTTCTGGCTATCGTGGTAGCGGTGGCCCTGTTCCTGTTCGTGTTCGGTATCATCAAGGACTTCACCCATACATTTGCCCGCGGGGGTCGTTTCTGATGAACGGATATATGGTGCTCCTTCTGGTCGCCGTGCTCATTACGCTGGGAGTCTCCCGCATTGCACGGCAGATTGTGTTTCATCCTTTCCAGACCGGCTTCAATGCCGTCAAAGACCTGTACTATTACCAACTGCACCGCGGCTGGCATAACTGCCCGGTGGGTGCGCTGGATATTTACTGCGGCTACTTCGGCTCCGGTAAAACGCTGTCCCTGGTACATAAAGTAGTGGGCCTGTACAACCGCTACAATGATATAGTCGTGTGGTGCCCGCGGCGTAAAAAGTTTGTGGTGCAGAAAATCAATATCCTGTCCAACGTTGACCTCTGTGTACCGTACACAAAATTAGAAAGTCTCGCGCAAGTCGTCAAGGCCAGCAAGACCACGCAGGCTATAGACGACGAGGAAGAAACGCTGACGGTTACAATCGTGGCAATGGATGAGCTGTCCGTTCAAATGAACTCGCGCAGTTTCAAAGACAACTTTAACGCCTACTTTCTGAACACGCTTTTGTGTTGCCGGCACTACCACATTAGTTTTTATGGCTCCGCCCAGCGATTCCAGCACGTGGACAAGCTGCTCCGGGATGTTACCCATACCGTCATTCAGTGTAACAAGGTCTGGCGTTTCCAGCTGTGGGCCAGCTACGACGCATGGGAGATGGAAAACGCCACAAACGCCGAGATGATACGCCCGCTCCGCCGCGGCCTGTGGTTCGTGCGAGACCGCGATTATAACGCCTACGACACACTGGCCGTGGTGGACAACCTGCAAAAGAAATTCGAAGAAGGTGACATTCTGCCCGAGGCGGAAATTATCAGCAACCAAGCCCCGGCCGGGCCGCTGGGTCTGGAAGTCGCCAGCAAGCCCACGAAAAAGGCCCAGCGCCGGATGTCGGGACAAATCAAAAGGTAGTGCAGGATCTTGACGCATTGAATTTAATTTGATACGTCAAGATTTGAACATCCCAAATATTGTAGGTGTAAAAATGAAGCAGATTTGCAGACTGGACAAAACGAATAACCGCCCCTATTGCCTGCGCAAGCCGTGCTCGTACCGGCTGGATGGTAGTTGCGCCGGGCCGGTGGTGGCCGTGAAGGACTATTACTCCTTCTACACCTGCCCGCAGGATGCCGACCCGGGCGAGCACGTCAACTGCGGTCAGTATGCAGAGTGTGCCTATTGTCGAGACCGAAACAACATTCCTCACGATTAGCCAAGAGCGCGACCCGATGCGGGCCGCGCTTTTTGTGTAAAAATAAGCCCCCAAAATTGTGCAGTATGGTGATTGATACCGTCGCTGTAGAAATGCTATAATGAGAAAAAGGCGGTGGTTATTATGGGCGGCAAAAAATCGAGAGAATCGCAAATCCGCGCCAGCGTCAAATATAATAAGGCGCATGACTATTTCGGGATTCGCCCCGATAAAGAGACCGGCGCGGCCATTCGGCAGGCGGCAGCGGCAGCAGGCCAGAGCGTGCAGCGGTATATTCTGGACGCCGTACAATCGCGCATGGAATATGACGCATGGAAAAATGCCCGCGACTTTCCGGGCGAGGTCGGCCCACCCAGTTTATAAAAGTGGGCCGGATTGGCGGGCATGGGGCGCCTAGCCCCATATTGGCAGCGCCTGCGCGGCGCTCACCTTCCCACGCCCGCAACTGAAATCGCGCAAAGGCAAGAGCAGGAACTTTCCGGAGCCCGGAATTTTCCTCTTATTGGCCCAAGCGCCAGACCGCCAGCCTTGCCCGGCCAGCAACGTGAAACGGCGCAAGAGTGCGAGAGCTTTTCCTTGCGTCAGTTTGTCCAACTGCTGCACGTTGGTGGAATGTGCAAAACTTGACCGGTACGAAGTCCCAGGCCCCGCCCTGGGACATTAAAAGATTCCTTAGACGCGCAAGCCCGCGCACGCGGGCACTGTGCATTTTTGAAAAGCCGAACCCCAATTTATAAAGGTTCGGCGTCTGAGCGGCACAAGCGCCGCAGGCACCTTCTTATTTGCAAGCCAGCGTAGGCCGTGTGCAGCTGGCGCGTAGCGTCTGCGGAACGCGGCAGAAGCGGACGAGACAACAAAGTAAAAAATAAAAACTGCCGTTGCGGCCCCCAAGGGACGCGGCGGCAGTTTTTGCGCGAGGTGTGACCATGTACGAACAGCAACGCAAAAAAGGCCGACCATTGACCGGCACAGAACGCAGCTTGATAGAACACCTGTACAAGCTCGGTTTCACGCAGACCGCGATTGCTAAAGAGGTCGGCGTCTGGCCGTCCACCATCTGCCGCGAGCTCCGTCGCGGCATGGTGGACCAGTTGAACGGCGACACATGGGAATATTATCGCATTTACTCCCCGCAAAAGGCACAGAGCCACGCTGACTATATGAAAAGTGCCCACGGCCCTGACCTGAAAATCGGTAATCGTGCGGACTATCTGGCCGCGCTGGAAGCGCACATCTTGACCGGATCCAGTCCGCAGGACGCAATAGCGAAGGTCGGCAGTGACTACGGCGTGACCATCAGCAAGACCACCTGCTACCGATACATACAAATGAAGCTGTTTCCCAGCCTGCGCTATAAGCACCTGCCACAGGGTCACCCAAAGAAAGGCAAGGGCACCGTATCCCATGCCAACGTGTCCCACCCAAAACACCGTAGTATTGAACACCGCGCAAAGAGTATCCGAAACCGTGAAGAAGTCGGACATTGGGAACTGGATAGCGTCATAGGCAAGGCCGAAGGAACCGGCGAGAGTTGCCTTGTAATGACCGACCGCAAAACCAGAGGTGAAATCATCATCAAGGCCCGGAGTAAAACTGCCGCCGATACAGTCCATGCCCTGCAATGGCTTAAATGTCAGATTGGCCGCGATTGGAAGTTGATATTCCACACCATCACGAACGACAACGGCTCCGAGTTTGCCGACCAAGACGGTATAGACGCGCTGGGCGTGACAACATTCTATTGCCATCCGCAAAGTCCCCACGAGCGCGGTACAAATGAGGTCACAAACAAATTGGTGCGCCGCAAACTGCCTAAAGGTAAAAGCATGGCAAAAGTAACGCAGAAACAGGCTACCGAGGTGCAGCATTGGGTGAACCACTATGCCCGGCCCATGTTCGGCGGTAAATCTGCCGCCGATATGCTAAAAGAGGAATTAGACAAACTGCCCCTATACAACCGCGAAAAGGTATACCGCTTCTTTGACCTGCTCTAGCAGCGGGCCACAATATGCCCCACCAGCCCGCCGCAATGCGACGGGCTAAAGGTGTTGCAAAAAGCAGAAAATCCCGGTGCAGATTTGCGCAAGCAAATTCTGCACCGGGATTTTTCACCACAAAAGCAACAATTATCTATTGACACCTTTGTGAAAATTGTCTAATTTTGTCAGGAACCCTTGACAGTAGCGAATAAAATCAAATAAATTCATTTTTTGCTTCTTACAGAAAAGTTGTACCCGAACACATTGATGTTTGAAAAATGGGCGGCGTTGGTGATTCTATCATCCCTCTGATGCAGCCTCGCCCGGCTTGGTCGCGATGAGCTTATATACCGCAGTGTCCTTGGGTTCCAGCACCGCGAATAGCACATGGAACAGATTCATCATATTCACCATAACTTTCCCACCAGAGCCGGTAGGCTTGCGGGTGTTTTCAAAAAACGACATCCTTCCAGCCTGTCGAAAAAGGTGTGCTCACCCCTTGGCCCCCTCTGCGAGGGTGACTCCCCACAGCGTGGGGAGATGTCGCGAAGCGACAGAGGGGCCTGGGCCCGAAGGGCTCCGCCCGCAGGCGGTGGGGGAGAGAACTGTACGGCTGCCCGAAATATTTCGGGCTATGGCAAGGTTCTCTCCCTCCGCCCCTTCGGGGCACCTCCCTCGCAGAGGTGCGTTCAGATACATGGTCAGCCCTTCCATGAGAATCAGCACCGGCACATTCTGCTCGCTGATTTCTCCGCCCCAATCTTCCACTTTCAGAAGAATGTGAATTTACGCAAAATCCATGAGGTAGATTACGCAGAAAAAGACTGCAACAATTGTTGCAGTCTTTTTGGTGAAACATCGGATTTGCTGTTTGGCCTATGCCTTTTCCTCAGATTACCTCCAATTCAAGCGTTTTGGCCGGCAGGCCTTTTGCTCTCACCGTGACCGTAATCTTTCCGGGGGCATCGCCGCCGCGGACCACGGCCAATGCCTTGCCGTAGTAGGTCGTGTGGGTATCGGAGAAAAAGTTTTCCCCCATGTTAGGACGTGCAGAACCAAGGGCCAGCAGCGTCCCGGCACCGGCAACCTCCACCGTGACCGCAGTATCCTCAGAAGATTTTGTGATGCCATCCGCCCCCGTCAGGTCAATGCTGATGTAGGCCAAATCCTGCGTTTTTGCCTGCAAGGTGCTCCGGTCGGCCACCACACGCAGTTCGGCAGGTCCTGCAGCTGTCTTCATGGAAGTGCGACTCTGTTCTTTTCCCTCGCCATCGTAGCTGATTGCGGTGATGGTACCGGGCTCATAGACAACGTGTTTAAAGACAGCCTTGTATTCCTTCGTCTTTTTTCTGCCATAGGAATGCCCGTTGACAATGAGTTCCGCCGTTTCACCGTCAGAGTAGACCGTGACCTTGGTTTTTTTGCCTTCACAGCCGGCCCAGGACCAGCTTGCCACTGCGTCTGTGTCACGCCACATGGATTCGGAGCCGGTTTCCCCTGCGTGGGTGTACGGTTCTACGCCGATGCCGGGGGTATGGTCCAGCCCCCAGATCAGCCGATTCCACTGTACCTCGGGGCGAAGCTTTCCGCAAATGTCAATCACGCCGCAGCCGGCGGAGATGATGGGCGCGTCCTGACCGGGATTTTTGAAGCTTTTGTAACGGACGGTACCGATGCCCGCCTCTCCCAGATAATCCCAGCCCGTCCACATAAAGTCGCCGATGACATAGGGGAATTTTTTCACCAGTTGCCAGTTATGATACAGGTTCTTGGGCAGGGTCTCGGACCCGACAATGACGCGATCGGGATGGAGCGTACCGTCCTTCTCGTATCGGGACGCGGCGTAGTTGTAACCGCCAATATCCAGATAAGAGAAACTCACCTTTGTGGCATCGTCCGCGGCAGGTTTGGCGGCCATTTTTTCAATCATACCCCCGGCCAGGTTCATCAGCATGTTGAAGAAGGCGCTGGTGGGAACGTTGTCCATCGTCTGACTGCCGTTTTGATTCTCTTTCCCATTCTTTTTGTTGCCGTATATGCCGCCGCCCTTGGCCGACATACTGCACAGCATCAGGTTGACCCCCATCGTCACTGCTTTGTCCGGGTCCAGCTTTCGTGCCAGGACCGCTAATTTTTTACAGTACTCCTGTCCTTCGGGCATAGCCAGTTCGGAGATTTCATTTCCGATAGAGTTCATGACCACACTGGGATGATTGTAGTTTTTGATGACCATAGCTGTGAGATCCTGCTGCCACCATGCGCGGAAATCCCGGTCCGCATAGTCGTAGGGGTTTTTATGTACCAGCCAGTTGTCGCAGAATTCATCCATGACATACAGACCCAGCCGGTCACAGGCATCCAACAGCGCCTTGGAGGCAGGGTTGTGGGCGGAACGTATCGCGTTGAAACCGGCCTCCTTGAGCAGACGGACACGGCGGAACTCGGCATCCTCAAAAGAGCAGGCACCCAGAATGCCATTGTCGTGGTGGACGCAGGCGCCACGGAGCAGCGTTTTCTTGCCGTTTACAAAAAATCCTCTGGTGCTCCAGCTAAGGGTACGGAATCCAAACCAGGCGTCCGCCTCATCCACCATCTCACCATTTTTCAGCAGTTCCGCTCTGCATCGGTACAGTTCGGGATGTTCCGCGTCCCAAAGCCGCGGCTGGGAAACGGGAATGTCTGCCGACGCAGTGCCTTCCTTGACCGCAGCTTCGGCCTGCGCTACCACCTTTTCACCATCCAGAACAGAGACTCTGACCGTATCACCGCCGGTGACCGAAACCTTCACATGGGCCGCATCGTTTCCGGAGGTGGAGACGAGCAGTCCATCCGGGCGGATATGACTCTTATCCCCCAGGAAGAGGTTTACGCTGCGATAAATTCCGCTGCCGGAATACCAACGGGAATTGGGTACCGACGAGTTGTCCGCAATCACTTTGATTTCATTTTCTTCGCCATACTTCAGTTGTGGGTCCAGCACCACAAAGAAGTTGGTATACCCGTACCGCTGTTCAGCCACAAGCGCATCGTTCACGAACACCTGCGCGTTTTGATAAACTGCCTCAAATTCCAGTACAGCGGACTGTGTCCGCCACGTTTCAGGCACAAGAAACCGTTTGACGTAGACATAGGCCCCGCCGGGAAAGTATCCGCACGCTCCCGCTGTTGCCGCATCCCTCGAGCGTTTCTCGTACAGCATGGCATCGTGGGGAAGCGTGACCGGCTGCATAGACGGTTCCTTTCCCACGGCACCAAATAGCCAACCTCGGTTAAAATCTTTCTTTTTCACTTTCCTGCTCTCCTTAAATATGCGCGAACGCTTCGCTGTTTGTGCAATATACGATATCGTTTCGGCCTGCGATCGATTCAAAAAGCCGCTCCAAAGCATACCAACTGGCGTTTCCCTTGTCGTAGTCCATTTCATAACTGTGTGCCCACAGGAACAACAGCAGATCCTTTTCTCCTGGTTCCTCACATTTGAAACGCTCCACCAGTTTCACGGCATTTTTCAGAATCAGCGAGGAGGAAGGCCGAAAGTTCATCGGATCCTCCGGGAACGCAAAGCCGCCGGAGGGAAAGACCACTCTGGCATATTGATACCCCTGCGCCTTCAGATACGCCTGGGCAGCCGGCGAGGTTGAACCCTGCGCATAGGCGTGTCCCACGACCGTAGTGCCGAAGATTTTTTCCAGCGCGGTCTTGTCCGCATCCACCGATGCGCGCATTTCATCCTCGCTGACAGCCCCCAGCGGTTCATGCCGGAAACCATGGGTGGCAATCTCCATTCCCTCATAGACCTGGCACACCTCGTCCTGTGGGATTCGGTTGTGCTGCACATAGGAAAATGGCCACTTGTGCTTTACGCCTTCGGGGCAATCCTGAAAAGAGAAGGTTCCAAGCCCCTTCACCTCACCGCGTGTGCCAAGCAGGCCGGCATTGAGGTTGAAGGTTCCCTTGAGTCCGTATTGCCTCATGAGCCGGATCACCCGTTTGTCCTGTTCCAGTCCATCATCAAAGCTGAGCGTGAAATACTTTTTTCCCATGCTTACGCCTCCCCCGTCAGCTTTTGCAAATCATACGCCTGCGCCAGCAGCATTCCTCCGGCCTGATTCGGGTGCAGGTGATCCCCCTGGTGATAACGCTCGTCGGTGAACGAAGGATTGTTCGGATCGCGCAACAGTGCATCCGCATCAACCATATAATCGAACAGCGCGCTATCTCGGATCCATTCATTGATGCTGACTCTCAGCGCCTCCATCTCCGGGGTATACCCTTTTTTCACAAAACCGCTGCGGGGCGGAAGCGTCTGGGCAATCACCCGGACACCGGCCTTATGTAGCCGATCCACAATATCGGTTACGGCCGAACCATATTGTTCCAGCGAGATGACCGCCCCTGTCTTTTGGGAATAGTAGGCCACATCATTGACCCCCAACGCCAAAATCACGCCGCAGAGTCCTGAAAAACGGAGTACATCTCGCTCAAAGCGGGACACCCCTTTTTCCCCGTAGGAAGCTCCCATCAGGCCCGGGACATCATAAAGCAGACAATTCCCGCTGATTCCGGCGTTCATCAGTGCGTAGTCACCGCCATACGCATCGAACAGACGCCTTTGCAACGGTTTTACCCAGCGGTTCATAGCCGTTATACTGTCCCCGAACGCCACGATGATTTTGGAAGGCTGACCGGTAAACACCTCGATCTGATCCATCCCGGGAATCGCTTCATAAAGGCTGTACTGTTCCATATACTTTTCCCGCCGGGGTGGGGGCAGCTCCCTGTCCGTCGTATGATTTCCCTGATAGCTTACCGCATTTTCCTCGATCATATTGCTGTCCATGACCTTGGATGCATAGTAGAGTCTGATTTCCAGCTCTTCCCCCATCGTCACCGGGAGCGTCAACGCATCCGAATAGCAGCTTTCCCCCGCGGGAACCGTGAAAACACAGCTGCCGTCCCGCGTGACGGTATGCATCTCTCCCTGTGCCCACACGGTCAGTCCCCCAATGGTGTAGGGTTTCTTTCCATAGTGGTTGGAGAAGCGGACCCGAAGTTTCTCGCCCGAAACCTGGGATATCACAGAATACACCACTGTTTTTTTCTTGCCCGCCAAAAAGCCCATCGCGAAGGCAGGGGCCGCGGCTTGGTGCCAGATTGGTGTCCAGTCCATCATTATCCTCCTTTATGCCAACGTAATACTCAAGATGTCAAGCGTTCCCTTTCCCTTATACCGGAAATACAGCGGGCAGGAATCAAGGGGGCGCCCACTCTCCAACGCCAGACGTCCGGCGTCGAATTTTACTCCGGCGGTTGTCCAGTCGGCTGTCCCGGCAAGGGGAATGGATGCTATGACAGGGTCTTTTTCCCCGGGTAAGAGTTCCAGCACGCCGCCTGCGCCGCGAACCGTTACAGCAATGTGGGTGCTTTCAGTCAGATCAAAATATCGGAAACCGGCAATACTGCCATTCTTCATTTTGGAAATATACGCCTTTGGTGCCGCGCTCTCTGTCTCTATGGTCACTTCCCGTTCCGCGGGCTCCGGCGGCTCGTAGTCCGGACCATCCTGGGTGATCTCGGGTCCGTCCATCGGGTTGCGCAGACCAAACATTCCGGCATGGTGCAGGACGCAGGCAATGTAGGCCGGATAGGTCCCGATTCCCTTCAAAGGGCCGCCATTCAATCCGCAGCTCGTGGACTCCACCATGCGGATGGTCCCGTCCTCACGGATCTCAATGGGCTCAGCTACCGCCTGCCGGTTTCGTTTGGCGCCATTGGTCGTTCGGTGGTCAAATATATACCATTGCCCGTGGACGCATACCATACCGCCATGGCTGTTTCCCATCGGATATGCCGCATTCATGAGCTTTCTGCCCTCCAGACCGATATCACTTGAGGAATGGATCGGTCCCTTGTGGATAAATCCCTTGTCGGGGAACAGGCTCATCGCGTAATTGAGACCGGTGATGTCCGTGGCCGGATAGACCAGATAATACCACTCACCGATGTGACGGATAGAGGGTCCTTCCCAATAGTTCGGCTTCTTGGGATTAAAATCCGCCGGCATGATGATGGTGGGTTCGCTGATGATGGTCAGCATATCAGAGCTGAGTTCCATCACAAACAGCCCCTTGATTTCGTGTCCGAATTGTCCATTGGATTTCTGCCCGCTGCCCACGTAGAGAAACACCCGCCCGTCATCATCCACCAGAACGGCTGGGTCAAACATAAACCAATCCTCCGGCTTTGAGCCGTAGACTCGCCCGTCCGGGAAGTGAACATCGCCCAAATATTGATATTTTCCCGCAGGTTTGTCACACACAGCGACCGATGTGATCGACGTATTGGCCACAGAATAGTAAAGGTAGTACCGTCCGTCTGTGCCGCGCACCACATCCGGTGCATAGTAGGACAGGTTCTCTTTATTCCACGGCGTATCTTGCTTTTTGAAGATTACGCCTTCATACCGCCAGTCGGAAAGATCCTCTACCGGGGTCGACCAGCATACGTAATCGCCCTCACAGTATTCCTTGGCACCAAAGAGATCGTGGCTCCCATAAATGTACAGCCGCTGACCAAATACCCTCGGTTCAGCATCCGGGATGTATTCCCAACTGGGAAGATAGGGGTTATAGCATTGCCGTTTCACAGATATTTCCTCCTTCAAAAATACTCAATTCTATGTTATACTATACTCAATTCCATGCTATACTGCCATAAAAGGGGGGATGCCCGCATGGAACACCTGTTTTTTGACAGCATTGATGAAATGCGGAACCAGACCGGCAGCCATGGTCCGAACTATCTTCGCAACCATACGGCCGAACGGGACTATTTTTCTCCGTTGTCCATTGTAACCAGCGTCCAGAAGCCTCAGGAGTATCTGTTTTCCAACTATATGGATGCATGGTCCTTTTGCGTTCACACTCCAAACAAACACGAATTCTTTCATGAGACCTACATGCACAAACATAATTTTTTTGAGCTGATGTATGTGCAGCGGGGTCAAGTCCGGGTGATGATCGAGGGGGCCGAGACCACCTATACGCAGGGAAACCTTTGTCTCCTCAATCGAAACACCATGCATCGCGAAACAGATATGTCGAATGCGGATATCGTTTACATCGGCATCGATGCCTCTCTGCTGACACAGTGGCCCAAATCATTTCCGCCGCCCTTTCAGTACAAAAGCATTCTCAATCAGTTTTTCAGCGACAATCTGTCGGAACGTGCCGACTATAAAAAGGACTACCTGGACTTTACTCTTTTAGGAGCAGATACGATCCCGCAGCTCACTCAGGAATTGATTCGCGCCTTTACGGTCAAGCGGATCGGATACCAGTTTGATGTTTATTCCTCTCTGCTCCGGCTGTTTGCCGCCTTGGAGAATCCTGACATATACAAAGCAGCACACATTTCGCTGAGAAACAGTCAAGAACTGCTGGCGGCGGAACAGGTCAAGAAACTGATTGAAACTCACCACGGGGCTATCCAGCGGACCAATCTGGCGGAGGCACTTAACTACTCCTGCGAGCATATATCCCGCATCATCAAGACAAACACCGGATACACTCTGAAAGCGTACTGTCAAAAAGTACAGATGGCCGAGGCGGCGCGGCTTCTGAGAACCACAGAGCTGCCGGTCTGCCAGATCGCGGCATCCATGGGCTATGAGAACAGAACGCAATTCTACAAAGTGTTTCGGCGCGAGTACGGCCTCACCCCCTTGGAATACCGCCGCCATATTGCGGAGGAATGATCCTTACCCGGCATTACGGCGATCCAGGCATTCCCGGATTTTTCGGCGCTCATCGTCCTTGATCGGGTATGTCCGCAGGATCAAAGCCGACAATGCGCCGAGGATGGCAGGAACAAGACCCATGATAACGATAAACCAATTGAGCATGGTCGGAATCTGCGACAGTTCCCCCATGTATTCGGAGGTGACGGGATCCACGTTGTAGCCGATTGACATGAGCACAGCGCCAATAATTGCAGCCGAAAGCGCTGCCTGGGCTTTGACAATGAAACCGCCGGCAACCATTGTCAAGGCGGAACGATCCTTGCCGGTTTTATAAATGTTGTAGTCCATAATCTCCATTTCCACCATGGATTGCGGGACAAAGTCAGTTCCCACCCCCACTGCCATGATGAACAGGGTAACGAAGAACAGCGCAGGAACATTCGTAAGCAGACCCGCCATCTGGGTAATAAACAGGACCGCCCCGCCGACAGACTGCACAACCAGAAGGAAACAAGTCATTTTGATTGGGTTGTTCTTAAAGAGCTTCAAGAGCGGACGACCAATAACTGCACCAACCAGGAGCGGTATGAGCATCATCATGGAAGAAATGCCGTTGAGGACACCATACTGCTCCATGTTTGTGACGCCGGTGGTCAAATCCGTGCAGAATCCCCATTTTATGTAATACGCAGGCGTGGCAAAAATAAGGGACCAGATAAAACCGGAAAAGATGCATTTCAAATAGTAGACCACCATCGGCTTGTTCTCTTTGAACAGAAGAAAGAAGTCCTTAAACTTTACCGGCTCTGCCTTTTCTTCCTGCACACAGTGCTTTTCCTTGACAAGGAACCAGCCAATAAGGGAGAGCACCATCGCTGCACCAACAATACCGGTGATCAGGATGGCAAATGAGTCGTGATAGTTGCCCACACGTTCGTTGACCGCAACCAGCACAGCCGTAAAGGCGGACGTAACGACGCCCAGAATCATGGTCCAAACCCGCGGCCCGATAACCAGCTTGGAACGTTCGTTGGGATCATTGGTCATCGTTCGGAACAAAAGATTATCCTTATAAAAGGATGTTCCCACATCAAACAAAAAGTAGAAAACGATAACCCACACAACAACCAGTACGGGCTTGGACGCCAACTCGGACGGGAACGAGTAGAGACATACACAGCCAATGCCGGTCAACAGTATGCTGAGGAGAAAAAAGGGTTTGTACTTTCCGATTTTGGTTCGTTTTCCGCGATCCATCAAAAATCCCTGAATGGGATCATCCACGGCATCAAAAATCCGCGCAAACAGAAGAAGCGATGTGGCCAAGGTCGCCCCCATAGCGCCCAGCCCGGCGTAGTCGGTCATATACTGCATAAACATACTGGACATAAACACGGTGCACAGACCATTTACAGTAGACAGCGCCGTTGCGCCGAAACAGTCTCGCAGCGTAATTGCGTCCGGATTTTTCACACGGACAGACTTGAGCATTATTATCCTCCTTGTCATTTCATCAATTATTCTCAACCAATAAAGCCGGAATTCGTGCAATTCCAACAATTCAATGATAGATTATTCCTTTGTATTCCACAATGACAAAAGGTCGCCCTTTTTCAATTTATTGTATCATTTTGTTTCTTTGCACCGAAGCGAGAAAGAATAATCACATTTTGTTACAACGCGGTATGTACCTTTCACAAAAATGGTCCACTGCACCGTTTTGCCCGCCGGTACGCAGGGCAGCGAGGCCTTACGGGTTATGCGTATTGTATGACACCGCCGCACGCGTATCAGAAATTTGCAGTCTTTGCATAGAAGACGTCCGATTTGAGAACCCGCCACACATTCGCATAATGGGGAAAGAAATGAAAGTGCGGGCCGTTCCCATTTTGCCGGCAACTGCAAAAAACGAAAAAAAACCGCAGCCAATGGGAAATTGGCTGCGAGGAAATTGAAAACATTCTGAAAACAGCAGGATTTATTCTGTTTTTCTCAAAAAAATTACCCCTTCTCCTGCCAAATTCCAGAAAGCGGCAGGGAAAGTGGGCATCAAGTTGGGGAAACCGCCCTAAAAATGGTTGGACAACACTGTAAAACCGCGTCCCAAAATTGTGTGGTGAAACTGCAGATTTTCGACGATACAGTGAAGAAAAAGCCTGCGACATCTTTTTTGTCACAGGCTTATGGTGCGCCCGAAGGGATTCGAACCCCCGGCACCTGGCGTCGGAGAACTACGACAGGACGGCGCAACCGGACGTAGAAACGTGAATTTTGTTGGCTCTGCACATTTGCTGCCAAAACAAGAAAAAGCCTGTTGTCGGTTATCACAACAGGCTTTTTCGGCATTTTGATATGTGATTGCACAGTAGTGGTCAAATGGTGGTCAATAACCCCACCCATAGTCACATATTCTCTGCCAAAAAGGTCTTGTAGCTGAAGTGGGCCGCTAAAGTCATAATCCACCTGCTCGTATAATCCCATTGTTATAAGACTTAAAACGAGTTATCATCTCTGAATTACGATGCGTGGGTATTAGCTGGGATATAACTCCATTTCCAATTAAAACAGCTTTTCGCATGGTGCGCCTTTATTATCCACCACAAAAATGATTGGTGATTTAGGTGATTGCGTTGAATTTGGACAGTTAAAATTTTCCGTATACGGTGATTTCGTTTTTATTTAGCGGCGACAAATGTAAATCGGCATTTTCTAAATCAGTAGATTCACTGATATGCTTATAGCTTTCACGATCGATATAAAATATTTGTGGCCTCCCATTACAGTAACTACCAAAAAGGATAAAATCCAAATCAGGAGATGCAGAAACTTTACTTGCAAATTGAACTGTTTCAAAATAGTACAATTCTTCATGCTCTTTTGACATTCCATGATTATACACAATCGGAGAATACGGATTCTCAATAAAGAAACCCACAACGATTGGTTTGTCGAAAAAGTTTCTACCTTTGTTTCGAATAGCTTCCTTATAAGCAGGAATTTTGTTATCCCAGCAATACTTGCTATCCCTGATACCTTATTCTTTCTACCAGCGTTTCCTTTTTCAGATTACTGCTTAAAACACAGGAAAGCACAATTTGTAGAATACCAACCAGAAGAATCATAACAAGAATCGGGATAAGAGGAACGTGATAAACGTTCATTCCAAACATCCCATTATGCTTCGCATAGGAAAACAGTGCATAGCCAAGGGGCAGACCGGCAGCAAGTGCGACGCAGATGGTGCCAACCGTAAAAATCAAGCCCTGTATTTGTAAGCACAGATTCAACTGCTTATTGGTCATGCCTACCGCTTGCAGCACACCGTATTCCTGCTTCTTCGTGGTGATATTGATGATCATGGTGTTTGCCAGATTCATAAACCCAATGAGACCGACAATTGCCATGAACAGATAGCAGCCAAGCTTCATCATACGGCTTGCGTATTCTGCAGATTGTAACTGTGCATGATAGGTATCCATTTTTATATGCGAAGTATT
>ERZ791875.589-NODE-589-length-36672-cov-9.516481_pt1 | contig 36672 bp, 31 predicted proteins | sample MGYA00510278_ERZ791875 | MGnify/ENA primary metagenome ERZ791875 (study PRJEB30046, sample SAMN00792078) | human gut metagenome | study: EMG produced TPA metagenomics assembly of the A metagenome-wide association study of gut microbiota in type 2...
GCGTAAAGATTCGTCAGGCGCAGGTAATAGTCGTGCGCGTCCTTGTTGGTCTGAACGACCTTGAACGGTCAGCCGAAGATACGACTGATAATAAACTGCGATCTGCTTTTCACTCCGGCTTTGAGCATCATGTTCAGCAGTTGCGTTTCCTGCTGATGGTTCAGCCGGAAATTGTGGTAGTACGTCTTGGGGTCTGTGACCCGTGTTTGTTTTTCCATATACTGATATTTAAGGTTAATCGACTTGGGAGATTAACCAACCTTAATATTTCGGTCTTTCGTTAGTGTGGCACAAACTCCGTTTCGTGGCACAATAAAACAAGGAGTGTAAAAGGAGAAAGAGAGAAAACAAGGGTAATTGATTGACTGATAGAAATGTATGTCTTTTAGTGTCTTTGGATGCCGAGTAGCGAAATAGCAGGAAAAAGCGGATTAAAGCAGACTTTCCGTTTCTAAACCGTTACCCGTTCTGACAGGCGAAAAATACAGCAAATTGATGACGTTAAACGTCTGGTTATAGCGTTGTTTGTCTGTGGTTTACATTGTTCGGATAACTCATATTGAAAGTAATTTTACGAACTAAAAATGTGAGCGTAATGAACAACGAACTAAAGGTGTCCTTCTATCTCAAACGAGAGGGGAACACGGAGAGAACAGAAACAAATCCCGATGCCATTTACCCGATTGTCGGGAAAATCATCATCGGCAACACCATCGCACAATTCGGCTCAAAGTTAAAAATCGAAGAGCAGCTTTGGAGTGTAAAATCAGGTCGGGCAATGGGCAAAAGCCGTGTTGCCGTTGAACTCAACAGAGAGATTAATTTTATTAATCTCTCCATACACACGCACTACAAGGACATTTTAAAGCGAACCGGAAAAGTAACCGCTATCGAAGTGAAGAACGCCTTTCAAGGAATTGCCACAGCACAAAAAACACTGCTTGTCCTGTTCGGTGAAATGATGGAAGATTTCAAAGGGAGAATAGGCATCGACAGGGCACAATCCACCTACAAGCAGTATGAAGTCCTTTATAAACAGCTTAAACAATTCCTTCGGGAAGAATACCATATAGAGGATATTCCCCTTGCCGAGTTAGATTTGTCTTTCATCGAAGCATTGAATTTCTTTTTCCGTGTAAAACGCAAGATGAAGCCGAGAACCGTTAAGGCTCGGATTGTCTTGCTAAATAAAGTAATACGTTTGGCATTGCATCGAAGAATCATCACCCGTTCGCCTTTTGACGGGTTTGAATTGGAAAAGACGGAACTTAAAAACAAGTCGCTCACCAATGACGAACTGGACTTGTTAATGAAAACTCCCCTTAAATCAGACACACAACGGTTTATCCGTGATATGTTCCTGTTCTCGACCTTTACCGGCTTGGCTTATGCAGACGTGCATAAACTCTCTTGGAAAGATATTATTACCGAAGATGATGGTAGCTTGTGGATTTCAGCCAACAGGCAAAAATCACATACGGGGTTTAATGTAAAACTATTGAATATCCCTATCCGAATCATGGAGTATTACAAGGGGCTGGCTCCCGATGGAAAAGTATTTCCGCACATGAGTTTGGGACAGGTCAATGTCGGCTTAAAACGAATTGCAAGGAACTGTGGTATTAATCGGGTGTTATCCTACCATATGGCAAGGTACACTTTCGCTTCCCAAATTTGCCTTTCACAAGGCGTTCCAATTGAGAGTGTGAGCCGGATGTTAGGGCACAAGCATATTGAAACAACTCAACGCTACGCACGCCTTAACAATGAAAAGATAGGCAACGATATGCAGCAACTATCTGCACGTCTTGCCACTAAATTTAACTTTTAACAATTCCAAATACAGATATTATGCAAAACAATAGAAGCACTTTCGCTATACTCTTTTACCTGAATACCAGCAAAAAGAAAAAATCAGGTAATTGCCCTGTCATGGGGCGTATCAGTGTGGACGGTAAAAGCTCGGCTTTCAGCACGGGTTTAGAGTTATCTCCTGAAAAATGGAATGCCAAACAGGGAGTAGCCATAGGCAAATCAAAGGAAGAAACAACTATCAACAAGCAGATAGAAAACTATCGGGCTGAACTTGTCCGCCACTATAAAACCTTACTGGAAAACAAAAGCTACATTACGGCTGAAATACTTAAAAACGCTATCAAAGGAATTGGCATTAAACAAAACAGCTTAATACAGGAATTTACAGCCTTGATTGAAGAAAAACAGCAGTCTGTCGGTATTTTGATAGTAAAAACTACCTATACACATCTTTATCGTGCTTATCAGCATTTGAAAGAGTTTTTGGGGTATAAATACGGGGTAACGGACATTCCGTTTACCCAAGTTGATTTTGATTTTATAGAATCGTATGTTTACTATCTAAAAGTCAATTTGCAATTAAGCGCAAGCACAACCAACAATACGATAAAACCATTGCGCAGGGTTGTAATGCGAGCCTTAAATAAAGGTTTGATGTATCAAGACCCGTTCTTTGGCTATCGTCCCCAGCGGATAACCATTACACGGAAATGGCTATCAATGGATGAAATAGAACGGTTGATGCAAACAGATATGAAACATGAGAGTGCCAATTTTATCCGTGACATGTTTCTGTTTTCGACATTCACGGGGCTTGCTTACGTGGATTTAAAGAACTTACGGCATGATAATATTGTAAGGCAAGAAGATGGCAAACAATGGATTGTCTTAAATCGTCAAAAGACCGGAACAACTTCCTACATTCCCCTACTTAATATTCCATTACGTCTTATCGAGAAATACCGGAATACGGCTTTTGCCGGGCTTAATGGAAAGGTTTTTAGATTATGTACAATAGAAAATGCTGATATTCAGTTAAAAAAGATAGCCAAAGCAGCCAATATTGATAAACGTCTGACCTATCATATGGCAAGGCATAGCTATGCAACCCTTTGTCTTTCAATGGGTGTTCCGATAGAAACGATTAGCCAGACATTGGGACATCGAAGTATTTCCACTACTCAAATATATGCGGAGATAACCCGTACCAAAATCAATGAGGATATGACAAACTTAGCAGAACGGATTGAGGGAAAATACAAATTAGTAAAGTAAACATCTCATAACTAATATATTTTTCCTTTTTTCGCTGAAAAATGATTTAACAAATCAGATTGCAGAAAAAAATTAAAACGATAATCGTGTCTGCTTCTCCTTTTTTTGTTATTTTTGGAGATGAGTTGTAAATAGGATATAACAAAAAGTATAGCTATCTCCTATTTTTAGATAGATTGATGCACTTTTATTACGCTGATTGCGTAAATTAGTCATCGTATTACTAAACACATAAAAAGAATTATAAATTAAAAAATACTTATGGCAAATAAAAAAACTCCCATTTCGACCGATTTACAACATTTTTTTAAAGCGTTGGCAAGTGAAAGTAAAAATAAGGCACTCCCTGAAGAATTTAATTATTTCGGAAAACTTATTGGTAGTTGGAAATTCAATTATGTAGATAACAACACCTCTCACAAAGTTAAAGGAGAATGGTATTTTTCGTGGGCTCTTGAGGGTATGGCGGTACAGGATGTTATTATTTTACCGTCACGCGATACAAAAGATGAAAATCCTCATTTTGACGGTGAATATGGAACTACGCTCCGTGTCTATAATCCCAATACACACGCTTGGGATATTGCCTATTGTTATACAGGAAAAATAATACGGCTTGAAGCAAGAAAACAGGATGGAATGATAGTTCTTACAAATATTGACGATAAAACAAAGAAATGGATTTTTGTCAAAGTAGAGGATAATAATTTTCATTGGCAGAATGTTTCCATAAAAAATGATGGTGAATGGTATGTTAATGCAGATTTATATGCTGAACGTGTATGATAAATTACTCCCTCATCTTATCTAAAAAACAGGTGCAACTCTCGTTCTTGTGACACTTCATATCCATGTTTAAAAGAGCTTCGACAAAAACGGCTAACTTTTAGGTAAAGAAGAATGTAGTAAATTTGAAATTCAACGGAAATTATTGACTCTTCAAATTTTACATAAAATACTATAAGGCTTTACCTCTTGAAAATTTTCCTTTTTTTCTCTGATAAACATCTCCTATATGGAAAGAATAAATAAGGCAACACTTTTTGTAAATTTACTCTTTTGAGGAACGAAAAAGGAAGAAATTTACAAAAACCGCTTGCGGCTCGGTGTTGCCGTTTTATTCTTGGAATATACCTTTGTGTTCAGAGAAAGAAAGGATTAATTAAGATTATTCCATTGAGAAATAAGATATTAGATTGGTTACTGCTACTGCGTAATTCTCACCATCTATGCAGTAAAAGCCTAATTTCTTGGCAAATGCTCCGCTTTTGTCGTTGGCACACTCAATGCCGATATGGTTAAAACCGTACTTTTGGGCTATTCCTGTCAGAAATCGGATAAAGTGCGTTCCGTGCCCTATCCGTTCTTTGCTAAAACCCAATCGGGCTATAATCAAACAATCAGGTGGAAAACGGCTTTCAAGCTTTCTAATACGCAAATACAAATCTACACGGCTGTTTCTTCGGGTGGCTATTATATTATCCACTGTCAGCCATACAAGCGATTTTCGATACTTAAAACGTTCCATCAGATAGCGGTCTATATCGGCTCTTAGTTCTTCATATTCAGTCATCGTCTAATCCCTTTCTTCTTTTTCTTCTTGCGTTTCTGTGCTTGTAATTCTTCTACTGGTGCAGCATTATTATTGCCATCTACCAATGAGAAGATAGATAATAGAGAATCGCCACTACCGTTATTTTGATGGTTGTAAGAATGTTTTTTATCTGCCTTGCTATCAAGGTTGCAAGAAATATTGTTTTCTTTTTCACTGGATTGGAATACATCTTTTTTATTTTCGCCAGTAAAATATTGTTTTGGCTCTTTCAACTCCTGCTCCTGCATTCTCAGTTTATCGTCAATGCTTCCGTTCTTCATCGTGTTGGAATACTCAAAGGATTCGGATAATTGGCGGTTGTAACTGAATAATTTATCAAAGCCTTGTTCCGCTTGTTGGAACAGGTTCACACGGTCAAAACCACCTTTGACTACTCCGTTCTTGGTGTTCTTGTGGTTGGTAAGCGGTGATAGCTTCTTTTTGCCCGTTTGGTCTTTACGGCTGACAATCAAATGGCAGTGCATATTCAGTTCGTTATTGGAACGGCTACGGTCAAAATGGATTTTACCAAAAAACTTTATATCCGCTTCGGATAGTCCTTTGTTGAAGTTCTTGGCATATTCAGGAATAAATACTTCACGGATATACCGCTTCATGGCTTCGGCTTGTTCCTGTTCGGTGTTCCCCATTGCCCGAAGCTCGCTTTCCGATGGGCTGACGTGAATAGCGAAAAACTTAGCATCTGTTTTCAACAATTGCCCGATATTACTATCTATATCCTTAATAACCTTTGATTTGTAAATATTATCATCCGATAAGTTGAAAAAGCCATCGGTATAAATACCTTTTTCCATCCGTTCCAAGTCTTCATGTTCCATGTATGAAGCTAATTGACGGCTGCTGCCTGCATTGTTATATGTTCCTCCCGATGGTGGTGCAAAATCTATGTGCATGGTTCTATGTATTTATCAAATTGACGATTTCCGCTTTTAGGTTCTCTTTGCGTTTGCCGTCCATCACGCCACAAGTTGATAACTCCGAATAGAGTTGTATTAGTTGAAGCAGCTTCTTATAATCCCGTTGGTGTATCTGATACAAGGCAGTGAGTTGCTTCCCCTGCCGGTTGATTACATCGGCATGTTTGCCGAACTGTTCACTTACTTTTTGCAGTACGGCTGTTTGTTTCCCCTGACTGGATTCCAGTTGGGAAAGAATAAGCGTTTCCAATGTCTTACCAATACCATCAAACCGAACTGCAATAGAATTAGCGGTTCGTATCATGGGATTTAGTTGTTCTTCCTCGTAGTGACGAATGAAGCGGATTATATCGTCCTGCCGTTTGTTTATTTTTGCCAGTTCCGATTTTACGGATTCCGGTGCTTCCGATGGGTTGATACATGCTTTATCAATATAGACAAATGCCAACCTGACTATTTCCCCTTTTTTCAGCGAATAACGTTTGCAGAGCTTATCTATCAACTTACCCGTCTGTCGGTCTATCCCGATGGTGGTAAGTGTGGATATATTATTGGTCTTATCCATGATTATAACTTTTTTATAAAGAAAGTGAGATTCATTCAGTTGATTATAAGCGAAATACATTTTCGACTTATAATCACTGTTATAAACGGTTACGAATGTAACCTCTTAAAGCCGAAGGCTTTGCCCCGCAGGGCAAGAGGAAGAACAGGACAAAGTCCAGTTCCCTCTTGCTTCATTTAGCGAAATGAGCCAAGCCACAAGGCAAGGCGATTTCTGCTAAATGGGGATTGTTAGCGCTTCATCAGGTGGTAACATTACCCACCTTGTTTTGCGGTGGTTTGCCTATCGAGTTGGTTTTCCTTTTTGAACCGTTCATAGGTCTTACTATCAGCATTTTCTTGAATAAATGTTCGGATGTCGGCTGCACGATAATAAGTCTTGTGACTTATTGTAAAGTAAGGAAGTTTGCCACTTGCCCGATACCGTTGTAGGGTTCGGAAAGATACTTTCAGCAGGAAAGCCAAATCCTGATTGTCGAGTATCTTATCGTTTTCGTCCAGTACCTTGTCTGTATTGATAAGGGATTTTAGGTCTTGCCCGATTTCGGAGAGCTTTTTCGACAGACGTTCCATCCACTTGTCGAAGTTTTCATTGTCTATATACATTTTGCTTCATTTTTAAGTTCAACATTATTATTTTCAATCGATTGATGAAGCAAAGTTCAGCAAATGGGTGCAAATAAGTTAGGGGAATACCACTGGTACTCCCCCACAAATAACTGCTATCTCACTGATAAACAGAATGAATTATTTTCGTTTTTTATGGCTGGTAATAGCCCTCATCTTTGCTTTTTTGGATAATTGCAGCTTTCAATCTGTCTAAAAACTCGGTTACTTTAGTCGGTTTACGTTTAATTACTGCTACTTCCTTTTTGTAGATGTCGCCAAAATTCACATTGAACATCTTTTCAAATATACGTGCTACATCACTAAGAAAGATTTCCTTATGGTCTATACGAACTAAACCATCACTAACATAGAAAAGCCCACAAACTATCTCCATTATATCTACAAGTTTAATAATCTCGTTATTCAAATAGAATGGAGATTTCCAGTCAGATTCTATATTGATAAAAAACTTCGGGTACTCCATCTGACGATATATTAACTCTTGTTCCATATTGATTAGTGATAACAGTTTATCCAAGAATACCAGTTTCAATCTGCTATTTTCTGTTGGCGAGGATTCTTCAAGTGCTTTAAGCGTACCAAAATCAATGTAACTCATATTTAGTTGCCTGATACGAATTTTATTATCGGTTATCTTGTTTAGATAGTCGAATAACTCTTCTACAAACTCCAAATAGGCAGATGCCATATCTTCAACCACTGATTTGTCAAGTTGATACGGATGTCTTAATAACTTATATATGCGCTTTTCTGTTAAATCCCAGTTCGACATTAATTGAAATACTATGCTATTTATGCCAATAAGCTTTCTGAAGTTTATCGCATGATGATTCTCTGAATAGAATTCTCAGCCCATTACCAAAGGTTTCATTGATAAATACAGCATCAACAGGGCATTCTTTTTCGCATTTACCACACATTATACAATTCTGTTCATCAACAGGAAGAGGTGTTTTGGCATTATCTTTTATAGTAAATACATTCATTGGGCAGTTTTTCGTACACCTTCCACATGCTATACATATGCTTGTATTTAATAAAACTATATTACCAATAACATTCTTAACCCCATCAGAGCGAAGGGGTAATCCTTCATAAGTCGATGACGAAGAAAATGCTTTTTTGAAACCTGATAGAGGGTGAGCTTTTTTTCTTATTTGTATAGCGAATGATATAGATTTAAACAAATCCTTACTATTCGGTCTATTCTTATTATACCCATTCATCCCAACCCAAGGTCCGGTACGATCAAAACCTACACATGAAAATTCACCTAATAAAATACCTTCTTTTTGTGCTATTAGTGATTTTAGTTTTTTATGATAACTGCCTAATATTGGTCTACATCGAGTTGAGAAAATGAATATTTTTTTATTTGCTATGGATAATTCTTCTACGAGGGCAATAATCTCTTTGTCATGCGAAGCGAAATTGATGCCTGAACCCAATCCAATTAAGTCATAAGAAGAAATATCAGACAAGGTCACTTCCTTCGGGGATTTGATAGTTGCTTTTAGTTCATGTGCCATTGCTTTAGCAACTTTCATTGTATTGCCCAGATATGTTGATGAAACTATGATAAGTGTTTTCATTTTTTTATTGTTACTATTGTTTCAGGAGTACCCGGAGCGCCTTGTACACCTTTATATTGAATAAATTGACCAGAGGACAAGTCTACATAATAATCGCATCCAAAAAACTTTGATAATATGCCTGTCAGATGAACATTAATTCGTTGTTCACGAATTCCATTACGAGCAATAACTTCTTTTCCGTCTGCCTGCATTTCATATAACTTTAAATTATCAGGACGTATACACTCAAATCTGAAAGTTGGTTTCTTTTTAATAGAGTATCCTATATTAAAACCTATATTCTGAAACCAAGGAACTCCATTGGATTTATATGTTTTTGAGTATGATTTAGATTTTAACATTCCATTGATTTTATAGATTCCATTTTTCAATACAACTTTGATGTTGGTGCCTTTATCCTGATTGGAATATTCCCATAAAACTGTATGATAATCAGATGTTAACACATATTTGTTAATTTCACTTCCTTGAATTGTTTTCAGATATATAAGATTGCCTTTTCTACTCTCGTTCCAATAAATTGTTGCTTTATCCTTATCACAAGAATATTCATACTCTTTTGTTTGGGAATGAGCGTGATAAGATGACAGTAGCGTTAGCGTAAATGCTATTATTAATGTTTTCATAGATTTATCTTTTCAAATAGCATGTCAATATAATCACATAGCGTATTTTCATATATTGTCCATGAAGTATCATTGGAAAAATCGATACCATTAAATTGGGAATATTCTAAAGTGCTTAATACAATATAGTTTATAGAAGCTATTAAAAGAGTGATATACATACTGATATTCAGACCTTTTGTATCAGCTTTAAGTTCAAGCATTTTTTGTAATTTATGCCCATTCTCTTCACGTAAATTACGAATTGCTTTAAATTTTAATCCACCGGACAACTCCCACCGAAGAAGCTCCTGATGCATCTTATTCTCTTTAGTGAAATGAAGTTGCGAAAGTAGAATTTCTTTTGTAATTTCCCGAAGATTGACTTGGCTAATGGTTTCTACTTTATTAATAAAAGCGTCATAGGCTTGAATATAGAAATCATGTTTTTTTGCCCACGTGGTAATTAATCCGTCTAAATTACCAAAATATCGATATATAAGCACTTTGTCACATCCCGCTGTTCTTGCGATTTTATTAATTCCGATTTTTGAAAATCCTTCTTCGGTGATGATTGTACTTACAGCTTCTATCAACTGTATTTCACTTTTTTTAAATTCCATAAAATCTATATTAGTCACTACTTGGTGACAAAGATAAGTCACCAATCGGTGACAAACAAAAAATTAGCTTTATTTTTTAGCAATAACTTTCTTGTATTTTGATATGTATCTAGTAATTAGGTGTTTAAAAAAATAATGTTTGAATATTTGATAGATTAAAATGAAATAGGTATTTTTGTATAATAGTTATTTGAAGCAATGGAAAAACACAGCAGACTAAAGAAGTTCGCTCGTTTCTACATCGTTACCCATTGTTACACTTTTCTTCTTCAAAAGTCTATTATTCAATAGATTACAATTACATTTCTTGTTTCCCAAAACACACCTTGCTATTTGCCTGCGCAAATAACATGGACATACTCACTTTTCGTCAGACAAACCGCAGTTTGTCGGACAAAAGTACATCTTGCTATTTGCTCTACGCAAATAAAATCTGTTCCCACGGGACGAAAAGGAGTTGCCGTGGGCAACGACCTTTGATCTTTGGACCTCTATACCGAATCGGTGATCTTCCCGCTGCAAAGGTACGGCCTTTTTTTCGCTCGTGATTCGGGTCAATTACAACCGTTCATAACCGTTCAGTACTCTTCAAGCATCTTTTTACGGTTCCCACCCCTTTATTTGTACAGGAACAATCTTCTCCCGCTGCAAAGGTAAAGACTTTTTCCGCTCGTGGTACGGGCCAATTAGGGCGAACGGGGGCGAACGAGGGGGTAAAGGGTATTTTTTCCGGTTTTCACCCTTTTATTTGTACAGGAGCTGGATGAAGTAGCATTGGGGGGGGCAGGATGCGGGGTTCGGGAAGATACAGGGTCTGACAGGATGCAGGTGGCCGGAAAGATATGGGGACTGGAAAAAGGCGGGGTTCAGAAAGATGCGAGACCCGGGAAGATGCAGGATTCGACAGGATGCAATGGCCAAGAAGATACGAGGGCTGATAAGATGCGGGGTTCGGGAAGATACGGGGGTTGAAAAGATGCAGGGCCTGACAAGATATAAGGGCCGGAAAGATATGGTATCCTGAAAATGCAGGGTCTGACTGAATATAAAATACGAACAGGACTTAACTAAAATGTAAATTATGACAAAGAAGCAAGAACGTTTTAAAATGATTGACGAGGCTTCGATTCTAAATCTGATCGGAGGCGTGGACGCTCCGCCAAGGCTGATTCCGAAGCAAGCACCTGCAACTCCGCCCCCGGAAACGCAAGCTGAATCTGAAATCACACCGTCGGAACAAGTTACCGACCGAAAATCCGCAACAATCACGGAACATATCAAAAAAGAAGATCGCGGTAACGAATACGAACGAATTTTCTTGTGCCCCCAGAACTGTTTGCCGGACACCTCTTGCCGGATAAAACGCAGCACCCGTGAAAAATTGGCATTGATTGTCCGAATACTCGGATCGGATGGAATGACCGTGAAAGCTTATGTGAATAACATTCTGGACTATCATCTGGAACAATACCGGGACGAGATTAACGATCTTTTAAGCAAACCCAGAAATTTCAAATTATGATGAAAAAGAGCATGGACAAAATGAAGCGGCGTAGCCCTCCGAAGCACGGGAACAGGGACTAATTATCAAAACATACTAATAAAAAACTAAATTATAATAAATTATGGAATATCTGTTAATCGAAAAAAGGGCATGGCTGGAAATGCAGGCAGAAGCTAAACGGTTAAACGAACGAATGAAAAAACGGAACAATATTTTTTTCCGGCAGGGGATTCGGGATGAATCGACAATGCCGCGGTCTGCCTGTGACTGAATATTTCCAAACGAACCCTGCAATACTACCGCAACAGCGGAATTTTGCCCTATACCACAATAAGGAACAAATGTTATTATAAACCCGAAGATGTGAAAGCGGTATTCGACCGAAGCACGACCAAACAGAAGTAGCGATGGCAGAAGATAAGATTTTATGCGACAACAGCGTGATTACCCGCGACACGCCAGAATACAGAGAATTGATCGCAACGATGCGTAACACCGTACAGGTTGCCGACAAACTTGTGAAAGAGGTCCGGCCCTGCCTGCTTAACGAGCGGTATTTCACAACCGAGCAGGTGATGGATCTGTTCCATATCAGCCGACGAGCCTTGCAGAACTATCGGGATAAGGGGATAATACCCTTTTTCTCAATAGGTGGGAGTATTGTCTACCCTGAATCCAAAATCAAGGAAATGCTGGAAAAGAATTACTACAAACCAATTGTGGAGACATCAATATAATTATCAATAGTTTCTTACCTCAATCGGCAACAAATCTTTCATGCAATAAAATATTGATAATATTTGATTTGAATTTGGTTATATAAATCATTTTCAATAATTTTGGATTGCAATGATACTTGAGCCTCAATGGAGAAACAACTGATTTTCGTTTATGACAAAAAACGCGATGCGTATGTCGATAAAACCACGGAGATAACGGAAATCCGTGAACAGGGCAGTTACATAATCGTCTATTTCGGAAGCACTAAATCATTTCGTTACCGGAAAGAAAACATACGCTTTTATCCTTTGGTAAATGTCTGTCAGCAAGTCCGAATATTTCATAATGGGAAAGTTCAGGAACAATATGACACCTTATATGATTATGGCGAATATGTAAAGCTGGGGAATGATGATGAAATATGCTCGTTAGCTATTAAAAAATCAGAAATCGAAATTTCTGAAATTCGCCAACCGGAACCCGATGCAGAACATATTCTTTTATATTTCGAGCAATTACTTCAAGAAGAACCGACCTCCGCAGTCGAGTCTTCAAACGATCCATCCGACGAAAAAGATGTATCCGAAGAAAGCAACCTGATTTCTGATATGTTAATATCTGCATTGCAAGGGATTGATCGAAAGGATACACGGACTGCATTTTCCAGTTATTTAAGCAAACGTGTTCATACGCATGAAATAAATTCGGATAAAATTATCTACCCATTCGGATGCAACGAAAGCCAGAAATTAGCAACACAGCGGGCGTTGAGTAACAATGTCAGTATAATCGAAGGCCCTCCGGGTACAGGTAAAACCCAAACGATTTTGAATATCGTAGCCAATCTATTAATGCAGGGTAAGACCGTCGGAATCGTATCCAATAACAATGCTGCTGTTGATAATGTACGAGAGAAACTTACAAAATACGGATATGGTGCCTTGATTGCGGAGTTAGGAAATAAGGTTAATCGACAACTATTTTTTAATACTAAGCAAACGGATTTTGTGCCGAAGTCGGAATGGAACTTAACCAATTGTGATCGAAATACAGCAATTGTAAGATTCACCGAATTATCCGCTCATATTGATGAGCTATTTCGCAAACAGAATGAATTGGCGTCATTACGAACCCGATTAGCCGATGCAGAATGCGAATATCTTCATTTGCAAAAAGAACAGCCTGTAACTCATGAGCAAAAGCAGCAGATTGACCACATCTTCCTGCGTCGCTTCGATAGTCGGCGGGCGTTGCTATTCCGGTATTTCATAATTACAAAATATTCAGAATACGGCCGGATATCCTTGTGGAACCGAATTGAATTATTATTCCGATTTGGCGTAATACGCTTTCGACAACTATTTAGGCAAGTTGATCTTTTGGCAGACTATGCCAATCACAAGTTTTATCAAACACTGATAGATGAAATTACAGAAAAGATCAATGAGATCGAACGTTGGTTGCAAGGCCATGATGTAGATAAAATAAATAAAGAGTATACCGATTTATCTGTAAGATTGTTCCAGAATAAACTTTTTCATAAATATGAAAAACTGAATGACGAAATTACACAATCAGGTCTTACTTTCTCATTAGATGATTATAAACGTAATTTTGAAAAGTTTACCGAGCGTTATCCGATCATTTTAAGTACAACCTATTCTTTAAGTGGCTCTGTTGGACATGGCCATTTGCTGGATTATGTGATTATTGATGAATCTTCGCAAGTCAATGTTATTACGGCCGCGATCTGTTGTGCTTACTGCCGGAATATCGTTATTATTGGCGATAGTCGTCAATTACCTCATATTGTCGACGAAAAGCTAACGGCCCGTTCTTTGGAACTGCGTAAACAATTTAAGATTTCCGATGCGTACGATTATCTTCGTCAGAATATTCTCTCTTCTTTTAAACTGGTATTTTCTGAAAAAATACCAATTACAATGCTTCGGGAGCATTACCGTTGTCATCCGGCAATTATCAACTTCTGTAATCGGAAATATTACCGAGGGCGTCTGCTCATCATGACCCGATCGGATGATCCTTGCCCCTTCCAAGTTCTTACGACAACCCCGTCGAAAACCTATGCGAACAAAGGACGGATTTACAATCAGCGTCAAATCGACGCTACAAGCAATTGGTTGAATAACATATCTGACGATTCTTCACATATAGGCATCATTTCCCCGTATCGTTACCATGCCGAAATGGCACGTCAATCTCTTTCTGCCGGAATTGAGGTCGACACAATTCATAAGTTTCAGGGCCGGGAAAAAGATGTGATTGTTTTTCATACGGTACGACCGCAGACTACTGCTTTTCTGGATAATCCCAATTTGATAAATGTTGCTGTTTCCCGTGCTGTTCGCAAACTTGTGGTCGTAAAAACCGCAGGTATGAAAATTCTTCACGGATCGGATATAGGCGACTTGTTGCGGTACATCCGTTTCACCAGTGTCAATGATTCCATTACGTTTATTGACAGCCAAGTGCGATCAGTTTTTGATATCCTTCACACCGAGTATACCTCACTGCAACGGGCGTTTAAATCTTCAAAGGACAAACAATCCCCCGCCGAATACATCATAGACCAACTCCTGATCCAAATTCTTGCCGAGCAGGATAAATTCTCGGCGATAGGTTATCATAGTAACTATCGATTATGTGAATTAATTGGTCGAAACGCTCCATTGTCTGATGAAGAACGGAGTTTCGTGCAACATGGATCGCATCTTGATTTTTTGCTTTACAATCGAATGGATAGATCTCCAATTTTAGGAATAGAGGTCGACGGCGTTGTTTATCATCGGTTCAATGAAAAGCAAGGCATTCGGGACCAGAAGAAAGATCACATTATGGAACTCATCGGCATTCCACTTCTCCGGCTATCGACGGATGGCAGCAACGAAAAAGATCGCATTGTTTATGCACTTGAACAAGCAATGCAACAATATGTAGAAGATGAGGCTGATAGGGTTGTTATTGCAAACGTATTGTAAAATTTGTTTATTTCATCATTAATCCATATTTTTACACTATTGAAAAGCCAAACAATAGGCGAGCAAACCAACGCTTTTCGCGCAAAGCCAAAGTGTGGTACAATGATTTAGTTCTTTTGCAAAACAACTGATATACAGTGACTTCTATAAGCGGATAAAGCTCCGTTTTCCGCTCCAGAGGCCAAGACAGAGAAAGACACTGTCGAGCCAAAACAGACAAAAATCCTTTGAAACGATGTTTCAGAGGGTTTTTTCATGCCTTTCAGCGAACATCCGACGACACCCGAAAGCCGTTTGCGGACACTCTCGCGCCACTAAAATGTCTCACTTGCCCGATGCAACCTCCGAAGTGAGACACTTGCCCCGAAAAGGTGAGACACTTCGGGATTTTTGGCGGGACGATGTCGGGTATTGGCCGAGCTTTGTCGCAACTGTTTATCAGCGGTTTAGATAATTTTGTAATTAACTAAACGTGAGACAAACAGTATGAGAAGTACCTTCCGAATTCTCTTTTTTGTGAGATGGGAACTCCAAAAGGCAGATGGCCGAGTGCCCATCCATGCCCGCCTGACATTGGACGGCGAGAAAGTCCGCTTCAACCTCAAAGCCGATGTTTCGGCGTCGCTTTGGAATCCGAAGGCCGGCAAAGCGAACGGCCACACCAAGGAGGCCACCCAGATCAACCGCTACCTCGACAGCATCAAGGGGCAGCTCATTTCGCACGACCACCGCCTGGCCGAGGCCAACGAAGTGGTTACCGTGGCGATGCTACGGGATGCATTTATGGGGTGCGATGTGCGAAACAACACTCTGCTCACAGTCTTTGCGGAGTTCAACGACCGGCAGGAGAAGCTGATTGGGATCGACATCGCCCAATCCACCTTTAATAAGTACGATCTGACCTATCATCGGCTTCAGGAGTTTCTGAAAGTCAAACTTCGGAAGAACGATATTCTGCTCTGCCAGGTGGATCGCAATTTCGTAATGGATTTCGTGGCGTACCTCAAGATCGAATATTGGCTCGACACCAACTCATCAGAGAAACTGATGCGCATCTTCAAGCGCATCACCACGATGTGCTTCAAGAATGGTCAGATGCCCCGCGACCCCTCTGCGGACACACGCTCAAAAAGGTCAAGAAAGATCGCGGCTACCTGACCAAATCCGAGCTTGAACGGATCATCGACTTCGCGCCCGCCAGTAAACGGCTCGAAAAGGTGCGCGACATCTTCCTGTTCTGCTGTTTCACAGGCTACGATTACTCGATGACGGCCTCCCTGACTGAGAAGAATCTGGTGACGGATGACGACAGCTGTCTCTGGATCGAGACGCATCGTATTAAAACGGGCGTTGCTTCGAAAGTCAAGCTGCTCGACATTCCGCTGTCGATTATCCGAAAGTACGAGCTTAAACGCGACGGCGACTTCTTGCTTCCCGTGATGAGCAATGCGAAGTACAACCTCTATCTGAAAGAACTGGCCGAACTCTACAGTATTGAGAAAAGAGTTACCTCGCACCTTGCCAGGCATACTTTCGCAACGACGGTCGCCTATGCCAACGGTGTCTCGATCGAGTCGATCAGCAAGATGCTCGGCCACACGAAACTCAGCACGACGCAGATCTACGCCCGGATCGTCGACAAGACCGTCAGCGACGAGATGGACAAGTTGGCGCAGCGCCTTGGCGACACAAAATTCGGTCTGCAAGAAAATAATCGAAAAAATAGTGCGGTTTCGTAAACCTTCCCCATGCCGGCTCCCTATTCTTATGTGTACCGGCAGACTGAAGCCGGTGAAAAAGTTTTATTAAACCACTAATTTTTCAAATCAATGAAAACACAAATCACATCAAGAAAACTGACCGACAAGGTCATCACACCCAGCCTTATGTCGCAGGTCGAAGGCCTCGACCGGAGCCTTCTGACCCCGAACGAGGAGTTTCATCTGGACTTGTTCCTGCTCAGCTACCACACCGGTGGAGTCTCGCTCAAAGACCTCGCTCATCTGACATGGGACAAGATCGATGGTGCCAAGTTGGACTGCCGGGCGCTCACCTATCCCAAGGTCGGGTCAGTGCAGTTTGCTGATCAGGGACAAGCAATCATCGACCGCTACAAGGATCGATCGTTCGACAATTACGTGCTGCCCATCTTCGGTACAAAACAGCGGACTGCTGCACAGCGGGAGGGATATGTGAAACGACTGGCGGACAAAGTAAATGTCACCCTCCGCAAGATCGAGCAGATCGCCGGATGCGGCCCCATTACCTGGCTGGGAGCACGGCTGGCCGTTATCGCCCGGATGATCGAAGAGCGGTGGGATTGCCGGGATATCTATGACTTCGCAGGAAGCCTTATGTTCCATGTCGAAGAATATTATTGCAATCTACCGGGAGCGAGGGAGAAGATGCGCGAGGAACTGGAGCGGATTTTCGGGAGGAATACAAACCTCGGCAGAAAGTAACTTCGGGCATTCCAAAAGTAGAAACTGCGGCAGAATCTGCCGCAGTTTTTTTATTGCCGGTTGTGCAGTTTCCCTACACAACACTACATGGATTTTACCCTATACAGTACGAAGGTGGTCGTATCGACAACGGAACAATTGAGCACCAGTAAAATAAGACAAATAGAATAGTTGAAAAATATATACAGTGTAAAAAGTGAACTCTTTTTTAGACGTTTTTAAGAGTAAAAATTGAGGTTTGACTACAAGCGCATTACGAACTAAAGAAAGCCGCCCCGATGGGCCTACCTTTTTTTATTTACAATTCACTCATTATAAAAGCACTGATAATCATGCGCTTACCATTAAGCTGTTTTGTTTGGCGATTTTAGCATTGGGCGCGGGATTTTTGCAAAAGTGCGATAGATCGGCTCAGCACGGAAACTACTTCAAAAATACGACAAATAGAACATTTTAGATTTGAACTCCTCGGCAACTGCAATTTCAGAATCCGGACAAGATCCCCAAATCCGGCAAAGCCCGAAGTGCTCGGATTCGGTAATTTTTGCATGCCTCTTTTTCTGAAAACGATGGATATTGCTCTCTCAGGGAGCAAAAACCCGTCCCAGCACACACATTCATTTCGAAAATAAGCGTTCAAAAGGCTTATTCCTCCCTCTTTTCAGACTTTTGCGGAATTATTAACCCGTAAAAGTCAAATCAAATGTTCTCCATCCACATCAAAGGCCAGCGCGATCCGAACCAGGTCGATATGGTCAAACTATCCCTCATCTTCTACCGCACCGGTAGCATCCGCAGCCAGAAAGTCATCTACATCAGCGGCCCCTACGAGGAGTGGGACCACAAGTTGGAATCCTTCCGCAGCACTTCGCCCGAATACACCGCCAAGAATCGACTCCTCCAGCAACTGCGGCTCAAATACCTCAAGGTGGCCGAAAAGTGGGACGCCGAGAAGAAGAACTGGATCGCCAACGAGCTTGCCCACTTCTACGACGAGCAGGAGAAATCCCGCAACCGTTACACCACCGTCTCGGAGATGATCGACCGGATCGTGGATGAACTGTGCCACCAAGAGCGCTTCAAGAACAGCCGCGTGCTGATGAACGTGACCACGGCCGAAAACTACGCTTACCTCAAGAAGGCGCTTTACCGCTTCGCTAAAGCAAAGTTCCATCGCGACTTCTCGAAGTACATGTTCCGCGACATGGACGAGAAGTTCCTGCGGGCATTTACCGTTTACGAACAACAGCGCGGAGCCCCGAACGGCAATAACGGCGGAATCCAGCAGAAGCTAATGTGCCAAGGCGAAGGACGAGGGTATCTACGGCGTCAATCTATCGATGTTCGCGCCGTTCAAGCGGCGGGTTAAGTCGCAATTCACCACGCCCAAAGCCGTGCAACACGACACCATTCAGCGGATCGAGCAGGTCGATCGCAGCATCCTTAAGCGGCAGGAGAAGATCTTTCTCGACCTATTTCTGTTCTCGTACTACGCCTGCGGCATGTCGCCCATCGACGTCTGCTATCTGTAGCGCGACCGGAGCAAGGACAGCATGATTATTTACGAACGCATCAAACTCGACCGCGTCGCCCGGGTCGTGCTGATTGACAAGGCGGCCGAGCTCATCGAGCGCTACCGGACGGAGAGCTACATGAACTATGTCTTTCCGGTGTTCAAGTGGAAGAAGATGGACCAGGCGCACATGTACGCCACGGTCAGCCGTGTAAGCTGCAAGGTGAACCGCACCCTACAGAAGATCTGCGACCACCTCGGCATCCGCGAGAAGTCTACTGGAGCTCCGCTCGCAGCAGCTTCATCTCCAAGATGATCGACGAGGGCTACCATCCCCTCCAAGTCGCCGAGCAGGTCGGGAATTCACCGCAAACCTTCTATAAATACTACTACACCATCACGAATCCGGAAGAGGTAAGGGAGAGGATGAATAGGGTGTTCGGGGGACATTAAATCCAAATATGAATAAACAACCAGACTATCTAAAATTAAATACTCAAACGACCCAATTAGGAAGTTGATCAATGATGCTCTTTATTTGATTTAAAATATCAGGAGGAGTCGTTGGGTCTGTCAGTTGTTGAAGCAACCTATTACTAGTGGCAAGTTGATCTAGTTTAAATTCTCTGGCTCTATCTTCCGCTAATGCAGGTCTTGTCAAACCATAGTATTTTATTGTATTTTGCCCTTTGATTGATCCATTCTTGGTTGTAATTATAATATCATCAATAAACTCAATATGACCCTCGTAATCATCTAAATAAGGATTAATTATGTTATACTCTATAGATGTAGTTGGCAGGGGTTGTAATGCTTTATTTGGATGAGGAGAGGTAAGTGTATTTTTTTTAACTTTAGCACTATTACATAACCAACAGCAATATACTAAATTTAGCGGCTCTGTCTTGAATTGAGGATAATCATCTTTGCAAATGATATGTTCAAGATTAGCATAACTTGTACCTGTGCTAATCATACATCTGCAAAATGCGCACCGCCCTCTTTGCTGTAATTTTAGATGTGTCCTAATATTATCCTTGAATGTTTTATATGCGTTCTTCCATATTTTATTGGACGCATCGTCAGAGTTGATTTCCGCAATATCATTTGCTGTTTTTGTATAAACAACATTAATTCTAAAAATGTATTCTGGTCGCATTTTACTGAATCTTTTTAAGAATTGACTTCACAACATCTTTTAATGGATCATTATCTTTCAGAGACTCACTAAGGCTTTGTAGTTTATTATATGTTGATATGTCAAGCTTATTCAATACAGCCTTATCTCCCTTAGACAGTTCATCCAATATCTTTGCAATATCGTTAGCTACAAAAGTATTCCGAGATGATGTGACATTAAAAACATTGTATAATATATCATCTGGAGACCAACCATAAGTATCAAAATCAATTTGTCGGCATTGAATTATTCCGTCTTGCCTGTCTAGCGCAAGAGCGTTGGAATTCTTTGGTGTTAAATCGGATAACAGGAAGTGTGAATGAGTAGCAATTACAAAGTGCGCAGAATGATAATCGTGGAATATTTGTTTTAGTTGATCAATGTATTGAATCTGCCAATTTGGATGCAGGCTAATCTCTGGTTCATCTATTAGCACCAAGCTGTTTGTCTGAATTTGGGATAATATGCCAATAAAGGAGCTAATTAAGTGAGTTTCTCCCGAACTACTGCTAATAAGGTCGTAGCATTGACCATTGCGAGAGATTGATATTTCAGGATAACTTATAATATCTAGTGATCTCAATATGTCAATCATCGCATAGTCTTCAAGTATGTCAGGATCATTAATAATATCATAATCAAGACTGCGTTTATTTCCTTCAATGAAAACTTTTCTGGATGCTTTTTGCAAAAAAGCGACCAACTGCTCCATAGTGTTATTTTCATCATTTATAAACCTTCTAAAAGATTCTGCACCCCAAATAGGAGCTGATCGTTTGGGAAAGAAACTCTTCCAGTCATCTAAGAATGCATTTTTAAGATCGGTCGCTGAAATATCTTCTCGATAGAAAATATGCCGATAACGAGGAACGTATGATAATTTCAAGCAAGGATCAATATCGAGGAATTCAAATAATTTTCTCAGCTCTGATCTAAAGTTTTTCTGTTTTATACCATCTACAATATTATCAATAATCTTTCTCACATAAGTTTTTGTCCCCGTGCTACTTGGGCTTTTTTCACTTCTTACGCCAAGATATTTATATACTTTGGTAGATTTTGCATTGAATTTATCCGTAATCATTAAAGAGCTTGCAAGTATCTTTGTGGGAAGTTCCAGTTGTTCTAAACTAATTGCATACTGATCTATCTTTGATTGATCGGATAGGTTGGTAATTTCCATCAAAGGGGTATTTTTCAAATATATATAACTAGGTCGACTCTTGCCCCGATCTATCACCATCAGTAAATTAGTGGCAATTTCATACATATTACCATTAATTGTGTATTTTAAGCGAAACTGATAACGTAAATCAGGCTTTTTTGATGAATCTTTCTTATACACATCAAATGCTCTGAATATCTCTGAAATAACTTTAAGAATATTACTTTTCCCCGTGCCATTTTGTCCAATAACAATTGTAGTGAATAATTGTCCTTCGTTTAGATTAGAGCTAGTATCAAATAGTAGCTCCATGGTTCCTAGTATGTGATGTCCTTTTAATTGGAGATAGTTTAGTCTGAACATATCATTTTTTATTATGAAATTTATAGGTAGTTGATAATAATCATTTGTTTTCGTCTTGATGTAAATTAGAAGGCTCAAGAGGTAAGCAAAATCCAACATTTAATTCATCTGGGAAAAAATCTGTTTTGTAATAAATATGGGCAAGCAGTCGCAGAAAGAAATAGCCTGTTTTATCAGTTCTATATTCAATGCTAGTGTATCGTTTTCGGAATCCACTCCTAAATACAGCAAGCGTTTCCGGAAGTTTAATACCGACTTCAACAGACATCTCATCATATAAAGGTTTTTCAAAAAGAGACTGCTCTATATCCAAATCTAATATAGGGTAAGCAACTTGTAGATTTACCTTAGACTCATCGACTACTTTTTTCAATTCAATATATAGTTCATCGGCGTGTATATATGCAAGTAATTCAAAGATAAATGTCAAAAGCAATGATGATGTATCACAATAGTCTTCACTTTTCTTATAATGACTTTTAGCTAATTCAAGACTATTGCTATGTAACTCTGGCCATCGACTCTTTTTCTTATATGTCAAGATCAGGTTGTATGTTAATTTAGATATATAGTCGGCTACAAATTGTGATTCTGCTTGGCTTGGAGAATTTGTAAGTATGAATTTCAATACAAGTTGGATTGTTATGGAATGGTTGTCTAGCAAGGGGCTCGTACAACCACTGTTTGCCTTAATAATATTTATTAAAACAGCCTTCTGCTCAGTAATTATTTTTTCCCGAACATCGTCTCCCAAGTATGCATTGGAAGCATAAAATAAATATAGCAAATCATTAAGATAGTCGAAGCAACGAAGAGGGTAGCATATTACCTCCGGGGTCGTTGACATAAACCCAAATAAGCCTTTGGGGTATTGAGCCAGTGTCGCCGTTTTTGAAATATAGTCATGATAGATTTGTTTTTGGATGATAATAAGCGCATTGAATTTCTCAACAATACTTTTCTTGGATTCTAATCTATTTTTCAGTATCCAACCCCATGTTTTTAATACTGTATGATTTACACACTCCTTTGCCGGATATAGATTATTATTCTCTTGAGAGTATTTATAGACTACGGCAAGAAGTAATTTTAATGAAGAAAATAAGTTTATAATTTCTCTCCTTTTACGGAGATCGACTATTTCAACCTTATTAAGCTGGTTGTCTATAAGTTGTTTGAAATCCGAGAAGTCGTTATCTGGAGCGTCCAGTAAAACCAAAGTTCTTTTGAACAATCTGACACACTCGTGATCTGTAAGTAAATATTCATTGAACAGATATTGTGAGAATAATTCTGTCAGACGGTAGATATCCCATCGTTCAAATCCTCCATTTGGGAACTCTTGCTGTATAAAACCATCATAGGTATTTCTTGTATTTTCTACAAGTATACCATTGTGAACATATATGATTTTGATAGGCAGAGAATTAAATCGCGGGATTGATGCATCATTAAAGGCAGTATACTTTGCTGCTAATATGGAATCTCGGAATCCATCTTTCACTAATAAAGTTTTGTCATTGATATCTTTTGCAAAAAAACCTTTGAGTTCGAAATAATATTTGTAATATTGCCCATCCTCGTCTTTACGAACAGCAACAACATCTCTTCCATACTGTGATTGCCCTTTGGAACTTATTGGGGTCGAAATAAGTCGAAACCCCATGCTTTCCAAAAGCAAGGGAAATATGTAATCTAGCTCTTTAGATTCATTTAGAGATTCTATATATTCTCGTACTATAATATGCTCCATATGTCTGTTATATTATCCCAGTTGGCAAATATTTTACAATTCAACTCACTCTCTTCGAGATTATTTAAGCTTGCATACATTACTGGGAACGGAATTGAATGAGAAAAATGAGCTAATTCCTGTACTTTACCTTGCTCATTTCTAAAACCACCACCTTTGGCTAACAATACTGACGTAAATAAGTCAAGTAATGTAGAGCGGCCTTTCTTATCAGCTTCTTTCATTATGCCTTTCATGTGCTCTTGATCACTCCGTTTGAACTCGCCTAAAACCTTACACTGAGTGTAAAAAGGATCTAATTCCTTGCATGCTATCCTCTTGTCTATAAAGCTGCACCTGTCTTTGTAATAGCCCTTTATTTTGGCAACCTCTTCGGAGTTCTTTATAGTCAACGCGTCCAACTCTTCAATCACAGCTCCCATATAATTGTTTATGTAGGGAATTAACTGCCTAGAAAGGAGTTGAGGGACGAACTTACTTTGAGAATCGAATAAAGGCAGAATTTTTTTCAAACGATCGTGTGGGTTACCCGAATCTTGCAACATCGAAACTATAAAACTGAACTGAAGTTCTTCAGGAAGAGACAAAACATCAAAGCTGCTATTTACAAGATTACTTGAATCCCAAATTGCTCTTCCCAGATGTCGAATCATGCCATTATTATCTGTGATGAGGGATATAACACCATAAATAAATTCATCATTCTCTTTACGGGAAACTTCTCGAATGCAGCTCTCCAACATTCCGGCATCAACACAGAGTTTAAACCTAGATAGACTTCGGACAATATCAATCAAGATTCCTGTGTCACATATTCTATACGCAATACTGCGGTCTAGCAAAGTTATATGTTGTATTGAGAATTTTTCACTAGCAGTAAGGTGATGGATGTAGTTACGAACGAAATCCGTAACAGCGTCCAAATAGATCAATTGATCTATAGCCACATTCAATATATCTTCTGTGGGATTATCTATAATATCTAGCAACCTAGATTCACATTGACGCTGTAAATCATTACCTAATCTATATATTTCCCAATAGAATTTTAATGCAGCATCACCTCTGAATTCATTGAATGTATCGACTTTGTCAAATAGCTCATGGCTTTTATCTGGATGTCTGCCTACATAATTCAAGAATGCATAGGTAATTACATGTCTTAATTTCTCATTCTCTGCTTGTTTAGATAATCGCTTTATTACTGCATCATAATTATTCTCTAAAAGCCCAAGCATACAATATATCAAAATGTTATTTAAGGGGTAGCATAAATCTTTACTGCAGAGAACAAGGAATTCATTACCCTTATTATAATCATTCTGACAGAATTGTTTCACAGAATCATACAGCTGCGCTATCGCCCAGTCATTATGATGTTTTTCCGTAATTGATTTAGCTAATTCATACAAAGTGCAAGACGAAATATTTAGTGATGTAATCGTTGTATTTAATGCGCGTATCCAGAACCAAATGTCTGATTCGTCATGCTGGAAGATATGGCTCCAAACACGAGGGTAGAACGCGTCAATGTATTGAATCGCAAAACAGTAAAACTGCTGATTGAGATTCGCGTCACCATCCTTTATTTTTAGCAAATTCTCTGCTGCATTCCTCCAATCGATTGGGTCTGCCGAAAATGCAAATGATCCATTTTGCTCATAAACTTTTAGAAGATGATAAATTATTGAATTACAAGGTTGAATCAAGCACGGTTTCCCTTGGGCTTGTGTAATCACACCATTGCTTATTAAAACCTGCCTATCTGATTCTTCAATATCAAACTTGAGACTTGCATGATCAATGATTTGTGCTGCAAGTCTTTCCAAGGCAGTCTGTAATTCTACATCAACAATGTTAATAACCTTAAGAATATCGTTCATATTTGATTATGCAATTAATTCTGTATTAAAGTTAAATAAAAAATAATATCCTCAATTTAAATACCTTATGAATTTAAGAAATCAATTTCGTTTATGCGAAAGAATCACTCTAAATTTAACCTTATATCACATCAATCTCCTATTCTTCTGTAGATAATTGAATGAAGACTAGGTTGTAAATTGAATTGCAGTAGGTTTTACGACAAGCAATTTTACAAAATGGAGGTCATAACGATTGACTCGCAGGCTTTTAAAGTATTAATGGAGAAACTGGACGCATTGTCCGATTATGTCAGTTCATTAAAACATCCGACAACGGATGAGGATGAAAGTTGGGTAGACAGTCACGAGATCTGTGAATTTCTAAAGGTCAGCGAACGTACATTGCAACGACTGAGAACTAATGGTAAGATTTCATACACCAATTTGGGCGGGAAGTATTACTACCAGATCAGTCAGGTCAAAAAATTGCTAAAGGAGAACCTCATCAAGAGTACCGAAGAGTGCTTTCTGGAATTGGCGGAGCATCATAAGCACAATCGCTTCAATCGGAATGCAGGACAATAAATATTGTATACCAAATTAAATGATAATTATAAAGTAATAATTAACGCCACGATGATCACAAAAAGACTTTAAATTTGAATGCCAGCCATTTGAAATATCAAGAATAACTTTTATTTTTGTAGTATAAACTGAAGAAAAACAGTTTCGATAAGGGCCTAAAAGTCCTACAGAATGTTTTCGGTAATTGTCCCCACTGGTGTCCCACTCAGACAAAGTGAACCTGGTGAAATCAAAGGGAAACGCTTGATGAGCAATAGATAAGAACGGCAGAGGTCAGACTCCCGTTTTCCGCTCACGGAGCCGCTAATAACAAGCGGTGATAAAGAGCAAAAACCTTATGTATCAATGATATGTAAGGTTTTTTCGTTTTTAGTCCGGAGCCGAAAAAAGCAACGGAAAGCAGGTTTTTACGACCTTATCGGTGACCTGTTCGGACGGTTGGTGCAGAAGATCGGCCAAGTGTTCGCCGCGGCAAACCGAACGACGGTAATAGAATAAGAAACCGGGCATCAGAGCAGTTGAGAACTCCGATGCCCGGTTGTTTATTAAAGCCCAATCTATTTCTTGCACGCGGTCGTTTTGCGAGGCAGTCTTTTAACAGCCTGCTCTAATTGTTCGACGGCTTTGTTGTCGGCGTTACTCCGCTTGACTTTGAATAATTCGTATTCGTGTTCTGCTTTAGCTTTTGCGATTTCATGCGAAATATGGCCGGCATGCGTCAGAATTTCACGGTCGTTCAGGGCCAGAAATCCATGCAATTTGGCGATCCAGTCTTTCATATACATCGGAATACGCTTCATGGCCTGTCCTTCGGCGAAAACAAGATATTGTTCTACCAAATTATTGAGTGCAAGCAACTCTTCTTCCGTCAAATAATTCTTCGCAATCGCCACATCTTGTTTCCGGACTTTAACGCCGCGCCAAGAGGTCAGCCCCATATTGGGTTTGTTGCTGTCGCAGCGTTCCGAAATTATCTCCGCCGCCGTTTTCCCCGTAACGGCCCAGTGCATTTTATTCTGCACGGTTTTGAAAAACTCAATGCTCATATCCGCCGCAGGGTCATAGTCCGCACTCGTCGCATATATTTCGATAACTTTCTGATAAAACCGCTTTTCGGAGGTGCGAATATCCTGAATGCGGCGTAACAGTTCGTCGAAATAGTCGAACGGGAGGTCCGGATTTTTCAGTCGTTCATCGTCCAACACGAAACCTTTGACAATGTATTCGCGAATATGCTGCGTTGCCCATTGGCGAAACCGGGTGGCAACATGCGACTGAATGCGGTAACCCACCGAAATAATCGCGTCGAGGTTATAATAATTGACTTGCCGCTGAACGGTGCGCGTGCCTTCCCGCTGAACTTGTAAGAAATCCTTACAAGTTCGATCTTCCTGTAGCTCACCCTCTTGGTAGATATTTTTCAAATGCAGGGTGATATTTTGCGGAGTCGTTTGAAACAATTCGGCCAGCATGCGCTGCGTTAGCCACACTGTTTCATCCTGCAGACGCACGTCGATCTTGGTTTGTCCGTCCTCGGTCTGATAAATCAGTATTTGCGAGTTATTGTTATCCATTACTTTATCGGTCGGTTTCCGCAAAGTTTGTTATAGTAGTCGATCTGCGCCGTGCAGACTCGTTCCACGATGTCGCGCAGGTGTTCGACTTTCGGAAGCAGCGCGTCGATGTCCTCTTTGGTGATTTCGAAATCGGGATTATAACGGGATTCGACATAGGCCCGTTCCAGGAGTTTGAATAACTGTTCTTCCTCCGGCGTGTCGCGCGGAAACACTTCGAACAGCTCCGACGCGTATTCCTTGCAGGCTTTCATCAAGACAGTGAGATTGTGGTCCTTGTGGCCGTAAAGAATAAAGACCATAGGAATCACCCGCAAAAAGTTCTCCGTGGCCTGATGCAAATGAAACGAAGTCATTAAAATGTCGTTATCGTCAATATCATGTCGGGCGCTACGCAGAAAACTCAATGCCCGTCCGAATTTATCATCGAAATATTTCTGCGCCCGTTCTTTGATTTCTTTGAAATCCAACTTGCGGCGGCGGGCCAGCTTGTATTCGCCCGAATCGTACAGGATAATTCCCTCGCGTTTTATCTCCGTTTCGAAATAGTGCGCTTTTGAGATTGCATAGTTGAAATCGTCGATTCCGTAATTGATAAATTGCGGATGGGTATGAAACGGGCGGTTTTTGTGTTGAAAGAAAGCATCCGTAATTTTATCGTACAGCGAATATTCAATCGCCCCGATCTCCTTGCGCGTCAGAATCAAAATATCGTAATCGCTCATGTAATAGGTCGGCACGCCGAACTCGATGCGCTGGTCGTAATCGACATATTTATTCTTCGCGTAACTCCCGTAAAGAATAATCATGCCGACGTTCTTCACATGCTCGCGGATAAGGCCGACAAGCTGTTTCAGGTCGGATTGTTTCTTTTCGGGTAAGAAGTTGACGCTCTTTTTCATAACTACAAAATTATGAAAAAAGTTGGTAAACCGCTTTGCCCTGTCCATATTTTCGCTATATTTGCTTATCATTCCTGCAAATAGTCTGCAAATGTTTCCGAAATGAGGTGGCAGGAGCCACTTAAAAGAAACCAGAACAGACCATTATGCGGAATTATCATAACTCGGCATAGCCGACGGACATCATAAAGAGCAGCAACTCTTTATACCGAACGGAAAAATTGGGAATTTAAAGTTTCAGGTATAAATGTTGCCAGCCCTTGTTTTGTTCCGTCCGTAAGGACGGGACTTGCAAGGGCGCGGTACATTTCTGAAACAGGGTATCCCAATACCTTCCGTTCGAGATGTTATCGCGTCCCTTGCTTTTTTTATGCCTATTCGGGACGCACTCATACAATCTCAACCCCGGTATTATGTCACGGCAAATTTATTATGAGGAGAATAGATTATGCTCCTGCGGCCACCGGTCGCCGGGCATAGCCGTGCCGTTTGCCGGGGTTGTTCCCATAAGGACGGTTCGGCCTTTGAATCTGGTAGGAATCGTTTTGACCTCGATTTCGATATATGTAATCCCGGCCGTCCTTTCTTTTTTACGCCGTCCGGCGATATATAGCGTCACTATATCATCTTTCCATCCCGGACGGTTTCGGGTCGGCGGCCGCCGTATGCAATCCCCCTGAAACGCACGGTCGGCTCCGGCCTGATTTTTCATACCTGCGGATGCGGGCAACCGAAACGAATTCTTCATAATCTGAAAAGCTGCGTCACTTGATTGTTTCGGCCCCGCATCCGCTTTTTAATCCGATAACCGCAAACTATGGCCCGGCCTGTATCATCGGCATTCCGGGTGGCTGCGACCTGCTCGTTTTTTAAGAACACCCCTGCCGGGGCGCAAATGGCCGGACTGCTGCGCGAACTGCTGACGGATATGGCCGTACCGCTGCCCGTGCAATACGAGTTGCTACATTCCGGCTGTGCGAGCCTGCATTATCCGGCCGACCGGAAACATTACCGAATATTCCGAAGCCCTTATTATGATTTCTGTCAGTGGATTCGGCAGAGTGTCGCCTGCCTGCGGCGCAATAACTTCATGCGCCGGGCGGAGTTTTTGCCGACGGTCTTCGTGTCCGGCCTACTCGAACGTGTTGTACAATACGACAGGGCGCGAACGGCGCACACTCATCGAAGGAAACCAGATGTCGTCGGCCGTGAGTCCGCATCGTTCGATGGCTTCGATGCAGTATTCCAGCCGGCCGAAGTCGGCATCGACATTGTTGGTTCCGAACGTGAAGCGGATACCCCGCTCCTTGGCCCGGCGGATGATGTCGAAGCTCGGAATTCGGTAGCGGGCGTTGATTTCCAGGGCGATGCCGTTTCGTTGCAGGACGTCCAGCACGCGTTCCACTCGCTCGTGCGTCCAATATTTGTCGTAGTCGGGGGCCATGTCGTCGGGCAGGTAGGTCGGATTGGCGTAGATGTCGGCAGGTTCGTTGGTGAGTATCAGGACAGTCTGGTCGACCAGGTGCTCCATGTAGCGCTCCCGTGTGATGCCATCGTAATGCACCTCTTCGGCCCGGTAGATGCGCGAGTTGCGCCCTTTGTGGTCGATGATGGTCATGGCGTCGGTGAACAGGTAGTCGAACACGCCGAGTGCTGCCTGCGAGAAAGTTGCCGTCCACTTGCGCCCTTCGCCCTGCACGCCGCGCAGGAAAGGCATCGCCTTCACCTCGTCGAAATAGGCGTAGACCTCTGCGTCGTCGGCCAGCATGCGCCCCACGCCGCCCTCCCCGGCGTTGGGGGCCACACCGTAGTTGATGCCGTAGTTCATCGACATTGCGTGTGCCCGTTCTTTCGTCAGTCCGCCTTTCAGGTGGACGTGGTAGTCGATAACGGGGAAATCGCATTGCTGGAGGCGGATTACACCGTCCGTGCGCTCGTCCGCGGGCGGAAGCGTGTCGGCTTCGTTGCGGGCATCCTGTGCGAGCCGTTCGATTGCCAGGTTGCGGAATGCGACTTGGCCCTGTACGCCGCGCAGCGCGATGGCACCGTGCCCCAGCCGTTGCCGGGCGTGCGCTTCGGTGCGGTAGGGGTGCTCGGGCTCCGTGTAGCGGACCACCTCGGTTTCGCCGATGCGGACGGTGATGTTGCGGCCGCGCACCGCGATTTCGAACCCGAACCACTCGCCGTCCTCGGCAAGCGAGCGGTAGAGGTTGCGCACGGAGGCGAGCGAGCCGCTCTTGCGCGTGCCGTCGATGGCTCCGTTGCGGAAGATTACCCCGTAGCCCGACTCGCCGTCGGTGTGGAAGAGCAATGCCGCTTCGGCACCGGGTTGCGTGAGGGCCTCGCCCGTGAGGCGGAAGTTCCGGTAGTCGCCGTCGGCGAGCAGCGTCCTGTTCCCGGTCAGGGTGGGGGCCGACGTGCGGACGGTGTGTTGGCCGTCGTTCCACCGGTCGAGCGGTTCGGAGGTGCCGGCCTGCCCGCAGGCTGTGAACGCGATGAGAAACAGGAGCGTCGCGGCAATCGCCGTGCCGGTGTGCCCGGCGGGCTTTGAGTAGCAAAACAGGTTCGTCATAGCAGGGATTTTAGGTGCATGCGGTTTTCGGTTCGATAAATACGGTGCGGGGTTAACCCTCGTTGAAAAGACTTGGATGGATGCGTGTCCTTGCACTTTTGCCGGGCATGGAGCCGGCCGCCGTGCGCAGTCCGGCCCCTATTCCATGTATGTCATGACGTTGCCGCTGATCTGCTGCAACGATATTTCGCAAACTTTCGTGTTGTATTTCGCCGTGAGGATGCGTTCCTCGGCGTCGAGCAGGCTTTTCTGCGCCTCGCGCATCTCGATGCCGGGCAGGTCGCCCAGCAGGTAGCGCTCCATCGCGATTGCGTAGTTCTCCTTGGCGGCGATCAGGTTCTCCTGTTCGAGCTGGATTACCTCGAGGTTGTTGCGGTAGGCCTGCCAGAAGTTCGACAGGTCGGCCCGCAGCGACTGTTCCAGCTGCTGCCGGGTGAGTTGTGCGTTTTCGATGTCGATGCGGGCGTTGCGCTGCTCCCGGCGGCGGTTGCCGTCGAATAGCGTGATGCCCATCCTGATTCCGGCGTTGAGCCCCAGCGTGCCCCGCGCCTGCGTCGTACCGTTGCCGAAACGGTTGTAGGTGTAGCCGTAGCCCGTCGTCAGGTTCACGTAGGGATAGTTGCGGGCCTGCACGGTTTTCAAATCCAGCTCGGCCAGCGCATTGTCGTGTTCGGCCAGCAGCAGCGACGCGTTGGCTTCGAGGGTTTTGTCCAGCAGCACCTCCCACCGGAGCCCGCCGTTGACCTCGATTACCGAATCGCAAATGCAGAGTTTCTCGTTGACATCCCTGTTGGCCAGCAGTTCGTTAATGCGGATGCGCGAGGCCGATACCAGCTCCTGCTGGGTCATGTACTTGGAGCTGTCGGCGTTGAAGTCCACCCGGGCCTGCAGCAAATCGAGCCGCGAGAAGTTGCCGACGTGTACCCGCGCCTCGGTGATGCGCAGCCGTTCGCGCGAGAGCGCCACGGCGTAGCGGAAGTTCTGCAGGCGCAGCGTCTGCTGGATGTAATTGTAATACTCGGCCGTCAGGCTGGCCACGAAATCCTCGATTGTGATGCGGGTGCGGACGGCGCCCATCTGCTGCATCTCCCGGAGCCGCTTGTGGTTGGTGCGGATGCGCAGTCCGTCGAACAGCGTCCAGTTGAGGTTTACTCCGGCGTTGAACGTCTGGTCGTAGATGCCGTTGTCCGACCATGCGTCGCCGTCGCGCGGCGTGGTGCGCTCGTTGTCCAGCGTCCCCGAATATCCGGCTTCCAGGGCAATCGTCGGCAGCATGCCGGCGTTCGCCGCCGTGGCGTTGTTGTCGCTGATACGCTCCTCGTTGCGCACGATGCGGATGTCGTAATTCCTCTCCAGTCCGATTTCCAGGCATTTGCGGAGCGTCAGCTCCTCCTGCGCCGCTGCCGTCGCAAAGACACCCAGGGCCAGGGCCGCAATAATCACTCTTTTCATTGGAGGTTCTTTTTCTGGTTTTTACTCCGGTCGGTCGATACGTAGCTGTAAATGGCCGGCACGATATAAAGGGTCAGCAGCGTGGATACCACCATGCCGCCCACTACGGCAATACCCATGGCGATGCGTCCCTGGGCGCCCTCGCCCGTGGCTACGGTCAGCGGCAGCAGGCCGAGGATGGTCGAGGCGCTGGTCATCAGGATCGGGCGCAGGCGCTGCAGCGAGGCCTCCTCGATGGCGTGGAACTTATCGAGCCCCGCCTCCTGCTTCTGGTTGGCGAACTCGACTATCAGGATGCCGTTCTTGGCCACCAGTCCGATGAGCATGATGATGCCGATCTGGCTGAAAATATTCATTGTCTGTGAGTTGGCGGCCATGAATATCAGCGCGCCCGCAATTGCCAGCGGCACGGTGAGCATGATGACCAGCGGGTCTTTGAAGCTCTCGAACTGCGCCGCGAGAATCAGGTAAATCAGCAGGATGGCCAGCAGGAACGCGAACATCAGGCTCGACGAGCTCTCGCGGAACTCCTTCGAATCGCCGGCGAGCGCCGTGCGGAAGTCGTCGCCGAGCGTCGCTTCGGCGATGCGATCCATCTCGTCGAGTCCCTGCCCGATGGTCTTGCCTTTGGCCAGTCCGGCCGATATGGTCGCCGAGAGGAAACGGTTGTAGTGGTACAGCTGCGGCGGGGCGACGTTCTCCACCAGGGCAATCAGGTTGTCCAGCTGAATCATCTCGCCCTTGTCGCTGCGCACGTAAATCGACTTCAAATCGGCCGGCTTGTTGCGTTGCTGGCGGTTGATTTCGGCCAGGATTTCGTACTGTTTGCCGTTCATGTAGAAGTAACCCATGCGCTGGCCGCTCAAGCCGTACTGGAGCGTCTGGGCGATGTTGCGCGTCGAAACGCCCAGCAGGTTGGCCTTGTCGCGGTTGATTTGGATGCGCGCCTCGGGTTTGCTGAATTTCAGGTCGACGTCGGCCATCTGGAATACGGGGCTTTCGTAGACCTGGCGCATGAATTCGGGCAGCACCTCCTGCAGGCGCTCGATGCCGGTGGCCTGCAGGACGTATTGCACGGGCATGTTGCCGCGCCGTCCGCCGAACGTGCTTTGCTGCTGCACGAATGCGCGTGCTTTGGTCTTGGTGCGCACGGCGGCCGAAAGCTGCTCGGCGATTTCCATTTGCGAGCGCTTGCGGGTCGAGATGTCGGTCAGGGCGATGCGGATGTTGCCCGAGCCGCTCGACACGCGCGCAGTGACCGCCTCGGCCTCCGGAACGAGCGAGTCGACCAGCCGGTTTATGTCTTCGGTGTAGTCGCGCAGGTACTCGTAGGTGGCGCCCTCCGAGCCGCGGGTGTTGATCGAAATCTGCGAGCGGTCTTCGAGCGGCGCCATTTCGGCCGGAATCGCGCTCCACAGCCAGCCGATGAGCGCGATCATCAGCACGACCACCGGGATGGCCAGCCACCGCCGCCGCAGGAACCCGGCCAGCGTGCGGCTGTACAGGTTGTTCAGTCCGACGAAAAACGGCTCGGTCTTGCTGTAAAACCAGCTTTTGCGCTCCTGGCGCACGAGCAGCTTGGTTGCCAGCATCGGAGTGATGGTCAGCGCCGCGAACGTGGAGATGACCACGGCGCCCGAAATCACCATGCTGAACTCGCGGAACAGGCGGCCGGTCATGCCCTCCATAAAGACGATCGGGAAGAAAACGGCGATGAGCGTAATCGAGGTCGAAATCACGGCGAAGAAAATCTCCTTGGCGCCCTCGATGCCCGCCTCCTTGGGCGACATGCCGCGTTCGATGCGGATGTAGATGTTCTCGGTCATCACGATGGCGTCGTCGACCACCAGTCCCACCGAGAGCACCACGGCCAGCATCGACAGCACGTTGATTGAGAATCCCGCGACGTACATCAGGAAGAACGTTCCGATGAGCGACACCGGAATCACGATGCAGGGGATGAGCGTCACGCGCCAGTTCCTGAGGAACAGGAAGATGATGATGATAACCAGGATGAACGCTTCGTAGACGGTGGTTTTCACCTCGTCGATGGAGGCGCGGATGAAGCGCGTGTTGTCGAATCCGTAGGAGGTCACCACGTCGTCCGGCAAATCCTTTTTCATCGTTTCCATGCGCCGGTAGACGGCATCGGCGATTTCGATGTGGTTGGCGCCCGGCTGCGGGATTACCACCACGCCCACCATCGGGATGCCGTTCATTTTCATGTAGCTGCGCGTGTCCTGCGGGCCCAGTTCGGCGCGTCCCACGTCGCTCAGGCGGATGATGCGGTTGTCGTCCTCGCGCACCACCAGGTCGTTGAACTCCTGCGTGGTGTGCATCAGTCCCATCGTGCGGATGGTCAGCTCGGTGGTGTTGCCTTCGATGCTGCCCGAGGGAAGCTCGATGTTCTCGCGGTCGAGGGCGTTCTTGACGTCCGTGGGGGTGATGCCGTAGCCCGCCATCTTCGCCGGGTCGAGCCACAGGCGCATCGAGTAGCGCTTCTCGCCCCATATCTGCACGCCGCTGACGTTGTTGATGGTTTGCAATTGCTCCTTGACCGTCAGGTCGGCGATTTCGCTCAATTCCAGCAGCGAGCGCTTGTCGCTCTGGATGGTCACCATCAGAATCGGCGTCGCGTCCGCGTCGGCCTTGGTGACCGTCGGGGGGTCGCAGTCGCGGGGCAGGAAGCGCTGGGCGCGCGACACTTTGTCGCGCACGTCGTTGGCCGCCGTTTCGAGGTCCACCGAGAGTTCGAACTCCACGGTGATGCGGCTCTGTCCCTGGCGGCTGACGCTCGACATCGAGCGGATGCCGGGGATGCCGTTGATATTCTGTTCGAGCGGCTCGGTGATCTGGTTCTCGATTACGTCGGCGTTGGCGCCCGGATAGGAGCACGAGACGGAGATAATCGGGTTGTCGACGCTCGGGAACTCCCTCACGCCGAGGTAGCTGTACCCGATGAAGCCGAACAGCAGGATGATGATCGTCAGCACCGATGCCAGTACGGGCCGCCGGATGCTTAATTCGGAAATGTTCATGCAGCGGTCGGTTTATTCGATGGTGTCCAGTTTGACGGGCAGTCCCTCGCGCAGCTGGAGCGTACCGGAGGTGATGAGCGTGTCGCCAGGGGTCAGCCCCTCGACGATTTGGATGCTCGAATCGGTTCGCAGCCCGGTTTTCACGGCCACGCCCTGTGCTTTGCCGCCTTTGTAGAGGAATACTTTGTCGACGCCCATTTCGGGTACGATGGCCTCTGTGGGGACGGCGATGGCGTCGGGGATGTCGTGCATGCGGATGTGTACGCTCACGAAACGTCCCGGCAGCAGCCGGCCCCGCGTGTTGGGGTAGTGTGCGCGCACCGGGAAGTAGTGGGTGTTCGGGTCGATTTTCGACTCCGTGGCGTACACCTCGGCGTGGAATGTTTCGTTGTATCCCTCGACCGTGAATGTGAGGCGCGTTCCGGGCTTTATCTGGCTGGCGTAGCGCTCCGGGACGGCGAGGTCGATTTTCAGCGGTTTGATTTTCGTCAGCTTGGCCACCACCACGCTCGGCGAGGCGTATGCGCCCTCGCTGACGTTGCGCAGGCCGATTACGCCGTCGAACGGGGCGTGGAGCTCCGTCAGCGCGATATTCGAGCGCACGATGTCGATGTCGGCGTTGAGCATCGCCAGCTCCGTGCGGGCCTGTTCGTAGGCCTCCTGGCTGACGGCGTCCTTCTCGAGCAGGGCGCTCTGGCGGTAGACGCGGTCTTCGGCCAGCTTGAGCTGGGCCTCGTAGCGCGACAATTGCGCCAGCAGCGGTTTGTCGTTGACCTTGGCCAGCAGTTCGCCTTTGCGGACGGTCGAACCTTCCTGGAAATTGATGGAGACGATTTTTCCCGAGGTTTCGAACGAGAGGTCCACCTCTTCGTCCGGAAGCAGGTTGCCGACCGACGTGATTCCGTCCGTCAGGGTCTGCGGGCGTATGATTAGCCCGTTGACGTTCAGTATGTTCTGTTTGCGGGGAACGCTGACGGAGGCGGGGTCTTCGGCCGCGGCCGACCCGCCGTGATAGCGGTTATAGATGTACAGCCCCCCGCAGAATACTACGAGGATGACGGACGTGATGATCCATTTCTTTTTTTTCATGCCGGTGTGGTTCGTTTTATTTGCAGGAGTAGGCAAAGATACGAAAAAACGGGCTATGCAACCGGTATTCCCGGGCATAATTCCGCTCTTGCCGGCTAAAAATAGGGCTCTTTATTATATATAAGGTTTTCCGGAGGGGCGAAACGGCAAAATACGCGGGTGAAACGACCTCGGCCGGCCGGGTGCACGGGGCATGGAACGGCTCGTCGTGCGGCATCCGGCGCGGAGCCGCCCGGCACATCTGCATGTGCGTCCCTCTCCGTGCGGCAGCTGCCGTCAATCCGCCTCGGCCGCCGG